>Ga0302323_100000224_pt1 | contig 43659 bp, 34 predicted proteins | sample Fen_T0_3_FD_201950 | JGI IMG/M metagenome (GOLD analysis project Ga0302323, IMG submission 201950) | Peat permafrost microbial communities from Stordalen Mire near Abisko, Sweden - Fen_T0_3 | ecosystem: Environmental > Terrestrial > Soil > Wetlands > Permafrost | place: Sweden: Abisko...
CATGTCGGCGCGCGCGCGGTTTAGCACGACGTGATCCGTAGGAAGGGGCTTCGCGCCTCAGCGGCGCGAGAGCGCGTCGTCGTGATCGAGTCGCTGTCCCCTGCTATTGGCGTAGAGCGCTCCGGCACTCACGGCGGCGCCCGCGATGAGCATTGCCGCGTGACGTATGTGGACGGCCAAAACAGCGCCCGACCCGGCACCAAACAGAAACGCGAGCGCGATGGTCGCAAGCAGGTAAATCTTGGGGACTGACGGGCGCACTGGCACATCTCGCCCGATTACGAGTCGCACGCGAATGCCCTCGGCTAGGGCGCCTCGCCAATGCCGAAACCAGCGAGCCATCTCGATGCCGAGGTCGGCAAAGACGCCGGTAAGGTGCGTGGTGCGAACGACCGCACCCGAGAGTCGTGTGACCAGCGCGTTCTGCATCCCGATCGCCGCGCAAAGGAGCAGTGCCTCCGCGTCTCGCACACGGGGATGCGTCGTTGCAGCGAAGAACGAGATTGCGGTAAACGTTACGAGCAGTTTCGACGTTTAGCGTGCCCTGCGCAAGAGCGGCCCTTCGGGGCTGTCCTCGATGGCGAAGCCGCGACTCGAGAGTTCGGCGCGCAGGGCGTCGGCTTTGGCAAAGTCGCGTTCGGCACGTGCACGCTCGCGCGCTTCGAGCACCCGCAAGGCCTCCGGGTCTGCTTGCACGGCGCGGTTGGTCTTCCAACTGAGCCCAAGGACGCCGCCCAGTTCCGCGATCAATCGCGCCCTGGCGCCCGCGGCCAGGCTGGCATCGGCCAGGATGCACCAAAGGACTGCGATCGCGCGAGGCGCATCGAGATCGTCGTACAGCGCATCGTAGAACTGCCGCCGCCATTCGGCCTGCACGACCTCCAACGATTCTGCCAACGGCTCTTCGAGGTGTTGCTCGACGAAATAGCTCAGTCGTTCGAAGCCCGTTTCGGCGGCGCGTAGCGCTTCCAGACTGAGATCGAGCGCAGAACGGTAGTGCGCGGTCATGAAGTAGTAGCGAAAGGCAGCCGCGCTCACGCCGATCGCGGCCAGATCATCCAGATTCGGCGCGAGCCCGGCGGATTTCGCGATCTTCGCGCCCTCCATGGTCAGCCAGGCACCGTGCATCCAATACTTTACCCAGGGCCGCACGCCGAGCGCGTGTTCCGCTTGCGCGATCTCGTTGCTGTGGTGGACGGCGATGTGATCGACGCCGCCGGTGTGGATCTCGAATTGGTCGCCCAAGTATTTGCTGGCCATCGCGCTGCACTCGATGTGCCAGCCCGGAAAGCCCAGACCCCACGGGCTCGGCCACTCGAGTTGTCGGCGCGGTCCGCTGCTCGCCGAGAACTTCCAGAGCGCGAAGTCGGCGAGATTGCGCTTGCCGCTCTGATTCGCGCTGAGGCGGCTGTGCTCGGCGCTAGCTCGCAGACCCGAAAGTTCGCCGTAGTGGGGCGCGCGACTGGCATCGAAGTACACTCCGTCGGTCGTGCGGTAGGTGAAGCCACGCCCTTCGAGCTGTTCGATCATGGCGATCTGTTCGGGGATATGCGCGCTCGCTTTGGCCCACACATCTGGCGCCAGCACCGATAGTCGCTGCAAATCCGCTTGAAAGATCGAGGCATACAGCTCGGTGATGGCAAGCGCCGAGGTGTTGGCCCGGCTCGCCGCGAGCTCCACTTTATCCGCACCTTCGTCCGCGTCCGAAGTCAGGTGCCCGACATCGGTGATGTTGATCACGTGTTTGACTGCATAACCAGCCGAGCTCAGCGTCCGCTTGAGCAAATCGGCGAACACATAGGGACGCATATTGCCCAGGTGCTGCCTGGCATACACGGTCGGACCACAGCTGTAGATGCCGACTGGGCGATCACTCAGCGGCTCGAAGACCCGAACAGAACGTGACAGTGAATCGTACAGTTTGAGAGGGGTCATGTTTGCTCCAAAATCACGAGAACGCGCGCCACCGAGCCTTCCTGGCGAAAGGCCAGGCGGCGCAGGGGAACGCGGCGTGAAGCCGCAGGCCTAAGCCGCCCGAACTGCCGAGCGACAACAACCACGGGCCGCGCTCGCTAGATGCGAGGCGGACGCGGGATCACTCGATACAGACAGGGACGACACGACACCGGCAGGCTGTCACGGCTCGCAAGCCTCGTCAAATGACTGGATTTACCGGCCTCCGCGCACTCTTCAACCTGGCCCCCAAACCCAACAACAGAGTGCCCCGTAGCCCCGGAAAAGCAGGCTGCAAAAGCCGCAGCACGACCGGAGAGCTGCTAACGGGTCGTGTCGGCTCCTTGGCAGATCCAATCAGCGATCGCTTGGGTGTCGTCGGCGCTGAAGCGTGGTTTGTCGAGCGGCATGGCTGAACCGCCACACAGATCTTGCCCGAGTAACTTCCTCAATACGTAGCTTCGCTCCGGGTGCCCGGGCTCAATCATCTGGATTTCGCTACAGCACTCGACCGCCGGCGCGCCGATCTGTTGTGAGATTTGCCCGCCAGCGAAGCTGTGGCAGAGCTCACCCGCGCAACTGTCGAAGAGAGGCACGATATCGCGCGAAAACTCGCGTGCCTCGTGGACGACGCAGCTGCCTGCGTCGGCGTGCGCGATCGCTCCGGCATCGGGGCAGGAAACCGGTGAAACGTTCAAGTTCGGGCCTGCATCGTTGCCCGCCGCCGAGTGGCTGGAGGATGCCCCGCAGGCAATGCATGCAAGCGAGAGAAACAGGCTTGACTGAAGACCCGCGCGAATGAACCCGCGAGCGCGCTGTAACTTGGCTAGCTGTCTCGAGATCGCCGGCCCGAAGGCCTTCCCGTGCGGACGCGAGAGGCGCCTTTTGATTGGTAGCAGAGCTTGCCGCCTGTGGGGCGCTCGATCACGGGCTTGCTGCCATGTCCGGCGAACGATCATCGCTGAAGCATGCAACGAATCCGACTGACACGCCGCGCATCGCTGATTTCACCGCTCGTGAAGCAACACCGCCACGCGCTCTGGGCGCGAATCGCGCTTGCAATCGTTGCTACCAAACAGAATCACTACCGCATCCAGGCGGAACGCTCGGCCGCGAGCGCGAGGCGCCACGTTGCCGGGAAGATTCTAAAGATCGCGTCCCAGGACTCGACGGTGAGCACCGTCGACCCTAGGAGACGGTGTTCGGCGTTTACGCCTCTAAGCAAAGCGTTGAAGCGGGACCGGTAACCGGGCCCGCTGTGAGCGATGTCAAGCGCGCGGCACGGGTGCGAAGGCGGCTGCGCGGTAGCCCGATTTCCCCGGCAAGAGGCACGAAGACTCATGTTTAAGGCACCGAAAGTTTGCGATTTCGCCCACAAACTCGGCGGCCAACGTGGTAAAAACGGCCCGGGCGGTGCGCCGTCAGTTACTTCCGTGAGACTTTCAGGAAGAAGAAACGAATGAAGGCCATGGCTTCTCGTGGTGAGTCCTCTAAGTCACCGCGAATGTTCGAGAACGATCTTATCGACTATTTTTCGCGCTGTCCGTTTTGGATCGTCCCGATCCTGTACGTGCCCGCTACGGTCGCAATGCTCGTTTCCAGTCGGCTTCATGCTGGCATCGGCTGGACGGCCACCGCCGGCCTATTCTTCGGCGGTTTCGCGTTCTGGACGCTGGCCGAGTACTGGTTGCATCGCACGGTGTTCCACTTCGAGGGCAAGAGTGCGTTTTCCAAGCGCGTGCACTTCCTGATCCACGGCGTTCACCACAAGTGGCCGCACGACAAGCTGCGCTTGGTCTTCCCGCCGGGCGCTAGCATCCCACTTTACGTTTCGTTCATGGCGCTGTTCGTGTTCGTGTTTGGGCGTTACGGGTGGGGCTTCCACGCCGGCTTCACCGCGGGGTACATGTTCTATGACCTGTCTCACTACTGGCTGCACCACAGTAAGCCTCGTAGTGAGTACGGCCGCCGGCTACGCCGCAATCACTACCTGCACCATTTCAAAGAGATTGACGCCCGTTTCGGCGTTTCGATGGTGATCTGGGATCGGGTCTTCGGCACCACGGGCTCCGGCAACGCCATCGAGGCCGATCGTCAGCGTAAGACCGACGGTCAGGTTTCGGCTGGCTGAGCTCTGAAGCGCGGCGGTTCGGGGTGCCGCGCTCGCTAGGGCGTATCCCTGACTTCGGGTTCCCCGTAAACGTGCTGGGCCGGTGCCCGACTCTCCGAGATGACCAGGGGGGCGATCGCGATCCAGCCATGCACCCCGCCTTGACGCGGGGTTCCCCGCGATCGCGAACCGCATCGGATTTGGACGCCGAAGGCTGAGTGCGACGCGTGGGCGATCGTGACCATCAATCAAAGAGAACCGGCAGAGAGCGGGCACGGGCACTTTTACGGGCGTACAGAACGCAGGCGCAAAGTCCTAGATCGTGATCGCCCCAAGATCCTCGGGTGTTTCGCGCGGTTCGGGGATCCAGTTCTCGTCAAGAACCGGGGGCGGCAGCTCGACGGGTTTGCCATCGTAAGTGACGCGCCGCCCCGGCCAAATGAACGTCCTCACGAGGTACACGAGCATCGACCTCTGGTCGAGCTCGGGGGCGATCTGCGGGGCGAGTTCGCGCGCGTGCGCCTCGGGCAGCAGGCTCCAGTGCAGAGCTGGATGATGGTGGTGGATGCCGTGGTAGCCGTTGTTGAACGTCCACCAATTCACCCACTTGCCGACGAAGTTCCGCGAGTGATTGTAAGCGTGAGTCTGATCGCAGCCGTCGTGCTGCAAGTAGTTCATGCTGATGATGCCCCACGCCGCATACAGATGGGGGACCAGCCAATACACGATGCCTTTTTTCCAATCCAAGATCAGTAAGCAGGCGGTCACGCCCAGCACCGCGAAGTTTTCGAGTTTGTATTGCTTGAACCAGGCGGGGTGCCGCCCGCGGGCGGCGCGCGAGTAGGCGATGTCGTTCTTCGTGATTGCGACGCCCACGCGCGGCGCAAACTCGAGCATGTTGAGCAGGTTCCATTCGTGGCGCACTTTGGTCGTCCGCATCACATCGCGCGGCGTTTGAGTGTGCCGATGGTGGCTCAGGTTGTGGCCGGGAACGAAGGCGCTGACGGCGGAGCCATAGCTGAGCGACAATACGACCTGAAGCACGCGATTGGCCGCGCGTTCGCGAAACACAGGCGCGTGAACCGTGTTGTGTGTGATTACCGCACACAAGAACGACATCACGCAGGTCGCTAGCAAGAATGGCACCGCCAGCCAGGCGCCCCTCGGCGCCGCGAACCATTGATATCCGAAGAGCCCGTAGTAAGCGACGACGAATGCGAGCGATCGCCAATCGGCCGCCCGCCGCAATGCCAGGATGGGCAATAGAGCCCTCTGACCTCGAATCGCTTCCATCGATCGCTCGCGATTTCACCTGCATGCGCGGCCCGAGGCAAGCGCAAAATATACGGCGACCCAAAATCGAGCAGCAGCGAAATCGAGCCGTATCGAGCGCCGACGGCGGATTTTCTGCGCTAGGACAGTACCGAAACCGTGCCGTCGCTGGCTCGTGGTCAGGCAGCTTGCACTTGTGAAATCGAGCTCTATGCACTGACGTGATCAGCATCCCGACCGTGCACGACTGCTGCGCACAGAAGGCGTTGCCGGAGCCGGCACTCACCCTTGGCGTTTATCGAATTCGACGTGCGCGTCAGCCTGCCGTGACGGCGCGTGCAGCAACCGGTTGGACACGGCTCTTCAGGAAGGCAACCACGTCTTCCTTGCTGCGTACCGGGGCGCCTTCCAGGTGCACGAATTTATCGGCCAGAAAGGCCCAGCGCCCCAGCATCATGTTCAGCCAGATTTCGAAATAGTCGACGCCATCGAACACGATCGCATCGTGCGCGGCGTACTCGGGGAGGGCCTTTTCGAACTCGATCGGGTGTTCGGTCCAGTGCGCGCGCGGCTTGATGTGATGCAAAATGTGATAGCCGTCGTTGAAGCAGCGACGGTTGTAGCGCGAGTTGATGCAGGTAATGCTGGACTGAAACGGGTCTTCCGGGTGCTCTTGGCTGATGAAGCTGTGTTGGGTCCAATTGCCCATCATCATCAGCGTGCGGATCAGCACCAGCGGCACGATCAACACTGCCAGCGTCGCTTGCGGGCGCAGCCACAGCCCGAGCCCTACGACCGACCAGTAGACGCCCTCACCGACGAGCACGCGGCGGAACAACTTCCAGCTTTTTCGCTTGTAAAAGTACAGTATCAGCTCGGGCAGCCCGATGATCAGAAAGCGCAGATAGTAACGGAGCCAGTGCGTGATGCGATTGCGAGTGAAGCGCATCGTGGAGCTCAAGTCGTCGGGAAGATTCTCTTCGCGGTGATGCATACCCATGTGATGGGCAAAGTACGTGTTCGGCGTTTGCCCAAAAAATGGACCGAGCAGCCACGGGATGACGTGGTTCAGGCTCTGGTAGTCCTTGTTGAACAGCTGCCGATGCGAAGTGAAATGCAGCATCAACGTGAAGCGGTCCATCACGGCCACCATCACCAGCGCCCAATACAGCGGCGCCACGTACCAAACCGAGATCCCGGTCGCGTAGGGCCAGAAGAACAGTGAGAGTCCGACTCCTGCGACCAGCGCGCACTGGAGCATCAACCAGACTACAGAGGCGTCGCGCGGGTCATTCAGCATTCGCGCTGTGCGACTCAAGAAAGGGGGCGCCGATGCAGTGCGAGGGTCGGTCAGGGTCATTCGGGCGGCTACTTATTAATCGAAGCAGCCACGCGGGGAAGTAACGGATCTCGAGCGGCCGAAGTTCTGCCCTTGCTGGCGCCTCGTCAATGGCCGGGGGGTGTACTGTAAGTCACTGTTAATACGGGGAATTTGTCGTGCGTTCGCGGCCGCCCCTTTGCCCGCGCAAAGCCGAAAGCATTTTGTCCGCCTTCGGCAAGCCGCCCGTAACCGGGCTCCTTCACTAGCTCTGCCCGCGATGTCATTGGTCGCCGCAGGCAACCAGATGCTGCTCGATCCGGTGCGCCTGCGCCATGAGTACTCGATCCACTTCCTGGTCCTGGCCTGGGTCGTGGGGTCCGACGGAGGGAAACGACCGTCCGTGTTTCTTCGAGTGCAAACGTTACCGCGGCTATTGGCTTGACGTGGACGACACGGAGCTCGAAAGCGAGAGCACGGATACGCGGTCCGCGCAGAGCTGTTCTTCTGGCAGTCGGCGAGTGACGGATGCAAGCGCCCGCACTGACGATTCCAGCATGCTGACAGCTCATGGTAGAGTCGTCGCCATGCCTCGACGCTCGTCCACTGCCACTCTCGGGGTCGCACTTTCGGTCGCCGGAATGGGTGCGCTGTGCGCTGGCGCCAAGCTGAGCGCGCTTTCGCTGTTTGGCGCGGGCATCAAGCTGCTCGAGAAAGATTGGCGCGCGCGTCATCCCGAGTTCACGGGTAGTGCCGCAGAGCGTTGGCAGGCGTCGTTGGCTTTCTATCGCCAGACGCACCAAAACCGCACGAACCGCGCGCTGCACTCGATCGGCATTCCGCTGATTCTGGGCGGTGCGGCAGGGCTGTTCGCCTCGAAGCCGCCCAGTCCGCTCCGCCCCCTGCGCGGTGCGCTGTGGGCGGCATCGCTGGGCGCGTTTGCGGCTGGCTGGGCGCTCAACTTGGTGGGTCACGCGGCGTTCGAAAAACGTGCCCCGGCGTTCAGCGATGATGGGCTGTCCTTCATCGCCGGCCCAGTTTGGGATCTGCAACAGCTGTTCGACTTTGGACGAGCGCGCTGAGCCCGGACCCTTGCTGCGCTGATTGAGCGCGACGCGCCGTAACCTGAACGTCGCGCTCGGCAGTGTCGTGCGAAGTAGGCATGTTTCAGTGTGTAATCGGCACTGCACTTGCAGAGTGACCCACCGAGGTCGCAATGAAATCTCGTCGCTGCGCAGAGTGCAATGTTTCGTCCGCTCGCTTCGCTTGGGGCTTTGCTCTGCTGGCACGCGACGGCTGGGCCCTCACCGCCGAACGCGGCGTAGCTGAAGACGACTGGCTCTGCCCAACTTGTTCAGCGCAATCACGCGATGCAGCGCCCGAAGTGGCGAAGACCGCCAGCGAAGGTCAGCGACCGAGCGACTGCTCGAGCTCGGACAAACTGCGCGTGCTGCTGGTCGACGACGAAGAACTGGTTCGGCGTTGCACCGCGCGCAGCCTTGCCAGCTTCGAGATTGTCACGGCCAGCGGCGGTGCAGAAGCATTGGCAATTCTGAGCGGCGATGCCGACTTCGACGCGGTGCTCTCCGACGTCATGATGCCGTGCATGACTGGCCCGGAGTTTTTCGAGCGTTGCTACGATCGCTATCCCGAGCTGGCGCAGCACTTCGTGTTCGCAAGTGGCGATCCGAGTACCGCCCGCCGGCAGTTGCTGCGCGCAGTCCAACGAGTGGGAGCCGACCGGGTGCCGATCCTGCTGGCCAAGCCGAGCTCGCGTGAGGAGCTCAGACACGCGCTATGCGCTGCGGCGGCTCACAAATCGGCGCACTCCGGCAGCTGGGCGATTGCCCAGACCGTGCCAGGGGTCAAAAAATACCGGGGCTAGGTACCACACTGTGGCTAACGGCCCCGGTCGTGAGGGACGCTAGCCATCAACTCGAGCGGTACGAATGGTTCGGCGTTGTCCAGCTTGCGGGTCGGTGCGGGATCTGCGCGCGGGCAGCCCGCGACCCAATCCAAACAACGGGTCGCGGCTACCAGGTTCGCAGCGCCGTTTACGGCCGGATGAGACCGGTCAAATCTCCGCCGACTGCTTGGATCGAGTCGTAGAGCACCTGTTTCACGTAGGTCGGGTTGTGAACGCCGAAGCCTGACCCGCGTGCGATCAAGAAATAGTTGTAGAGAGCCCCGGCGATCGGCCCTTGCACCGCCGGGCGACCTGCCGCCCCCGTCGCTGCGGCGGGCATGGACCCGTCGGAAGCGAAATCTTGATCAGACAGTTCGGTGGTGAGCGGGTTGATGCCATCGCGGGTGAGCAGCTGGAGGCTGTTCAGTTTCACGCGCAGGGTCTGAAGCTCCGATTTGACCAGGGTCTGACCCCCAGACACGTCGAAGTTGGTCACCCCGGCGTGGCAGTTCGTGCACGCCGAAACCTGTGGGTAAAACGAGTGATTGCCGATATTGCCGTTCGCAGCAACGGGCGGCATATGGCACTGAACGCAGCCGGTGCTGAAGTTCGTGTGCGACGAGTTCTTGTAGACCTTGGGGATGTACTCGTAGGCGCCCTTGCCCGAGTAAATATCGGTTTGCGGTCCCTCGTGGGGCCCCCAGGTCGTGCTGGTGATGCTGTTCGTGCTGGCCAGCACGTAGTTGGTCACGTCTTTGCGAGACTTGTGGCACCACATACAGGCGTTGCCCGCTCGATAGTTGCCCGCGCTGGTGCCATCCGAAGCCCCGAGCGCCGAGCTTCGCTCGATGACCGCATAGTCTTCGTTGCCCACGGGGGCGCGCAGCGGGAAGGAGCCCTTCACGTAGTCAGCACCACTGATGTGTGGATCGTGCCCAATGGCGTCGTGGCAGGTGTTGCAGCCCACGATCGCGACGGTCGTCTTGCCGGCGTACGTGCTCTCCTGAATCTTGCCAGAGACCGAATCCTTGTAATTGATCTGGCCGTGGGCCAGGTCGGCAGGACCAACCGTCCCGGTGTGTCCGACGGTGCCGGAATCCCGATACTCCAGGCCATCCGAGGCGTGGCAGTTGCCGCACGCTTTGGCTCCGGTCCACGTGTCCACTTCATCGCCACCTAGGTTCGAGATGTAGGTGGCGTAGTGGCGGCTGGTTTTCCACTGCTCGACGATGCCGCTAAACGTGTGGCACGGCTTCATGCAGCTCGCGTTCAAGGTCCCCACTGGGTCGCTGCTGCCGGCCCCTGCGGCCCCGATGCCCGGCTGGCCTTGCGGACCTGGATCGCCCTTCGGACCTGGTTCCCCTTGGGGGCCCGGTTCGCCCTCCGGACCTTGTCCGCCGGGTTCACCCGGATCGCCCTTTGCGCCCTTGGCTCCGGGAGGACCGGCGGCGCCGTCTTTGCCGTCGTCGCCCGAGCAGCCGAACATTGCCAAACCGAGCGTGACGATTGCAGCGCCCATAAGCAGCTTCATCTAAGAATCCTCCTCGTCGGCTCTGCGCCGTGCGGGGATGCTCTCAGACCGAGTCCCGCTCGTCAACAACGTTCGAATCTCAAACTCGAAGTCTGATCTGCAACAAGTCGATGGCGTCGAGTTTGTACTCGCGCTCGCGCAATTCTTGCGCGGGCCATCGCGCGCCAATGGCTATATGGCGCAGTTCTCGCGCGCTTCAGCCAATCTACGTCGAGTCAGCAACGTCGCGCGGGGAACTGGACTCGCGCAATCTTTGCGCCGGCCCCGGTGCATCGGGTGAGTGATCGGTGCCGCGCATGACGTCCACCAGGATCGACAGCAGGAAACAGAGGAATGCAACGATACCGATCACTTGCCCGACACTCATCGCAAAAATGACGATCAGTGGCGCTGGATTTAGGATCGATGCAGCCATCGTTGCTAGGCCGACGAGCGCTACCCAACAAGCCAGCCGGGCGAGGCTGATCACGGAATGCCTGCGTAGCCGACTAAGCAACGTGTTGCGAAAACGCTCGCGGATACTCACGGTGCATGCTCCGCCGCTGGGTGTCCGGATGCACTCGCTGCGGCACCCAGGCCGTCCGGACCTTTGCTGAAGGGATGCGCGTAGCCGTGGCAGCCCGGGCTGGCGCAGCTCATGCGATTCGAGGCAAGCTGTGCGGCCGACGCCTGGTGATCCGGTACCGAACGCCAGACGTGCGCGGTGGTGGTGTGGCACTGACGGCAATTCGCGTTGTCGTAGGGCTTGGCGATGTGAACTTCACGCCGAGCCTCCTCCTTAGTCATGCTGCGATAGCCGCCCAGGTAGTAGTAATAGACGTGTTTCATGCCGCCCATTTTGGTGAGCGCATAGCCGTACATGCCGTAGTCGGCGTGGCACACATAACAGCTTTCTTCGCCGAAAAACGGGTTTCTGGTGTGGCGCGCGGCCAGCGATTGGGCGTCCGGATTGGTCGCGTTGCCGAAGTGATCGTCCATCGTGTGACAGGAGCCGCAAAACTCGCGATGGGTGGTCGCTTCCATGCCAGCCACCGTGGAAGTCGCGGCGGTGATGGTTGGAAACACGCCCAGGCCGAGCAGGAGCATCAGCTTGGTTCGCAGGTCGAGCGGGGGCCTCCGCAGCAAGAAATGCAGGAGAATGACCGCTGCGATGGTTGCACTCGCCAGCGCTACGGAGCCGAGCCAGGGGCCAGCGTGAGGCACATGTCATTGTCCTTCCGTGCGGCCGCGCAAGCAAGCGCAAAAAGTGGCTATGATGCCCGCACGTGGAACAACGCCAATCAGTGCTCGCGTGGGTGTTGATCCCAATACTCATGCTTTCCGCGCTTGCCGCCTGCGCGGACAAGAAAGAAGCGCCGCCAATCGAGCACAAAGCTGCGCCACAAACCGGGCAGAAAACTGCGCCGCAGAACGGGCAATGGGGGGCCGGCGTTTACGTCGACAAAGCCTGGAGCTTCGCGCGCGATGTGACGGGCCATCGCATTCACGTGCAGAAGCAAAAAATCGAATGCACGAAATGCCACGCCTCGACTGTCGACAAGATCGGTCCAGTGACGCCGGATCGCTGCGCGTCCTGTCACGAAAAAGAGGGGCATATTCGGCACGCCTCGGTGGAAGCCGCCAAACGCTTCGGGGCGCAAACGAAGGCCGTGTGCACGAGTTGCCACGCGTTCACGCTCGAGGGGGCGCGCCGCGATGAAGCCTTGAAGACAGAGCCCGCGCGCGTTGCCATCGACGGAGGCATGATTGACGGAGGTTTGGGCAAGCCCGCGGTCGCTGTCGAAAGCTACGAGCCAGCGGACTGCAAGCGCTGCCACGGCGTGCAGCAGGGCGCGCTGGCCCCGGTGACGGTGCACGGCACTCAGCCCTGTGTTGCCTGTCACCAACCACACGAAGGCGCACCGCAATCGGCCCCCTGCTCCAATTGTCACCAGGCCATTACGACGAGCCATGCAGCGCAGGGCAAATCACTGGTCGAAATTTGCTCGACCTGCCACCAACAGCGTCACGCACCGGCCAAGGAAGCCATCGCCACCTGCGCCGCGTGTCACGCAAAGCAGCAGCCAGTCATTCCGGCATCAGCTCTTTTTGCGGGCGGGCACACGCAGTGTATCAGCTGTCACAAGCCGCACGAGTTCGCGAAAAAAGAAGCTACACCCTGCCGCAGCTGCCACGCGCAGCTCAATGTGATCGGCGGCGGACGCATCGCCGCCCACAGCGCCTGCACGAGCTGCCATGCGCCGCACGACGTGAGAGCGACGCCAGCGGGCGCCTGTCCGACCTGTCACCAGGATGTCCATCCCGACCATCCGAAACAAGCGGGAGGTTGCGTGGGTTGCCACGATCCACACCCGGCGCAGATCTCCCAAACCGTGGCTGCCCGCGCCTGCAGCTCGTGTCACCAATTCGCCCAATCAGACCGCGGCGCGCACGGCGCTACCGCCTGCATTGGCTGTCACAAGCCGCACGCATTCAAGCTCTTGCTCAGCAACGTGGCGACCTGTCAGACGTGTCACGCGGCGCGAGTCCAGCAAGTTTCGTCGAACAAGGGACATCAAGCGTGCGTGGGCTGCCACCGCGGGCTCCCGCATCATCCAGAGCCGGAAAAAATCGGTTGCAACAACTGTCACCAGCAGCAGGCATCCCTTGTAAAGCCGGGTCACGCCCGCTGCACGGGCTGCCATGAACCACATTCCGGAGCGCAGGCGACGGCCTGTGGCAGTTGCCATGGCGCCGAGCAACAGACCGCACCGCAGGGGCACCAAGTGTGCACCACTTGTCATGAGCCGCACCGCGGCCTACCAACCCAGAAAGTGTGCGCCGACTGTCACCGCGCCGAGCAGCAAAGCGCGCACGGACAGCTAGCCACCGGTTGTCTGACCTGCCACCGACCGCACGGTCCGAAGGGACCGGCAAAGGTGCCGGCGTGCGCGACGTGTCATCAGCTCCAAAAGCTTCCCGGCCTGCACGCGGAGGCCAAGCACCAGCCGTGCGTAGCCTGCCACCAGGGTCACCAAGATCCCGCCGCCCTCACGCGCAGCGTTTGCGTCAGTTGCCACAAGGATCGCGCCGAGCATTTCCCACAAAGCCCGCGCTGCACCGGGTGTCATTTGTTCACGAAGGGCTGAACGCCGGCCGCATTGCGCCCGTTCGTCCGCACCGCCACGGGCAAGCAACGTGCACGTTTGCCGGCGGACACCGCGTGCGTCGTGCGTCGGGGTTCGGTGGCTGGTGACAACGCGCGGAGCGACGCTTGAGCGATGCGCGTAGTCCTCTTGCCACGACAAATTATACTTCGTGCACGAAGCAATGCCGTTCACTTAAGGGCTGGCGGTCGAGAGTATGGAAAGGGTGCCCCGCGCGTGAGACGTCGAGGAAGGACGGCCGTCCTCGCGCTATCGCGCTGCGGGCGCCCGGGCTTCCCAAGCGCTGGCCTGTGGCCAGCGCGGTGCGCCAACGGCAGGGGGGAGCTCTCTTTCGAGTGCGTGAACGCTCTTGACGTGGGATCGACGGATTTCGAAGGAGCCACAAAAAAGCACTAGTTGGCGCGCGGCGCGGCGTGGGAGCTTCCGCAATCATCCGCAGGTTTTCGCCATGGTGGCGAGCGGCGCGTTGCACGCCTCGGCGCTGAGTCGGTAGTGACCTCCCCAGGGAGTGGTCGCGCGGTCACTGGAGCTGATAGGTGACGACGCCGTCCACGTGCAGCTCGGGGTGGGTGAAGGTCAGATCGTCTTCGGCCATGTCGGCATGGCAGTTGTGGCACGGATTGCCCGGATTCGGGTGCGGGGGTGGCGGCGGATACCCGTGGCAGCTTCCGCAGGCCGCTTGGCTGCCGTCGACTCGGGTCCAAGTCGGAGTTGTGTTCGTGCCGCCCGAGGGATCGCCGTCCGGGAAGACTGCGCCGTGGCAGCTCGTGGATTGGCAGGTTCCGTTCACGTACTTGGGCGTGGCTCCATGCGCCAGCGCTGCGCCGGAAAAAGTGAGCTCGGCCGGAAGTGCCGAATCGAGGTGTCCCGGATCCAGCACCCGCTGGGGAACCGCGTGGCATTCTTTGCACGGAACCGCGCGCGAGCGTTCCGTCCCGCGCACGTGTGTTTGGTGCGCGCCGACGCCGGGCGCCGCGGTCATCGTGTTGCCAGTCGTGTCGACTGGGGGGGCGGGGTTCGTTCCACCATGGCAGTTCGTGCAGCTGCCATTCACCGAGACATTGACCACGCCGTTCACGTGCAGATGCTTGTCGACGATGGTGCGGTTGTCGGTCGCGACGACCGCGCTGTGGCAAGAAACGCAGTTGTCGGATTGCGGATGCGGTAGCGCCGGAGGCAGGCCGTGGCAGGAGGCGCAGTCCAGGCGCTTTTCCTGGGTCCACACGGGCGAATCGCGCATTTCAGCGGGCGAAGGCGAATGGCAGTAGGTCCCGCCGCAGGTGGCGTGGGATTCGTTCCAAGCAGGCGAGTGGTTCATCGCCCGCGCGACGCCGTTGAAGACCAGCTCCGCTGGAAGGCCGTCCACGTGCATCGGATCCTCGACCTTGGCGGGCACGACATGGCACTCCTGGCACGCGAGCGGGCGACTATTCGCCCCTCCGCTCAGGTGCGCCTGGTGCGCGCCCACGCCGATCGCGGAGCTATTGGTATTGCCCAACGTGTCCAGCGGTGGGGCCGCGTTCTTGTCATTGCCGTGGCAGAGCTTGCAGTCGCCGGCCGTGTAATCGACCACACCGTCTACGTGACGTTCGGGCGCGATGATGTGCCGGTCGGCGTCGATGACGTCCGCGTGGCAGGCATAGCAGCGGTCAGATTGTGGGTGCGGAGCCTTGGGCGGCAGCCCGTGGCAAGTGCCGCAAGCTCGACTGCTTTCGCGGGGCTCGGTCCACACGGCCCCTGCTTCGCGATGGCAATAGCTGCTCTGGCAGGTGCGCGTGGCGGGGTCGTAGGCAGGCTTCCGATCGCCCGTTTTCGCGAGCGCACCGAACGTCACGTCGCCGGGTGGCCCGTCGTCAGCATGGCCGGGGCTTTCCACCGCGTCCGGGATCACGTGACACTCATTGCAGGCGATGGCCGCGTGCGTGGAGCTCGCGTTCAGGTGGATTTCGTGCGCTCCGACGCCCGGATAGCCGGGGAGCGATTGCTGCATCAGATCTTTGGGCGGCGCCGCGCGCCGCAAGTAGTCCCCTGAACGATTGGCGTCGCCGTGGCAGCTCGTGCAGCGGGTCAGCTCGGCGTTGCTCTTGGGTTCGTCGCGACGCTCGAGGCAGCCCGGAACCAGCAGAGCGCTGACGACCGCGCCTAGCACGACCAAACCCAGCGACAGTGTCGCACGGCGCTTGAAGGCGCTGCGCTCTCGGCCGACCCGGCGCGGCTCATTCATGGCAGTACCTGCACATTTCCGCATCGACGCCGCGCGCGCTCTTCCAGCCACGCGGGTGAGGGTTGCCACCGTAGGCGCCGACCTTGTGGCAGCGGATGCAATTGGTGGCGGGTCCGGCTTCGTGGCAGCCCGCGCAGGACACGATGTCACGCCGGGCGACCGTGCCGTGGAAGTTGCTCGACGACGTGTTGCTGCCCACCCACTCGGGCGGATGCGGATTGGCCGGGTTGGCCACGTTCGCGCTCACGCCACGCGCGACATGGCAAGCGTCGCAAGTCTGGACCGTGTGGCAGGTGAGACAGCGCGCCGGCTCCGAGCGCGCCTCGATTGCGTGGCGCACCATGAAGTCCCCGCGGTGCACCTGACCCGACTCGATCTGCTCCGGCCGTCGTGCCTCGACCGTCAGATCCTGAGTGACGTCGTGGCAAGACTGACATTGCGCCTGCGTGTGGCAGCTTTGGCAGAGTTGGGCCTGCTGACGCTCGGCCATGGCACTGCCATGGTGACGCAGGAACGCCGTATCGTGCTTGAGGAACGTGGTGGGCATCGTGCGCCGTAACGCTTCGGGCTCGTGGCACGGCGTGCATTGCCCCTGGGCCCACTGCTCGGCGTGCTCGTGACAGCCGAAGCACTGGCTCATGGGCGGCAGCGGCGGCCGCTTGGCGTCGACCACCCCCGCGTGGCAAGGCACGCATTGGCCGCGAATTTCTGGCATGGCCAGGTGCTTGTCGTGATCGATCGCGATCTCGCCGCTCGGGCGTACGGGTGCCACGGCGAGCACCGCCCGCACCTGATGGTCGTCGTGATGGCAGCGGGCGCACAGCGCGGCGCCCGGGATCCGTTGCCCGGAATCGTGCTTGGCCACGTCGTGACAGCTCACGCAGCTCAAGCATGCCGGTTTGCCGGGCGCGCCGCAGGCAATGCGGGTTAGATGAAGTTGGTGCGGAAAGCGGGTCGGCGTCGACTCGCTCTGGCAGGCCGCGAGCGCTGCAAGCGCGACCGCGATCCAGAGCAGCAGAGCCGAGAAGCGCACGTTCATCAGCGTTGCCTCGGCCTCATGGGCGTGTCGAAATGATAGCTAGCACGCAGCATGGTTTGCGCGTCCGAGGCGGCGTACGGCGACTGAGCCAGTGACGCGCTCCACAAGAATTCGAGGGAATCGAGGGCTTGGTAAGACACCGTTCCTGCGTACACGGACGAGGTTGTGTAGCCGGCGATCGGCTGGTCGTAAAAATAGCCGTACGCTTCCAAGGTCGACGAGAAACAACGGCTGAGCTTGCGGCTGAACGAGATGCGCAGCGCTTGATAGCCATTCTTGGGCGCGATCACCCGAGAGTAAGCGACGCGCAGTAGCGTCGGGTAATCGCGGCCGAGGGCGATGCGTGCGGCAAGCTCGCCGCGCGCGCCTGGGCCGGTGCCTCGATAGCTCTCGATGTAGCCGTTCGTGTCGAGCCGTAGCCAGCGCAGGAGTTTGGCCGTGAGCGTACCGCCGAGCTCGTCGAAGCCGTCGGTCGAGAACACCGAGAGCACCGATTGCCGCGACAAGAGCAGCGCCGGCTCGGCGTGCAGCACTTCCGCGCCTAGATCGAACAGCGGGTGTGGGGTCGCGTCGAGCCAAAATCTCGCGTCTGCGAAGCGGCCGCTGTCGAGGTCGAGCAGGGCGCTCGCGCCCAGGGACGCCTCGCGAGTCGGCTGGGCCCCCACGTCCAGGCCGAGATTTCGGTGATCGACACCCCCCGACATCTCCTGATCGTGAAAGGAGAGGCTGCCAGAAACGTGCGACGTCTGGTAGCCGAAGCGCCCCCCGGTGAGCCAGTAATTGCCACGCGCCGGGGCGGCCGGCTGGTAGACGAGCAGCGTGTCCTCGGCAGAGCCGAGGTGGTGGTACCCCGGTTGGTCGTTCCAGCGCGGCAGCACCGTGAAGCCTCCGTAGCCTTCGAGGAAAAAACCGAGCTCCCTGGCCCCGACCATGATGCCGTCGAAGCGCGCGTAGCGTGCTGCGCCGCCGGCCACCTGTTGCCGGCCGATGCGTGCCCAGGTTGGCCCTGCTTCGAGCCGAAGGCTGGCCGTCTGCAGGTCGCCGTCGAACGCGCGCTCGATCCTCGATTCGGTCGGCCAATAGCGGCCCCAAGCCGCGAATTCGAGGCCAATGCTGTCCTTTTGCCAGGGAGCGTCGACATCGCGCGCGTTCGCGAACAGGTACTCGTGCACCGGCACGGCGATCTCGGTCGGCACGACCTGGCCGTTTTGCCCTGGGACGAGCGCCCGCCGATAGAGTTGGACGTACGTTTCACTCCGCCCGCTCACGCTGAAGCGATCGACAGCGTCAGGCTTCTGATCCTTCCGGCTCGTCTGCCGCGGCTCGTCTGCCGTGCTCGGCCTTGCCACCAGTAGGCATAGCAGCAAGGCCGGGACTGGCGGCGCGATCGCCCGCAGAAGCCCGGATATTCGCTGCATGTCGCGGGCGACGTTAGTGCCACCGGGGCTGAGTTGGCAATTGCTACTTTGAACGCACGCGTTCGCAACACCGCCGAAATCCTGTGCAACTCGACGGTCGACCCCTGGTAGCGTATTTGCAAATGGCACCCTTTCTCTTTTGGCGAGCCGCCGGTGTCTCGCTATTCGTCGCCCTCTCCAGTTGTGGCGGAAGCGAGCCTTCGGCTCATTCGCCCGCCGCTGATTGGATGAATCCAAAAGCCGAGCGTGCCTTTTCTCTTTTGGAACTGGCCATCAGCAACGATTACCCGCTTTCATCGTCGTTTCGTCAGGCACTCACCGCAGGTCGAGCTTCAGCAGCCGACGGGACGGACAGTCCATGACGTCTGCAGCTATCCTGGTTCTGAACTCGGGCAGCTCGTCGCTGAAATTTGCGCTGATTGAGCCGGCGTCGGGTCGAGTGATCGCGCATGGAATCGCGGAGCGTTTGGGCGGCGCCGAGCCCACCTTTCAGTTCGACTCGAACGCCGAACGGGGTCTCGGTCACGGCGCCGCTCACCCTGAAGCGCTCGCTGCGCTGCTCGACGAGTTGAAAGGCGTCCCGGTGACGGCCGTTGGACATCGCGTCGTCCATGGGGGTGAGGCCTTTTCGGAGAGTGTCTTGCTGGACGATGCGGTGCTGAACGAAATTCGTGCGTGTTCGGAGCTTGCACCGCTACACAATCCCGCCAACGTGCTGGGAATCGAAGCCGCGCGGCGCGCTTTCGCCGCGTTGCCGCAGGTCGCCGTGTTCGATACCGCGTTTCATCAAACACTTCCGCGCGCGGCCTACCTGTACGCCATTCCGTACGAGTACTACGAGCAACACCGGGTGCGGCGCTACGGCTTTCACGGGACGAGCCATCGCTACGTGGCGGACGTCGCCGCTCGCACGCTCGGCAGACCTCTAGCATCGCTCGACCTGATCACCGCCCATCTGGGCAACGGCGCGAGCGTGTGCGCAATCGCGAACGGGCGCAGCGTCGATACCAGCATGGGCTTCACGCCGCTCGAGGGGCTCGTGATGGGCACCCGCTCGGGTGACGTGGATCCCAATTTGCACGAATTTTTGGCCGCACACGCGCAGCTCGATCTTCACCAAATTACCGAGATGCTCAACAAGAAGAGCGGGCTTTTGGGCCTGTCAGGCGTGAGCAACGACATGCGTGCCTTGCTCGCGCTGCGCGAAGAAGGTAGCGATCGTGCGCGCCTGGCGATCGAGGTCTTCTGCTACCGGCTGGCCAAGGGGATTCTTGCACAGTGCGCGGGCCTTTCACGCTTGGACGCGCTGGTGTTCACGGGCGGGATTGGCGAACACGCCGCCGAGGTCCGCGCTCAGACCCTCGGGCATTTGCGCGTGCTAGGAGCCGTAGTCGACGACGAACTCAATCGCGTGCACGGCACCGCGCAGAACGGCCGCATCACGCGCGAATCGTCAGCGCTGCTGGCGCTCGTGATCCCCACCAACGAAGAGCTGGTGATTGCGCGCGAAACTGCGCGCCTCACTGCCCAGACTGCCTGAGCGAACGAAGATGCCACACACATTATACTTGATTCCGTGCGGGGGCGGCGTGGGTCTCACGTCCCTGGCGCTCGGCCTGGTGCGCGCGCTCGACAACCGCGGCACGCGCGTGGCTTTTTTCAAGCCGATCGCACAACCCGATGGCAACGACACCGGCCCGGAGCGCTCCACGCATTTCATCCGCCATACGAGCTCGCTCACGCCAACGGCGCCGATCTCGCTCGAAGAAGCCTCTCGTCTGATTCTGACCCGTCGTAGCGACGAGCTGTTCGACCGTGTCTTACGAGATTTTCACGCCTCCTCAGGCGACGCGGACGTAGTGGTGGTCGAGGGCTTGGCGCACACGCACGACGCGCTCGGCGAGGGAAGCCTCAACCGGGAGCTCGTACGCACGCTGAGCGCTGAAGTCATTTTGGTCGGGTCACTCGGCGCGACGCCGCTGGCCGAGTTCGAGTCACACCTCGAGATCGCGGCCGGCCAGTACGGCGGTTTCGGAGCGGGGCGCGTGATCGGATGTTTCGTGAATCGCGTTCCGGCTCGCGACTCGCGCCTGCGCACGAGTTCCGTCGGCGAGTTCGAGCCCGGACGCTTGCGGCTGAGCAAGCCTGATTTCAACGTGATCGGCGTGATCCCGGAAAATCCCGAACTCACGGCTTGTCGCACCATCGACATCGCGCGCCAGCTCGGCGCCGAAATCGTGCACGAAGGCGAGATCATGACTCGCCGTGCCAAGAAGATCACGATGCTCGCACGCACGGTGCCCAATCTACTCGACACGCTGGTCGCCGGCTCGATCCTCGTTACACCCGGCGATCGCGCGGACGTGGTGCTGGCAGTAGCTTTGGCGGCCATCAACAAGGTGCCTATTTCGGGCTTGATCCTGACCGGTGGCATCGAGCTCCCTCGGTCCGTTCTCGAACTCTGCCGAGCTGCCCTCGCGACCGGCTTACCGGTGCTCAAAGTGCAGTCGAACACCTGGGACACTGCCAATCAGCTGGCTCATATGAGTCCCGAGATCCCGATCGACGACCTCGAGCGCGTGCTGCGCGGTATGGATTTCGTGGCTAGCCACATCGATGCTGACTGGATCGCGGGCCACTCGCAGATCCCGGTCCAGACACGCATGTCCCCGGCCGCTTTTTGCTACCGCCTGACCGAGCTGGCGCGCGCCGCGAACAAGCGCGTCGTGCTCCCGGAGGGCAATGAGCCCCGCACCGTGCGCGCGGCCGCGATCTGTGCCGAACGGGGGATCGCCCGCTGCGTGCTCTTGGGCGACCCCGTAGAGATCCGCCGCGTTGCCGAAGCTCTGGAAGTCCAGCTGCCTCCGGGTGTCGAAATTCTCGACCCGGTCTCGATCCGCGCAAACTACGTGGCGCCACTGGTCGAGATGCGGAAGCACAAAGGCCTATCGGCGCAAGCGGCAGCCGACTACTTAGAAGACAACGTCTGGCTCGGAACGATGATGCTTGCGCTCGGCGAGGTAGATGGCCTGGTATCGGGCGCGATCCACTCCACGGCCAATACCATTCGACCTGCGCTGCAGCTGATCAAGACTAAGCCGGGTGCCAAGGTCGTTTCCTCGATCTTCTTCATGTGCTTGCCCGAGCAAGTGCTGGTGTACGGTGACTGCGCGGTCGTTCCCGATCCGGACGCCAGCATGTTGGCGGACATCGCCATTCAGAGTGCAGACTCTGCGGCTCGCTTCGGGATTACCCCTGCGGTGGCCATGATCAGCTACTCGACAGGGGAGTCGGGCTCGGGCAGCGACGTCGACAAGGTGCGCGAGGCCACTCGCATTGCGCAAGCGTCGCGACCCGATCTCTCGCTCGACGGACCGCTTCAATACGACGCGGCAGCGATCCCCGACGTCGCAGCGAACAAGGCGCCGAACAGCCCCGTGGCCGGGCACGCGACCGTTTTCATCTTTCCGGACTTGAACACCGGCAATACGACTTACAAGGCCGTTCAGCGTAGCGCGAACGTGATCAGCATCGGGCCCATGCTTCAGGGATTGCTGCGCCCGGTCAATGATCTGTCCCGCGGCGCGTTGGTCGAAGACATCGTGTACACCATCGCGCTGACCGGGATTCAGGCCGACCAGCGCTGAGCTGTGCTTCACTCCGCGATCAAAACCGCATTCTCGAGCAGGATCGGGTATTTGAAGCCAATCCCGACGTCGGCGTTGGCGCGCAATGTACCCTCGAAGGTCGCGACTTGACCGCGCGCGGGCGTCGAGTCCGAGGTGACGACCAGATCCGGCGCTGGCTCCGGATCACCCGGCTTCCCATCGCGCAGATGAAAGAACGTGTGGCCCTGCACGCCAGCGGTCACCTTGGTGACTTGGCCTCGAACGCGAACCCGCTGCCCGGCTAGCTGCTCGCGCTGCGCGGACAGCTGCGCGATGGCGTGCGCATTGCCGCCCCGAGCGGGTGTCACGACCACTGCGGGCGGCAATGACGAAGGAGCATCCGGCGAGGGTCCGTGGGGAGAAGCGGCCGCGCCGCCGAGGTCGGGGTGTCCTGCCGGTAGGGAGTCGGAGCTGCCTATGGCGCCCGGCTGGGAATTGCCAACGTCGGGATGACCCGGCGGCAAGTCCTGCTGATCGTCTTCGTTGTCGAGCGCGTCAGCTGGTGAGAAGTGAGGCGCTGCCACTTTTTGGGCGGCGTCGGCGGCCAGAGTCCCGAAATAGATCACGTCGAAGGTTCGTTTGAGCGTGGTGCTCTTGAACGCGGTCATGCGCGCTGCGTTCTCGACCGTGACTTTCGCTCCGACTGCGATCGAAGCGCTCGGCACCGCGGCCCAAATTTCGCCATTGGAGGTCGCCAAGCGAAGATAGGTATACTGGCTGGCAGGGAACGTCTCGAGCACTGAGCCGCTCAAAACGGCACTTGCTTCATCTGCGGTCGGCGCGGGAGCAGCCGCTACCGCTTCGCGGGCTTGCGCTTCTGGGCGCAGCGCGCTGGCCGGTGCGGCATGTGCATTGAACAGGGCAGAACCTGCCCCGGCAGCAACCGCAATGCCGAGCACCGCGGTCATGCCGAGACTTGCTTTGCGCGCGGGGGATAAAGGCTTCATGGTCGAGTTCTCCTTGCCAACCCGTCGTTCGTTACGTCCGTGCCCGGACGGTGACAAGAGCTAATCTCCCGCAGTATGCCTTCGTCGCGCCTCGCCGTCCGGGCGTCTCGACCGCGATCTGCGACCGACCTAGCCATGCGCGGGCCCTTGGAGATACACCTCTCAGCCGACAGAGCCCGCCGTTGAGGCTGGAGCATCGCTGGAATGGTGCTGGCGCCCGATTTCGCCGAGCCGCCCGTAGGTTCAGTACGGCCACACCCAATTGACGATTTCGGGCCGGTCAGTGCCGTGCGTGTGCGCGTAGTGGGTATTCTCGATGATGGCGTTCCTCATCTCTTCCTTCAGGTGCGATGCCTTGTCTCGAAGACGCGGCACGCGATCGATCACGTCGATCACTAGATGGAAGCGGGACGTCTCGTTCAAGATCGCCAGCTCGAGTGGCGTATTGATGTTGCCTCGCTCCTTGTAGCCGCGAACGTGCAGGTTCTTGTGGCCTTCGAAGCGGTAGGCGAGACGATGAATCAGCCAAGGGTAGCCGTGGAAATTGAAAATGATCGGTTTGTCGTTGGTGAACAAGCTGCTGAACTCACGCTCGGTCGAGCCGTGCGGGTGCTCCGAGGCAGGTTGCATCTTGAACAAGTCCACCACGTTGACGAAGCGCAGCTTGAGATCCGGCACCTGCTCACGAAGGATGGCAGCCGCCGCCAGCGCTTCCATGGTGGCCACATCGCCGCAGCTGGCCAGCACTACGTCCGGTTCTTCGCCGGCGTCCGTACTCGCTCGAGGCCAGATCCCGAGGCCCTTGGCGCAATGCGTGATGGCCTCGTCGATGGTGGTAAATTGCAGGTGCTTTTGCTTGTCGGCGACCACGACGTTGACGTAATCGGTACTGCGAAAACAGTGGTCCATGACCGACAGCAGCGTGTTGGCGTCTGGCGGCAGGTAGATCCGCACCACCGACGATCCCTTGTTGGTCACGAGGTCGATGAAGCCCGGATCTTGGTGTGAAAATCCGTTGTGATCCTGGCGCCAGACCGTGGATGACAAGAGGATGTTCTCGGACGCGACGGGAGCGCGCCAGGGCACGTGATTCTTCGAAATATCCAGCCATTTGGCGTGCTGGTTGAACATCGAATCGATGACGTGCGCGAAGGCTTCGTAGGTGTGAAAAAGGCCGTGCCGACCCGTGAGCAAGTAACCTTCGAGCCAGCCGAGCAAGGTGTGCTCGGACAGCATTTCCATCACGCGACCGTCACGCGCGAGTTCCCCCCCGTCAGCGTCCTCCGGCAGCAGCTCCGCCATCCACGTCTTCTTGCTGGCTTCATACACGGCCTGCAGGCGGTTGGACGCCGTCTCATCCGGGCCGAAAACACGGAAGCTTACCGGATTTTCCTTGATGATGTCGCGTAGGAACTCGCCGAGCGGCTTGGTGTTCTCGTATTGCACGGTGCCGCGCGCGGAGACGTCGACGGCGTAGCGCCGAAAGTCCGGCAGCTTGAGATCTTTGCGCAACACGCCGCCGTTGGCACGCGGGTTGGCGCTCATTCGACGCGTGCCTTTGGGCGCCAGCGCCTTGAGTTCGGGCAGTAGCCGGCCCGCGGAGTCGAACAGCGTTTCTGGTGTGTAGCTCTTGAGCCAATCGACCAGAAGCTGCAGCTTCTCCGGGTTGCCGCGCACATCGGAGAAAGGCACCTGATGCGCGCGCCAAGACCCCTCGACCTTGTGACCTTTGATCTCCTTCGGGCCCGTCCAGCCCTTCGGTGATCGAAGCACGATCATGGGCCAGCGCGGGCGTTCGGGTGGTGACTGCGAGCTGCGAGCCGCTTTCTGGTACGCGCGGATCTCGCCAATCGCAAGCTCCAGCGTGGCGGCCATCTTTTGGTGCATTCGCTCGGGATCGCTGCCTTCGACGAAGTAGGGCTTGTACCCGTAGCCGACGAACAGCGCTTCCAGCTCTTCGTGGCTGATCCGCGACAGGATGGACGGGTTGGCAATCTTGTAACCATTCAGGTTCAGGATCGGCAACACTGCACCATCGCGCGCCGGATTGAGGAACTTGTTGGAGTGCCAGGCGGTCGCGAGCGGTCCGGTTTCGGCCTCTCCATCGCCGACCACGCACGCGACGATCAGCTCGGGATTGTCGTACGCCATGCCGTAGGAGTGCGACAGGCTGTAGCCTAGCTCTCCGCCTTCGTGGATGGATCCGGGCGTCTCGGGAGTCACGTGGCTACCGATGTGACCGGGAAATGAGAACTGCTTGAAGAAGCGCTGCATACCGTCCAGGTCTTCGCTCTTGTCCGGGTAGACTTCGGAATACGTGCCCTCGAGATACGCTGGTCCGAGCACCCCGGGTGCGCCGTGCCCGGGTCCGGCGACGAAGATCATATCGAGATCCCATTTGACGATCAGGCGGTTCAAATGGATCCAGGTGAATGACAAAGCCGGGCTTGCGCCCCAATGTCCTAGCAGCCGCGCTTTCACGTGCTCGGACTTCAAGGGCTCGCGCAAGAGCGGGTTGTCTTGCAGGTAGATCATGCCCACCGCCAGGTAGTTGCAGGCTCGCCAGTAGGCATGCATGAGTGCCAGCTCTTCGCTGCGGAGCGGCGCACCGTCGACAATGACGGACTGGGATTGCTGTGTAGACGCGAGATCGTTCAAAACACTTCTCCTCGGAAGGCTGCTCACTGCGATGTGCTGCCGGCAGGAGCACATGGCAAGTTGCGATCCACCTCGGGCGCACTCCGAGCGAGCGTGCCGGCACGCGCATTGTAACCGAACGGAACCGCTCTCAGTGCCGCGAAATGCCTGGTCAATCACGCAGTTTTTGCGCGTGCAGCGCAGGCATTGCGTCGAATCAGTGACGGACCAACCTGCATTGCGTTCGCGCCTCACTTCTTTCTTCCGAGCCCGGCCCGCAAGCCCGCGCCTCACAGGACGTCCGCGCCGGCTCGGGATCAGCGCTGACGAGCAGCGCCTTCTCGCGCTCGCTGTTGCCGTGTTACGAACTCGAAGGTAGAAAAATGAACGTTGTCAGCGTGGGGAAAGGCTCGAGCGCGCCGCTCGGCGCAACGATTCGAGATGGCGGGGCCAATTTCAGCGTGTTCTCGCGCGACGCCACGCTGATCGAGCTCTGCTTGTTCGCGGATGCCGATCAGTGCGAGCCCTCGCGCGTCATCGCCCTCAGCCAACCCCAACACCGCAGCCAGCACTACTGGCACGCATTCGTGCCCGGCGTCGTGCCCGGCCAAGTCTACGCCTATCGCGCACACGGACCCTTTGCCCCGCAGCTGGGCTTGCGCTTCGATCGCGAGAAGGTCCTACTCGATCCGTACGGCCGTGCGCTGGCCGTGCCCAAGCGCTACGACCGAAGCGCGGCGCAGCGCGCCGGCGACAACGCCGCGTTCGCCATGAAAAGCGTGGTCGCGCGTGCCCACGGTTATGATTGGGAGGGGGATCAGCCGCTACGCCGACCTTTCGAGCAGACGATCATCTACGAGCTTCACGTTCGAGGCTTCACCCAGCATCCGAGTTCGGGCATCGCCGCGAGCAAACGCGGAACGTACGCCGGCTTGATCGAAAAGGTGCCCTACCTGAAGCAGCTCGGGATCACTGCCGTCGAGCTCTTACCGGTATTTCAATTCGACACCCAGAACGCGCCCGAGGGTCGAACCAACTACTGGGGCTATCAGCCAGTCTCGTTCTTCGCGCCTCATCATGCCTTCAGCTCGCAAGCAGACCCGCTCGCGGTGCTGGACGAATTTCGAGACATGGTCAAAGCCCTGCACCGCACTGGGATCGAGGTCTTCCTCGACGTGGTCTTCAACCATACCAGCGAAGGTGGAGAAGAGGGCCCGACGCTCTCATTCCGAGGTCTCGCCAATTCGACCTACTATATTCTGGAGCAGGACCGCGCGAAGTATCGCGATGTCACCGGGTGCGGCAACACGTTGAACGCCAACCAATCCACTGTGCGCCGGCTGATCCAGGACAGCCTCCGCTACTGGGTCGAGGAGATGCACGTGGACGGCTTCCGCTTCGACCTTGCGTCGGTGCTGTGCCGTGATGAAGACGGCAATCCGCTGCCAAACCCGCCGGTTCTTTGGGATATCGAGTCGGATCCGCAGCTCGCCGGAACCAAGCTGATTGCGGAGGCGTGGGACGCCGCGGGCTTGTATCAAGTGGGTTCCTTCCTCGGCGATACCTGGCAAGAGTGGAACGGCCGCTTTCGTGACGATCTGCGGAGGTGGATCAAGGGCGACGATGGCGCCGTGCCGGCGCTTGCCCAGCGGCTACTCGGTAGCCCCGATATCTACGCCCACGAGCAAAGAGAAGCCGAGCAGAGCATCAACTTCGTTGCCTGCCACGACGGCTTCACGCTAAACGATCTCGTCTCTTACAACGCCAAACACAACCAAGAAAACGGCGAAGACAATCGCGACGGCGCGAACGAAAATCTGAGCTGGAATTGCGGCGTAGAAGGGCCGAGCGACGACCCAGAGATCGAGGGGTTGCGCAATCGTCAGGTGAAAAATTTTCTAGCGTTGCTCTTGCTCGCGACCGGCACGCCCATGTTGATGATGGGCGATGAGGTGCGGCGAACGCAGCGGGGAAACAATAACGCATATTGTCAGGATAACGAAGTCAGCTGGTTGGACTGGGGCCTACTCGAACGCCACGCCGACGTTCACCGCTTCGTGCGGCTACTGGCGCAATTGCGTGTGCAGCGCGACGTGGTTGTGGAGGGAACGCGGATGACGCTCCAAGAATTGCTGGCGCGCGCCCACATCATCTGGCATGGCGTTGCGCTCGGCTGCCCCGATTGGAGCGAGAAGTCACATTCACTCGCCTTCACGCTGCAAAGCCTCAGCGGTCGTTACTCACTGCACGGATTGATCAATGCCTTCTGGGAGCCGCTGACCTTCGAACTGCCGGCCGTGCCGCGAGGGGCTCTGGGTACCTGGCGGCGCTGCATCGACACGGCACTCGCTTCACCCGACGACATCCATCATTGGCACGAAGCGCCGCCGTACACGGCATCATCCTATCTCGTAGGGGCACGTTCGCTCGTGCTTCTCGCGCTCGCGCACGCACCCGTCTGAAGCAGCCAGCTGACGATTGAGTCCAGCGACCGAGCGCGGGCGCGGCGCGAGTCGAGCTCGATTAGCTCTGCGAAGCAGCACCTGCTCGGGCGCGTCGAGCGTCAGTGGAATCGTGGCGATCACGCCCGCACCACCGACGATGTGCGGCAACGCGAGCGTGACGCCCTCACGGGAGAGGTCGTTGGCCTCGGCTTCGGCGCGTTTGCGGTCCAAGTCCACCAGCACGATGTCACGTCCGACACCGTTCATCACCAGCGCGAACGCAGCTGACGATCCGACCATTCCACAGCCTACGACTCCGATTTTCATGGTTCCCACCACCTTCTTTTTGAGCACCTGCTCGCGGATTCCAGGAGTAGGAGCAAGAGCTGTTCGCGTTGCGGAGTCAGCAAACACGGCACGAGCGCAGGAAGTAGATCGGCCGGTCAGAAACGCCACCTATCTTCTAGTCGCACCAAGGGTGGCTCAGAAACGAAAAATGTAGTTGGAATTCAAACCACATTTTCGTATCCGAAAAGGTCCTCGATTGGTCGGCAAGCTCGCCAACCGCACGGCTACCGAAGAGTCGGTTTCGGGCGCCTCGCGCTGGTGCGTGGACGTGCTAGCGAGAATTTTCGCGATTCCAAGCCTCGATCCAAGCGGGTAGTGGCGGCGAAGGCTCGCTTCGCCCGACTAAGTCGAGCAGCTCTCGTGAGCTGACCGTGCCGCCGCCGCGCCGGAGGAAGCGAGCGCGCACGATGGCTTCAGCCACTAGCTCCTCACCTCGCAGAAAGCGATGTTGGATGATGAAGGCCTTGTCATCCCAAGCCACGACCGTCGTTTCGACGTCGAAGATCTGGAACAGCTGCAGCGAACGTCGAAAGCGGATCGTTTCGGCTGCCACTACCGGATAGAATCCGTTGCGACGCAGCTGCCTAGCCATGCCGGAGCGCAGCAAGAGATCCACGCGCGCCACGTCGAGCATCGATAGGTACACACCGTTGTTCACGTGAAAGAGCACGTCCAAATCAGGCGGCCAAACGATGAAGCGCTTGCGGGCGGGCCCGAGCAGTTCGCAGCGCGGACGGAACGGGGCCGTCAAGAAGAGCAGCAGCAGGCGCAGGAACAAGTTCATGCCGTCGGCGGCGGAACCTAGCTGATTTTCGCTGCGGAACCACGCCGCCGAAGGCTGGGACGGTCGCGTCTGGCGCGTGACCCGCAAAAATTCTCGTCGCCATGGCCGATATCGAGTTAGGTTACAGGCAGCGGGTCAACCGGCCGGGACGGCAGGCGATAACGACGTTTGGCTCGCGCAATGCGAGGAGCGATCCTCGGCCCGAGGCAGTCTATGGCCGATGTCTTTCTGAGTTACGCGAGCGAGGATCGAGGCCGACTTGGCGAGTTCGTCCAATACCTGGAGTCGAGCGGCCTGGCGGTATTCTGGGATCGCGACCTGCCGCCTGGCTCGAGCTGGCGAGAGATCTTTGGTCGCGAGCTCGAGATAGCCAGTGTGGTGGTCGTCGTTTGGTCGCGCCATTCGGTCGCTTCCGAATGGGTGATCAAGGAGGCAGAAGCTGCGAAACGTAACAAACGACTGGTACCGGTGTGCATCGATCTGGTCGAGCCACCGATCGGATTTCGCGGCGTACAGATGCTGGATCTGTCGAATCTCGAGCCAGGATCGAATGGCGCGAAGCTCGAACTGCTGGGCGTGGCCATTCGCGAGCGCCTCGGCCGCTCGCTGTCACTGGAGCCGGTGGCGCACGCGGCCTTTGCGCCGCAGCCGCTGAGCAAGCCGCCCGTGCCAAACCTGTCATTGGGGTTCATCGTCGGCGCCGGTGCGCTGCTCGTCAGCGGTCTGCTTTTGGTGAAGCTCGCGGGACGTCGCGCTCCGGTGAGCCGAATCGCCGGGGCAACACTCACGGCGAGGCCGAGCGCAACGCCAGTGCCGCGCTCGAGTAGCGCGAGCAACCCGCCCAATGACGCTGCTGCCACTCAGGAAGCCAGCGCAGGCCGCACATTCGAAAGCGTTGTTGGTCGGTGACGAGCTGATCGACTCGGTTCCCGACCCAGGCAGACGCGGCGCCCTTGGCGTATTTGCAATGGGCCGCGGCTGTTTCAGCCAGCAGCTGCGCTCGCCGTTCGCGTTCGACAAAGGCGCTAGCCGACCGACGGAGCCGCGCGCAGTTCGCCGAGGAGCGCGCGCGGCGTCACGCCCGCGATCGTGCGGAACTCGGCAATCAAGTGCGCTTGGTCGTAGTAGCCGACTGCGGCGGCGATGCCCGCCCAGTTCACCTGAGCGTCCGTGCGCGCGGCGCGTAGCGCGCGATGGAAGCGTGTGAGCTTCGCGAACGCCTTTGGGCTCACACCGACGGTTTCACGGAACACGCGACGGAGGTGCCGCTCGCTCACACCGAGGTCGACCGCGACGGCATTCACGCTGGCGCTGGCTAGCCTGTCGGCGGCGGCGAGGGCGAGCTGCGCGCCAGCGTGACGGCCCTTCGCGGTCGTGAGGCGTTCGGCGATTGCGCCCTCCAGGATTGCGGCCGCACCCACCAGGTCGGGCGCGTCGGCAAGTCGAGCGCACAGTCGGCGTGTTGCGGCCTCACCCCACAGATCCTCGAGCCCGACGACGCGCCCGGCCATTGCGGAGGCAGGCACGCCGAGCACGGCATCTGGCGCGCCTAGCTGAAGGCGTGCCGTCACAGCCCGCTGCCCGCTGCGGATCAGCTTTCGATGCACGCTCTGTCGTGCGCCGAACGCGTGGACGTCGAGTGCACTTCGCGCCGACGGTCCGAAACGAACGACGATCTGGATCTCTGGACGCGGGATCACGACGCCGGGAGCGTCGCAGTCGCACTCATACATGAACAGCCCCGCCACAGCGGACGTGGCCCCGGCGCCGGGCGCTAGGCGGTTGTGGTGAACGGCGCTCGAGTGCATCAGACGATCCTGATGCGCGCGCGACGGTCGCGCAACCTTCGGCACGCTTGTCCGTTTTTTCCAAGCTGCGCCGACCGCTCGCCGCTACGTTCTGCACATGAAAATTCTCGTCACCGGAGCCACCGGAAAGGTCGGAAGCCGACTCGCCAAAGCACTTGCTCAGCGCGGCGATCGAGTGCGCGCCCTGGTACGCAATGCAACGCGCGCCGCCGCCCTGCGCGAAGCTGGCATCGAACTCGCCGAGGGCGATTTATTGGAAGTGGATTCGCTCGCGGCCGCGGTGCGCGGCGTCGATGCCGTGGTCCATTGCGCAGCATTCTTCCGTGGCGCCACTCCCGAGCAAGCGCACGCGGTCAATGATCTCGGCACGCAGCAGATCGCTATTGCCGCCCGTAGCGCCGCTGTCAAGCGCTTCGTCTTTACAAGCACCGGCCTGGTCTACGGTGCGAATGGTGGCCGCCTCGCCCAAGAGAACGATCCCTGTGCACCAACCGCGGCGTACCCGCTGAGCAAGCTCGCCGCCGAGCGTTTCCTGCTCGCGCTCGAAGGTCTCGACGTGCGTGTGCTTCGCCTGCCGTTCGTCTACGGCGACGGCGACCCGCACATCGAAGAGGCTATCCCGATGATGCGCGACTTCCCGCCGGCGCAACGCATGTCGATCGCTCACCACGCCGATGTCGCGCAAGCCGTCGCTCGCTTGCTCGATACCGTGTCGCCTGCGCGTCGTATCTACAACCTGGTCGACGACGAAGCCCTCGACCTCGCCACACTTTTCGCGTCGGTGGGGGCGCCGCCGCCTGACGGCTCGAACCCCGAGCGCGCGCGCGCTTTCGACGTGCTTCTCGACGGTGCCCGCATCCGCCAAGAGCTCGGCTTCAAGCCCAAGTTCCCCCGCCTCGCCGACGCGATCGCCGCAGGCGCGTAGACGATTATCAGCAGCTCGCGCGAGTTCGTCACTTTCGCAAGCCTGATCGCTCGGCGGGATCTCGCTCGCAAAGATCGGGATCTTCTTGCCGCGCGCAACCCCAGCCATCCCCCAGGGAGATGCCGACCCAGAGAGCGGCAGCAATTCGCCGAGTAACAGGCGCGGCCACTCGCTCGTTGCCCGATAGCAATGACCGCTCAATGCGCTGTTGCTCGGGGGTGGGCCGGTGGGGCGGGCGCTTGGTCTCGAACGCCTCGACGCTCGCCCGGCGGTCTCCCACAGCGTCAGTACTCGGCGCCCGTCGCTCCTCGCAGCCGGCGTTCAGCAGCATCGAAGCGGCGAAGCACGTTCGCCCGACCGAAGCCCAACCGCCGCTCGATCCCCAAACCATCTGCCCAACCTTAGCCGAAGCTTCTCGGCAGGCTCTCGGCCGCAGCTATTTGCCAGAAACCAGCCAAATCCCCGCATCTTCACCGCGCGGGATGGCGTACAGCACCTGGTCCCCGATGACGACGTAATCGGAAACGCCGTCGTTCACGTGCGCCGTGAAGCGCAGGTCCAGGTTACGGTAATCTAGTCGCCCAGTCCCGTTCTGCTCGTCGAAGTCGGCGAGGTATATGACCCCCGATAAGACTCTTCCGAGCGCCGCTACGCGAAAAACGCCGGCGCTGGGCGCAATCACCTGCAGGTCTGGGGCATTGAAGGGAGCCGTGAGCGGCGTGGCTTGCAGCGCGTCGAGCGTGCCGTAGAAGGCCGACAGCTGGCCGGTTTGCCCGCGCGCATGGCCTGGCAAGACCAGATCGTGAAAGAGCACCGTCCACTGGCGGGTCGAATCGCTATACTCGAAGGCTGGCCACGGGACTCCTTCCGTCAACACGAGCAAACGATCGCCGGAGGTGACCGCGAGCTTGCCGAGCGAGCCGTCGAAGTCCACCACCAGCCGGTTCGGCTGTGAGAGCACGTGCTCAGCCAGCTGCTTCGTTTGGCCGTGACTATCCCACCACAGGTAGCGCCCACTGCCGTCGCTGGCAACGTCGACCAAGGCGTAGCCATGCGTTTCATCGGGCGATTCGAGGACGCTCAGTTGCTGGAACGAGGCGTGCGCGCCGAGCGTGAATTCATCGCCGCGCGGTGGTTTCACCACCAAAGTGCCCTGCGAAGCGTCACTGTCGCCATCTCGCATGCCGAAGAACCAAAACGGCTCCTGACTCGGATCCAACCCGCGACTGCCACGCGCGGGCACGAGCTTCAAGCGTTGCGGGTCGGCGTCGAACGGGAGCTGGAATTGATTGCCGCTCGGTTCATGAACCGCGAACACCGCACCAGCCGAGCATGGAGCGCGAAACGTGGCCCAGGTCGGGCCCTGCATGCCGAGCCCGCAAGCGTCTGCGGCCAGCACCTGGTCCTCCAGTCCTTGCGGTCCGGAAATCAGCCGGTGCACCCCCGCACTATCTGAAAAGAAAACCGTGCTACCCGCCACGCGCACGCTGACCACTTGCGCGCCGAACTCGCCCTGCGGCGTCCAGTCGCTCTTGAACAACGCGACGCCCCCGCCGGCCCGAACGACGAAGCCTTGCTTGAGCGGGCGGCGCAGCACGTCCGTGATGTCGGCGGCCAGCTTCTGCTGCTGCCCACTCTCGGGAGTTACCTGCCACAGATCGCTGCCCGCCCAGACCACGACGCTCGTCTCGGTCTCTCCGACGGGCAGCGTGGCGTCAGCGAGCTCGAGCTCGAAGGTCCTGCACTTCGCGTCGGCGAAGTGCAGCGTGCCCCGGCTAACATCCTCGTTGAAATACGCAAGCAGCGGGGGTCGGCGAGCCAGGCTGCTGCTCGCCCAGTAGCGGCCAACGCTCGGGATCACGCACGGATTGGGATCGCCGTAAGGCGCCGAAGCAAGCCCGCCCCGCGTGTCGTCCGTGGGGCGAGCAAACAGATAAATATCGGCGCCGACCGCAAAGTCGACGTTCTGGTAGCCGCCCTTGATTAGCTGCACTCCAGGCGCCGCCAGGTACGTCTTTTGTTCGGGGAATAGCGTGTCGCCGGCGTCTTGAAAGCCCTGCACGACGTTGCACCCCACGGGCAAGCATCCGGCGATTGCGGCAGCCAGAACGAGCAGCGCTGAACCCGCCTCGCGCCTCACCGGCGCGCTGGCACCCGCGCTCAATTTTTCCTCGCCGGATCGCCAGGCCATGCTACTTGATTGGACTTGAGCGCGTGGGGTCTGCGCAGAGCGACAACGCTGCCTTGCGCAAGCAGATCACCAGTGACACGACTCGTATTAGCCACGCTTCTGGTCCTTTCGCAACTCGCTGCGGGTAGTCCTGCGGCGGCCCAGTCCCAGTCCGGTCGCCACCCGCCCGCACCGCCAGGCGCTCCGGTGCGGCCGAACGATCCCAGCGCCGACATCGACCCACCCCAAGCGCTCTCCACTCCGCTCGCATACCCCGAGACGGCGACCGGCGCAGCCACCTTGTTGCTCGAGCTCACGGTCGACCGCCATGGACACGTGGTCGACGCGCGCGTGCTCGACGGCGATCCGCAGTTTCAGGCCGCGGCGCTGAGTGCGGCGCAAGCCTGGCTGTTCGAGCCCGCCAGGCGGCGCGGCGAGGCGGTCGCAGCCCGCATCCGGTACTCCGTGCAGTTCACGCCCGAGGTCACGGAGCCCGGCACAAAACCGGCAGAAGTCCCAGGGCTAGCGCCGAAGCCACTCGCCGCATCAACCGCTGCAGCGACGCACACCCGCACTGGGCCCGAAGTTCCAATCGAGATCACGGTTCAGGGAAAGCGTCCGCCGCCGGGCTCGGTGTTGCTCACACGCGAAGAAACGCGCGCCCTACCAGGCTCGTTCGGTGACCCGCTGCGCGCGATCGAAGCTCAGCCGGGCGTGGTGCCGATCGTGTCCGGCCTGCCCGCGTTTTTCATTCGCGGCGCACCGCCGGCTAACGTCGGCTTTTTCTTCGACGGCATCGAGCTGCCGCTGCTGTATCACGCGTTCTTCGGGCCCTCGGTGATACATCCCGGGTTCATCGATACGATCGAATTTTATCCGGGGGCGTCGCCCGCGCAGTACGGGCGCTTCGCTGGTCCGATCGTGGCGGTGAATTCGCGCCCGCTCCGCGCGCAAGCCGGAGGCGAAGCCAACGTGCGATTGATCGACGCTGGCGGACTGGTCGAGAGCGGACCATTGGCCGATTGTCGCGGCCCCGCCAATATCGCCTGTTCGGGCGGGGGCGTTCGAGCCGCCGGGCGCTACTCGTACGCCGGCGCGGTGCTCTCGCTGCTCAGCGACGCCAAGTTGGACTATTGGGACTATCAAACTCAAGCAAGTTACCCAATCGGGCCGAAGGACCAGCTTGGCATCCTGGCTTTCGGCGGCTACGACTTGTTTCGCGCGCCGCAGGCCTCCGTGAATACCGGAGCCGCGCTGACCTTTCATCGCATCGACGTGCGCTGGGACCGAAAGCTCGGCGCCGGTTCCAGCTTGCGGCTGGCGCTAACGGGCGGCTACGACCGCGCGGCAGGCTCGGAGGCGCAGTCGAGCGTCGTTACCGACCGTTCGTTGCGGCTGCGTAGCGAGCTCACGGAGCGGCTCGCGGCGGGCGCCATACTGCACGCGGGGCTGGACGCTCGGCTCGATCGCTTCGGCCTGGAAGCAGACCCTCGGAGCCTCAACTTCGTCGATTTTTCACGGCTTTTTCCGACGCGGACCGACAGCACGGCGGGTGGCTACGTCTCCTTTCAGCTGCAGGCTGCGCGCGGCATTCGCGTGTCACCTGGCCTGCGCGCGGATCTGTACACTTCGCAAGGCGTGAGCAAAGTGGGCCTCGATCCGCGCGTCTCGGCCGAGTTCGACGTCAGTCGCACGGTGCGTTTGGATCAGTCGATCGGCATTGCCCATCAACGGCCGAACTTCGCCGCACAAGTTCCGGGCGCCCAGGTTGCGGATCTATCGAGCGGCCTGCAATGGGCCTTGTTGTGGAGCGCCGGCGTGCGCGTGCGCCTGCCCGCTGAGTCGACGGCCACGGCGACGGTGTTCCGCTCTGCCTATTTTCACGCCCTCGATCCCATCGGTGGCGCGCGCGATTTCGCCATCGATCAAACCTCGCTCAATCGACGCGCCACCGTGTCTGCCGCTGGGCTGGAGCTGCGGCTCGAGCGACCCATGCGGCAACGGCTGGGCGGCTTCATCTCCTACACGTTGTCACGCACCGAAGAATCTACCGGCAGCACGAAAGCGCCCTCGGGTTTCGACCGGCCACACGTTTTTCAAGCGGCGCTCAGCTATGATTTGGGCCGGGGTTTCGTGGTGGGCGCGCGCACAGTCGTGTATTCCGGCGTTCCCGAGCTGAACCTGGAGGGCGCGCCGCACTTCACCAGTGCGCGCCGCGGCAGCCCCTTCTTCCGTCTCGACCTGCGTGCGGAAAAGCGCTTTCGCCTGGGTCAAAACGGGTATTGGGGAATAATCGCGGAAATCCTGAACGCAACTTCGACCAAAGAAGTCGTGCGCCTCGACTGCGGTGAAGTCTGCCGCGAACGCTCCGCCGGCCCCGTGATTTTGCCCAGCCTCGGGCTACAAGCCGGTATTTGAAGCGCTGCATCACTCTAGTTTTTTTGGGGGGGGTTGCTCGGGTCAGCCCGCACCCTATCGCGGGTCGGTTTCCTGCCAGGCATCCGTGCCGCTGATGCGCGCGAACCAGGATTGGATGTTGGGGAAATTGCGGAGCGGCGCGTCCGTCTGCTTCGCGTACATGAGGGAAGAGGCGAGCGTCAGATCGGCGATCGTCATAGCATTTCCCACGACGTAGTCGTGGCCGTCGAGCCGATTGTCCAGCACGGCGCCGAAGCGGAGAAAGCTTGTGATGGCCTCCTTGATCTTAGTCTGATCGGGCTCGCCCATACCCATCATCGGCTTGACGATCTTCTCGAAGGTGAGCGTGCCGAGCTGAGGCGAGAAGTGCGCAGCGTCCCAGAACTGCCATCGCGTAACGCCCGCGCGTGCCTGCTCGTCTCGCGGGAGGAGGCTCGATTCGGGCTTCTTGGAGACGAGGTACTGCATGATCGCCCGCGATTCGGTAAGCACGAAGTCGCCGTCCACCAGTGTCGGTACTGCGCCGTTGGGGTTGAGCGCCAAGTACTCCGGGCTCTTGTGCTCGCCCTTGGCGAAATCGAGCATCTTCTCCTGGAGCTGCAGCTGGAGCACGGCCGCAGTCAGGCGGACGCGCCGAACGTTCGGGGAAAGTGGATTCATGTATAGCTTCATTGTTGGCCTTCGGGTTCGTGGACGCGACGTGCGTCCGTCCTCACGTCGCCGCGGGCAAGCCGATTTCTACACGCCGTCGCGGATTGCGTCCGACGGACTCGTTGCGCCTCCGAGCGCTCGCTTCTTGGCCAGGAGCCAGCGGCGAACGCCATCCTCTTCGGCCAGACCAATCGCGCGGTCGTACGCTTCGCGGGCGTCATCGATTCGGCCGAGGCGATCGAGCAAGTAAGCGCGTGCTGACCAGTACGGTTGGTAGTCTGCTTGGGCCGTCGACTCAATCGCATCGAGTCGGTCGAGCCCGCATGCCGGGCCTTCTGTCCGCGACAGCGCGACCGCGTGCGCCACAAGCACCCCGAGGGTCGGTGTCATCTGAACGAGTACCCCGTACAGCAGTGACAGCGCGCGATCATCGGGGGATCCGGAGCGCCGCGCATCGACATGTGCGGATTGAATCGCGGCCTCGAGCTGCAGCGGCCCCATGCGCCCGATACGCGCGGCCTCCGCCAGGAGTGCCTCGGCTTCGGCGATGCGATTCGGATCCCAGCGCGACGGATCTTGCTCGCTGAGCGGGATGTAAGCACCGTCCTCTCCCCTGCGCGCGTTCGTGCGCGCCTCTGCGTACAGCATCAGCGCCAGAAGCCCGCGAGCTTCAGGCTCTTCCGGCAGCAGCTGCACCATCAGTCGTGCCAACCAGATGGCCTCCTCGGTGAGCCCTCGCGAAGCCGTTGCCTGGCCGGCAACATCCTCCCACCCGCTACCGTATGCCGCGTAAATCGCTTCGAGCACCGCGAACGCACGCTCGGGCAGAGCCTCCACGGCCACATCGAACGAAATCCGAGCGCTGCGGATCTTGGTCTTTGCCCGCCAGAGCCGTTGCCCCATCGTCTTCGGCGCGACCCGCAAGGCCGTGGCGATCCGAGCGGCGTCCAAACCCAACACCGTCTGCAGCATGAGCGGCGTCCGTACGGACGCGTCGATTTCCGGGTGCGCACACACGAACAGCAAGCGCAGGCGTTCATCGCTGAAGAAGTCGCCTTCCGCCGCGTAATCGACGTCTGCCTGCAGGAGGACATGTTTCTCGTCCCGCGTGCGCCGACGCCGAGCGCCGTCGCACAGCTTTCGTCGCGCGGCCGTGAGCAGCCAGGCCTCTGGACTTTGCGGAACGCCGTCGCGCGGCCACTGAGTCACGGCTGCCAAGAAAGCGTCTGCGAGCGCATCCTCCGCGCCCGCAAGATCGTGGGTCCGGACTGCCAGGATTGACAGCAGCCGCCCGTACGACGCGCGCGCGGCCAGCTCGGCCGGGTGCATCGTCACGTCAGCTGTTCAAGCGCGGGGCGAAGCTCGACGATCCCCCCCCTGGTCGTGGATGGGCAGCGGGCCGCCCACTCGAGCGCTTTATCGAGGTCGGGCACGTCGATCAAGAGGAAGCCAGCCAGCTGCTCTTTCGTGTCGGCGAAGGGGCCGTCTTCAATTTGGCGTTTGCCCGCGATCAGCCGGAACGTCGTCGCCGTCGTCGCTGCATCTTCCAGCCCGGATCCGGCGAATGCGACCCCCGCGTCGTAAATTGCCTTGATGTAGGCCTTGTACGCCGCTTGATACTCGGGGTCGCCGCGATCTTTCACGCCGGCCTCGGTTTCATAAATGAGCATCGCATATCGCATCGGCTTATCCTTGGAGGGAGGTCAACGAGCCATTGTCGCCTCGACGCGGCGCATTTCTACAGGTGTCTTCCAAAAAAAGACAAACTGCCCTCCGATCAACTGACGGCCACGGGGGCACGGGGGCACGGGGGCACGGGGCACGGGGGCACGGGCACGGAGCATCGCGGCGCCGAACTTCTGACGCCGCCGCGCGCTGCGGCGGGATCGCACTGAATACAATTGCGTAGCGGGCGCCCTGCATCGTCGAAGCGTCCCCGCGCGCTGGCCGGCGCGGCTGCAACGAGTCCCCGCGAACGACCGGGCTACCGATCGCCGCGCGTCACGCCGAGCGCGCCCGTTCCCTCGCGCATCCCCCAGAAATCTCTTCAAATCTCCACGGCCTTCGCGCCCAAAACCGCCTCACAAGTGACGCACTTAGCTGGCACTTGGTCACTCAAATAGACCTGCCCGCAGTTCGGGCACAGCCGCGCGTCGCGCTCGAAGGCCACGGGCTTCCCGCTCGCAGCGCAATGGCGACCCGCGACTTGCAACCCTTCGATCACGACGAACTCGCCGTCAGTGTCTTTCGGTTCGGGTAGCGCGGCGAGGCTTTGGCGTTTCACGTCCATGATGGCGGGGACGCGCTTGGTGCCCTCGCTCAAGATCCAGGCGACGGCGACGCGATGGGCGGCGATTGGAATGCGTAAGGTGAGCTCCTTGCTCTTGGCTACCAGATCCGAGCGCTCGGTGAACACTCGCTCGATATCACACCAGGCGAGGCGAACCAGGTCGTTGCCTTTTTCGATGGCGATGCCTGCGTCTCCGACGCGCACGGGTAGGGCCCCTGCGTCACCGAACCAAAGTGCGGCGCCCAGCGAGACGGCGCCCACGCCGAACAGGTAGGGGGCGATGGCGCGGGGGTTGTCGCTCAGCCATTGGCTGTACACGCCTGCGCCGAGGACCAGTGCCGCCAGCATGCCGCCGCCGATCGAGGCGCGCGAGGCATAGGTGGGCTCGGGCAAAAAGCGCCGTTCTTTTCGAACGCGCTTGGCTTGGGCCGATTTTTTTACCTTTGCTTTCTTGACGTCCGCCATAGTTTCGCCGGCGAGGGTAGCATATCCGTGGAAATGACAAGCCGATGAGTCGCGCCTGGTCTTTGGCGCTGCCGGTGCTGACGGTACTAGTGGTCAGCTACGCGCTGCTGGTCGCGGGCGTGCCGCGAAAGCTGCGTGGCGCGCGCGTGTACGGTGGTCCCAGCGACGGGGTATCGGCGCTGTCGCTGCGCGTCGAGAGCGTCGAGCGCGACGGTGAGCGCGAGAGCGCGTTCTGGAATGGTCCGCTCATTGCGCGTGCGCGCGCGCCTGCCTCCGCCGGGCCGGAAGTGGTCGTGGCGGTGAAGCAGGCGATCCACGGCGTGGCCGATTTTGGGGTGCCGTTCGAGCGCCCCGTGCACGGTCCGATCGAGCTCGAGCTGCGCGATGCATCGAGCTCGTTGCTGGCGAGCGGTCGCTTCGAGCTCGACGTGACGCGCTGGGCGGCGCGTGCGCGTCGGCGCGGGGGCTGGATTCGCGGTCGCGCTGATCGAGAGCTCGTGCTGAGTGTGGCTGCTGAACGTGGTGCGTTCGTGGTCGGTTCGCCGGATGCGCTGGTGATCCGCGTCGAGCGCGCTGGCCAGCCCGTGCCCGGTGCGTTACTGACGGTCACTGCGGAGGGCGCGCGTTTGTCCGGCGTCGAGCAGCTGCACACGAACGAACGTGGACGCGCGCGCGTGCTCTTCGAAGCGACGGAGCTCAATCCGACCGTCCGCGTCGAAGCGCGTACGGAAGACGGCCAGAGCGGTCTGATCGACACTGGCGTGGCGGTGGTTGCCGGCGGACTTCAAGCGTCGCCGTCCGTGAGAGGACTTCGGATCGAGTCTGCGGTGCCGCGCACCGAGGCTTACTTCAGCGTGGTTTCCGATCGCCATCGGCTCTCGGGGGGCGTGATTGCGCTCGCCCCGAATGGTCGCGGGGGGTCGGTCGGGACGGTCCAATTGCCGACCTGGCCAGAGCCCATGTGGCTGGTGGTCTCGAGTGAGGTCGATCAGAACAGCGCCGCAGCGATTGGCTGGCCCCTCGACTCGGGCCCGGAACCTGCGCAGACCTTCGACGTCCCCGATCTGCTCTTGCTGGACGGCCTACCGTCGGCCTTCGCGCGCGAGCAAGCGCGTCGCGCGCGCGTGCGTTGGCTGACCGCGGCGTTCATCGGTTTGGCTTTTGGGTTGAGTGTGGTGCTGTTGGTGCTGCGGGTGCGCGCGGCCGATCGGCACATCTCTGAGCACTTCCTGGAGGGACTCGAGCCTGACTTGGCCACGCGCATTGCGCCTCGTCGGATGCTGCCATTGCTGGTGGCGGTGTTGGCGATCGGGCTCGGCTTCATCGCGCTCGGCCTGGTCGCGCTGGCGCGCTCTCGTTAGCGGGCGGCGTTTTTTTTCAGATCCTCCGGCGCCCTGGCCCGTAGCCAGAAAAGCCCCGAATTTTTGGAGGATGGTTTGACCGCGCGCACCCTTCGTTACCTGGTCGCTGCTCTTGGCATTGGCATTCTATTCTTGGCCTGCTGTACGCAGGCGGATGCGCGCAGCCCGTTTTGGCGGTCGCGGCCGGCCCCACCGCCTTATACCTTTTCGATCGAGGACGAGAACGGCAACTCGCTGCCCACGTTCGCCAAAGACGGTCGCACGTTTCTCTTGGGTGAGCCGGGTCTGCGTTACAACATCCGCGTTCGAAACCCGACGGGCCAGCGCGTCGAAGCGGTGCTGAGCGTCGATGGCCGCGACGCGATCAGCGGCCAACCGGGCGACTACGTGAACCAACGCGGCTACGTGATTGCTGCCTACGGTTCGCTGCTCGTGGAAGGCTTCCGTCGCAGCATGGAAGAGGTCGCGGCCTTCCGCTTTACGAGTCCGGAGGACAGCTATTCGTCACGCCTGGGCACGCCGCAAAATGTGGGCGTGATCGGTGTTGCGTTCTTCCCGGAGCGCGCGCGCCCGCCCGCGCCGGTCGTCCGCCGTCCACGCCCTTTGCCGCGCCCAGCACCGCTGCCCTACGATGACTCCGGAGACGGCCGGAGCAGCCGTGTCATGGACAGCGATCGCGTCGCGCCGAGTGCGCCCATGAAGCGCTCCGCGCCTAGTGCTGGCGGTCCCGCGCCTGCGAGTGAGGGGCGTGCGGACTCAGCACCGCGCTCGCGCGCCGAAGCCAAGGGCTCGTACCGCGAAGACCTCGGCTCGAGCGGCAGCGTGAACAACTTGGGTACTGAGTTCGGGGAGAGTCACGAGAGCGTGGTAAGCTCGGTGTCCTTCGAACGCGCTTCGGGGACGCACCCCACACTGCTCAGCACTCTGCGTTATGACGATGCGGACGGCCTCAGTGCGCGAGGAATCGACGTTTCCGGCTATCGCTATGGGCGAGTTTACCCAGACGAACCACAGGCGTTCCCGGTTTCACGCTTCGCGCAGCCACCTCCCTGAGCGCGCGCCAACGCCGCTTCGAGAGCCTCGCCTGGCAACTGTGAAAGGCGCCTGCCGGGCGCGCGCCTCGTTAACCACTCGGGCTTCTGCACTCAATGGCGCGCGTACGGGAATTGATAAAAATAGCTCAGATTGACGCCCAATGAGTTCGCGCTAGCGCCATGATAGTCGGCCTCTTCTGGGCGGAGCTGGAGCCTCGTATAGCGCAAGCCAACCGCGAGCCCGCCCCAGATGAAATCAGCCTGGACGATGCCGCCGAGCGCGGGCGCGAACTTGACCTGGCCGGCTAGGGCGCCACCGCCCGAAAGCGAGTTGAAGACGTTCCACACGCCGCCACCGCCCACGCGAAAGTGCCAATCGTCGTTTCGGTAGAAGGCCAGGAGCTCGATGGGCAAGCGTACGAAATCGAGCGAAGCGTTGTTCGTCGGCTGCATGCTCGAGTATTTGACCCCGACCGTGAGCAGCGTTTCGAGCCGATGCGGCTGCTGATCGAAGAAGATGGCGCCGCCGCCCAACGCCAGGATCAGACCGTTACCCGCCTTGATGTCCTGACTCGTCCCGTCCGAATAGTGGAGCACGAGCAGCGTGTCGGCGCCGGCATTGAAGTCAGCAACGAAAGCCCCTCCCGCTTCGAAAGTCGTGGCCTGCGCGGGCAACGACCAGGTAGTCAGGCCCGCGACGAAGACGAATATACAAGCTGATTGGATCGAACTCATTGGTCGAATTGTCGTTACCACTTACCGGCAATACCGGGGGGCGAGGCGAATCCAGCAGGCGGAGGGCCTCGCGGAGAGACCCTCCCGGCCGTTCAGTTGCAGCCGATGCGAGTCGCGTTGACGGCGACGTCGTCGTAATAGTAGTCCGCTTGTCCGCTCCCAGCTTGGAAGCGCTGAATTCCGATCTGCAGTGAATTGATGCTGGCGACTGACCAGGTGGCCGCCGCGGCAGTGACTTCAGTACTGTCGATGTAGACGTGCAACGCGGTCGGAGACTGATGCCACTCGTAGCAAAACCATTTATCCTGCGGGACCTTCGTTGCCGAGGCGTCGTTCAGCTTGTCATTGGAACGCAGGTTCGTCGCAACCTCGCCAGAGCCCATCTCATTCAATATGCGCACCTGGTCGCTGGCAGCGTTGAGAGCCATGAGGCACTGGTGTCCACCCGCAGCCGACTTGACGCGAACCCAGGCTCGCCCCCAGAAATCCGTACCCGGAAACCCCTTGGTCGCGGTGAGGTAGCCACTTCCGGTCGCGGCGGGTGCACTCATGTGAACCGCGTGGGTGCCGCCGTGCACCGGTGTGGAAACCACCTCGACCGTGTAACCACTGCCCATGGTGACTTTCCAGGGGCTCGTCGTGGCTCCCGGCGCGGCACCCTCGAAGTCATCGCACAGCAAAAACGACGAGCAGTCCGCAGCTCCGCCGCCACCCGTCCCGGTGCCCGCACTGCCGCCGCCCGCTCCTGTGCCGCCAGTCGCGTGTCCTCCGCCTGCACCCGAGCCTCCACTCGGAGCAGCGCCGCCCGTCCCGGCAGTAGCGCCGCCCGAGCCCGTCGCAGCACCGCCTGCACCACCCGTAGCCCCGCCCATGCCGATCGCTGCGCCCGCCGAGCCTCCGACTGGTGCGCCGCCCGAACCTGCTGGCGCTCCTGCCGCAGCTTGACCGCCGACCGCGGCCCCGCCCGCCGATTGCGCCGCCCCTGCACCGCCCGGATTGGAGGTGGGAGCATCCGAGCCGCAGCCGGTCACGCCCACGACAACGAGCGCGAGGTAGA
>Ga0302323_100000225_pt1 | contig 43577 bp, 35 predicted proteins | sample Fen_T0_3_FD_201950 | JGI IMG/M metagenome (GOLD analysis project Ga0302323, IMG submission 201950) | Peat permafrost microbial communities from Stordalen Mire near Abisko, Sweden - Fen_T0_3 | ecosystem: Environmental > Terrestrial > Soil > Wetlands > Permafrost | place: Sweden: Abisko...
TTGGTGGGCGTCAGGGCCAGATAGCCGGCCGAGTGCTGGTTGGTCACTGTGAGGTTGCCGGTCACGGCGGTCGCGTTTGCCGGCACGTTGAGGGTCGGGTTGGACGGGCTTCGATCGACGACCGTGAGCGAGGCGGGCGTCCCGGAACCGAGGGAAGCGCCGAGGCCCAGCCTCGTGCCCGATCGCGAATCCAGAATCCGGTTGGGCGTCAGCGACACGTGGGTGGATCCGGAGCTGTTGGCCACGTAGTAACCGGTCACGTCGAAGACCACGTCGGCCGTCTTCCCGGCCCCACCGACGTATGTCACCCACAGCGTCCCCGAGCTGCTCAGTGAGATCGTGACCGCGTTGGCCCGGTCGTCGCCCTTGGGGAAGTTGAGCGTCGACGTCGTGGGCTTGCCGCCCGGATCGTTCGGCGTCAAGGCGAGGAAGCCGCCCGCGGATTGGCCGGTGACGGTCAGGTTGCCGGTCACGGCGATGGCATGGGCGGGGATGTTGAGGTGCGGATCGACGGAGCGGTTGACGACGGTGAACTGAACCGAGACTCCGGCCCGAAGCGTGGCGCTCAGCCCCAGCCGCGTGCCGCGGCGCGAATCCACGAGCCGGTTCGGCGTCACGGGCACGTACGTGGCTCCGAAGAGCGGCGTTGCCGTGGCGGAGGCCGCCGCTCCGGTGCCGTCGACGTTGGTCGCGGTGACGCTGAACGTGTACGACGAGTGGTTGGCGAGGCCGCTGAAGGAGCATGTCAGCGGCGCCGGTAGCGTCACGGTACAGGTCGTCGTCGGCGGCGCTGTAACGACGGTGTAGCTCGTCACTCCCAACCCGCCGTTCGGGATCGGAGCGGCCCAGGTGACGACCGCAGTGGTGTTCGAGGCCAGTGCCACTACCGAGGTGGGGGCGCCGGGAGCAGGATGGGAGGACACGACCAGCGTGAGTGCCTGCGTAGCGGCTGGGGCTATGCCGTTGTCGGCGGTGACACTGAACTGGTAAGTCCCGGCGGCGGACGCTGCGCCCCCGAGGTGGCCCGCGGATGACAGCGTGATGCCGCCGGGCAAACTGCCGGCCGTGATCGTGAACGTGGGAGCGGGCACGACGGCGGTCGCCAGGACCACATTCGTCGCATATGCGGCGCTGATTCCGGTGACCGGAAGCGAAGTCGTGGCGAAGAGGGGCGTGCTTTGCCCGTCCGCGTTGCCGCCCCAGCACACGACGCCGGCTGTCTGATAGGCGCAGCCATGAGTGGTTCCGAGTGCGATCCTCGATGCGAGTCCCCCGGGAGGAGAGTTCTGGCCGCTGCCGTTGTCGCCCCAGCAGCGGGCGGTGCCGTTGAGCTGCAGCGCACAGGTGCCGTTGTCCCCGGCCTCGAGGTCGAGATACGAGCCCGATGGATGGCCCGAGACCTGCCCGAGAGAATCGTCACCCCAGCACCGCGTAGTCCCGGTCCCGGTCAGGGCGCAGGTGTGGTTCAGGCCCGAGGCGACGGCAACGAACGTCCCGGCCGGCGGCGTGGACTGGCCCAGATTGTTGTTACCCCAGCATGAGATAGCGCCGCCTGAGGTAATCGCGCAGGCATGGTTCGCCCCGACCGAAACGGCGTTGTACGTGCCGCCCGGAGGGCTAGTGATGCCTCGGCTGGGGTCGCCCCAGCAATGTAGAAGCCGGTCCGTGCCGATGGCGCAAGTGTTGGCACCTCCGGCGCTCACACTCAGGTAGGAACCGGCTGGCGGGCTGCTCTGCCCGAAGGCGTTGTCGCCCCAGCAATGCAACGCCCCGCCCGTGTCGATGGCGCAACTGTGCGAGTCGCCCGTGCTGAGCGCGGCGTATTTCGCCAGGGGCACATTTGCCTCTCCGGCTGCGTTGTAGCCCCAGCAGGAGATGACTGCCTGGCGGGTGAGGGCGCAGCTCGTCCGATTTCCAGCCCCGAGGTCCAACTTATCCGGGACGAGGGCGGCGAGGCCGTTTGGCGTTCCGAGACCCGTGGGGCCGTCGTAACCCACGGCTGCCTGGCAGAGGTAGTTGCCGCATGCGCCGTTGCTGCCGGTCGTGACATCCCAGAGGCTCGCGGTGCTTTCGTAGAGGAGCCGGCTCGGGTACGAGCCCGGTGCCGGACGTCCGGCCAGCACGTGCGCCGCAGCGACGATCGGGGCCGCGGCACTCGTGCCGCCGTACACGGTCCAGCCGCCTACGGTCGAGTCGTAAACCGCCACCCCTGTACTGGGGTCCGCGACCGCAGAGACGTCGGCCGTGGATTTCCGGGCGCAACCGGCGTCGGTTTGCCAGTACGGCTTGAGCTCGAAACCCGAGCAGCCGCTGCCGGTGCCGGACCACGCCGTTTCGGTCCACCCGCGAGCGTTCGCGGCATGGCTGAGGGAGGTGCCGCCGATGGCTACGACGAATGGAGACGCCGCCGGGTATTCGACGCCGTCCACCCAGCCGGCGTCGCCGGTCGATGCCGTGATCACCACGCCGGGATGGTTGTAATGCGGATCCTGCGTGGACTCGGCCGCCCACTCACCGGCTCCGTAGCTGTTGGAAACCGCCACCGCGCCGAGCCTGACCGCCGTGTCGACGGCGGTCCCGAGATCCGCGAGATTGGCCGAGTTCGCTTCGACGAGCAGGATCCGGCAGTCCGGACACACGGCCGAAACCATGTCCAGGTCAAGTTCGATCTCGCCGGCCCAGCCCTGGGGAATGCCGGAACCTGGGTAGTTCGTCCCGCCCAGCTGGTCCACCTTCCGGAAGCATCCGCTGGCGACCGTGCACGCAGGCAAACCGAACTGGGCGCGGTAGATGGCGAGGTCCGCAGCAGCCGTGGCGAGGTCAAAGGCGTCGACGATGGCGACGATCCGGCCGCTACCGCCGCTCGATGGAAGGCCGTATGCGGAGCGTAAATCCAGCGGACCGTAGCCGTTCACCACGGCAGGCGCAGCCCCGATGCCATCGGGGGCCGTGCCGGGCTGGGATGCAGGCACCGCCGCCATGTCCGTCCGGCGCAGCGAGGCGCAGCGGGCGAACGGCGCGGGAACGGGTCCGCAAACGGCCTCGAATCTGGGCGCGATCTGGGGCGCTGCGCCTGCCCCGGGCGAGGCTCCCGCAGCGCCGGTCGAGGGCGCCACGAGCGCGGCGACGCTCAACGCAAGGACCGTGGCCAGGCGTGCCAGGCGGCGCGGCGAGCTGGCGGTGTAGGTGCGACGCATCAACTCATCCTGAGCGGGCGACCTGAAGTTGCGCAGACATAATGCCCAGAGGGCCGTGTCGATGTCACCCGCAAGTCGGGTTTTCGCCCTATTGACCCGGTGGGTGGGCGGCCGGCGGGCGGCCGTCGGGGTCAGGCCACGTCGCGACGAGTCACCCCCCAGGCGCCCAGGAGCAGACCGCCGACGGCCAGGCTGAGGCACACGACAACCCCCGCCGGGTCCCAGTTGCCGACCATCGTCTGGCCGAAATGGGACGTCAGGGCCAGCTGGTGGATCCAGTCAGGAAGGCTCAGCGCCGGCGCGAGGAAGTCGATCAAGAAGGTGGCGATGACGTAGAAGGCCACGACTTCACCGGCGATCGTATTGCGGAAGACTCCACCGATGGCGAAGCCGATACCGGCCGCGCCCGCGGCGTAGATCCCGATGATCAGGACGCCTGCGACGGGGGTGAGCACGTCCGTGCCGGCCGAAGCCACTCCGACCGCCACGCCGGCCATCGCCACCGCGGTCATGACGCCGATTGCCGCGAATACTCCGATGCCACTCGAGATCGCCCACCGGGCCCGTCCGAGCGGGGTGGCGAGGAGCAACTCGAGGCGCCGGCCGTTCTCGTCGGAGGCCCAGCCGGAGACGAGCGTCGCCGCCGCCAGGCCGCCCACCAGATAGCCCATGTACGCGAAGAGCAGCTGGAGGAAACCGCCGCCGCTCGTGATGTCGTAGCCCTTGAAGATGGTTTTGAGCATCTTTGTCACGTCCGGCGACTGCGCCAGCGTGTCGGCGAAGGACCTGCTGGAGGCCGCTATCAAGGCCGCGAAGAGGGCCAGTCCGATCCCCCAGGCGAGGGCCTGCGGCAACCGCTCCCCAAATGAGCGCCCGGTCGGGCCGCGGACTCCGAGCAACGCGCCGGGCATGGCCGGCATCGGGATCGCGCTGGTCGAGCCGAGATCGCGCTTGTCGAACGCGACGATCCCGACGGCGAACAAGACCACCGTCACGACGGCGACAGGCACCAGCGAAAGCCAGTCGTACTGGCCGGCGAGAGGCAGGTGATTCGCGGTCCAGTGGAACCACGACAGATCCGCCGGTAGCTGCAGCGCCGGCACCACGCTCGAGTAGCCGCTGATCACGTCGCCGCCGAGCAACAGCGCCCCGGCGACTCCCGCGGCGCCGCCCCGCCCGACGAACGGCGCCAGGGCCCAGGCCACCGATCCGGAGACGAGGCCGATGAGCCCGACCCAGAGTGCGATACCGACCGCGGCCTCGACCGGGAGCGCATCGCCGGGTACGGTGCCGAGCGCCTGCGTGCCCACGTATGTGACCACGCCCAGGAACACGCACGCGGCGACCATGCCCGTCACGTGTGCCGCGAGCTTCTCGAGAGCGATTCGCCGCTTGCCGAACGGCGCCGCGGCGACCATGTCCAAACTGCCCCGACGGGCCTCCGAGGCCAGGGTCCCGGACAGGGCGACGATCGACCAGAGGCCGGCGATCAGCCCGAAGAAGGGGCCGTACTTCCAGGACAGGTAGCCACCGAGAGTTCCGATGTTGACCGGGTTACTGGCAAGGCCTTTGAGCGCCGGCGGCATGGCCTCCACGAAGCTGGCCATATCCAGGCGCGTTGCGGGCGTTGGAAACCCCGTGGCGATTGCATATATGCCCGCGAGCATTACGCCGCCGAGCAGCCCGGCCACGATGAGAAATGCCAGGCGCGAGTCGCGCATCGTCTTGGCGTAGATGCTCCCGAAGCCGTAAAAGCGGCTCCAGAGCGAAACGGGCGCCACGCTCCTGCCGAGCGGGGCCCGGCCGACTTCGACGGCCATCACTTCACCTCGGCGGCCTCGCGGCCGTATTGGGCCAGGAACGTCTCTTCGAGGCTCGGCTCGCGGCTCAGGAAGTCAGTCACGCCCAGGCGGGCCGCGGCCTCGACGACGGGCGTGATAGGGCCGAGGACGCGGAGCTTCAACTGGTGGTCCTCGATCTCGACGTCGCTTACGCCCGGCAGGTCCTTGAATTCAGCAATCGGCGGCTCTCCGGCGAACCGGAGCTCTACCTGGTGGTGGGATAGGTCCCGCAGGGCGTCGACGCTGTCCACGCGTACGAGGCGGCCGTCGCGGATGATCGCCACCCGATCGCAGCTCCGTTCGACCTCGCTCAGGATGTGGCTGGACAGGAAGACCGTTCCGCCGTCCTTGACCGACTCGCGCAGGAGCGAGAAGAAGGTCTGCTGAACGAGCGGATCGAGCCCCGACGTCGGCTCGTCGAGGAGAAGAAGCTCGGGATGGTTCTGGAGCGCCGCTACCAGGCCGACCTTCTGCTTGTTGCCCTTTGAGTATTCGCGGAAACGGCGGCTCGGGTCCAGATCGAAGCGCCCGATGAGCTCAGCCTGATAGGCGCGGTCTACGCCGCCGCGCAGGTTGGCGAAGTAGTCGAGTGTCTGTCCGCCGGTCAGCCGGTCGTACAGCGCAAACTCGCCGGGCAAGTAGCCGATTCTCCGGTGGATCGCGGCCGGGTCGGCCGAGGATTCGATGTCGAAGACGTAGGCCTTGCCGCTCGTCGGGCGTATCAGATCGAGCAGCACGCGGATCGTGGTCGTCTTGCCTGCGCCGTTCGGTCCGAGGAAGCCGAAAACTTCGCCCTTCTGGACCTCGAGGTCGACGTCCACGATGCCACGGTGGGAGCCGTACGACTTGGTGAGCTTCTCGGTTCGAATTACGGCGGCCATGCGGATCCTCGCAACGACGACTCGACAGCCGAATTGTCGCCAATTGCGAACCTGCGGTCCACCGGCAGCCCGCCGAACGGGTCGGCGTCGGCCGGTCCACTGCGGGTACAGCCTCGGCCGGTACCTTTGATCGGCTATCGAGTTCGGTTAGGACTAGTTGAAGTGGCGAGTCAACCGCGTAGCATTCAAGAGAGATGCGCGGGATAGGCGCGTCTCGCTCATGCCATGGCGAGAGGAGCCGGCGTGATTCGGGGGAACAAGAACTTAGGATGGTGGGCCAGGTTTACGACCGAGGTCCGCCTGATCGACAAGAGGGCCTTTTACGGCGGCGGCGCGGCGCTGGTGATCCTGGCTGCCGCGGGCGCCGCCGCGAACGCATTCGGCACTCCTGTGGCCGGTGCGCCGTCTGCCGTGGCATCGATGGCGTTTGCCGATCTGGGCCTCGTGCTCCTGGCCATCGCCCTGCTGGTTCCGGATGAGCATGCGACGCCCGCCGCCGAGCTATCGCCGGCTCCAGCGGACGAGTCGGCTCCGATCGACCGCGCTCAAGTGGATTCGGAGGCCGTCCCCGGCCGCCGCAAGGCGACTCGCCTCGGCCCGTCCAAGTTGCGCCCCGCGGACGAGAAGCGCTATCGCGAGCTGGCCGTGTTCGCCGGACGGGGCCCGATCCCGCCCTCGGCGGTCGAGGCACTGTGGGGTCCCAAGGAGATTTCGTCCGACGAGACCCAGCGCCTGCTGAAGGAATTTGCGGAGCGGTCGTTGCTCGAACGAGGGGACGACGGCGTTCTCGTCGTCGGCGATCAATCCGGCGCGACCGGCCCGGCCTCGGGCGCGGGCGCGAAAGCCCTGGCGGCGGCACACGGTCGGCTGGTCGACGGCTACCAAACCCGCCTCCCAGCCACCTCTTGGTCGAAGGGTCCCGACGACGGTTACTTCTTCGAGAACATCGCCTATCACATGGCCCAGGCCAGGCGCCCGCAGGATCTGAACCGTCTGCTCCTGGACTACGACTGGCTCAGAACGAAGCTCGCCGTCGGCGGCATAATCGGCCTCCTCGCCGACTTCGCCCAGCAGCTTCCGCCCGCCGACGTTGCGGCGGTCGACGAGGCGCTCGTGCTCTCCGCCGCCGACCTCGCCGCTCGTCCGGGTCGCCTGGCGCCCATCCTCACCGGTCGGCTCGTCGGCCACTCAGGTGCGGCGGTCGATCGTCTGCTGGGTCAGATACGAGACAACGCCCCCAGACCCTGGATCTGCCCGCTGCCGACCGCAGCCTTGGCGACCGGTTCGGCGGAGCGTTCCCCAGCCGGCCACGAGGGAATCGTGCGGGCGGTGGCGGTTACGCCGGACGGGCGCCGGCTCGTCTCGGGCGGAGACGATCACACGATCCGGATCTGGAACGTGGCCAGTGGCAAGCTCGAGCGCACGCTGGAGGGGCACACGGACTCGGTTCGTGCCGTGGCGATCACTCCGGACGGCCGACGCATCGTGTCCGGCGGCACGTACGACGCGGTTCGGGTGTGGGATCTGGCGAGCGGCAAATTCGTGCATACCATCGCCGGCCAGTCCGGATACCGAGCTGTCTATTCGGTGGCCGTCTCGCCGGACGGGCGGCGCGTTATCTGGGGTGGAGCAGGTGCGGCAGTGCAGGTCTGGGACCTGGCGAGCGGTCGGATCGAGCGCACTCTCAAGAGTCAGGATTCCACGGTGCGAGCGGTGGCCATCTCGCGGGACGGCAACTCAGCCTTGTCCGGCGGCGACAGCGGCCAGGTCCAGGTCTGGGACCTGGCGAGCGGGCGGCTCGTCCAGACCTTGAACGGCTATGCCAGTTCGGTGTGCGCAATCGCCGCCACTCCCGACGGTAGCCGGATCGTCTCGGGCGGTCACGACGGCACGGTCCAGGTATGGTCGATGGCACGCGGTCGCTTGGAGCAGTCGCTGTGGGGTCATACCGGCTCCGTCGACGGAATCGCAGTCACTGCCGACGGCAAGCGGATCGTTTCCCACGGCGGGGATGGAAAGGTACGGATCTGGGATCTGGCCACCGGACAGGAGGTCGTCTCGTGGGCCCCAGTTTCGGGCCCTCAATCCGAAGTGATGGCCTTCTGCGCGCTTCCGACCGATCCTTCGAACTTCGCCTACGGCGACTCCGCCGGCAACGTACGGCTGCTGCGGCTCTTCGAAGCCTAGGTCGCCCGGCGCCGCGGGCGCGATTCCCACACCTTCACCGGAGCCGCGTCGCTACGATGTGTCGGTCTAGCGGCCAGCGGGAGAAAGCGAATGATCGACGAGTCCACGGTCCTCGGGGCACGAGTGCTCGAGAGGTTGCGCGAAGACCGAGTCTGCTGGATGACCACCGTGGATCGGGGCACCCCACAACCGGCACCGGTCTGGTTCCTCTACGAGCGCACCGATGCCGGCGAGCGAATCATCGTCTACAGCAAGACGACCGCGCGCCGCAACGCCAATGTGATGGCGAACGCGAAGGTCGCCTTCAACTTCAATTGCACCCCGGGCGGGAGTGAGGTTCACGTGATTCGCGGTTCGGCGCGGGTCGCGCTCGAGATCCCGCAGGCGTCTGAGAACGCAGCCTACCTGGCCCGCTACCGAGACTGGATCGAGGAGGAAATGGACTGGGGCGGCACCTTCGAAGGCTTCGCCGCCCAGTACTCGATCCCGATCGAGATAACGGACCTGGCAATCTGGGGCTGGTAGCGGGCGACGGATTCCGGCGGCAAGGAGCCGCGTGTCCGCGCGAGCCTACTGGCCCGCGCGCGGCAGCGGCCCCTGGATCGGCAGCTTGAGCAGACGATCGTTTCGTCCGAAGAGCCCCGCGAACAGCGAGGGAATCCACCACCGCAGGAAGTACAGCCTGCATCCGAGGCAGTAGCCGGTCACGGCCAGAAGTGTCTGCAGCGCAGCCACCGCGGCGACGAGAATCCAGCCGCCTACCGGCAACCCTACGAAGAAGGCAATCGCCGCAACGGCTACGAACGTTCCGCCGAGAGCTTGTGCGAATCGCGGCGGATACTCGTGCTCGGGCTCGGTCTTCCCGAGGCGAAGGGCCCGCCGGACAAGAGGCCACGGCCGGCCCGGCAGGAAGAGGCGCGCGCCGAAGGCCGAGGCGACGAGCAGGTTCAGCCCGACCAGGACGGCCAGCCACGGCAGTCCAAAGGCGAAGGCGATGACGAAGATCACCGCGGAGAGTCCGGCGCCGAAGCGCTGGCCGCGAGGATCGATGAAACGGGCGGGTGGTGTGAGCGGGGTGGGCACAGAGGACTCCAGTCGAACGGGATCGGGGAGGTTGCAGGGATCGGGGCGCGCAAAGGCCCCGCGTCGAACTACGCGAGATCCGGCTGGAGGTAGTGGTTGGGCTTAGCGACCGACCGCGCGCTCAACCGTCGCCGGAACTCGCCGGCGACAGGAGCATGGCTCGCCCTGGAGGCGTTGCAATTGCACGTCTGTCACGCTCGGCATGATAGGTGGAGGTACCGGAATTCGGCGGCACACTTCGGCCGCCGATCCTGGCCGTTCCGCCAGGCGGTCGCGCCGGCGGTCGGATCGCGCGTTCGTCCATGGCGCAGCCCGATTCATCGGCTGCCCGGCCGCCGCGGCGCCGCGCAGTCTCAAGACTTCGCTCGGGCGGCCGATTGGTACCCTGAGCAAGCGATTATGCGTACCCCTTTGCGCGCGCTGCCGCTCCTACTAGCAGCGCTCGTTGCCGCGTCTGTGGGCCTGGCCGGCTGCAGCGCCGGCGCCGCGATGTGCGCTCCCGGCGACGCCTCGTGCCTGCGAATCCTCTTCATCGGCAACAGCTACACATACGTGAACGACCTGCCTGCGACCTTCGCCCAGCTGGCTCGGGCCGGGGGTCACGCGGTCGGAACGGACTCGCTGGCCAGCGGCGGCGCGACCCTGGCCGACCACGTGGCGGATGCCGCAACTCTGCCCAAGCTCGACTCGGCCAAGTGGGATTTCGTCGTCCTCCAGGAGCAGAGCGAGATTCCGTCCGTAGCCGACTCGCGTGAGTACACCATGTATCCCGCCGCCCGGTCCCTCGTAGCCATGATCCGAGAGAGGAGCGCGACGCCGATCTTGTTCATGACCTGGGCTCATCGGGACGGCCTGCCCGCGAGCGGCATGCCCGACTACGGGAGCATGCAGCGCTCGATCGATTCCGGCTATCTAGCTCTATCGCAAGAGTTGGCCGTCGCCGTTGCGCCGGTCGGCTACACGTGGGCGATCGTCCGGCAAGAGAGCCCCGGGATAGGGTTGTGGCAGGACGACGGCAGCCATCCGTCTACCGCGGGGACATATCTGGCTGCGTGCGTCTTCTACGCAGCGGTCTTCCGCCAGAGCCCCGACGGTCTCGAGTTCACGGCCGGCTTGCCGGCAGACTCGGCCGCGATTCTGCAGAAGGTCGCCGCACAAGAGGTTCTGGCGCATCCCGGCATGTGGGGTTTGCACTAGGCGCCGTCCAGCCAACGGTTGCGACTCCGGAGCGACAAGAGCCGCTTCCGTTGCCGGAAGCGGCTCTGTGATGGCGAGGAGTCGGCAGGTCAGCTGTGCGTGGCCTGCGTTCCGGAGTCGGTGAAGGTCTGGCCCGCGATCGGGATGAATTGCCAGGAGTAGCTGCTGAGCCCGAGAGTCAGCTTCAGCACGCCGAAGGTGCCTGTGCTGCGGACCTGGGAGTTGGCTCGGATAGTGCCGAAGGGACGCTGGCCGGCTCCTCCGGTGCCAACGACGAACTCGCGGATGCCGTTCGCATCGGCCGTACCGGTCGGCGACTGGAGAGCGAACCGCTCGTAGTCGTGGTCGTGGCCGTCGAGAACGATGTCGGCGTGAGCCGCATACAAGTCGTTCCACCACGCCAGGTAGCTGCCGTTGTTGCCGTGGGCGCCGCCGGAGCTGAAGGACGGGATGTGCCAGATGGCGATGATGTGCTTGCCGGCGTTGGCAGCGAGATCCGACTTGAGGAAGGTTTCCTCAGGTGATCCGGCACCGCACCCGCCCACGTCGGAGCACATCGCGTTGAGCGAGATGACGTGCCAGTTGTTGGCCAGGTTGTAGCTGTAGTAACCCTTGCCGGCGGTCCCGGCGGCGGCGCCGAAGTAGGCGTAGTAGGGAGCCGCGCCCGTCGTCATGTAGTCATGGTTGCCGGGAACTGGATGGATCCGGCTCTTGAACACGCCCCATGACTTGGCCACGCAGTTGGCGTACTGGGTCGATGTGCCGGTCTCGTTCGAGTTGTCGCCGGCGGTGAAGACGACCGCGCCCGGATTGGCGGTGATGATCGCGGCCGTTGCGTTGGCGTTCGCGATGCTGGAGGTGATGCAGATGTCGCCGGCGCCGATCATGACCGGCGAACCGCCGGCGGGCGGCGTCGGTGTTGAGACCGGGGTCGTGGGAGTGGCGACAGGGGTCGTGGGAGTGGCGACAGGGGTCGTGGGAGTGGCGACAGGGGTCGTGGGAGTGGCGCTCGGCGGGGTCGTCGGGGTCGGTGTTGCAGGCGGCGTCGGTGTTGCAGGCGGCGTCGCGACCGGCGTTTCGCTGGGTGTTGGCGTCTGCGAGGCGTCTGCCGTCGGAGTCGGCGTCGCCGCGCCACTGAGCGTCAGAACCAGCACCGGCGGGTTCGCCGACTCGCGGCTCGCGAGGCTGATCGCCGTGGCGTTGCCGTCGACCAGGGCGAAGTCGATCGGCAGGCCGGCGGCCACGGCCGAGGTGACGTCGACGCTGGTCCACGATGCGGCGACGAACGCCCCACTGGCGCCGATGCTCGCTCCCAGCGCCGGCGCGTTCGCGAAGGTGATCGAGGTTTCGGCCCAACTCGCGCCGCTCGTGTTGTAGGCCGAATACCCGACGCTCGAAGCCGAGTTGGCGTAGATCTGGAGGGTGGCCTTCGTGACGCTCCCGCTCACGGCGCTCAGATCGAAACGAAGGTAGCTCTGGACCACCGGGGAGCCGTCGACGCGGAACTGCGTCGCGGTGCCGAAATTCGCCGCGGTGGCGGTCGAGTCGACGTATGAGTCGGCCGCGGGCGCGACGTTGACGCTGGAAGCGGCGAATGTCGGAGTTCCGCTGAAGGCGGCGGCGCCTGCAAGGATTGCGGCCGCGGCCAACGCGAGCAGACCTGTCGCACGGACAGAGCGGCGGTGTGTGAACGATGCCATGAGGTGACTCCCACTTGGACGCCTTTGCCCCAGGAGCGGGGAGGCTTGGGTGGCGTGAGAGCCAACCGTACCGTCGCGAGTCCCGCGAAGCCTTCCCCCAACGGAGTTGAATCGTCGTGGTCAATGGGAGCTACAGAAACCGCCTCTCCAACCCGTACGAATACCACCTTATCGGGGCGGATCGGGTAGGGCGATCGGGTAGGTGTGACCGCAGAGATTGCCCCCGCCGCGCGCACGTGTACGACGCCGGTTCAACATCCGCGCCGCGCGACTCCGGCGTCTTCTCTGGCGCTCGTCTCGCCCGGGCAGTAGCATGACCAGGCCAACCGACCGACTGGTCGGTCGGTTACCCCGAAGGACCTCGAGATCCCTTTGAACAGGAGAAGCTGATGCGCCGCCAGCGCTCGCAACCGGCGGACCAGGGCCGGGCCAGCCGGGAGACGATTCTCGACGGAGCCTTCCAGGCGTTCGCGAAGGGCGGCTATCGCGACACCGCGATCGACGACATCGCGGCCGCCGCCGAGATATCGAAGGGCGGCATCTACTTCCATTTCCCGACGAAGGAAGCGATCTTCCGCGAACTGATGCGAACGACCGCGGACAGGCTCGTCGGGAAGGTCGAGGGCGCCGTCGCGGCTGTGGCGGATCCGATCGAGAAGGCGGAGGTTGCGCTTCGCACGGTGCTCGAAGTCTTCGCCGGCCATCGCACCATGGCCCGCCTCTTCTTCGAAGCCGGCGGCGGGGGACGCGGGTTCCAGGCGGAGACCAACGCAATGCACGATCGATTCGCCCGACTCATCCAGTCGTATCTCGACGAGGCAATTGCACAGGGCACGATTCCCCCGATCGACACGCGCGTCACCAGCGTGGTTTGGTTCGGGGCGCTCGACGAAGTGGTGGCGCGCTGGCTCGTGGCTTCGCGACCCGGCCGTCTCGAGGACGCGTATCCGACCTTGCGGGCGTTACTGCTTCGCAGCGTCGGCGTGCCCGAGGCGACGATCGCGGCGGTGGCAACGGGCGCTTCCCTCGCCACGTTCCCGGAGCAGCCGGCGTGACCGCGGTGGGCGGGTTGCGCGGCCGGGTACCCCGGGTGCCGAAGGACGGCGCTCCGAAGGACGCAGCTCCGAAGGACGGCGCGGCGGCGCCCTCGATCGGCGATCTCGTCCGGGATCTGGCCGGGGCCGGCGAGGTCACCAGCTCACCCGCGGCCGCCTGTCTTGTCGCCGGCAGCGTCCCCATCGAATCCTTCGACGCCGTTGCCGTCTACGCCGCGGCTGTCGAGGCCGGCCTGGAGGCAACCCTGTGGCTGCGGCCGAGCGAGCACTTCGCCATGGTCGGAATCGGCCGGGCGTGGTCGGTCGAGGCGGCCGGCCCGAACCGCTTCGACGAAGCCGACGCAGCGTGGCGATCGCTCGTGGCGGGAGCTCGCGTTTCACGGCCGGCCGATGTGCGCGGGTTGGGCCCCGTTCTCCTTGGCGGCCTGGGCTTCACCGGGCGCGCTCCCGAGCCGCAGGGCGACTGGGCGCCGTTCGGGGCGGCTTCGCTCGTGGTGCCCTCGCTCGTCGCGCTCCGATCCGATCGCCGGTCGTGGCTGACCGCATCGGTGGTGGCCGGCAGCGCGCAGGCAGGCGCTGAGGGCACGAGGCTCGAGCGTGTCTGGGCGCAACTCGCCGAGCGCGCCGGGGAGCTTGCGCCCGAAGCCGGCGCCCCCGCCCCGAAACCGCCCGACGCCCACCTCGCGATCGACAGAGACTGGCCCGAGGCTCACCAGTGGCGTCACATCGTGGCCCTGATGGCGGGCGCCGTCGGTCGTGGCCGGCTCGACAAGGTCGTGTTCGCCCGCCGTGTCGACATGTCGTCGCCGGCCACGCTCGACGTGCCGAGCGCCCTTCGCCGCCTCGCCGCGAGCGCGCCCGAGAGCACCGTCTTCGCCTTCCGGCGCGGAACCCGCGTCTTCATCGGGGCCACACCGGAGCGGCTCGTCCGCACCGACGGGCGCAGATACCGAACCGCCGCCATCGCCGGCTCCGCGAGGCGCGGCTCGGACCCAGAGGAGGACGCCGCGCTGGCGGCGGAGCTGCTGGCCTCGGACAAGGAGCGCGAGGAGCATTCCGTCGTCGTCCGGGCGATACGGCGTCAACTCGCGCCCATCTCGGAGCAGATCGAGATTGCGCCCGAGCCCGGCATCCTGGTCCTCCGGCACGTCCAGCACCTCGTGACCGAGGTGGCCGGGACGCTGCGGGTCCAGGAAGGGTTGCTGGCTCTCGCCGGCCGCCTGCATCCGACGCCGGCCGTCGGCGGCGAACCGCGCGACCTGGCGCTGGCGATGATCGACGAACACGAAGGCTTCGATCGAGGCTGGTATTCCGGCCCGGTCGGATGGCTGAGCTCAGGAGGCGACGGCGAGATGATGGTTGCGCTCCGCTGCGGCCTGGTCGAGGAGAACCGGGTGACGCTCTTTGCCGGGTGCGGGATCGTCGCCGACTCGGACCCCGATCGCGAATGGGAGGAATCGAGGATCAAGATGCGAGCAGTCGCCGCGGCCCTCGGTCGGGCGGGAGACGAGCCGTGAGCGCGGGCGTCGGCCCGGTGAGCCCGCTTCGAGCCTTCGTCGAGGAGCTGGCCCGGGCCGGGGTTCGAGACGCCGTCGTCTGCCCGGGCTCCCGTTCGACGCCCCTCGCGCTCGCGCTTCGCGCCCACGACCGGATCCGTGTCCGGGTCCTGATCGACGAGAGATCCGCCGGGTTCTTCGCGTTGGGAATCGCGCGCACGACGCGCCGCGCGGTAGTGCTGCTCGCGACATCCGGCACCGCCGTGGTCAATTTCGCGCCCGCAGTCGTCGAGGCTTCGCTCGGGCGGGTGCCGCTGGTGGTTCTGACGGCCGATCGGCCGCAGGAATTACGGGATCGCGGCGCACCTCAGACGATCGATCAGGGTCATCTCTACGGAAGTCACGCGAAGTGGTACGCCGAGCTCGCCCTGATGGACGAGGCGCCGGACACCATGTCCCATGTCCGCTCCGTGGCCGGGCGAGCCGTCGCCACTGCGCTCGAGGGACCCGCAGGACCGGTCCACCTCAACTTGCCCCTGCGCGAACCGCTCATCCCGACTGAGGATCTCGGCGCCATTTCGGGGTCGATCGACGGGCGCCCAGCCAGCGGGGAGGCTCCGTTCGCGGCGACGATCTCCGGGCGGCGGACGCTGGATCGGGACCAGGTCGCCGCGATTGCCGCTCGGGTCACGGCCGCAAGTCGCGGGCTGATCGTGGCCGGCCCGCTCGACGACCCGGCCGCCCACGAACCGATCGCCCGCCTCGCCGCCGCGACCGGCTACCCGATCTTGGCCGACCCTCTCTCGGGGCTGCGCTGTGGTCCGCACGATCGGTCGCTCGTCCTCGCGCATGGCGACCAGATCGTCCGGCCGGGGCCGTGGATCGAGGCCCACCGGCCCGAGATCGTGATCCGCTTCGGGGCAATGCCGACCTCCAAGCCCGTGGTGGAGCTTATGAAGGCGGCCCGACCGGAGCTGTTCGTGGTCGACGGAGACGGTGGCTGGCGCGAGGCGGCGCTGATCCCGGCCACGTTCGTGCACGCGGATGAGGCGTTGGCGGCCGGAGCTCTGGCCGATGCGCTTCACCAACCGGCTGCGAGCTCATGGACCCGAGACTGGCTCGAGGCCGAGGCCGCTGCGGGCCGGGCTCTGGACTCCTGGCTCGACGCCCTGTCCGAGCCATTCGAAGGCGCGCCGTTCAAGGCGTTGGGCGAACTCATCCCGTCCGGCGCGGTGATGTGGGCCGGCAATTCGATGCCCGTCCGGGACATGGATTCCTGGCTTCCGTCGGGTGAACGGCCAATCCGAGTGCTCGGCAATCGGGGCGCCAACGGAATCGACGGGGTGACCTCGACGGCGCTCGGCTCGGCCGTTGTGGCCGAGGCTCCGGTCGTGCTCGTGGTCGGCGACCTGTCGTTCTTGCACGATCTTGGCGCGATGGTCACGGCCGGGCTCCAGGAACCGGATCTGCTCGTCGTCGTGACAAACAACGACGGCGGTGGGATCTTCTCGCTGCTTCCGCAGGCTCGAATGGCGGGTCCGGGCGTCGGTCTGCCGGCGCACTACGAGCAGCTGTTCGGGACGCCGCACGGTATTGCGCTCGGGCCGATCGTGGATGCTTTCGGGTTCCGGCACCGCGCGGCGGGGGCGGGCGGCTACGCCGACATCCGGGCCGCCATCGAGGCGGAGATCGGCCGGCCGGGGCTTCGGGTGGTCGAGCTGCGAACGGATCGGGCACGGAACGCGGCGCTCCACCAGGAGGCCGCGGCGGCAGTGGCGTCGGCCCTGGTCGGGCTGGCCGTTGAGGGGCCCCCGTGACCGGCATCGCAATCGACGGCGCCAGCTACGAGGTGGAGGTCCGCGGCGACGGCCCGCCGCTCCTGCTGATCCACGGCTTCACCGGCCGCGGCTCCGACTGGGCACCGTTCTTGCCGTATCTGCGGCGCCCGCGAACCACAATCACCGTCGACCTCCTCGGACACGGAGACTCCGAATCCCCAGCCGACCCGGCCCGTCACGCCATCGAACGCCAGGCCGTGGACCTCGCTGGGATCCTCCGCCGTCTCGGGTTGGCACCAGCCGACGTCGTCGGTTACTCGCTCGGCGCACGCGTGGCGCTACGCATGGCCGTCGCCGAACCGGACGTGGTCGCTCGCCTCTTCCTCGAAAGCCCCTCCGCCGGGATCGCCGATCCTGCCGACCGCGCCGCCCGCCGCACCGCCGATGAGCAGCTGGCCCAACTCCTCGATCGCGACGGGATCGAGGCCTTCGTCGACCGCTGGGAGAAGCTTCCTGTGTTCGGCGCCGAGCGCGCGATGCCCGCCGTCGAGCGTGACCGCCTCCACGCCGCTCGCCTCCACAACCAGCCCGCCGGTCTGGCCGCCTCCCTCCGCGGCGCCGGGCAGGGCGCAATGGAGCCGCTTCACGATCGACTGGCCGGCGTCACGGCGCCCACTCTCGTTGTGGTCGGAGCGCTGGATGCGACCGGCTCGGATCGAGCGCGGGCCATTGCGTCCGGCATCCCAGGCGCGCGCCTCGCCATCCTCAACGGGATTGGCCACGCTCCTCACCGCGAAGCGCCCGACCGTTTCGGCCCGCTGCTCTTCGACTTCCTCGCTTCCGCGACCCCGCTCCACGCCACCTTAAGGAGACCGACATGACGAACGGCTCGACGATCACGTGGACGCCCGTCGTGGAGTACCGAGACATCCGGTACGAGCATTCGGGCACCGGCATCGCCCTCGTCACGATCGACCGCCCGGAGGTCCGCAACGCCTTCCGACCGGAGACCGTGGCCGAGCTGATCGACGCATTCCAGCGGATTCGGGACGACGGTTCGATCGGCTGCGTCCTCCTGACCGGCGCGGGCGACAAGGCCTTCTGCTCCGGCGGAGACCTGAACGTCAAGGGTCGGGGCGGGTACGTCGGCGACGACGGGCTGGCCCGTCTCAACGTCCTGGACCTGCAGCGCCAGATCCGGTCCCTGCCGATCCCCGTCATCGCCCTCGTGAACGGATTTGCAATCGGCGGCGGCCACGTTCTGCACATCGTCTGCGACCTGTCGCTGGCGTCCGAGAACGCGATCTTCGGCCAGGTCGGGCCGCAGGTCGGCAGCTTCGACGCCGGGTTCGGGATCGGGCTGCTGGCGCGGCTCGTCGGCGACAAGAAGGCCAAAGAGATCTGGTTCATGTGCCGCCGATACGACGCGAAGCAGGCCCTCGACATGGGTCTTGTCAACGCCGTGGTGCCGCAGGATCGGCTATTCGACGAGGGCGTCGCGTGGGCGGACGAGATCCTGGCGATGAGCCCGACGGCGATCCGCTTCCTCAAGTCGGCCTTCCTCGTCGCCACCGACGGCCTGGCCGGACTCCAGGAATTCGCCGGCAATGCGACCGGCCTCTACTACACGACAGATGAGGCGCATGAGGGCTCGAAGGCCTTCCTCGAAAAGCGAAAGCCCGATTTCGGGCGTTTCCCCCGCCGGCCTTGAGGACCGGCAATTGAGCTCCGCCGCGCCCTCAAGCTTTCGCGTCTGGCTCCTGGCGATCCGCCCGGCGACGTTGCCGGCGGCAGTCGGTCCGGTGCTGGTTGGGCTGGGCGCCGCGATCGGCTCGGGCGCGGCTTTTCGACCCGAGGCAGCCGTGGCCTGCCTGGCGGTGGCGCTGCTTCTGCAGATCGCGGCCAACTTGGCCAACGACCTGGCCGATTTCAGGCGCGGCGCCGACACCCCGGATCGGATGGGGCCGGTCCGAGTCGCGGCCGCCGGGCTGATGACAGAACGCCGGCTCGAGGTCGGGATCGCCGTGGTCATCGGCGTTTCCGCGGTGTTTGGGTTGTACCTGGCCGCGCTCGGCGGGATCGGAATGCTTGTTCTCGGGGCGCTGGCGGTGGTTTCTGCGCTGGCGTACACGGGCGGGCCGTTGCCGTATGGCTACCGCGGCCTCGGCGAGGTCTTCGTGTTCGCCTTCTTCGGCCTGGCGGCTGTCGGGGCCACGGCATACCTCCAAGCCGGTCGGGTCGAGGCGGTGTATCTGCTGGCGGCCGTCCCGATGGGGGCGCTGATCACCGGCATCCTGATCGTGAACAACCTGCGCGACATCCCGACCGATCGGGCGGCGGACAAGCGGACGCTGGCGGTGACGTTTGGCGAGGGTTTCGCGAAGGCCGAGTATTACGCGACGCTCGCGGTGGCGGCCGTGGTGCCGGTGAGTCTGTTGGCGGCCCGCCTGGCCGGTCCGGCGGTTCTGTTGCCGCTGCTCGCGGGGCTGATGGTCCCGCCGCTGGTTCGCGAGGTGCGGACTGTCGGTCCGGGTTCGGATCGGCGCCGGCTCAATCTCGTGCTGAAGGGCACGGCTCGGTTGTCGCTCGTATACGGCGTGTTGTTCGCGGTCGGACTGGCCGCGCCCCGATGAGCGGCGACGCCGTTATCATCGCCGCCGAGGCGGTCCGGGTTCGGGTGCCGTTTCGCCGGCCCATCCGCACCGCAGCCGGGGAATGGACTCATCGCGAATCGTGGATCTTGCGGCTGCGGGACACCGGCGGCGCGGTCGGGTTGGGCGAGGCGGCGCTGGACTTTGACAGGGGCGAAGACCCGAATGCGGCCGAGTTGTCACGACTTTTCCGCGTGATGGTCGAGCGGGTCAGTGCGGGCGAAAGCCTCCCGACCACCGCAGAACTCGAGGCGTCGGGAGTGCCGGGTCGCGCCCTCCGGTCCGCCCTCGATTCGGCAATGCTGGACCTGGGGCTCGGGGCGTCGGCGCCCGGCGCCGTCAGTCGCTCCGTCCCGGTCAACGCCACGATTGGCTTCCTCGAACTGAGCGAAACCGCGGCCGCCGCGCGGAACGCCGCCGCCGGGGGCTTTGGCACGATCAAGCTGAAGGTCGGCCCGGAACGCCACACTGCCGAGCTCGTCGAGCGCGTGGCAGCGGCTCGGGCGGCTGCCGGGCCGAACATGCTCCTGCGGCTGGATGCAAACGGGGCCTGGGACGCCGCCACCGCGCGCGTGCGCATCGCGGCCGTGGCGCCGTATCGGATCGAGTACGTGGAGCAGCCGATAGCCGCGGGCGACGCGCACTCTCTGGCGGAGGTCCGGGTGGCGTCGCCCATCCCGATCGCCGCAGACGAGTCGGTATCTTCGGCCGGGGCGGCGCGCGACCTCCTGGCGGCTCGGGCCGTCGACGTACTCGTCGTCAAGCCGGCACGGATCGGCGGGCCGGTTCCGACGTGGGAGATTGCGGCCATGGCCGCCGCCGCGGGAGTCCACGTGGTCATCTCCACGCTCTTTGAGACCGGCGTCGGTCTCGCGGCGGCGCTTGCCACGGCCGCGAGCCTGCCCGTGGTCGCTGGCGCGACACACGACTACGCCCACGGTCTCGCGACGGCGGATCTGCTCGAGTCGGATCTTCTGACCCACCCTCTGTCGGTCGTCGATGGCCGAATGCAGGTGCCCGACGGACCGGGTCTCTGTATCTCGCTGGATGATGCGGCCCTCGAGCGTTACGCGGTCGAGTGGCTCGGGAGGCGGCCGTGACCGCGGAGTTGCCGTTCATCGAGGCCGCGCGCGCCTATGCCCGCCTTCGACCCGCCGACCCCGCCGTCCTCGACGGCGACCTGCGCTGGTCGTGGGCCGAGCTCGACCGCCGAGCCGACGCCGTCGCCGCCGGGGTGGCAGCCGCAGGAATCGTGCCGGGCGATCGAGTCGGGCTGGTCGCGGTTTCCTCGGCCGCAGTCGTGGCCGCCCTTCACGGCATGGTCCGGGCGGGCGTCGTCGCAGTGCCGCTCGGACCGCGGCTGACGCGGCCGGAAATCGACACGATTGCCGCCGCCGTCGGCTTGCGCGCGATCGTCGGCCCGGATGGAGTCGTGGCCTCAATCGAATCGGCGCGGCGCGCCGATTCTCACGGTGCCGCGGTGATCGTCCCCACCTCCGGAACGACCGGCCGGCCGAAACTCGTCCCGCTGGGTGCGGCGCAGCTCGACGCCAGCGCCGCCGCATGGTCCGCGATGCTCCCGGTCGCCACGGGCTGGCTTCTCTCGCTGAACCTGGCCCACGTCTCGGGCATCGGGATCGTTGTCCGCGCAGCGAGAGCCGGTGTTCCGGTTGTCGTTCCGGGGACGGCCGGCGCGGAGCCGATCATCGCCGCCCTGGCGGCCGCGCGGTCGGCCGACGTCCGCGTCAGCCACCTCTCGCTCGTGCCGCCGCAACTCATCCGCCTCCTGGAAACGGGCGCTCCGTCTCCGGCAGAAGTCAGGGCGATTCTGCTCGGCGGCGGCCCGATCCCCGAAGCGCTCGTATCCACGGCGCTCGCGGCCGGCTGGCCGATCATCCCGAGCTACGGCATGACGGAGACCTCATCGGGCGTTGTCGCATTGCCGCTGGGTGACGCCCGCCGCCGGCCCTGGTCCGCCGGACGCCCGCTTCCCGGCGTCGAACTTCGCATCGAATCATCCGCTGCCGTGCCTTCCGAACCGGCTCCAGCGGAATCGATCGGCGAGGTCCTGGTCCGGGGCGCGATGGTGTTCGACGGCTACGACAACGACCCCGAGGCGTCCGCCGCCGCCCTCGACGCGGAAGGTTGGCTGCACACCGGCGACCTGGGCAGCCTGGATTCCGAAGGCTGGCTGCGTGTCGTCGCGCGTCGCGACGAGATCATCATCACGGGTGGCGAAAACGTCGCCCCCGCCGAGATCGAGGCTGTGCTCGTGAGCCATCCGGCCGTCGCCGACGTGGGCGTGGTCGGGGTCGCAGACGATAGATGGGGCGCCGTTCCGGTCGCGATCGTCGCCTTCCGCGCGGGCGCTCGCGAGACGGACGAGACCCTCATCGCCTTCGCCCGCGAGCGCCTGGCTCCGTTCAAAGTTCCGGCCCGCATCGTGGAAGTGACCGCCGTGCCGAGATCCCCCGGCGGCAAACTTCTCCGAAGCTCACTGCCGGCGTTGGTCTCGGCCGCCGGTCGCCGTCCCTCTCTTGCCGGAACGACGGCGATCGAAGCCGACGACGGCCAGATGCTTGCCAGCCGCGACCTCCCCGGGCCTGCGGGCGCGGGGACGATCCTCCTCCTGCACGCGTCCCTTTCGACGTCCGGACAGCTACTCCGACTAGCCGGCCGGATCCGGCACCATGCCCGAGTTCTGATGCTCGACCGGCGCGGGAGCGGTGGAAGTGCGATGGAGAGACCCGCGCCGGTGTCGATCGCCCGCCACGTCGCGGACGTTCTGGCCGCACTCGACGCCGCCGGGGTGGACCGGCCGGTCGTCTTCGGCCACAGTTTCGGTGCGCTCGTCGCCCTCGAGTTTGCCGCCCGTCATCCTGAGCGGGTGGCCGGAGTCGTGGCTTACGAGCCTCCGTACCTGGCGCTCGCGAGACCCGCGCTCTTCGCCAGGCTCGGTCGGGTGGGCGACGCGGTCGCCAACGCCTACGCCACCGGCGGCCCGGCTGCGGCGGCCCAGCTGTTCGTCCGAATCGTCGGCGGCAACGACGGGTGGGAGCGACTCGGGCCTGCCCAGAAGGCGCTGCTCGAGGTGGAGGGAGCGGGTGCTCTGGCGGACACCTCGATGGCCGACCTCGATCCCGCCGGACTCGCCCGCATCGCCTGTCCGGTCGTCCTCGCGACCGGGGGCGCCTCGGACGACTTCTACGCCGCGATCGCGGATTCGCTCGCGGCCGTCATCCCGGGCTCGCGGCGGGTCGTCCTGCCGGGCCTCCGCCATGTCGCCCCGATCACGGATCCTGCCGCCATCGCCGAGCTGCTCTGCACATAGACGAACCGGGACACACGAGGTGCCCCGGTTCGTATCCTGACGGCGAAGACGTTGACTACAGTTGGCCCACCAGCGGCAGAATGCTGGCGTCGATGTCGGCGTCGGAGGGACCGCAGTCGACTCGGGCCAGAAGCCATGATTCCACGTGATCGACATGCGCCCCCGGCTCGAGCCGGGTGAGGGGCCCGAGCGTCTCGACCTCGAGCATGTCCGGATCCGTGTAGGTTTCAGTGTTGCAGCCCATGTCGGCATACTGGGCCGCGGCGTTGTACGGATAGTGCTTGACGAAAGCGTCGCCGCCGAGCACGTACGCCGCCCAGCCTTTCGAGTTGAGGAAACCGACCTTCTGCTTCGTGGTCGCCGCCGGATCCTGGCGGAGTTGGATGTACTTGCGGCCCCAGGTCCAGCGCGGATCGGTCATGTCCGTGAAGTGCCAGAGCACGAGCGGCCGTGCCGGGACGAGGCACTCCGGATGTGGTTGGTAGTCCTCCTGGGGGTATATCGCCCGGCCGCCCGGAGCCATCACCGAGAGCGACCAGGCCGCGAGCTCGATGGCCCACGGGTTCCGATTGGTGATCCGGTGAGCGACTTCGACGCGCGCATCGGTCGGCGAAAGCGTGACGCGCATTTCCTTTTCGATCCCGGTCGACTGCTCGGAATTGCGCAGCGTCAGACTCGTGCCGTCCCAAACATGCTCGACCGGCACGTTGTCCGGCGCGTACGTGCGAGGGAAGACTTCGGGCGCGTGCCAGAGCCGGTGTCCGCCGTAGTTGTTCCATTCTCGGTCGCCGATCCGGCCCAATGTCGACGGGTAGTTGTGGAACAGGTTCTGCCCGCCGACGAAACCCAGGCGGATGATCCGCGGGCCGACGACCGTCGTCGCGACCAGCTCGATCTCCCCGTTGGACAGGCGAATGCAGCCGGTCCAGCCGCCGTACTCGACTATTTCCATGGTCGCCGACGCGTCACTCATCGAAGACGATCGCGACCTTGCCGCTCTTCCCCGCGTCCATCGTCTTGTAGGCCTCGCTGGCCTTCTCGAGGGGGAAGCGGTGGGTGCACGTCACGTCCGGATGCATGTTCCAGCGGGGCATCCGCTCGACCAGATCTTCGGCGTTGCCCAGGTTCGTGACCCAGGAGCCGTAGATGGTCTTCTGGTCGTGGATCATGTCCGGGCTCGGGTTCAGCTCGACCGTTCCGCCCTCGCCTACGAAGGCGATCCGGCCCCAGCGGCGCGTTCCCCTGACGGCGAGCTGACGTCCGGCGGAGACGCCGGAGCAGTCGATGGCGACCTCGCAGCCGAGACCCTCAGTGGCTTCGCGAACGCGGGCGACCGCATTCTCATCCGCCTTCACCACGAGATCCGCAAGCCCGAGCTTCTCTGCCAGCGCGAGCCTCTCGGGCACCACGTCGGCACCGATCACCTTGGTCGCGCCCCGTGCGCGGGCCAGCATGAGCGAGGCGAGGCCCATCGGGCCGAGGCCTACGACAAGCGCGGTGTCGTCGCCGGAGACGCCGATCCGCCGGATGGCCTCGTAGCAAGTGCCGAAACCGCAGGCGACGCAAGCCCCGTCGACATAGCTCATCGAATCCGGCATGAGCACGCAATCGGCCTCTTCGGCCAAGCAGAACTCGGCGTTTCCGCCGTCGCGCTGCCAGCCGTAGGCTGCTCGCCGCGGACTGGTGCAACTGATCTGATAGCCGGTCCGGCACTCGTGGCAGCGGCCGCAGCCGCTGATGTGGTACAGGAGGACGCGGTCGCCCTCCTTGAAGCGGCGCATGTCGGGACCCGTGGCGACAATCTGCCCGGACGGTTCGTGGCCGCAGATCACGCCGCGGTAGCCTTCCGGCCCTTTGCCGAGGTGCTCGCGATAGATGGCGCGAATGTCGCTGCCGCAGATTGTCGAGGCCTTCATTTTGATGAGGACCTGGCCGTAGCCCGGCGTCGGAACGGGGAACTCGTGGAGTTCCACAGTGCTGTTTCCGGGGAGGACGGCTCCGAGCATTGTCTGCGCCATATCGCGGCTCCTTTGTGTCTGTGACGGGGCGAGCAGTGTTGCGCATGTTATCGTTAACAGGCGGTCGCTGCTCCTCTCTGGCGACGGCACCGATCACGAGGGTCCGGCAACGAATAACATGGGGACGTGAGCACTCTCAGCGATGTCGCGCGATTAGCCGGTGTCTCGACGATGACCGTTTCCCGGGTCATCAATGACTCGGGATACATCAGCCCGGATACGCGCGCGCGGGTCAAAGTCGCCATCGCCGAACTCGGCTACATGCCCAATGCTCTCGCTCGGCAGCTGCGCTCCCAGCGGACGAAGACGCTTGCCCTGGTCGTGACCGATATCTCCAACCCCTTCTTCACGACAATCGCCCGTGGAGTCGAGGACACGGCAAAGGCGCTGGGCTACGCGGTCATGTTCTGCAACACCTACGAATCGGAGGTCGAGGAGCTCGAGTACGTTCGCGTGCTCATCCAGCGGCGGGTCGATGGAGTCCTCCTGGTGCCGGCCGCCGGATCGGTCGATTCGATCCAGCTGCTCCAGGAACACGGGCTGCCGGTCGTGGTTCTGGATCGGCATGTGCGTGTCGAGCAGGTGGACCAGGTGCGCAGCGACTCAGAAGCCGGCGCCCACGCCCTAGTGCGTCACATGCTCGGACTCGGTCACCGCCATATCGCCGTTCTCACGGGTCCCCAGGTGGTTTCCACCTCCGCGGACCGGGTTGAGGGCTACCGGCGTGCCCTTGCCGAGGCCGGCTTGACGCCCGATGACGAGCAAGTGCATTTCGGTGAGTACAACGAGGCGAGCGGTTACGAGATGACCGTGCGGCTTCTCGCAACGCTTCCCATTGCCACGGCGATATTCGCGACGAACAACTTCATCGCCTTCGGCGCGATCCGGGCGCTTCGAGAGGCGGGCCTGACCATCCCGGAGGACATGTCGATCGCCGTCTTCGATGACCTGCCGAAAGGCTGGATCCTCGATCCCTTCCTGACCGCGGTTGCACAGCCCGCCTACGAGATCGGCAAGCGGGCCGCCGAAATGATGATCGAGCGTTTGACCGGCGACGTCCCCGCCGAGGCGCGCACGATCGTCCTTCCGAGCGAGATGATCACGCGCCGATCGACCGCGCCGCCGCGTCAGGTGGCAGCAATGCCATTCCAGCGAACCGCGCCATCGCGCCGCAAAGCGACGGTCTTGACCTCCCAACCATTGGGCCAAACGGAGAACCCAGCATGACCCAGACGAACCCAGGATCGTTCGCCATCGCGGAGGACGGCGTCGATCCGCTCCGAGTGCCCCAGCGTACTCTGTGGACCGGCAAGAAGATGCCGGCGATCGGTCTCGGGACTTTCGGCTCGGACCGCTTCTCGGGCGCAGACATCGCCAAGGCCGTGGTCGGTGCCGCCGAAGTCGGCTATCGCCACTTCGACTGCGCCAGGGTCTACGGCAACGAGAACCACATCGGCGCGTCGCTCGAGACGATCATCGCCGGCGGCATTCCGCGCGAGGAACTCTGGGTCACCTCCAAGCTCTGGAACGACAAGCACGATCCGGCCGACGTGATCCCGACGTTCATGGAGTCGCTCCACGACCTGCGCCTCGATTACCTCGATCTGTACCTGATTCACTGGCCCTTCCCGAACGCTCACGCACCGGGCGTCGACGTCACCTCACGCGCCCACAACGCCAAGCCGTACATCCACGAAGAGTTCATGGCCACGTGGCGCGAGCTCGAGAAGCTCGTCGATCAGGGGCTGGTGCGGCACATCGGCACCTCGAACATGAGCATTCCAAAGCTGAAGCTCCTCCTGCGCGACGCCCGCACCAAGCCCGCCTGCAACGAGATGGAGCTCCATCCCTGTTTCCAGCAGCCGGAGCTCTTCAAGTTCGTCATGGACAACGGGATGGTGCCGATCGGTTTCGCCCCCATCGGCTCACCCACCCGCCCCGACCGGGACAAGACTCCCGAGGACGCGGTCGACATCGAGGAGCCGGCGATTCAGGCAGTTGCCAGGCGGCTGGGAGTTCATCCGGCCACCGTCTGCGTGAAGTGGGCGGTTCAGCGCGGTCAGGTGCCGATCCCGATGTCGATCTATCGCAACGAGTACTTGAGCAACCTACGGTCCACGGTCAGCGCCCCCCTCACCGACGGGGAGATGGCCGCCATCGCGAAAGCCGACCGCAACAGCCGGCTGATCAAGGGTCAGGTCTTCCTCTGGAAGGACGGCCAGACCTGGGAGGACCTCTGGGACCTCGACGGCACCATCGCGCAGTAGCTCGCTGCCCGCTGAGGGCTAGTATTTCCAGACCAGGCCCGTTGCCCGCGGCCATATAGCCCGTGTCCGATTTCCTCGAAGGAGGCGCATCGTGGTCAAGCCCGTGCTCTCGACGAGCCGGTATGTCGGCGGCTGGCCGAAGATCGGGATCCGCCCGGCGATCGACGGTCGCCGCAACGGAGTCCGCGAGTCTCTCGAGGGGCAGACCATGGGTCTGGCGCGGGCCGCGGCCGAGTTCATCAGCGCGAACCTGCGTTACCCCGACGGCACACCCGTGGAATGCGTCGTTCCCGATGACTGCATCGGCGGCGTGGTCGAGGCCGCTCGGGCGGCCGAGCTCTTCGCCCGCGAAGGCGTGGGCGTCTCACTGACCGTGACGCCTTGCTGGTGCTACGGCTCGGAGACGATGGACATGGATCCTCTGACGCCGAAGGCGGTCTGGGGTTTCAACGGGACCGAGCGGCCTGGGGCTGTCTACCTCGCAGCCGTGCTTGCCGGCCATGCCCAGAAGGGGCTTCCGGCGTTCGGCATCTACGGCCGCGACGTGCAGGATGCCGGTGACGGCGCCATCCCGAGCGACGTCCAGGAGAAGCTGCTCCGCTTCGCCCGAGCCGGTCTGGCGGCGGCGATCATGCGCGGCAAGTCGTACCTCTCCCTGGGCGGCGTGTCGATGGGTATCGCCGGCTCGATCGTCGACCAGGGCTTCTTCGAACGCCATCTCGGCATGCGCGTCGAAGCGGTGGACATGTCGGAGCTGACGCGCCGGATCGACGAGAAGATCTACGACCCGGCCGAGTACACCCGTGCCCACAAGTGGGTGCGCGCGAACTGCCGCGAAGGAGCGGACCGCAATACGCCCGAACAGACCCGCAGCCGCGAGCAGAAGGACCGCGACTGGGAGACGGTCGTGAAGATGACTCTCATCGCCCGCGACCTCCTGGTCGGCAATCCCCGCCTGTCCGAACTCGGCTTCGGCGAAGAGGCGATGGGCCACAACGCGATCCTCGGCGGGTTCCAGGGGCAGCGCCACTGGACCGACCACTCCCCCAACGGCGACTTCATGGAAGCGTTCCTCAACTCGTCGTTCGACTGGGACGGCATCCGGGCGCCTTACGTCTTCGCGACCGAAAACGACAGCCTCAACGGTGCGTCGATGCTGTTCGGGTATCTGCTCACGAACACCGCCCAGGTCTTCGCCGACGTGCGGACTTACTGGAGCCCGGAGGCCGTACTCCGCGTGACCGGTCATGTCCTCGAGGGCCGCGCTGCCGGCGGGGTCATCCACCTGATCAACTCCGGCGCGGCCACCATGGACGCCGCCGGCGGATTGCGCCGCGACGGCAAGCCGGCCATGAAGCCGTATTGGGAGATCGACGAAAACGAGGCGAAACGCAGCCTCGAGGCCGTCACCTGGTGTCCGGCCGTGACCGGCTACTTCCGGGGCGGTGGGTTCTCCTCGCTGTTCGTTTCGCCCGGCGGCATGCCGGTGACTATGGCCCGCATCAACCTCGTCCACGGCGTCGGACCCGTCCTCCAGCTCGCCGAAGGCTGGACCGTGGATCTGCCGCCGAAGGTCCACGCCGCTCTGGATGCGAGGACCGACCCGACCTGGCCGACCCAGTGGTTCGCCCCGACGCTCACCGGGAGCGGCGCGTTCCGCGACGTCTACAGCGTCATGGCCAACTGGGGCGCCAACCACTGCGCCATGAGCTACGGCCACATCGGCGAGGATCTGATCAGCCTCGCCGCCCTGCTTCGCATCCCGGTCAGCATGCACAACGTGCCGGCCGAGCGGCTCTTCCGGCCCAGTGTCTGGAGTTCTCTCGGAACCGCCGACCCGGAAGGCGCCGACTATCGGGCCTGCGCCACCTTCGGGCCGTTGTACGGTCGGAGCTGAGCCCAGCCTCGGTCGAGCAGGAGAACCCATGGATCGCCCACGCAAGTACGTCGCGATCGACCTCGGGGCCTCCAGCGGTCGCGTGCTCGTGGGCCGCTGGGACGGCGCGCGCTTCGACATGAGCGAGGCTCACCGGTTCGCCAACGGGCCTGTCTCGGCGATGGGCCATCAGTATTGGGACGTGCTCTCGATCTGGTCCGAGATCAAATCCGGCCTGAGCTGCTGCATCTCCGGCGACATGCAAGGCGCGGGCGAGGTGGCGGGTCTCGGCCTGGATACGTGGGGCGTCGACTACGCCCTGTTGGACCGCGACGGCAAGCTGCTCGGCAACCCGTATCACTATCGCGACCGCCGAAACGACGGCACGATGGAGCTCGCTTTCGGGCGTGTTCCTCGTGCGGCGATCTATGACGTTACGGGCATCCAGATGATGCAGATCAACACGCTCTTCCAACTGCTCGGCATGGTCCGCGACGGCGATCCACAGCTCGAAGCGGCCGGCACGCTCCTGCCCATGCCGAACCTGTTCGGCTACTGGTTGTCGGGACGGAGGGCCGCCGAATACACCTTCGCGACAACGACCCAGTGCCTGGAGGCGCGCGACCGCCGCTGGGCGGTCGAACTGCTCGGCAAGCTCGGCATCCCGACGGCGTTCCTGCCCCCGATCGTGGAGCCGGGGGCGATCCTCGGGAACCTCTTGCCGGAGGTGGGGGCGGAGACGGGGCTCCCCGGGACTGTGCCGGTCATCGCCGTCGGGTCGCACGACACCGCCAGTGCCGTCGCCGCGATCCCGGGCCTGGACGCTCGGAGCGCTTACATCAGCAGCGGGACCTGGAGCCTGATGGGTGTCGAGACCGCGGCGCCGGTCATCAACGAGCGCTCTCTGGCGGGCAACTTCACCAACGAGGGCGGCGTCGGCGGCACGATCCGGCTGCTCCGGAACATCCCCGGCCTGTGGCTGATCCAGGAGTGCCGGCGCCACTGGCGGCGCGAGGGCAGCGACTACAGCTGGGAGGCGCTCCTCGAAAGGGCCGAGCGCGAGGCGCCCTTCGCCTGCATCATCGACCCCGACGCGCCCGAGCTTCTAAACCCGCCGGACATGCCGGCTGCGATCCGCGCTCTCTGTCGAAAGACCGGACAGGAGCCGCCCGAGACAGTCGGCGCAGTGATTCGCTGTTGCCTCGAAAGTCTGGCCTTGCGCTATCGGGCGACGCTCGACGACCTCGAGCAATTGGTCGGTCACAAGCTCGAGGTGGTCCGGATCGTCGGTGGCGGCAGCCAGAATCGGCTCCTCTGCCAGATGGCCGCGGATGCGTGCGGCGTGCCGGTGGTGGCCGGCCCGGTCGAGGCCACGGCTCTCGGCAACCTCATGGTCCAGGCCATCGCCACCGGCGATCTCGACGACATCGAAGCCGGACGTGCGGCCGTGGCGGCTTCGGTCACGCTCGACACGTACGAACCGCATCCCGGTGGGGCCTGGGCGGAGGCGCTGGGTCGCCTTCATCGTTCTGCCGCCTCCGAATCTGCCTGATCCAGGAGCGCGACCTGACGACGTCGGAGGACCGCGACCTCGGAGTGACCTCCACTGAGACCCACGCTGGCGGTAATGCCTCCACGCCCTGGAACCTGCGCGGCATCTACACCGCCGTGGGGCTTTCGACCGCTTCGATTGCGCCGTTCATTCCGGTCATTCTCAAAGGGCGAGGCCTGGATCCTGCGACCATCGGCGTGCTGGCGGCCCTGGCCGCGGTCGCGGCCACGCTGGTCGTCCCGGCCTGGGGCCATCTCGCGGATGCGATCGTAGGCCGCGCTCGGGCATTCCAGATCGGCTTGCTGATCGCCGCGAGCCTTGCGGCCGGGCTATTGCTCGACTTGCCGCTGGTGGCGGTCGCCGCCATGTTCGCCAGCTTCACCGTCTTCGCGAGCCTGTTCATCGGGCTGGCCGACGCACTTGCCGTGGTTGATCTGCCGGCGCCGGAGCGGCAATACGGCGCCCTTCGCGCACACGCCAGCTTGTCGTTCACCGTCGGTGTTGTCGCGGTCGGCTTCCTGTACAGCTGGGCCGGATACGGCGCCGCTCCCGCCGTCTTCCTCATTTGGGCGTGCACGCTGCTCTTTCTGGTGGGCCGGATTCCCGACCGCACGGCCGCTTCGCACCTGCGATCGAGCCGCCACGAGACCGAAGGCGAACGCGGAGGTCGCTTTGGGTCGCCGGGTCGGGCTTTCGCCGTCCAGCCCCGACTGTGGCTCGTGCTGGCGATCTTCGCCCTCGCATTTGCCGGGCTGCAAGGCGCACTGACCTTCATCGGGATCCGCATCGTCGAGCTCGGCGGTCAACCGTCCGACGTGGCGATCTCGTTCGGAGTCGCAGCTCTCGCCGAGATCCCGGGGCTCGTGGCCGCCGGCTGGCTTGGTCGCCGGATCGGGCTCCGCTGGCTATTCGTGGCGTCGCTGCTGCTGTACGGCCTGTGCATCACAACGTGGGGCATCCTGCCTTATGCCGTGGCGATCAACGCGACGCGCGCCGTCACCGGGCTCTGCAACGGGTCGCTGATGGCGGCCCGAGTCCTGATGGTGCCGCGGCTCCTGCCCCAGTCGTTGCAGGCAACCGGGCAAGTGCTGTTCCAGGCGGCGACTCTCGGCTTCGGAACTGTGATGGGAAGCGTGATCGGCGGCGTCGCCTACAGCGTCTTCGGACCGAGGTTCTTCTTTCTTGCGGCCGGAGGCGTGGCGATTGCGGGCGGGGTTGCGGCCTGGTTCGTCCTTGCCGGCCCGGTCGGGGCGCGATTAACCGGCCGAACCCTCGACCCGTTTGAACTGAACGAGCCGCCGGTGCCGTGACCAGGCCGCAAGGTGAGTCAGCATGGCCTGAGCTCGGCGGACTTTGCCGCCGACGGTAGACTCGGTTGCGGGCGCAATCACTCGCAGACCCGCCCCGCCGAGGAATACATGGACGAATCGATCCGCCGCGCTCTTGCGCAGAGCGGAGTCATCGACATCACGACGATCGGCCGCAGGAGCGGCTTGCCTCGCCGTATCGAGATCGTGTTTCACGTGATCGGCGGGCGCATCTACATAAGCGGCATGCCCCGTGCCGATCGGAAGCGGAGCTGGATCGCTAACCTGGAGGCGAACCCGAAGCTCACGGTCCACCTCAAGCGCGGCGTTGTGGCCGATCTCCCGGCAACCGCTCGCGTCATCTCCGACGAAACCGAGCGCCGGGCGATCCTTCCGCATGTAGCCCGAGCCTGGAACCGGCCCGACGTCGAGACGATGGTCGCCCACAGCCCTCTGATCGAGGTCACGATCGAAGGGCTCGACGGGGCGGCCTAGCTTCCGGCGCCGCGGCTCCGGCGGACGCTCGTCACGCCCGGCCGCGCTTCCCGGCATCGAGTAGGGTTGGCGGTCATGGAACGCAAGTGGCTCATCCTGACCAGCGTGTCGCTCGGGTCGCTCATGGCGACGCTCGACGGCAGCATCGTCAACATCGCCCTGCCCGCGATCGAGACGGACTTCCGCATCGGTCTCAACGCGGTCGAATGGGTCGTCGTCGCTTATCTGCTCGTTGTGGGCAGTCTGCTCTTGCCCTTCGGCCGGCTCGGGGAGGTGCTGACCTTCAAGCGCGTCTACCTGGCCGGCTTCGCAATCTTCACTCTGGCGAGCGTGTGCTGCGGCGCCTCCTCGAACGCCGCGATGCTGGTGGCTTTCCGCGTCGTCCAGGGCATCGGCGCGGCAATGCTCATGGCCATGGGCCCGGCGATCGTGGCCCATACATTCCAGGACCATGAGCGCGGACGAGCCCTGGGCCTCAACGGAGTCAGCGTCGCGATAGGTCTCAGTCTGGGGCCGGCACTCGGCGGAATACTGACGCAGGTCGCCACGTGGCGGGCGATCTTCTTGATCAACGCTCCGATCGGGTTGCTGGCGATCATCTGGGCGGCCCGCGTGCTCCCCTCCGAGAAGCCGGGCAAGGATCAGTCGTTCGACGTCAAGGGTGCCGCGCTTTCGGGCGTCGCGCTGTTCGCTCTGCTGCTCGCCTTGAGCGACGGCCAGGAGTGGGGCTGGACCAGCCCCGCGGTCGTCGGGCTGTTCGTCGCCTTCGTCGTCCTGGGCGCAGCTTTCCTGCGTGTGGAACGGCGCTCGATCCAGCCGATGATCGATCTCGCGCTGTTCAAGATCCGGCCGTTTTCCGCAGGCCTCGCCAGCGTGGTGGTGGCATTCGCGGGACTGTTCACCGCCACGTTCTTGCTGCCGTTTCTGCTCGAGCAAGGACGCGGCTTCTCGCCGATCGAGGCCGGCCTGCTTCTCACGCCCGTGCCGATCACGATGGCGCTGGTCGCCCCGATCAGCGGTGCGGCCTCGGACCGCTTTGGACCGCGCGTGCTGGCCAGCACGGGAATGGCACTCATGGCGCTGAGCCTCGTGAGTCTGACCCAACTCCCGGTGGACTTCGCTCTGCCGGACCTCATCTGGCGGCTGGTTCTCCTGGGCGTCGGCCAGGGCCTGTTCATGAGTCCCAACAGCAGCGCGGTGCTCGGATCTGTGCCGCGTCCGCGGATCGGGACCGCGTCGGGGACGCTGGCGCAGATGCGGGTGAACGGCCAGGCGGTCGGAATCGCGCTCAGCGGGGCGATCGTGGCGACGCGGTTGCCGGTCCACCTTGCGGATCTGGGCGGCGGCGCGCCCATGGCCGCGCTGCACGGCGTGGCGCTGGCCGGGGCGATCCACGACGCGTTCGCGGTGGCGGCCCTGGTCTGCTGTGTCGGGATCGTAACGAGCCTGATCCGGGGGTCGAGCCGCCCGGGACGTCCGGCGGCCGTAGCGCCGGTTCAACCCTAGATCCGGGCCGTGCGACCCGGCTGGTGGCCCGTCGCCGGCCGCCCCAGCTACGCGCCCCTCGACGAGGACACAATCTGACGCAGCGCCAGGATTCGCTCAGACGAGGCCGCGACAGATGTGCCGATCGATTCAGCCCCTCCATAACTACGAGCCACCGTCCAGTGCCGACGACGTGAGCGCCGCGGCGCTCCAGTACGTGCGCAAGATCAGCGGCACGACGAAGCCGCCCAGGATCAATCAGGCGGCCTTCGACCGCGCGGTCGAAGCCGTCGCGGCGGCGACCCGAGAGCTGCTCGAGGCGCTGGTCGCGACTTCGCCGCCGCACGATCGGGCGGTCGAGCGACAGCGGGCGCGAACCCGCAGGGAGCGTCAGCTGTCGTCGGCCCTGGCGGGCATGAACGCGGCCGGACCGGCCTGAACGACCGCGCACGTATCGAGGCCGGTCGCCACTGCACGCCTCGCTCCGCTTGCTGCCCACCGCCTGCCGCGCACCGCGGGCGGCGCTGCGCCGCGTGGACCGCGGCCGTGGCACAACCGGCGCGACTCCTTGACAACGGCCGCCTGAGTGCTAGTCTCCGCTACATCGTAATCTGATGTACGCCAATCTGAGGTAGTAACGCATGACCGGCCGGATCAAGGGACAGCTCCTCAAGGGCACCACGACCCTGCTTGTCCTGTCGGTACTCCGCGAGGGCGAACTGTACGGCTACGAGATTGCGCAGCGAATCCGCGACAAGAGCGGCGGCGCATTCATTCCGAGCGAAGGCTCGCTCTATCCGGCGCTCCATAGCCTCGAAGCCGCCGGTGCGCTCGACGCCAGCTGGCGCGAGAGCGATCGCGGTCCACGCCGCCGCTACTACAAGATCACCAAAGGCGGTCTTGGGATGCTCGAGGAGCACGCCACCGAGTGGGCGGTCTTCTCTCTCGGCATGGCCCGCGCGGTTGGTGGAGCGGACCGGTGACCATTCTCGTGGGTTACGTCGTCGTCCTGGGCGGGTTGCTCGTCGCGGCTGTGTGGCTGGTCCGCCGGAGCGAGCGTCGACTCGGAGCCGAGCCCGACGCCCACACGGCTCCGACTCAACCCGGGTCTGACGTCACGGCCGAGATAACGGCATACCTCGATCGAATGACTGCCGAGCTGGCGCTCCCGGCCGCCGATGTCGCCGAAGTCCGGGCGGAGCTGGCCGATCATCTCCAGGACTCGATCGCCTCTCTTGAGGCCGAAGGGATGGACCGAGACAGCGCGATCCGCGAGGCTCTGGGACGTTTGGGGCCGGCGGCCGAACTCGGTCGCCAGTTGCGCATGGCCCATCAGTCGACGAGGCGGCTCCTTGCCGGCGTGGGTGGAGGTGTCTTCGCCGGGGGTGGTGGGTTTGTGCTGGGTTATCTCGGTGGGACCATGCTCGCCCTCTTCGCGGCCCTGGCGCTTGCACTCGCCACGCCGGTGCTCGCGGCGGTCGGCCTCCGCCTGCCGGATATCACTTCGGGTGATCACAGCGGGAACGCCGTCAACTCGATCTTCCTTGCTGTGGCCACGGCAATTGCGGCGGGCGCGGCCACTCGGTACGCGGTCCGCACCTCGGCAAGCCTGAGCCGCCGGACCCCACGGTCCGTCGCGGCTTTCTGGGCCGTCGGCGGCGGGCTCGGTTTCGGTTGGTGGGCGATCTTCGGGATGCGCGGTGCACAGAGCTGGCCGTCGGTCGCGATCGAGCTCTGCGTTCCAGTCGTGGCGGCCGTAGCCGCTTTCGCCGGGATCGAGCGATCCATGCCCCATGTCGGCCGGTGGGCCGTCGTCGCCGGGCTGGTCGCGGTTGTGGGATCGGGGCTCGTGTTTGCCGTGGCCGGCTCGGTTTCCTCCTCCGTGATCAACACCATCGGCCAGCAGCCGGACCTTCACCTTGACTCTGTCGCGCCTGCGGCGCCGACGGCCTGGCTCCCTGAGGATGCGAACTTCGGGGGCGGTTGGGGATCCGACTGGTCGACGGGCGGGACCCAGGTATCCCTCGAGTTGGACCCCAACCTAGGGGCGCCCGCGATAGCGGCCATTCTGGCGAACTGGCGGGAAGTAAGGTTCGAGGCCTGGCACGCGCTGCCGATGGATATGCCCGGCTTGCTCGTCGGCATCGACACCCGGTATTCGAGCCCAATCGAAGTCCAACCTGCGAGTTTCTCCGACACCTCGTTCGAAGCGGTCTTCCATCTCGAGCGTTTCCGAGACTCCGGATCGTGGTGGATCGTCCTGACGGCTGTGGGCCCGGACGGACACAGGTATCGGCTGGAGAGCGGGATGGGTGGCGACGCCAGGTTCAACGGTTCCGCGTGGGACTGGCTTACGGCGCCGCAATGAGCCGGACCGATGACCCCGCAAGGCGTGTCGAGGCGCTGGTCCGCGAGCGCAAACGAGTGCTCGATGCACTCCGTGGCGAGGACCTGACCGGCCCCGCGATCCTTCGCCGGATGAGCGAACCATCGACCGCAGCCGAGGCCGGGACACCTGCCAGCGCGCAATTGGGTGGTGCGGCCGTCGACTCGGAACCGCGCGACCAAAGCCTGCTCTACCCCGCGCTCCACAGTCTGGAGGCGGACTGGAGGCTCGAGGCCGCGTGGCTTCCGGACGCCGGGGGAGTGCGTCGCCGCACCTATCGCAAGCGCCGTTTCGGGCCGCATTTGCTCGGCGAAATCGGGCGCAGCTAGCTCCGCCCTAAGCTACCGCCGGCGCGTCGGCCGCTTCTGGGGTGATCGGGCCGATCGTTTGTGCTGCGGCGGTGGAAGTGGTCGACGCGGCGGAACCGGGCCGGCCGGTCTGCGCCGAAGCAGGACCAGCACGCCGGCAGCCACCACGACGGTTAGAGCGACGGCCACGGCGGCGATCAGCAGTATCGGCGGCCCAGAGCCGTCCGAGCTTCCCGGCGATCCCGCCGGCGAGGCGGAAGCGGCGGAGCCCGGCGCCGCGGGGCCGGCGTTGGCCGGCGCCGTCCGACCGGCTTTGACCGGCACCCATCCAGGTGGCGCGATCAGCGCGAAGTCGCCGAAGTCGGTGACGACGGCGGTGAACATGTCGGGGACGCCGGCTGGGTCGGTTGGGAGCGGAGTCCAGGTCCCTCCGTCGAGGCGCTCGATGGTCGCCGTCGGCAGGCTCGCCGGCCCGCGCAGAGTGATCGTGACGCCACCGCTCGCCTGGCCGCTAATCGCCCCACCGCTCTGGCTGGTGAGAGAGAAGCGGTAGACGTTGCCCGCGATGACGCCGGCCGCCGGTTGCGCGGCGGGTTGGACGGGCGCGATGGACACGTTGATCGAGAGCGTGCCCGGAGGCATCGTCAGGAATCCCTGGCCGGCGAAGACTTGTGCCTGGGGCGGCTGTTCGGGTGTGCCGACCGCCAGATTCGGGCTCTGTAAGCCCTGTACGGCGCCGGAGTCGGCCGCCGACTGGGCGCCGCTTGCGTACCCGGGCGGGGGCGAAAGCCACTTGTACTCATCGGCGACGACCACGCCGTCGTAGAGCGGCGGCCCGGCGATCGGTGCCAGACGTTGCGCGGCCACGACCACCGCAAGACCACATATCAACGCAGCCGCTGCGAGACGCTTCTGGCTCATCACAGCCACCACGTCGCGAGATCCGCCAGGACGTGCGCGGCTGCCGGCGCGGCCGAACCGCCGAACCAGAGCCGGAGCCCGCCGAAGAGGAGTCCAACGCCGAAATCCAGAGGGACGACCGACCAACCGTAGACGGGAGCGTGAATGAGGGCGAAGAGAGCGCTCGTGACCAGCAAGGCCGTCGCGTCGCCGCCCGCAGCAGCAACCCAGCGCCAAAGAGCGCCGCGCAGCGCCAGCTCCTCGCCTGTCGCGACCAGAGTCGTGACTGCGACCCACGGCAAGAACGGAGCCGCGTGGCCGAGAACGATCGGGGGGAACGGCCACCGAGCCGCGAGCGAGACGACAACCAAAACGCCGCCCGCCGCGAAACCGGCCGCCAGCGCGCCAATCCGCGGGATCGACGGTCTCACTCCACCGAGGAACGCGACCGCGATCAGGGCGAGGCCGAACACGAGGCCTTCGGTGACGCCGTCCAGCGCCGCGGTGCGGAAGACCTGCCAGCGGACCGCGACCGCGAAACCGAGCGCAAGGCAAGTGGCAATGGCCACGCCCGAGGCACGGCCCCGATCCGGAACCGCGATGGCGATCATCGTGGCAAAGGGACCAGCGACTGGTCGATGGGGCCGCTGGCAAACTGAGCCGGCCAGACAGTCACGCTCTGCGGGGTCGTGCCGGCGCCGGCGCCAAGGGTTTCGGCGCCGCCGGATGCGTCGGTCGACGGCGTCGCGGCTTGCCATTGCCATATGACGGCCGCCGCAAGCTCGTTCTGACCCAGCCGGCCGGGGGTACTCGAGAACCGCAGACCAGAGCCGTTCGGGAGGCTGCCCTCGGGAAGGTCGATCGAGCGCGCGGCAGCCGCGATCGACGCAGGATCGAGCGCCGCGGTCTGCGGCAGAACATCATGGAAGAGCGCCCACGCCGCCGCGAACCCGGCCAGGCCCTCTTCGGACGGTTGCACCGAGCCGTTCTCCTTGGCCCAGACCGTCGCAAATCGGTTGTACAGCGTTCGGGCCGCCGGTTGGAGGGCAGCCGGGTTGAAGCCGCCCGTCGGGCGGTCCGAAGCAAAGACGCCGACCGCATCCGCGCCCAGCTCCTCGCCGAAGTCGCCGACGCACTGGGCCATGGTCGAGCCGATGAGCGCGCCAACGTGGACACTCGCCGCGATCATCGCCCGCCGGAACGCTTCGCCATCGGGAATGTGGGCGGCTAGGATGACGACATCGGGTCGCGACGAGACGAGCTGCTGAAGCACTGACGGCCAGTTGGGCAGCGACAATTGGTAGTCGATTCGACCGGCGAGCACGGCTCCGCCGGCCCGAATCCCCGCTTGGGCGGCATCGGCGACCGAGCGGGCGTAGTCGTCCGTTGCGGCGACGATGGTCACGCGCAGGGTGGTCGCGGTCTTGCCGAGCAGCGGCGCCAGCTCCGCGGCGGCGAACGCTGCCGAGTTGGCCCCCAGGCGGGCCCCGTCGGCGCCTACGCGGAACACAAGGGGCAGGCCGCGCCCCGTCAGCTGATCGGCCACTGCGCCGGACTCCCAGTAGACAAGGCCGGCATTTGCGGCCGCGCTGCTTACCGCCATCGATAGGTCGGAGGCATAGGAGCCGACGACGACCGAAGCGCCTTCCGCCTTGAGCTGGTCGACGACTGCGCCGGCCTTGCTGCTGTCGGAGATGTCGCGCACGTCGAGCGCGAGCTGCCGGCCTTTGACTCCGCCGTCGGCATTCACCAGATCGGCTGCGAGCTGGATCCCGAGTCGTTCCTGGCCGGCAAGCTCGGCCGGCATTCCGGTCAGCGGCAGAACGACGCCGATGCGGAGCAGGGGCGCCGAGCTGGCCGGCACGGCCGCGGCGGTCGAGCAGCCAGCCACAAGGCCGGCCGCGATTGCGGCGGAGACAAGGGTTCGGCCGACCCGGATGCCGGGAGACCGCGGGACACATCGAAGCATCGGTCGACTCCTCATTTGACGGTGAAGAAGATCTGGGTCGACCAGTCCCGCGGATTGAACGGCGCGTGGTCGTTGGCGACGAACTCGGCCTTGAGGACGTATGTGCCCGGCGTGACCGGGATGTCCTTCGTGAGGCTGTATTGCATGTACACGAGGGTGTTGTCGATGTAGAGATGGACGTGCCCCTGGTCGGGGCGGATGTCCTCGTTTGTGTCATCTACGATCGTCGCCCCGACGAGACTCACGACGACGTGCACCGACGTGCCGTGGATTACCTCGTTCGGCGCCGGGGAGACGATGCTCACCTTGGCCGGCGTCGAGGGACGACCGGATGGGACGTAGCTCGCGTAGGGGGCGTCCGTAGGAGCGGCCGCTGATCCGGTCGGCGAACCCGAGCCGCAGGAAGCGAGAAGGAACGCGACCGACATTGCAGCAATCGGCCGGACAAGACGGAGCGGAAGCATGTGGTACCTCATGAGCTCTGAGTGATCTGGAGTTCGGCCGCGAGGGCGGCGCCGCCGGGGCCGGTTGCGGTGATTTCGAATGTCGCCGGAAGACTCGTAACCTGGACCGGGGCGGCCTCGTGTCCGGAGTCGAGGATCTGCGGCTGAAGCGGAAGCGACTCGCCCGACGCCTGGACCTCGGTCATCGTCACGCTCGAGACGGGCATCTCGTGGCCGGTAGCGTCGAACCAGGTGGCGTGGAGCAGGTTGGGACCAGGTGTGCCGGGATCGAGATAGATCTGGACGGTCTGCCCATTGCCGAGATGGACCGTATATATGGTCGGCAAGCCCGCCACACGGTTGACGTCGATCTGTGGAGGCGTGCTCCGAACCGCCAACTCGAGGTCGACCTCGACAGAGGTCGTCGGTTCGGTAACCAGCGCCGCCACCCGCCAGGTCCCGTCGAGCGCTAGGTTCGCGCCCGTGCCGGCGAAGGTGCCGTCGGGCTGCCGTACGAGGGCGAGCGTCGACGACCCGATATCAGGACGACCCGGGAGGCTGAAGCTGAGCCGCATTGCAGTCGCGTTCGTGGGCGCGCCCGTGTCGTAGTCGGTGACGCGCGCCCGGAACTCGTTGCTGCCGACCGCTCCGGGCGAGACCGTCAGCCGAAGACGGACCGTCGTCCCGAAGTCCGAGTCGGTCACGACGAGCGGGGCGGGCGTCGCGTTCGCGTGCGCCACCTGCGCCGCGTTTCCCCCTGCTGCTGCCGCAGCGACCTCAGTCGGCGGAGCGATGTTGACTAGGATAGAAGCGACGACCAGAGCCACGGCGCCGAGCATGAGTTCGACCGATCCTGAGCGTCTCAGTGGGGCAAGCGAGCTGTCTGCCCGAGGCACGTTACGGAAGTGGTTGAGCGCGCCCAGCGCGGCTATCGGCACGAGCAGCCCGGTCTTCAGCAGGACCAACCGCCCGAAGTCCGTCGAGACCAGCGCCTCGATCGAGCCGATGTCCGCGATGGAGCGCAGGATGCCGGTCACGGCGACGGCCCCAAGGCCGAACCCGGCCAGGGTCGCGAAACGCCCGGCGAGTTGGCTCTTCGTCGGCGTGGATGACCCGCGCAGCTCGATCAGCAAAGCGACGAGGCCGCCCAGCCAGAGCCCGACCGCCGCCACGTGTAGCCACTGCACGGCAATCTGGGCGGTTGCCGGGTACTGCGATGCGGCGTGACTCAGGACCGCCTCCACGAGCAGGGCGATTGCTGCCAGGACGCCGGTCGCGGCCAGCAACGCCCGCCGGAAGCGCATGGGCGCGTCGGTCGCCGCGCCGAGGAGACCAGAAGCGAGCACCAGAGGTGCCAAGCGCAAGACGGCATCGCGCCCGAGGCTGGTGCCCGGCAGGTCGGCCAGCGAGGCGCCCGCGTCGCCAATCTGGAAGGCGACCAGAAGAACCGACCCGACGAGGGCGACCCCAAGCTCGGCGATCGCCAGCCGAAGCGGCAGGCGCATCTCGCCGGGGAGAAGTACTGCGCCCAGAAACGCGGCGCCGAGTAGGCCGAGCAGCCCGAGGTAGAGGATCCAGCGGGCGATCACCACAGCCGGCGACACGCCGGAAGAACCCGACCCGCCCGAGGCGGTCTCGGTCGTAGGCGCAGTCGACGTGGTTCCGGAAGGTGGCGCAGTCGTGCCGATCGCGAAGGCATACGAGCCCGCGGCAATGTGGCCGTCCTCGGCGGATACGGTTCGCCAGGCGACGGTGTAGACGCCATCTGGCAGCGGCCCGACCTCGATGCTCAGCTCGTCGGCATTGCCGGGCACGGCTGATATTGGGCCGCTGGAGCGGGCCGCGCCGGCGCCGTCGATGAGCCGGATCGACGAGAGCTTCGGGTCCGGAGCCTCCGTAAACATGAGCGTCACGGCCGCGGGCGCGGTCCGCAGCACGGAGTTGGGAGCAGGATCGGCGGACTGCAGGAGCGCGTGGGCGCTCGCGGCCGAAACCGCGAGCGCCCCGATGGCGAGCGCCGCAATCGCCGCGACGAACGCCCGACGCATCGGCTACGCCCTCCGTCTCGAGGCGCGCAGGCCGATCACGAGCCCGGCGAGACCGAAAAGCACGCCGAGCCCGCCGACGAGAACCCCAACGAGCAGAGCTCGATTGGCGTCATCGGAGGCCCGGGTCGCCGCTTGCTGTGCCTGCGTCGCGGCTGCTTCCGCGGAGCCGGCCGCCTGCTGTGCCTGGGCGGCTGCAGCGCCGGCGCTCGTCGCCCGGCCGTCGACCCGCCCGATGAGCGTCGTGAGGTCGCTCAACGCCGGAAGTTTGACCGGGAACTGCACTTCGGTGCCGGCGCTCACGCTGTTGAACGTCTGATCCGAGGAAGTCGCGGTCTCATCGACAGCCTGGCCGTGGATGGTTCCGGTGAGATGGAATGTGTAGTCGCCGACCTGCGTCGGGATCAGCCAGGCGTCGTATTCGCCGGGCGTCCCAAGGCCGGTGTCGGGATCGAACGATGGCTGCAGCGGCAGGGCGGCAGTCTGCTGGCCGGCCGCAGAGACAACTACGGAGAGGTCGCCCGGCGCGAGGTCGTTGACGGGCTTGCCGTCTTTGTCCTTGACGATCGCCACGACGGCGTTCTCGGCACCGAGATATGTCGGCTCGTTGAGCCAGCCCATCGCGATGCTATATGAGCCGAATTCCTTGACTACGTGGGCGCCGGCTGTCGATGCAATCACCAATGCCAGCATCAGCGCGGCGCCGAATGCGGTGCCGCCTGTTCGAAGGCGCATGGGAATCCCCTTTCCGACGATAACCCGCCGTTTGACGGCAGGCCGATGGCAGGAGGGACCAATGCCGGTCCCTCGGCCTTACGTGGAAAGTGGTGTCGGTGGGGCGCGCCCGGCAAGGTTTCGGCCGAGGATCGACGTCGTGGGCCGCCGGGGGTCGGCGGGGAGGCGCCGCGGCGGCGTGGATGCCGTGGGTCGGAGGCGGGCCCGGCGCGCCGCGATCCTCGCCTCGAGCGTGGTGATCCCCAACCGGAACAGCGCCGCGACAGCAGCCACGACGAGGCTGACGAGCACGAACACCGGTACCGGGCTGATGAAGTCGTTCGTTCCAAGGACGCCGAGGCCCGGCAGGTTAAGGCCCGCGCTCCAGCGCTCCAGGTTCTCCTGGAGCACGAACAGCAGGAGGGAGACCGCGAACAGCCGACCCCAGAACGGAAGCAACACGCGGACGTACGCCCCGAGCGAAGGCCGGCCGCTGCCGCTGACGGGGCTGATCAACCGCACCAGCCGGTATAGGTACGCAAGGCGAAGAGTCGCGGCCGCGGCCAGCATTCCTGAGGCGGCGAGGACGTCTCGGACCGTGTCATTCCAGCGGCCGTCGTGACCGGATCGGACGAGCGCGACGCTGTACTGCGGCCCGTAAGTCAGCAGAAAGACGAGGTTGTGGCCGACCACGAGCACCGCCAGTGCCAGCACGGCGGTGAATGCAAGGGCGGGAATGCGACGCAGCATATGAGCGGACTCTACGGAGACCTAGGCGGAGCTAAGTCGCTCACGATCAACTGGCCCACCAGTTGCGCCAGCAAGGGATCCAGCGAGGGCGTCGTACCGCCCTGCGCATCGATCCCCGGCGAGATGCGACCGGCTTGTGGCCGACTGAGATGAAGCGGCGCGCCGTGTAGCGTGTGGTCCGCAAGACCGGCGCGCCGACGATCGGGCCGGCTATGCAGGTAGCACCTCGTATCGTGCGGCGGCTTCCGTGGCGGCGGCCACGGTTCAGGGCAGCGGGCGCCAGGCCTTACCGAGCATGATCGCCAGCGCTGCGAGCAGCCCGCCGGCACCAACGAAACCGACGCTGATCTCCGTCACCTCGTGTTTGACGATCAGGTTCGTCGGGAGGTTCGCGAAGACGCTCTGCAGCTGGCTCGCGGTCTCGGCCGGGTGATAAGTCCCGCCGGTGATGTCGGCGATCTGCTTGAGCGTGGCCTCGTCGATCCCTCGCGGGAAGCCGCCGCCGCCACCACCGAAACCGCCACCACCGAAACCGCCGCCCCGCCCACCGGGCGGTTCACGACCTACGAACTGTGGCGCGCACGTCGGGCTCAGCGCTCCGCCATCCGCGGTGCCGAAGCCGATGGTGTAGACCCGGACGCCTCGATCGGCGGCCTGCTGCGCGG
>Ga0302323_100000226_pt1 | contig 43502 bp, 30 predicted proteins | sample Fen_T0_3_FD_201950 | JGI IMG/M metagenome (GOLD analysis project Ga0302323, IMG submission 201950) | Peat permafrost microbial communities from Stordalen Mire near Abisko, Sweden - Fen_T0_3 | ecosystem: Environmental > Terrestrial > Soil > Wetlands > Permafrost | place: Sweden: Abisko...
TCGGGGACACGGTGGTCGGCGTCGCGTTTTTTGCGATCGTGGCGATCGCCGGCGTGCTAGGAATTCGTGGCTTCTTCAGCGCCAGGCGCGATGTTGTGCTGGACAGTGCATGCCCATGTTGTGGTGCGCGACAGATTCGCAATTTTGGCGACCCATCGGATGATGGGGTGGATCCACTTCCGTGCGCGACGTGCATTGCCTACCTCCGGGCCAAAGGCGTCGAGGTGACGGAGGAGCGACTCGACGCCTTTGACAAGGCGACGACCTACGTCGTTCCACCAGCGCGCTACCTGCCCGTGGTCGCGCGCGACGGCCAAGGTCATTTCGCGTTCCAGATGCCGGCGATGTGCGCGGGGTGTGGCTCGGACGATGCGCCTCATCTGCGAGGAATCGAGGCCTGGGGGGGGGGCGCCGCTCTCGGATTCTTGGTGACGGAATTGTCCTATACGGGAGTCCCTGGACGTGGCGGCCGCAGCACCGCGGAGAGCGAGTCCGAGCTGCTAGACGCAGGCCTGCGCGATCTCAAGGTGCCTGTCTGCGTGGATCACACCCGCCATGCATCGCTCGAACATGCTCCGTTTGTGTACGAGTCTGGCGGACTCATTGTTGCATCGTACCGATTTTATCGTGCATTTTGCGCGTTGAATCGCATCGTCTAATTTAGAACGTCGATCGGTTAAAATTGCATATCATCTCGATCGGTTGCGAAGATGCGACAGAGGGGACGCGACCTGGAGTCGATTTGTGTCGCCTTCTTGGGGGCATGCCGATCGAGCGCCGGGTGCCAAGCCAGAAGTACACGAAGCAAGCAACTGCGATTCTCAAAGGGGGCAGGTCAAGTCGCGAGCCAGGGAGCTCGACGAGGTCTCGACCAGCGCGTTCCAGGCACTGAATGAGTCGTTCAAGCTGACGTACGACGCGGTCGCGAACATGAAGTCCGCTGACCCACAGCTTTCCAGACGTACTCCGTGTAACTATCGAACGATGGCAGGCGATGAGATGACTCGAATCCAGCAGAAGTCGTCCCTCGCGCCGTCGTGGGAATCCGAGTTCCGTTCCGGAAGACGTTCGACGGGAGGGCTGTCGCGTTTTATCTCGCCGCCGGATTGATGGTCCTATGGTCCGCTCGTTGGTTCGTCGGTCTGATCCGCGATCGCGACCACTTGCTCGATGAGGGGCACGTGGGGGATACGGTGGTCGGCGGGGTGTTTTTTTCGATCGTGGCGATCATCGGCCTGCTGGGAGTCCGTGAACTCTTCCGGTCCACGCGTGATGTCGTGCTAAAGGTGAGGGAGATGTCCTATACAGGGGTCCCTGGACGTGGCGGCCGCAGCACCGCGGAGAGTGAGTCCGAGCTGCTAAATGCAGGCCTGCGCGATCTCAAGGTGCCTGTCTGCGCGAACCACACCCGCCATGCGGCGCTCGTCTGTGCTCCGTTCGAGTACAGGGCTGGCGAGCTCGTGATTGCCTCGTATCGGTTTTATCGAGCATTTTGCGCGTTGAATCGCATCGTCTGATTTAGAACGCCGATCGGTTAAAAACAGTTCATTCGATCGGTTGCAAAACAGTGACATACGGGGATCGACCTGGAGGCGCTTCGTTGATCTTCTTGGGGACATGACGGACGATCGAGCGCCGGGTGCCAAGCCAGATGTACACGAAGCAAGAAACTGCGATTCTCAATGGGGGTAGGTCAAGCCGCAAGCCAGGGAGCTGGACGAGGCCTCGACCAGCGCGTTCCAGGCACTGAATGAGTCGTTCAAGCTGACGTACGACGCGGTCGCGAACATGAAGTCCGCAGGGTGACCAACAGCTTTCCGGACGCGCTCCGTGTAACTATCGGACGATGGGAGGAGATGAGATGAATCCAGCAGAAGTCGTCCCTCACGTCGTCGGGACCCGGGTTCCGTTCTGGAAGGGTTTTTACGACTGGAAGGACGGGGCGTTCTATCTTGCCTCGCCATTTCTGGTCCTGTGGTCCGCTCGCTGGTTCTTTTGTCTGAGCGGCGAGCGTGGCCACTTGCTAGACGACGGGCACGTCGGGGACACGGTGGTCGGCGTCGCGTTTTTTGCGATCGTGGCGATCGCCGGCGTGCTAGGAATTCGTGGCTTCTTCAGCGCCAGGCGCGATGTTGTGCTGGACAGTGCATGCCCATGTTGTGGTGGGCGACAGATCCGTAATTTTGGCGACCCATCGGATGATGGCGTGAAGCCACTTGCGTGCGCGACGTGCATTGCCTACCTCCGGGCCAAAGGCGTCGAGGTGACGGAGGAACGACTCGACGCCTTTGACAAGGCGACGACCTACGTCGTTCCACCAGCGCGCTACCTGCCCGTGGTCGCGCGCGACGGCCAAGGTCATTTCGCGTTCCAGATGCCGGCGATGTGCGCGGGGTGCGGCTCCGCCGATGCGCCTCATCTGCGAGAAATCGAGGCCTGGGGTCGGGCAGGTGCCGGTTTCGGATTCGTGGGGACGCAAATGTCCTATACGGGAGTCCCTGGACGCGACGGCCGCAGCACCGCGGAGAGCGAGTCCGAGCTGCTAGATGCAGGCCTGCGCGATCTCAAGGTGCCTGTCTGCGTGAACCATACAGACGATGCATCGCTCGTGTTTGCTCCGTTCGAGTACAAGTCTGGCGGACTCGTTGTTGCGTCGTACCGATTTTATCGTGCATTTTGCGCGTTGAATCGCATCGTCTAAATGAGAACCAGACGCTCAAGTATGACTCCGGCGCGCCCGCGATTGCATCGTATCGGTTCTGCAAGGCGTTTAGTGCCCTGAACGAGATCGATCGCGTGGTTCCGTTGCCCCCGAACTCGTGAGCGGTGCCCACATACCTGATTGCCGACGAGGCGAACTTCGGGTGCCAGGACGGCGGGGAGCAGCTGGCCGACGACGCCGCGCGTTTCGGATTGTTGTCGATCGGCTGCGCGCGATCCGCGAGGTGATGCGGAGGCGGCTGCGGTGGTGCCCGAGCGCGTGATCGCGTTCTTCGCGATCGTCGGCGTCCTTGGAGCAAAGGCCGTCACCTTCGTCAACGAGGCGGCACGGTGACGGCGATCCGGGTCCGGGTGGCGGCGTCGATGCACAGGATGAACCATCCGGTGTGGGGCGCGACGTAGTCGAAGCTCGCGCCGGGATCCCAGGTCGTCTTCGTGAGGGGCTCGGGCTGCTGTTCGCCGAGCCAGGGGAACACGCTGCCTGGCACGCGCGCCCAGACCGTGACCTCGATGCGCGTGTGGTCGCCCGCAGCGCGGCTCGCGTGGATCGCCTCGCCGCGCCGGAGCGCGAACCTCGGGTCCGTGTCGGCGCCGCATTCCTCGCCGGGCGCCGTCGTGAATGCCGAGCTGCGATCACGAAGGAAGTCGTGGTAGTAGTGCCAGGGGGTGAGGCCGCTGAAATCGCCGTCCTCCTGGATCGGGCCGATGAGGAAGCAGGGGACGGTGAGACTCAGGAGCACCACCCGGATGACGATCGACCAGAAGACGCGGCCGCGGTCGGCGCGTTCGTCTTGCTCGGATTCGACGATCGCGCGGCGCAGCCGTAGCTCGTCGTCGGAGACCGTCCGGTCGTCGCCGGGGGAGCCTACGACCAGGCTGTCGGTGCGGCAGTAGGTGCAGCGGGCGTTCAGCGCCCCGGGCGGCACGACCAGCGGCGCGCCGCAGCTCCGGCACAGGGCGGGGCCACACGGGCGCTCCGGGGGCCGGGCGAGCAGGCTGCGCTGCAGGTGTTTGCGGCCCAGCGCACGACGCCGGCCGAGCGAGCCGAGCAGGACGACCAGCGACAGCACCGCGCAGGCCACGATGCCCACCAGCAGATCGAGCCACTTCTGGGTGTGCAGCTCGACGAACACCTCGCGCTGCGTCCACTCGGCGAGCCGCATCGCATAGATCGCCGCCGCGAACGCACCGATGAAGTAGAATGGGCACAGCAGGATCGATGCGAATGCCAGCTTGCGGGATCCAAGAAATGCCAGCAGACGGCCGGGCGGCTTCGCGAGCCGATGGATGAGATAGCTCTCGGCATCTCGCCGAGTCGCGGCGTCGACACGCTCGGCGTCGCGCAGGGCGCGAAGCTGGGGCGGAATGGGTACAGCCGTGCCGCAAAATACGCAGCGCGCGGTATCGCCGGACGTGAGTGGAACACCACCGGAACACCTGGGACACCGCAAGATCTCGATGTCCGCTGCATCCGAAGAATCAGTCACCGAATCAACCTACACCGTGGAGCGCGGTGTACGGTGACCATTCGGATCGCGACAGATGATTGCCGACGAGGCGAGCTTTGGGTATCAGGACGGCGGGGAGCAGCTCGCCGACTACGCCGAGCGTTTCGGGTTGCTGTTCGATCGGCTGCGCGCGATCCGCGAGGTGATGCCGGAGGCGGCCGCGGTGGTGCCCGAGCGCGTGAAGCGCGAGCTGCTCGACGGCGCGAGCGGCGAGGTCGGCCGGCTGAACGTGCGCATCATCGAGCTCGACCGCAGCATCGATCATCGCACCGAGGTCGCCGAGCAGCTCGGGGTAGGGCTGCCGCTCGAGCTGTTGCGGCGGCGGTTCGGGCTCGAGCAGCTCGACGTCGAGATCGTGTCGATGCTGTTCGCGCTCGAGAGCGGCGGCGCGTTCAATCCCTATGATACGCGCAGCACGCGCGCCGAGCGGGTCGATCCCGAGGTCGCGTTCTTCGTGGCGCTGCTGTCCGGGGGCGAGCGCGGCGAGGCCGAGCGGGTGCGCGCGCGGTTCGTGCCCGACGGGCCGCTCGGCGAGTCCGGCATCGTGCTGCTCGGCGGCGCGCCCACGGACTCGCCGATCCTGTACAAGCGGATCCGGCTCGCCGAGCGCACGCTCGAGTTCCTGTCGGGGAGCGTCGCGCCGCCGGCGTCGGTGCTCGGCACGGTGGCGACGTTCGCGGCGGCGCCGCCGGGGGCGGACGCGTTCCTGCTCGACGATCCCACGCTGGTCGAGCGGATCGCGCGCGCGGTCGCGAGCCCCGCGCAGCTCGTGATCCTGCGCGGTGCCGCCGGGGTCGGGCGCAAGTCGCTCGCCGGCGCGGCGGCGCATGCCGAGGGCCGCGCGGTGCTGGCGATCGATCTGTCGCGGGTGAGCCTCGAGCCCGGGGAGCTCGCGCGCTCGCTCGCGATGGCGTTTCGCGAGGCGCGCATGCAGGACGCGGTGCTGGTGCTCGACCGCGCGGACGAGTTCGCCGATCGCGAGGGCCAGGCCGCGCTGTGGCCGATCTTGACCGAGCTGGTCGCGCGCTCGGCGCTGCCGATCGCGCTGATCTGCGAGCGCAATCCGCGCTGGCTGGCGCGGCTCAAGCGCGTGCTGGTCGAGCTCGCGGTGCCGTTCCCCTCCGAGGAGATCCAGCGCCGGCTGTGGGTCCGCCACCTGCCGCCGGGGCTGCGCCTCGAGGCCGATCTGTCGATCGACGCGGTCGTGCGCAAGTACGCGCTGTCGTGCGGCGCGATCATCGCGACCGCCGACGAGCTCGGCCGGAACGATCACATCCACGCGCGCCAGGGCGTGGTCGATCAGGCGACGCTGTTCGAGATCATCCGCCGCCGGCTCGCCCACCAGCTCGGCGATCTGGCCGACGTGGTCGGCACCGCGCTCGACTGGAAGGACGTGATCCTGTCCGACGAGATCTACGACCGGGTCATCGAGTTCTTGAACTTCGCGAGGCATCGCCAGGCGGTGATGCGCGACATGGGGTTTGGCCGCAAGCTCGCGTATGGACGCGGGCTCTCGGCGATGTTCTCCGGTCCGCCCGGCACCGGCAAGACGATGATCTGCACGCTCCTGGCCAAGGAGCTCGGCATGGAGCTGTACCGGATCGACCTGTCGCAGGTCGTCAACAAGTACATCGGCGAGACCGAGAAGAACCTCGGCCGGGTGTTCGACGAGGCGGCGCGCGGGCAGGTGATGCTGCTGTTCGACGAGGCCGACTCGATCTTCGCCAAGCGCACCGAGGTCAAGTCGTCGCACGACCGGTACGCCAACCTCGAGGTCAACTACCTGCTCCAGCGCATGGAGAGCTTCGAGGGGATCGTCGTGCTCACGACCAACGCCGAGACGGCGATCGATCGCGCGTTCTTGCGCCGTATCCGGTTCCGCGTGCGGTTTCCGGCGCCGAGCGACGCGGATCGCGAGCGGCTGTGGCGCGGGATGGTGCCCAAAGAGGTCCAGCTCGGCGACGATGTCGACTTCCACGCGCTCGCCGTGCGGTTTCAGATGGCCGGCGGCAATATCATGAATGCGTTGCTGCGCGCGTCGATCAGCGCGACGGCGAGCGGGCAGCGGGTCGGGCAACGCCACCTGATGTGGGCGGCCGAGCTGGAGTACAATGAGATGGGATTTCTGTGAAGAAGCTACTGTCGGGTCTCGGGACGTTCGCCGTGATCGCAGGGATCGCGGTGCTGGCGTACCTCAAGTGGTGGAACGTGTTCGGCCAGGCCAAGCTCGGCGAGCCGTGCGACGGCCGCGCGGGCTGTCGGTCGTTCTATTGCCTCCAGCACGAGCGCGCGGGCGCGGCCGAGCCGCCCACCGCCGGCTACTGCACCGACGCGTGCGAGACCGACGCGGACTGCACCGCGGGGCTTGTGTGCGTGGTGCCCTCGGCGGTGGCGCTGGCCGATCTGCCGAGCCACGGCCAGCCCACGAAGCTGTGCGAGCGGACGCGATGAGCCAGCGGCCCCACCTCGGGGAGGGATGATCGGCGATGGCCGAGATCAGCCGACTGACGCGCGCGGGGCTGCGGCGCCTCGTGGCGCTCCACGCCGAGGGCCGCCGCGGCGGGCTGCGGCCGAGCCTGGTCGCGCCGGTGCTCGCGGGGCCGCTGCCGCTCGCCGAGATCGAGCACCGGTTCGCCGACTACCTGCTCGACGGCGACGGCGGGCCGCTCGAGGCCCGGGGGCCGGCCGGCGAGGCGTGGTTCGCGGGCTCGCTGCTGGTGCGGCAGATCGCGCCGGGCAGCGCGGTCGCGATCGCCGACGACGTCGCGGCGATCGTGGCGGCGCCGGCGCTGCTCGACGGCGGCCGGCTCGGCGCGCGCGCGTGGGCCGCGCGGTTCGCGTGCCGCGCCGACCTGGCGATCGCGGCCGCGGTGGCGCTGCTCGCGCCCGACGCGGCGATCGCGGCGATCGTCGAGCTCGCGGCGCGGCGCGGACCCGACGAGGAGCTGCTGCACCTCGCGCTCCTGCAGGCCGGCTGTGCGCTGGCCTGGCGCCCCGAGCTGCTGGACGCCGGCGAGCTCGCCGGGCTCTGCGAGACGCTGCTCGACCAGCTCGACTGGCGGAGCCCCGAGCCGCTGCTCGACCAGCTCGCGCAGGTCCTGGGTGGGCTCGCCGCCGCGGCCGGTCCGCGCGCGACCCACGTGCAGGGCGCCGTGGCCGCGCGGCTCGGCGAGACCCGGCGGCGCATCGCCGGCCGGCGGTCCGGCGCGTCGTTCCTCGACGAGTTCCGCGCGCTCGATCGCGCCCGCGCGCTGCCCGACGAGGATTACTTCATGACGCTGCGCGATCGCCACGTCGCCGAGGCGTGCGCGCGCGTCCTCGGCCGCTCGGCGGCGGGGCTCGACCGCGATGGCTTCATCGCGCTGCAGTCCACCGTGCTCGACGGCGAGCTCGGCGCGACGCTGTTGCCGTCGTTCGTCGATGGCCTGATCGCCGCGGCCGCGATCGCGCCGCTGACCGACCTCGCGGACCACCTCCTGGCCGCCGCCGACGAGGAGCCGCGGCTGCTCGGGCTGCACATCGCCGCGCAGCTGCCGCTCGACGCGTGCGCCGATCGCGCCCTGGCGTCGCTCCACGACGACCGCACGCAGGTCCGGGTCCGCGCGATCCGCGCGGTCGCCCTGCTCGAGCCCGATCGGGCGGTGCCGGCCCTGGCGCTGCGCCTCGACGATCCGGATCCGGAGGTGTGCGCCGCCGCGGCGCGCGCGCTGGTGGAGCTGGGCCAGCGCGATCGGGTCGAGGCGCGGCGCATGCCGGGCGAGCTCGCCGTCGGCAAGACCCGCGAGCGCACCGCCGCGGCGCGCGCCGCGCTGGCGGACCCGAGCCCCGAGGTCATCGCCGCGCTGTTGCCGCTGGTCTCCGACGACGCGGCGCCCGCGGACCCGGGAGACTCGCCGCTGGTCGCCGCGCTGGCGTCGATCCTGCGCGGCACCGCCGACGGCATCCGGCTCGCCGCCGAGGTGGTGCGCGAGCTGCCCGGGGCGCTGCCGATCGTCGGCCTGGCGCTCGCGGGCGATGACACGCCCTCCGTGGCGCTGGCCCCGGGGTTGCGCCGCGAGCTCGCGGGCGTGCTCGATCCGATGATCGAGGCCGGCGGCGAGCCGGGCATGCTGGCGCTCGAGCTGCTCAGCCGGTTCTCGCGCGGCGACGCCGCGATGATCGAGCGCATCGCCACGGCCGGCGCGCGCAGCTTTGGCTATGCGCCCCAGGTGCTGTCGTCGCTCGCGAGCGTCCGGCTGCGCAGCGAGCGCGCCGCCGAGATCCTCGCGCCGTGGCTCGACAGCCGTGACCACCTCGGCGCGACGCTCCTGGCCACGGCGGTCGCCGGCGTGGTGGTCCCCGTGGAGCACCGGTTGTGGGCGCAGGTCCGCGAGCTCTACGGCCTCGGCAGCATCGCCGCGGCGGCCGCCCACGCGGCGCTGGTCAACCGCGTGCGCATCGGCGGGGAGGCGTAGCGTGCCGGCGCTCGCCCCCTACGCGGCCAACCTTGCGTCCAGCGAGAGCGGCCGCTGGCTGGTGTGGTCCGAGGCCGGCCGGCTGCGCGTGCGCGACGGCGGCGTGCCGCCGCAGCTCGCCGAGCTGGCGGTCACGCTCGACGCGCCGTTCGATCTCGCGGTGTCCTCCGGCGACGCCGACCGCCTGCTGATCGTGCAAGGCAGCGCCGGCAACACCCAGGTCCGCGTGTTCGCGCTGCCCGAGCTCCGCGAGGTCACCGGCTCGCCGCTCAGCCTCCGGGGCGACGCGCGGCTCGCGGCGATCTGCGGCTCGGTCGCTGTGCTCCGCGGCGGCACGGAGTCGCTCACGATCGTCGATCTCGCGAGGCTGCGCACGTCGCCGCTGCCGGCCCGCGGGCCGATCCAGGTCGTGGCGACCTGGTCCGCCGAGCAGGTGCTCGTCGGCGCGCGCGGCAAGCTCGAGGTCTGGAGCGTGACCGAGCGGCGGCCGACCCACCGGCTCGGCGTGGCGCTGCCGGGCGACGCCACGTTCGGCGGCGTGGTGGCGGGGGGACGGATGTTGTGGCTGGCCTCGAGCGGCGCACCGGGGCGGACGTCGCTGTTCCGGCTGTCCGACGGCAAGCTTGTCGCGAGCCACGCGGCGGGCGGCGCGATCAAGGCGATCACCGCCGACCCGAGCTCGACGACGGCCGTCGCGGCGATCCACGCCAGCGACGCCGAGCCGGTCCAGCTGATCGCGCTCGACCTCGAGAGCCACGCGCAGCGCGACCTGGTGTTCGATCCGCCGCTCGCCGCGTTCTGCCTCGCCGGCGCGCCGCCCGACGCGGTCGCGGTCCTGGCCGATCACGGTCCGCCGGTGCTGGTCGCCCTGGCCATGGGGACGACCACCGCCGTGCCGCGATCCCACCGGATCGCCGGCGTGGCCCGCCTCGCGCCGGCGCCGGTCGCCGACGAGCCCGCGGCGGACGACGTGCCGCGCGCCCAGCCAGTGGTCGCCGCGCTGGCGCCGCCACCGGAGGTCGACGAGCGCGCGGATCTGCCACCGCCCGTGGCGCCCGATGATCTGGCCACGCGCCTGAGCCAGTGGCGCGCGCAGGTCCAGGCCGCCGTGGTCGCCGCGCCGCCCCGGCTGGTGCCGGCGAGCGGGCGCGGCGCCCCGGCCTCCGACGAGCCGCGCAGCCGATCGCGCACCGAGCTCTATGCCTGGGGCCAGTCGGCGCGGGCGCGCGCGACGACCACGCCACCGCCGCCGCCGGCGGTCTGGCGGCTCACCGACCTGGCGCTGCGCTTCCAGATCGATACGCGCTCCCGGACGCTGCTCGCGCTGCTCTACGCGAGCTGGCTCGACGGCGAAGCGGAGACCGGCGTGCCGGTCGGCGCCGTCGCGCGCGCCCTGGGCAACGACGAGGCCGCCTGGATCGAGGCGCTGGCGCAGGGCCGGCTCGGCCGGATGGCGTGGCTCACCTGCCGCCGCGGCCGCACCCGGCTGCGCGGCGCGGTCGGCCGGTTTCTCGACGAGGCGCCGCCGCGCGTCACCGTGGTCGCGCCCGACGGCGAGTCCGCCGCGGCGCTCGCGCCGCCGCTTGGGCCCGCGCGGTGGATCGTGCCCGACGCCGCGGCGTTCGTGCCCCACGCCCGCGCGCTCGCGAACCGGCTGAGCGCCCCGGTCGCGGTGATCGATCTGGCCGCGCTGCCGGCGGCGCGCCGCGCGCGCATGCTCGCGTCGCGCGTGTTCGAGGCGCGGCTCCACGGTGCCTTGCCCATCGTGCTGCCGTGCGACGCCGCGGGCATCGAGCCGGCCGAGCTGGACGGCCCCTGGCTGGTCGCGGTCACCGGATCGCCGGATCCGGCGTGGCGCGCGCTTCCGGTGTGGCCGGAGATCGCCGCGGCCGACGCCACCGCCGACGCCAGGGCGGCCCCGCCGACCGGCGAACCGCACTGACCCGTTGGTCGCGAGCCACGCGCCTGCTTCGTGGCGCGGCGCGGCACGAATCTCGACGACGACCGTTGTTGCAAAGCAGCTGCGCGAGATTGCTCGCTATCGGCTTCGATGGCAATTCGCCGGGCATCCTGCACAACCATGCACGGCGTGGATCTGCTAAGCCAGGTGCGGATTCTTGATTCGCGCGCCACAACCCACAAGGCGACAGGACATGCTGCTCCAGCACCTCCGCTATCTCGTCGCTCTCGCTCGGGAGCGGCACTTCGCGCGTGCCGCCGAGGCCTGCGGGGTCGCCCAGCCGACGCTGTCGGAGGGCATCCGGCAGCTCGAGGACGAGCTCGGCGTGCCGATCGTCGAGCGCCGGCAGCGCTATCAGGGGCTGACTCCCGGCGGTGCGCGCGTGCTGGCGTGGGCCCACCGGATCATCGCCGATTACGAGTCGCTGGCCCAGGAGGTCGGCGAGCTGCGCGATGGCCTGGTCGGCCGGCTCACGCTGGCGGCGATCCCGGCGATGCACCCGGTGGTGCCGCTGCTCACGACGCCGCTGGTCGACGCGCATCCGAAGGTGACCGTCATGGTGCTGGCCCAGAGCTCGGCCGAGATCCAGCGCTCGCTCGACGACTTCACCGTCGACGCCGGCCTCACCTACCTCGATAACGAGCCGCTCGAGCGGGTCAGGACGCAGGTGCTCTACCGCGAGCACTACGTGCTGGTGACCGAGGCGACCGGCCCGTTCGCCCGGCGCAGCGAGGTCACCTGGAAGGAGGCGGCGACCCTGCGGCTGTGCATGCTGGCCGAGGCGATGCAGAACCGCCGGATCATCGATGGGATCTTCCGCGAGGTCGGCGCGACGCCGCGCGCGCCGGTCGAGGCGATGTCGCTCCTGACGGTCTGTGCGCACATCGCCCTCGGCGGCTGGGCGGCGATCTTGCCCCATACGTTCCGGCCGCTCGTGGTGCCGCTGCCCAACGTGATCGTGCTGTCGCTCGTCGAGCCCACCGCCGAGCGCACGATCGGCCTGGCGGTGGCCAAGCGCGATCCGCTGCCCCCGGTGGCGCGGGCGCTGCTCGAGATCGCGCGCGGCGTGAAGATCGACGCCGCGTTCGCGCGACCGGTCGGTAGATAGGCTGTTCGGCGCGGCCTATCGACCCATCGTTGGTTCCGATTTGAGCTGCGTTGTGTGTACGAGGCAGAGTACGTCGGCCGACACCTCAAGACGTCAGGCCGACGAAGGAGCCCCCATGGCGACTGTGCTTTGCGTTCTCTACGATGATCCGGTCAGTGGCTATCCGCCGCGCTACTCGCGCACCGAGCTCCCCAGGCTCGAGCGCTATCCGGATGGCCAGAGCATGCCATCGCCGCACGCGATCGATTTCGTGCCCGGCCAGCTGCTCGGCAGCGTGTCGGGCGAGCTCGGGCTGCGCAAGTTCCTCGAAGCCCGCGGCCACAAGCTCATCGTGACCTCCGACAAGGACGGCGAGGGCTCGCGGTTCGATCGCGAGCTGCCCGACGCCGACATCGTGATCTCGCAGCCGTTCTGGCCGGCCTACCTCACCGCGGCGCGGATCGCCCAGGCGCCGAAGTTGAAGCTGGCCGTGACCGCCGGCATCGGCTCGGATCACGTGGATATCCAGGCCGCGATCGACCACGGCCTCACCGTCGCGGAGGTCACCTACTGCAACAGCATCAGCGTGGCCGAGCACGTCGTGATGATGATGCTCGCGCTGGTCCGGAACTACATTCGATCCTACCAGACGGTCGTGTCGGGCGGCTGGAACATCGCTGATTGCGTGTCACAGGCGTATGACATCGAGGGGATGGCCGTGGGGACCGTCGGCGCGGGCCGGATCGGCCTGGGCGTCTTGCGCAGGCTGCGCGGCTTCGACGTGAAGCTCCACTACACGGATCGGTACCGGCTGCCCAGGTCGGTCGAAGACGAGCTGGGGCTGGTGCACCATCCCGATGTCGAGTCGCTGATCAAGGTCTGCGACGTGGTGACGATCAATACGCCGCTTCATCCGGAGACCGAGCACCTGTTCAACGACGCGCTGATCGGCAAGATGCGACGCGGTGCGTATCTGGTGAACACCGCCCGCGGCAAGATCTGCGACCGCGACGCCGTGGCGCGGGCGCTCGAGAGCGGCCAGCTCGCGGGCTACGCCGGCGACGTGTGGTTCCCGCAGCCGCCGCCGCAGGATCATCCGTGGCGGTCGATGCCCAACCATGGCATGACCCCACATACCTCCGGCACGACGCTGTCGGCGCAGGCGCGCTACGCGGCGGGGGTGCGCGAGATCCTCGAGTGCTACTTCGACAAGCGGCCGATCCGCGACGAGTACCTGATCGTGAGCAGCGGCCGGCTCGCCGGCACCGGCGCGCGGTCGTACAGCCCGGGCAACGCCACCGCAGGATCGGCGGAGGCGGCGCGGTTCAAGCGATGAGCCGTGCGTGAACTTTGCGCGGCCGGTGCGGTGCGGCGGGCCGCGTGAGATCGATTTCGTCACGCCGTGGTTTGCTGCCGAGCAGATCCCGCCGGGATCTGCTCGGTGCACTTATCGTCGAGGATGCGCCGGGTCGAGGGTAGATTGACCTCGTGATCGACCCTGCCGCGCAAGCGCGCCTCGAACGGTGGAAGCTGTCGCTCCTCGATCTGTCGGCGGCCAACCGGCTGCTCGACGTCAAGGACGGCAAGACGACGATCCCGTTGCCGGAGGTCGATGTGCTGCGGCTTGCGGCTGCGCTGGCCGACGGCGCCGGGTTCGCGCTGGAGTCGGGGCCGCCCGTGAGCTTCGAGCTGACCGGGTCGCCGGCGCTCGGTCGGTTGCGCTCGCCGCTGGCGCGGTCCGAGCTGGCGCGCCGGCTGACCGCGACGCGGCGGGCGGCGCGCGCGCAGCTGGCGGACGCCGGGGTGCACACGCTGTGGCTGGGGCTCGGGCTCTTGACCTGGTGCGAGGACGCCGCGCGCGCCACGCCGGCGACGGTGCCCGTGGCGACCGCCGCGGATGAGCTGGACGACGGGTTCGCGGACGCGCACGACGCGGTGACCGCCCCGTACGACGCCGTGGCGGTGCCGGCCCACGCCGAGGGTGGCGACGCGGGCCCCGGCGTCGCACCGGCGGGCGGCGCCGCCGAGCCGGTCGATCCGCGCGCCGCCGCGCCGCGCGGCGAGCCGGTGCCGCGCACCGCGCCGATCGCGCTGTGGCCCGTCGAGCTGGTGCGCGCGGCCGACGGCACGCTGCGGCTCGTGGAGGCGGTCGGCCTCGAGCCCCGGTTCAACCAGACGCTCGGCGAGAAGCTGCGGCGCGAGGTCGGTGCGGTGCTGCCGGCGACCGGCGACGAGCTCGATCTGCGCGTGGTGTTCGACGCGGCCGCGGCGCTGGCGGCGAGCCACCCGGGCTGGCGGTTCGAGCGCGCGGCGCAGCTCGGCATCTTTGCGTTCGCCAAGTTCGTGATGTGGAACGATCTCGACGCCCGCGCGGGCGAGCTGCTGCGGAGCCCGGTGGTGGCTCACCTCGCGCGGCGCGCCGGGGGCGGGTTCGCGCAGCCTTCGCCCGAGGCCGCCGCCGCCGTGGCGGGCCCGGCCGCCGCGGTGGCCCGGCCCGTGCTCGCGCCGCTCGATGCCGATGCCAGCCAGCTGGCGGCGGTCGCCGCGGCCGCGGCGGGGGCCAGCTTCGTCCTGCAGGGGCCGCCCGGCACCGGCAAATCGCAGACGATCGCGAACCTGATCGTCGATCGCATCGCGCACGGCAAGACCGTGCTGTTCGTGACCGCCAAGCGGGCGGCGCTCGAGGTCGTGCAGCACCGCCTCGCGGCGGTCGGGCTCGGCGAGTTCTGCGTCGAGCTGCACTCGCACAAGGCGGAGCGGGCCGGGGTGGTCGCGCAGCTCGGCCGCGCGCTCGAGCGGTCGTTTCGCCCGGGCGCCGGACCGGCGAGCGATGACGCGCGCCTCGCCGAGCTGGTCGCGGCGCTCGATGGCCATGTCGCCGCGCTGCACCGGATCGGGCCGTTCGGGCGCTCGCTGCACGACGTCCTCGGCCGGCTGGTCGCGCTGCGCGGCGCGCCGCGTCTGGCGCTCGCCGAGCGCGACGCCACCGGGCTCGACCGCCAGGCGTTCGATCGGCGCAAGCTCGCCGTCGAGGAGCTCGCGGCCGCCGCGGTCGCGGTCGAGCCGGTGGCCGGGCACGCGTGGCGCGCGTCGACGCTGGAGCGCTGGCCGCTCGATGGCCGCGACCGCGCCAGCGCGGCGCTCGACGAGGCCGCGGCGGCCAGCGCGGCGCTCGCCGCGGCGATCAGCGCGGTGGTGGCGCTGGTGCCCGGGCTGGTGGCGCGCACGCGCGATCAGGTCATCGCGCTCGGCCAGCTCGCGGCGCTGGCGGCGGCGTCGCCGCGGCCCGGCGCGGAGCTGTTGACCCAGCTGCGGCCGGCCCGTACCGACGATCTCCTCGAGCGCATCGCGCTGATCCGGGCGCGCGGCGCCGGGTCGATCGATCCGCCGCGCGAGCCCGGCGCGTTCCTCGTGCTGGCCAGTCGCCACCGCCTGCTCGCCGCCGAGGTCAACGATCGCTTCACCGATGCGGTCGACGGGCTCGATCCGCAGCCGCTGTGGGCGCAGCTGCGGCGGTGGGCCCACCGGCTCGCGCCGCTGCGCTACCTCGCGCTGCGCGACGCGCGGGCCCAGGTCGGGGCGGCGGCGATGCCCGGCATGCTCGAGACCGATGGCGCGATGGTCACCGCGCTCGAGTCGGTGATCGCCGAGCGCGCGGCGCGCCGGGCGCTGATCGCGGCGGCCGAGCCGGCGCGGCGGTGGTTCGGCGAGCTCGGCGGCGATCCGCTCGCGCTCGATCTGAAGCGGCTCGACGCCGCGGTCGCCTGGGCGCAGGAGCTGCGGCGCGCGTTCGACGCCGTCGAGATCGCGCACGGCGACGCCGGTCGCGCCGCCGCGTGGCGCGCGCTGGTCGCCCAGGTCGCGGCGAACCCGCCGGCCGAGTCGCCTGGCGGTGGCGAGCTGGCGAGCTTCGCGCGGGTCGCCGAGGCCGCCCAGCGCTGGCAGCCGGCCGTCGCCGCGCTCGCCGCGGCGACCGGCATCGACGCCGCGACGCTGGGCGCCGGCGCCGATCACCTGGCCGCGCTCGGCGAGCGCATCGTGGTGCTGCGCAGCTCGCTCGACCAGATGCGCGACTGGGTGGCGTTCCACGGCGCGCGCCAGGCGGCGCTGGCCGCGGGGGTGGGGCCCGCCGTCGCGGCGATCGCGCGTGGCGAGCCTGCCGCGGCGGAGCTCGCGCCGGCGTGGGAGCTCGCCACGCTGCTCGCGTGGGCCGACGCCGAGCTCGCCGACACGCCGGCCCTCGCGCGGTTCCACGGCGCGGCGCACCACGCGCACGTCGCGGCGTTCGCCGACGTCGATCGCGCGATGCTGGCGCAGATCCGATCCCGCGCGCTGGCGCGGCTCGTCGAGCGCGTGCCGCGCGTGACCGCGGATCCGGGCGGCGAGCTCGGCACGCTGCTCCACGAGCTGAAGACGCCGCGCGGCCACCGGCCGCTGCGCCAGCTGTTCGCCGAGATCCCGACCGTGTTGCCGGTGCTCGCGCCGTGCCTGCTGATGTCGCCGCTGTCGGTCGCGCAGTACCTCGATCCCGCGCTGCCGCCGTTCGACGTCGTGGTGTTCGACGAGGCGTCGCAGCTGCCGACCGCTGATGCGATCGGCGCGCTCGCCCGCGGCGACGCCGCGGTCGTGGTCGGGGACTCGCGCCAGCTGCCGCCGCCCCGGTTCGTCGAGGCCGGCCCCGACGACAACGACGACGACGCGCTGGTCGAGCTCGAGAGCGTGCTCGACGCTTGCAGCGCCGCGCGGCTGCCCGAGCTCCAGCTGGCGTGGCACTACCGCAGCAGGCACGAAGATCTGATCGCGTTCGCCAACCAGCACTACTACGGCGATCGCTTGCAGGTGTTCCCGACGGCGCAGCGGGCGCCCGAGCTCGGCGTGTCGTGGCGCCGGGTCGACGGCATCTACGACCGCGCCGGGACGCGGCAGAACCTGGTCGAGGCCCAGGCCGTGGTCGACGACGTGCTCGCCCGGCTGCGCGATCCGGCGCAGCGCGCGCGATCGATCGCGGTGGTGACGTTCTCGCGGGCGCAGCAGGCGTTGATCGAGGATCTGCTCGACGCCGCGCGCGCCGAGGAGCCGGCGCTCGACGGCTGGTTCGAGGCCGCGCCGGATGCGACCGCCGAGCCGGTGCTGGTCAAGAACCTCGAGACGATCCAGGGCGACGAGCGCGACGTCGTGATCCTGTCGGTCGGCTACGGCCCCGACGCCGGCGGCGGGTTCGCCAGGAACTTCGGCCCGCTGTCGCAGCACGGCGGCGAGCGCCGGCTCAACGTCGCGATCACGCGGGCGCGCGAGCAGCTCGTCGTGATCTCGAGCTTCGCGCCCGAGGCGCTCGACGGCGCGGTCGGGCAAGGCGTCCAGGATCTCGCGGCGCTGCTCGCGTTTGCGCGCGACGCCGGCGGAGCCGCGCAGCCGCGGGCCGGGGCCGAGGCCGAGGAGGCGCCCCCGGCAAGTCCGATCACCCAGGCGATCGCGCGCGGGCTCGGCGAGCGCGGCTGGACGGTGCGCCACCAGGTCGGCTGCGGCGCGTACAAGCTCGACCTCGCCGTGGTCGATCCCAACGATCCCGCGCGCTACGTGCTCGCGATCGAGCACGATGGCGCGGCGTACGCGAGCGCCGCCACGGCCCGCGATCGCGATCGCCTGCGCGCCCAGGTGCTCGGCCAGCTCGGCTGGCGGCTCCACCGGATCTGGTCGCTCGACTGGTGGGCCGATCCCGAGCGCGAGCTGCAGCGCGCCCACGCCGCGATCGTGACCGCCGTCGCCGCCGGCCGGCAGCGCCGGCTCGCGAGCGCGGTGCCGCGGACGGCCTCGCAGCGCTACGTGCGCGACACCGGCGGCATCAGCGTCGCGCTGCCGGGGGCGGGTTCGGCGGCGAACGCGCGGACCTCCACGGGGCGCGCCGGCCGGTCCGCGGACCGGCCGCGCACGGCGAGCGAGCCGCCGGCGGGCCCGCTCGGGGCGGGCGAGCCAGCGGCGGTGATGCCAGGCAACGACCCCTCCAGCGCGGCGGCCGGTGGACGCGCGGCCAGCGGCCGCGCCCCGCGCGACACCGAGCGGACGGCGCGCGAGCCGGTCCCGCGCGCTGCCTCGACGACGGGCGCACCGCCGTCGCTGGAGGTCCCGGCGACGGGTTCCCCGCGCGCGCCGTCGCCGCGTGCCGCGTCTACGACGGGCGCGCCGCGCGCGCCGGTCCCGGGGGCGGCGACGACCACGGGGGCCGCACGTAGCGGGGCCGCGTCGCGCGCGCGGGCGACCTCGCAGGTCGCGGCCGGCTCGGGGCCCAGCGACGCCGTGGCGGCGCTGCTCGGAGATCTCGGCTCGAGCGCCGCGGGCGGCGGTATCGCGACCGGCAGCCAGCCGATCCGGATCGCCAAGAACTCGATCGCGATCGGACCCTACCTCGCGGCGGCGATCCCGGCGGGGCGACGCGCGCCCGACGATCTGTTCGCCGCGCGCCATCGCGGCGAGCTCGACAAGGTCATCGATCAGGTGCTCGCCGCCGAGGCGCCGATGCACGTCGACGTGCTGGTCCGCCGGGTCGGCGCCTACTTCGGCATCGGCCGGCTGAGCCCGCGGGTCATCGACCAGGTCCGCGCGGTGCTCGCCGAGCACGGCCGGTGGGGCGACGAGGACAACGTGGTGTGGCGGCGCGACCAGGACCCGAGCGCGATCCCGCCGGTGCGGGTCGCCGGGCAGGGCGCCTCGGCGCGCCGCGAGATCGAGGAGGTGCCGCTGTGCGAGGTCGCCGCGGCGGCGCGGATCGTCGTCGAACGCGCCGTCGGCATCCCGGCCAACGATCTGGTGCGCGACGCGGCCCGCCTGCTCGGCTTCGCCCGCGTCACCGAGCGCGTGATCGAGCGCGTCGCCGCGGGCGTGCGGCTCGCCGCCCGGCGCGAGCTGATCCGGATCGACGCGGGCAATGCCACCCTGCCGGACTACACATGAACGCCTTGACCTGCGGTCAAGGGTTCATGTTCCGCCTCGATCGAGAGGGGGCTTTCCCGCCCCCTCTGCGCCGGCAAGCCGGCGCATTCACCCCTCCGCGCGTCGCGTCGCGCGGATCTCTTGGCCTATGCGACTTTGTTTAAAGTAGCTAGCTCTGAATCATTCAGGTCCGTGAGGTCAGCGATCGCCGTAGTAGATCGCAGACGCCAGGCTCGTGACGTCGATCGCCGGACCCACCGCGCGGAGCTCATCGCCGGGCGCCCCGCTGTACGGCGTGCACGCCCCGCCATCTTGTCGGAACAGCGGGTCGGTGACGACGCCGCCGATCGCGGCGATCTGGAACGGCCGGTTGGTCGTCGCGAACCCGATCGGCGCGCACGCCTGCTGGGGGACCTCGGCCACGCGGACCTGCTGCGTGCAGCCGGCGAGCAACAGCGTGGTGGCGGTGACGCTCGCCGGCACGCAGCGAATCGCGTCGCGGAGCTGGCGCGGCGCGCAGGTGGTGGCCATCGCGGTGTCGAACGGCGCATCTCCGATGTAGCGCGGCGCCGCCGGATCGCCGGTCTGGAACACGACGTGCTGGAGCCGCTGGCCGGGGCCTCCCTCGAACGAGCGGTCGAGCGGGGGCAGGTCGATCGCCCCACCGATCGCGAACATCCGGGTCCCCGCCGGCGCGTCGGCCGCGGTGCACGCGGCGCCATCGCGGCGGTAGATCGGCGCGGCGAGCTCCTCGCCGAGGTGGTGGTAGCTCGCGCAGCCCGAGGGTTCGACGAGGCGCGCGATCGCGGCGGTGGTCGCGGCGCCGACCGCGACCGCGGGCTGGCTGCACGCCGGGTCGCGGAAGTAGCTCGGCGTGGTGGCGCCGACCGGCTCGCACGTGGCGGCGCCATCGCCGCGCACCGTCGGGGCGCACGCGGCGCCGAGCTCGCGATCGCGCAGCCCGGCGGGCACGCGCAGCCCGTCATCGGTCTGGCGGACCGAGATCGCCAGCCGGCCGTCGCCGACCTCGCGGTCGTGCAGGGCGACCAGGTCGCTGGCGTCGAGCTCGGCGCCGGGCGCGAAGAACCGGGTGAGCTGCGCGGGCACCGCGACCGGCCCGGTACACGCGCCGCCGACGACCTGGTAGTACTGCGCGATCGCGTCGCGGGGCGGGCCGGCGCGAACCACGCGGGTCACGATGCGCCCCGCCGGCTGGGTATCGTAGGTGATGAAGTGGGTCGGCCGCGCGATCGTCTGGCCGAGCCCGACCAGCTGGGTGCAGGCCGCGTCGAGGTAGGCGGCGTCGTCGGCGACCGGGACGCAGCGCGGGACGCCGTCGGCCCACGCCAGCGGCCGGCACCGCGTGTGGGTGATCCGGTCGTAGAACTCGCCGGCGACCGCTTGCTCGGTGCCGTCGTCGTAGCGGTACTTCTGCAGCGCGATCCGCGTGCCGCTGGCGGCGGCGAGCGGATCCTCGGCGACGTGCCGGTCGTCGCCGCAGCCCGCCGCCGCAACGCCGATCGCGATGACGAGCCGTCGCGTCGTCATGGGATGTACTCGACTCCGATCGACGGGAAGATCGGTAGTCCGGTCGTATCGGTCATGCGGCTATAGTCGCCATTGTAGGTCACGCCCTCCGCGTTGGCGCGATTCGTCGCGTTCTGGATATCGATATAGAGGTTCAGCACGCCCCACGGCCTCCGCCATGCGCGATCGACCCGGAGGTCGAGCTGGACGAAGTCGGGCAGCCGCTCGCCGAGGATCGGTCCGTCGACCGCGACCCAGGCGCCGTCGGACTTCTGATACGCTCCCGCGACCCGGGTGTAGGGATTGCCGGTCGTGTAGCGGAGCCGGCCGCCGAACCGCCAGTGGACGAACAGCTGGGTCGAGCCGACGATGGTCAGCCCGTGCGGCTGGTCGAGCACGTAGGGGTGCTCGCCGTCGCCGCGCGTCGGGTTGGTCCGGTACGACCGCGCGTAGGTATAGGCGATCCAGCCGGTCCACGCGCCGAGGTTTCGCCGCGCGATCAGCTCGAGGCCGTAGGCCCGGCCCGTGCCGACCGCCTCGCGATAGCTGTACGAGCCGAACTGGGTATCGACCAGCTCGCGGCTGATGCCCAGCACGCCGCCGGACTCCTCGCCGCCGTTGGCCGAGGTCGGCGTCGCCGAGGTGATCGCGTCGACCGGCAGCTCGCGGAGGTCCTGGTAGTAGACCGTGGCCGAGAGCTCGTGGTCGTCGCCGACGATCGCCTTCACCGTGGTCGCGGCCTGGGTCGCCGACGAGCCCAGCATGACGCGGTCACCGAAGATCGGATCGAGATCGGTGACCAGCGGCGGCTCGTGGTAGCGGCCGAGCGACTGGGTCACCGTGACGTGGCCGGGGAGCTGCGCGACCAGCGCGACCCGCGGATCGAGCGTCCACTGGTGCGACAGCCCGAAGTGATCGCCGCGCAGGCCGGGGCGGAGCTCGAAGCGATCGCCGCCGAAGAACCACGATTGCTCGATCCACGCGCCCAGATCGGCCGCCCAGCGCGACAGGCTGCGGTGCACCACCATCTCCGGGGCCGGATCGGCCCGGGTCGGCGGCGGGGTATTGATGATGTCGTAGCTGTGGTGCTGCCAGCCGCCGTCGACCCCGACCGCCAGCGTGCCGCCGGCCAGCGGCGTGGCCCCCCGCGCGCGCAGCGAGATCGGCACGGTGGTCCGGTGCAGGCCCTTGTCGACATCGTTCTGGTTGGCGCGCGCGTTGACGTCGTCGACGCCCACCGCCGGCGCCGCCTCGAACGACGTCGCGCCGCTGACTGCGCGGTAGCGCACGCCGAGGCGGGCGAACCGTGAGGTGTAGCGCAGCGACTTCACGTTGCTGGTGTCGAGGCCGCCCGCGCCGGTGTCGCTGGGATCGTGGAGCAAGGTCAGCAGATCATCGGAGCCGAACAGGATCGCCATCCAGCGGCCGTCGCCCGACTCCCAGCGCAGCTGCGCGTCGCCGTAGCGCGGCAGCACCACCAGATCGAGCCCGGTGGCGCGGATGATGGCGTCGAAGTACGACCGCCGCACGCCGATGAGCCAGCTGCCCTTGAGCGGCCCGGGCCCCTCGGCGATCGCGCCGGCGTGGATCAGGCTCAGCTCGCCGCCGACCCGCCACGCGTCGCCGCGGCCGGTCCGCGACGTCACGATCGCGACGCCGCCGAGCCCGCGGCCGTAGCGCACGCTGGCGCCGCCGGGCTCGAGCGTGACCTCGTCGACCGCGCCGGTCGGCAAGAACGACGCGATGCCGCCGAAGTGATAGAGCAGCGGGACCTCGATGTCGTCGAGGTAGACCTTGGTGTCGCGCGGCGCGGTGCCGCGCAGGGCGAGCCCGCCGAGCCCGAACGGCGTGCGCGCGACCCCCGGCAGGCTCTGCAGCGCGCGCAGCACGTCGTTGCCGGCGCCGGGCTGGGTGCGGATCGCCTGGGTGTCGAGCCGGAGCGGCGCGCCGCTGGGCGGTCGCCCGCTGATCCGGATCACCTCGGTCGATCCGCCGGCCGGAACGAGCCGGATCGCGAGCACCGCGCCGATCCGCGCCGCGCCGAAGTACGTGCCGTAGCCGTCGGCGATCACCAGCACGTCGAGCCGCCCGAACGCCAGCTCGTCGCCCTGGAACCGGCCGGCGCCGTCGGTCGTGGTCTCGACGCTGCCGACCGTGACCAGCGCGCCGGCGATCGGCGCCCCGGTGACATCGTCGACCACGGTGCCGGTCACCGCCCGATCGGCGCGCGCGACGGCCGGCGCGATCACGCAGGCCGCGATCGCCGCGACCAGCCTGTGCCGACACATGGCTCGACGGTACGATGATCCCGCCCGCGGATCACCCGAGATCCGCCGGGCCGCGCGCGCGGCTGCGGAGAGCCGCCGGCGCCGGCGCGCTCGGCGGGCCGGCGCGGCGGCGGTCGTTCCGGATGCGACCGCGTCGCGTCCGACGCAGCGCGCCGCCGGCCCGCCGGAAACTGCCGCAATCCTCGCCCTCGCGATCGGTTACGATCGAGCCATGGTGGCTTCGTATGCTCATGGCCCCAGCAGCGTGCCGCTGTTGGGGGAGACGATCGGCGAGATGCTGCATCGCACGGTGTCGCGGTGTCCGGACCGCGAGGCCCTCGTGGTCCGGCAGCAGGGCTTCCGGGCGACCTACCGCGCGCTGTGGGACGCCACCAGCGAGGTCGCGCGCGGCCTGCTCGCGATGGGGATCGAGCGCGGCGACCGCGTCGGCGTGTGGTCCCCCAATCGGTTCGAGTGGGTCGTGCTGCAGTACGCGACGGCCCGGATCGGCGCGATCCTGGTCAATATCAATCCGGCCTACAAGTCGAGCGAGCTCGGCTACGTGCTGAACCAGGCGGGCATCACGGTGCTCGCGATGGCGCGCGGGTTCCGCCACAACGACTACGTGGCGATGCTGGCCGAGGTCCGCGGCGGCTGCCCCGCGCTGCGCGACGTCGTGGTGTTCGAGGACCACTGGGCGGCCCTGATCGCGCGCGGCGCCGACGTGCCGGCGGCGCAGCTCGCCGAGCGCGAGGCGGTGCTGCAGTTCGACGATCCGATCAACATCCAGTACACGTCAGGGACCACCGGGTTCCCCAAGGGCGCGACGCTGTCGCACCACAACGTGCTCAACAACGGCTACTTCATCGCGCAGATCCTGGGCTACAGCGAGCGAGATCGGGTGTGCGTGCCGGTGCCGTTCTATCACTGCTTCGGCATGGTGATTGGCAATCTCGCGTGCGCGACCTCGGGCGCGTGCGTGGTCGTGCCGGGCGAGGCGTTCGATCCGCTGCTCGTGCTGGAGACCGTCGCCGCCGAGCGCTGCACGTCGCTCTACGGCGTGCCGATGATGTTCATCGCCGAGCTCGATCACCCGTCGTTCGCCTCGCACGACCTGCGCTCGCTGCGCACCGGCGTGATGGCCGGCGCGCCGTGCCCGATCGAGGTGATGCGCGACGTCCAGTCGAAGCTCGGCATGCGCGAGGTCACGATCTGCTACGGCATGACCGAGACCTCGCCGGTCTCGACCCAGAGCGCGACCGACGATCCGCTCGACAAGCGGGTCGCGACGGTCGGTCGCGTCCACCCCCACCTCGAGGTCAAGGTCATCGATCCCCAGACCGGCCAGATCGTCCCGCGCGGCACGAGCGGCGAGCTGTGCACCCGCGGCTACAGCGTGATGCTGGGCTACTGGAACGACGAGGCGGCGACCCGCGCCGCGATCGACGCCGCTGGCTGGATGCACACCGGCGATCTGGCGGTGATGGACGCGGAGGGCTACGTCAACATCGTCGGCCGGATCAAGGACATGATCGTCCGGGGCGGCGAGAAGATCTATCCGCGCGAGCTCGAGGAGTACCTCCACACCCACCCGGCCATCGCCGAGGCCCAGGTCGTCGGGGTGCCCAGCGCGCGCTACGGTGAGGAGGTCATGGCGTGGGTGCGGCCGCGCGCCGGGCAGGCGGTCACCGCCGACGAGCTCACCGCGTTCTGTACCGGCAGGATCGCGACGTACAAGATCCCGCGCTACTGGAAGATCACCGACCAGTTTCCGATGACGGTCACCGGCAAGATCCAGAAGTTCCGCATGCGCGAGATCGCCGTCGACGAGCTCGGCCTCACGGCCGCGGCGGCGGTCCGGACGGCCTAGCGGCCCATGGCGTGAAGCCGCGTGAGGCCGCGTGAGGCCGCGTGAGGCCGCGTGAGGCCACCGCGTCGCACCTGCGGCGCCCACGACCCGGGTCGCCCTCGTTCCCCGAGACGCAGCGCTGCGGGCGCCGGAAGCCTCGATTCGATCATGCGCGCTGCGCTGACACGCCATGACACGTCACCGACGCGGCGATGTGCGGCCTCGCCACGCGCGACCGTCGCGAGCGTCGGCGCGGGGCGAGCGTCGGCGCGGCGCCGGGACGGCTTCTGTGAGGTCAGTCATGGTCAGTCAGGCTACGAAGTGTGAGTATCAGATTATCCATGAGAGCTTGACGAAATATCGAAATCTGTGACACAGGTGTACTCAAGCCTTCCATAGAGAGTGGGTGAGATGGTGTGTGCACGATTCGCGGAGCTCCGCCCTCGGCTGGCGGGATCGTCGACGAGGTTGCCATGATTGCCCACGGGGGTGGCTTGTTCGAGCGCTACGTGGAGCTCCGCGAGATCGGATCCGGAGGGATGGCGCGGGTGGTGCTCGCCCACGATCGCGTACTCGAACGCAAGGTCGCGCTCAAGCTGCTACGCAGTAATGACCAGGAGTTCATGCAGCGCCTGGTCAATGAAGCGCGGATCACGGCGCGCTGCCAGCATGACAACATCGTCGACGTATACGAAGTGGGGCAGGAGAACGGCTGTCCGTACATCGTCCTCGAGTACCTGCGCGGCAGTCCGCTATCCGCGCTGCTCGAGACCTCCTGGCGACTGCCATACCCCCGCGCGCTCGCGCTCCTGGCGCCCGTGTTGCGTGCGCTGCAGCACGTGCACGAGCGCGGCGTGGTGCACCGCGACCTGAAGCCCGACAATATCTTCGTGCTCGAGTCGGGGGCACCCAAGCTGCTCGACTTTGGGATTGCGAAGTTGTTGCCGCAAGTTCCACCAGACGGCGAGATTTCACCGAACCCGGTGCGGACCCGCGCCGGGATGATCGTGGGCACGTACGAGTACATGTCGCCGGAGCAGTGGAGCGGTGTCGGGGTCGATCATCTCTCCGACATCTGGGCGAGCGGGATCTTGCTCCATATGATGATCTGCGGTTGCCATCCCCTGCACCCGCTCAGCGGGCATCAGCTGCTCATCACGGGAATGCTCGACTGGCCGATGCCGTCCATGTTCGATGCTGCGCCTCCGGACGTGCCGCCGGGGCTTGTCGCGGTCGTCGATCGCTGTCTGCGCAAGCCCAAGGCGCAGCGCTGGCAGAGCGCCAATGACTTGCTGGCGGCGCTGTCGCCGTTCCTCCCTCATGGCCCGGCCGAGCGTCATGTGGCGCGGGACAGCGCCGCCGTGACCCTGATCGAGGCGATCGCCGCGCGGCCTCGGGAGGCGCCGAGGCCGGTGGAGGTCGAGCCCCTCGAATCGCGGGGCGCGGACGCGCCGCGGCAACACGCGCAGACTCCGTCGGTGGGACCACGCGTGTCCCCGGAGCAACCGGCGGCGAAGCCGCAGCCGGTGGCGGCCCCGGAGGCGAGCCCGGAGGCGAGACCGGAGGCGAGAATCGATACGAAGAAGCTCTCGCTGCTGTTCCTCGCGGCCGACCCATCCGGAACGAACCAGTCTGCCCTCGAGCGGCAGGCGCGCGATATTCAGGCCGAGCTCGAGCGGTCGGGCTGGCGAGACAGCTTGGCGTTCGTCACGCAGTGGGCGCCCGAGCCGCTGGATCTGCTGCGCGCCCTGCGCAAGCGCCCGACCATGGTTCACTTTGCAGGGACTGGTAAGGAGGCGACCTCTCGCCGGTGGGGCCAGGCGCTGGTCGGAGACAAGGCGAACGGTCTGTTCCTCCGCGGTCAGGATGGCCGCCCGCGCCTGGTCGCGCCGACGGCGCTCGATCAGACGTTTGGCTCGGCGGGCAGGTCCGTGCGGGTCGTCATCATGAGCGCTTGTTACTCAGGGCTGCAGGCACAGGCGCTGCTGCGACACGTCGACTGCGTGGTGGGCATGCAGGCGGGACACCCGGATGCCGCCAAGGCGTATGCCATCGGGTTCTATGGCGCGCTCGGAGAGCGCGAGTCCGTGGCAACGGCACATGACCAAGGATGCGCCGCGGTCGCCCTCGAGGGCCACGATAGCAAGGAGATTCAGCTCGATGTGCGCGCGGGCGTGAACGCCAGCAAGCTCCTCTTGCCTGCGACCGCTCCGCCGCCGGGCGACCGCTGAACCGGCGATCTGCCGAACACTCCCAGCCTCCCTACAGGAAGGCACAGGTAAGAGTTCTTGTCGCTCGGGTCGCGGCGTGTCGGTTCGATGGAAACGCAGGGGTCACCGGTTCGGGCGCAGCGCGGCGACCGCGCGTGGATCGAAGACCGCGCGCTCATTCAGCGCAGCGCGGCGATCACGGCGGCGGTGACGTTGACCGTGGGATCGGTCCAGGTCCAGGTCACGGCCCGCGCCGCGCCCGCGACTCGGCCGCACAGCTCCGAAGGTACGTTGTGGGCGGGGTCGTCCTGAAGTCCCAGCGGCTGCCACCCCGGCGGTGGGTGGTCGAAGCCGGCGTGGTCGCGCGGCGCGGTGTTATCGTAGCCGCCGAGCGCGACCAGCAGGTCGTCGGGGGCGGCGGCGCGGTCGAGCGCGACCTCGGCGGCGCGGAGCGCGGTGCCCGTGGCCCACGACTGGCCCACCGTGACCACGCGGCGCAAGGTCAGGCCGCGGACCTGGACGACGTAGAGCGTGCCATCGCCGGCCGGGCCGCCGAGGTACGGTGGGACGATCGTGTGCGGGCCGGGCGCGGCGTCGAATTCGACATAGACCTGGGCGAACACCGGCGGCTTCTTGCGGCCGACGATCGAGCTGCCCTGATCGACCACGCGGCCGAGCGCGCCGTGCAGATCGGTCGGCGCGGTGGGCGAGCCAGCCACGAGGTCGCCCCAGTAGGCGCCGAGCACGACGATCGCATCGCCTGGCGCGACGTCGGCCAGCGTGATCGAGGCGGGTGACCACGCGCCGGTGTGCCAGGGCTGGGCGATCTGCGCGGCGGCGACGACGCGCCGGCCGGTCGTGGCCGCGGCCGGGTTCGGCGCCACGGTCAGGGTTGGCTGGCTCGGGCGCACGTGCGGCTCCGGCGGCGGGTCGGCGCGGCCGCAGGCGCAGATCACCGACACCCCGATCCCTCGCACGATGCGCATCCCCCCGTACACCTGGCGACGATAACACGCCCGTCGCGGGCGCCGCGCTCACACCGCGCGCAGCGTGACCTTCTTGGCCACGCGCTCGGGCTCGGCGGCCCAGTCGGGCTTGCGCAGGAACTGCAGCAGGCCGGCGGCGAACCCGACGCCGTGCGAGACGTGCAGCACCGGGAACATCGCCCAGACCCTCGGCACGGCCGCGACGCCGAGCGCGCGGCCGACGCGCACGGCCTCGGCGCCGGTGGCGAGCAGGTAGCCGGCGAGCGCGAGCGGGGCGAGCGGCCACAGCGGGGGCAGGGCGATCATCGCGCTGGCGCCGGCGACCAGCGCGAACGGCAGGATGGGGCGCAGGGTGGGAAACTTGCCGAGCTTGATCAGGGTGCGCGCCCGGCCTCGACCGTACTTGTAGTACTGCCTGGCGAGCGCCTTGAACGAGTCGCGCGGGAAGTAGTGCACGACGATATCGCGCGACAGGTAGATCTGGCCGCCGCTCTCGAGGATGCGCTGGTTGAGCTCGGCGTCCTCGTTGGTGATCGCGCCCGGATCCCACAGGCCCACGGTCTCGAACACGCGGCGGCGGAACGCGCCGAGGAACACGGTGTCGACGAAGCCCTCGGCCTCGGCCGAGCGGTACCTGGCGCCGCCGACGCCGAGCGGGCTGGCCAGCGCCGCGCACACCGCGCGCTGGAACGCCGTCCTGGCCTTGGCGCGCTGCGCGCCGCCGACGTTATCGGCGCCGGTGCGCTCGAGGGTCTCGACGCACTGGCGGACGTAGTCGGGCGCGTACTCGCAGTGGACGTCCATCCGGACGAAGATGTCGCCGCTGGCTTGCCGCACGAGCAACCCCAGGCCGGCGGCCTGCAGGCGCGCCGGGTTGTCGATCATGCGGATCCGCGGATCCGCGGCGGCGAGCCGGGCGATGATCTCGCGCGTTCGATCGGTCGACCGACCGTCGGCGATCAGGATCTCGATCTGGTCGCGCGGATAGTCCTGGGCCTGCACGCTGGCGACGCAGGCTTCGAGGTAGTGCTCTTCGTTATAAGCGGGCATCGCGATCGTGACGCGCGGGTGCATGGCCACATGCTAGCGCGCCTTGCGAGCAACCTGGATCCCCGCGCCCAGGACGAGCAGTCCGCCGAGCAGGGCGGAGATGTGCAGCGGCTCGCCCCAGACGATCGAACCGAGCGCCACCGCTACAATCGGCTCGAAGAATGTGAGGATGGCTGCACGCGCGCTCCCGATCTGCAAGAGCCCGCGCGTGAACACCACACCGGCCGCCGCGCCGATGACGATGGCGCCGCTCGCCAGGAGGGCGGTGCTCGGCAAGGTGAGCAGGTCGAGGTGACCGAGCACCAGCGGCGACAGCGCCAGACCGACGAGCAGCGAGTGATAGGACAGCGCGCGCGTCGGGCCGATCCGTCCTGCGATCCGGCGCAGCGTGAAGGTGTTGGCGGTGTAGAACACCGCGGACAGCGTGCCGAGCAGCGCGCCGACCAGCGCGCCACCCGCGGGCGCGTGCCACGGCTCGAGGATGATGATGAGGCCCGTCAGCGCGATCGCGGCGGCGCCGCGGGCCCCGGGCACCTTGACGCGGTCGATCGTCGGCGCGGCGAGCGCGATCAGGATCGGCGTCAGGTAGTGGGTCAAGACGGCGATCGCGACCGTGGTGTGCTCGAGCGCGGCGAAGAACGCGAGCACGTTGAGGCCGTCGAACGCCGCGTTGGCGACGATCAGCGCTATCGTCGTGAAGTCGCGGGGCATGCGCGGTCCGCGCAGCGCGAACGGCAGGCTGACCAGGCCCATCACCAGGAACACGATGGGCGACGACACGGTGGAGGGCAGGTGGGTCGGCCGGAGGATCAGGCTCCAGGCACCCCAGATCGAGGCAGCACCGGCAACCATGGCGAATCCCGACAGACCCGGACCGGAACCTACGGGAGATGACTGCGATGACACGATGCGGCAAGGTAGCGTCGACGGGCGCTCTGCGCACGCGGGCAAGGTGACGCAGCGCGAGGCCGTACTGCAGCGATTTCACGCGGTACGACCAGGGGTTACATCTGCTACTTTGCGCCGCGGCGCGGCCGGTCCCGGCGGTGACGGGTACGATCGGCTGGTCGCCGCGGTGCCGTCCGGAGCCCGCGTCCTTGACCTCGCGTGCGGGGATCGCTTCCTGGTCTCGCGGCTCGGGCCGCGCGCGGTCGGGGTCGATCTGGCGCCGTCGATCGAGCCCGGTGGGAGCGGGCCGCTGGTGTGCGGGCGGGCGCAGGCGCTGCCGTTCGCCGCCGCCGCGTTCGACGCCTGCGTCTGCCACCTCGCGTTCATGCTGTTCGACGAGCTCGACGCGGTGGTCTCGGAGCTGCGCCGCGTGATCCGCCCCGGCGGCGTGTTCGCCGCGGTGCTCGGCGGCGGGCCGACCGCCGACGATCGCGACGGCTGTGCGTTTCACCGGTTCCTGGCGATCGCCGCGCCGCGCGGCCCCGGGTATGGCGACCGCCGCGCGCGCACCGAGGCGGGCTGGGCGGCGCTGTTCGACGCGCGGCCCACGTTCGAGCGCTTCGAGCTCGACGTGTCGGGCTCATTCGACGACGTGTGGCGCTTCCTCGGCGCGAGCTACCAGCTCGCCGGCGACGACGCGCCCAGGGTCCGCGAAGCGCTGCGCGTGGCCTACGCCGATCGCGCCGTCGTCCCGTGCCGCCTGGTGATGTGGCTCGCGACGGTGGGCCTGTGACCGCGGGGGCGCGTCATCGGCCGGCCGCGGCGCGTGGCCAGATCGCCTGCCGGCACGGCGGCCTCGGCGTATGGTGGAGCCTCCCCAGGGAAGGCCATGCCTGACATCAAGCCCGCCGCGACCGCGGCCTCGAACCTCCGCACGCTCGCCGTCGATATCGGAGGCACCGGCCTCAAGGCCCTGGTGCTCGCCGCCGACGGCCGCGCGCTGACCGATCGCGTCCGCGTCGAGACCCCCCGGCCGGCGACCCCGCGCGCGCTGCTGCCGGCGATCGTCAAGCTGGTCGCGCCGCTGGGCGCGTTCGACCGGGTCAGCGTCGGGTTCCCGGGCGTCGTCGTCGATGGGGTCACGTGGACCGCGCCGAACTTGCACCGGCTGTGGCGCGGCTTCGATCTGGCGAGCGCGGTGGCCGATCAGCTCGGCCGGCCGGTGCGCGTGCTCAACGACGCCGGCATCCAGGGCTACGGCGTGATCGCGGGCCACGGCGTCGAGATGGTGCTGACGTTCGGCACGGGCCTGGGCTGCGCGGTCTATCTCGACGGCAACTACGTGCCCAACCTCGAGCTCGCGCATCACCCGTTCAGCCGCGGCAAGACCTACGAGGAGTTCGTGAGCGCCAGGGCGCTGGGCCGGATCGGCAAGAAGAAGTGGAGCCACCGGGTCGAGAAGGTGGTGGCGCAGGTCCTGCCGGTGTGGAACCCGCGGCACCTCTACCTCGGCGGCGGCAACGCCAAGCACATCGCGTGCGCGTTGCCCGACAACGTCTCGATCACGCCCAACATCGCGGGGCTGCTCGGCGGCATCGTGCTGTGGCACGACGCCGCTATACGTTGAACAGGAAGTGCATGATGTCGCCGTCGGCGACGACGTACTCCTTGCCTTCCATGCGCAGCTTGCCGGCGGCCTTGATGCCCGCCTCGTTGCGGTACTGCTCGAGATCGGCCAGCGAGTAGACCTGGGCGCGGATGAAGCCCTTCTCGAAGTCGGTGTGGATGACCCCGGCGGCCTCGGGCGCGGTGGCGCCCTTGCGGATCGTCCACGCCCGGATCTCCTTTTCACCGGCCGTGAAGTACGACTGCAGGCCGAGCAGGCGGTAGCACTCGCGCGCCAGGGTCGCGAGCGCCGGCTCCTTGAGGCCGTAGGATCCGAGCAGCTCGCCGCGGTCGGCCTCGGCGAGCTCGGCGAGCTCGGACTCGACCTTGCCGCACAGGATGACGACGCCGGCGCGCTCGGTGGCGGCGCGCGCGCGCACCGCGTCGCTCCACGGGTTGCCGTGGGGCAGATCGGTCTCGCCGACGTTGCAGCAGTACAGCACCGGCTTGGCGGTGAGCAGGCCCCAGGTCGAGACCAGCTTGTGATCGTCGTCGGCGAGCGCGAGCGAGCGGACCGCCTTGCCGGCCTGGAGGTGGTCGTGGACCTTCTCGACCAGCGCGAGCTCGGCCTTGCCCTCCTTGTTGCCGGTCTTGGCGGCGCCCTGCGCCTTCTTGAGCCGCTTCTCGGCGGACTCGAGATCGGCGAGCGCGAGCTCGAGATCGATGATGTCGATGTCGCGCATCGGATCGACCGACCCCGCCACGTGGATCACGTTGGGGTCGTCGAAGCAGCGCACCATCATGAGGATGGCGTTGGTCTCGCGGATGTTGGCGAGGAACTTGTTGCCCAGGCCTTCGCCCTGGGACGCACCGGCGACGAGCCCCGCGATATCGACGATCTCGACGATCGCGGGGATGACCTTCTGCGTCTTGATGTGCGATTCGATCCGACGCATGCGCTCATCGGGAACCGGCACGATCCCCACGTTGGGATCGATCGTGCAGAACGGATAGTTCGCCGCCTCCGCCTTGCCGGCGGTGAGAGCATTGAACACAGTGCTCTTCCCCACGTTGGGAAGGCCGACGATCCCGACGGACAGTGCCATAGGCCGCAATGCCTACCCCGGAAGCTGCCGCCGTGGCAAGGCAACACGAAGTTGCTCGAGGTCGCTCGAACTTGGCGATTGCCAGCCTGCTTCTGACAGGGTATGTGGCAGAGTTTCGCCGCCATGATGCGGGTGATAGGGACGATCGTCGCGGCGACCCTCGCGGGCGGCGCGTGTGGCGATACCGGCCGCCCGCCATTGACAGCGGAGGAAGTGTTGGCGCGGCTACGCGCGTTGCACGGCGTGACGGCAGAGGAAAAGTCCACCGATCAGGAGGGCATGCACTACTTCGTGCTCAAGTTCGATCAGCCGGTCGATCACGGCGATCCGAGCCGCGGTACGTTCCAGCAGGAGGTCTCGCTGCTCCACCGGAGCGAGGCGGCGCCGATGATCGTCCACACCTCGGGCTACGCGGACTACTACCTGGACTCGCCCGTGGAGCTGACCCAGATGCTCGACGCCAACCAGATCTCGATCGAGCACCGGTTCTACGGCGAGTCGCGGCCCGATCCCGCGGACTGGACGCAGCTCACGATCGCGCAGATGGCGGCCGACGAACACGACATCATCGCGGCGCTGCGCACGATCTACGAGGGCGCGTTCGTGTCGAGCGGCGGGTCGAAGGGCGGGGCGACCGCGGTGTTTCACCGCCGGTTCTACCCCGACGACGTCGAGGGCACCGTGGCGTACGTCGCGCCGCTGACGTTCGACATCCCCGACCGCCGCTACCCGGCGTTCCTCGACACGATCGGCCCGCCCGACTGCCGGCAGAAGGTGCGCGACGTGGCGATCGAGCTCCTGTCGCATCGCCGCGACGCCATGGTGGCGAGCGCGGCCGCCGAGCCCAACCACGTCTACGGCCGCGTCGCGGTCGGGGCGGCGGTCGAGATCGCGATCGTCAACCTCGAGTGGGGGTTCTGGCAGACGCTCGGCATCGAGGCCTGCAACAACGGTACGATCCCGGCCGTCGACGCGAGCGACGCGGCGATGTTCAAGTTCCTCGACGACGCCTCGAACGTGTCGGACGACGACGACGAGATGGTCCGGTTCTACGAGCCGTACTACTACCAGACCTACGCCGAGCTCGGGTACCCCGACTACGGCGGCGCCTATCTCCAGCCGTACCGCGCCTACCACGATCCCGACTATGCCAACGAGCTGCCGACGGCCGCCGAGCCCTCGTTCGACCGCGAGGCGATGCGGGGCGTCGACGACTACGTGTCGCGCCGGGGCAGCCACCTGCTGTTCATCTACGGCGAGCTCGATCCGTGGACGGCCGGCAAGTTCGCGCTCGGCGACGCCACCGACTCGGCGGTGCTGGTCCAGCCCAACGGCATGCACAGCGCGCGGATCTTCGGGCTCGAGCCAGCGGACCGCGAGGCGGCGATCGCCAAGCTGAAGGCGTGGACCGGCGTCACGGCCGACCTGGGCCGCGTGCGCTGGGTCGGGCGCGCGGCGGCGCTCGCCAGCGGGATGCCGCCACGGATGTCGACCGCACGAAAATAATCTATCTTGTCGGCCATGACGGAACGCCGCGTCGCGCTCGTCACCGGATCGACCGATGGCATCGGCCGCGCAACCGCGCGCGCGCTGGCCGCCGGCGGCATGAAGGTGATCCTCCACGGTCGAACCAAGCTCAAGGTCGATGCCGCGCTCGCGGCGCTCACCGCCGAGCTCCCCGGCGCCGAGCTCGAGGGCAGCTCGTTCGATCTGGGCTCGGTGGCGGCGGTGCGGCGCGGCGTGGAGCAGATCCTCGCGCGCGAGCCGGCGCTCCACGTGCTCGTCAACAACGCCGGGATCTTCGCGGAGGAGCGAATCGTCACCGAGGACGGCATCGAGCTGACCTTCGCGGTCAACCACGTCGCGCCGTTCCTCCTGACCCAGCTGCTCGCGCCGCGGCTCACCGAGAGCGCCGCGGTGAGGCCGTCGCGCGTGATCAACATCGCGTCGGTCGCGCACACCCGCGGCCGGATCCACCGCGACGACCTCACGCTGTCGAGCGCGTGGACCGGCTACGCGGCGTACGCGATGTCCAAGCTCGCCAACGTGATGCACGCGATCACGCTCGCCGAGCGCCACCCGCCCGAGCGGCTGCTCGCCTACAGCCTCCACCCCGGTGTGATCAGCACCAAGCTGCTGCGCCAGGGGTTCGGGCCGATCGCCGGCGCCTCGCCGGAGTCGGGCGCGCGGACGGCGGTGCGGCTCGCCGCCGAGGACACCGCCAGCGCTCCGTCGGGCAGCTACTTCAGCGACGGCGTCCCGAGCCAGCCGGCGCCCAACGCTCGGGACGCCGCGATGCGCGACGCGCTGTGGGAGGCTTCGCTGCGGCTGGCGAAGCTGTGAGCCCCCTCCACCTGTGACCATGAGCGACCCCACGGCGGCGATCGCGGCGCTGATCGCGGCGGGCGACGACCCCGCTGCGTTCGAGCGGCTGCGCGCGGCGTTCGGCTGGCCCGCCGGCAAGGCGATCGCCGCGGACGACCTGCCGCGCTGGCTCGCGCTGCTCGCCGCGCTGGCGACCCGGCGCGGCGCGGGCGCGCTCGCCGAGCTGGCCGGGGCGGCGGTCCGCGATCCGGACAGTCCGGACCGGCTCTACGATCTCGGCTATGCGCTGATCGACGCCGGGGCGCCGGCGATCGCCGCGGCGGTGCTGTGGCATTGCCTCGCGCTGGTCGGCGATAGCGAGGAGGTCGTCTGCGAGCTGATCTCGGCGCTCGAGAGCGCCCTGGCGTACGGCGACGCGGTGATCGTGCTCGAGGAACACGCGGCGCTGCGCGCCCGCAGCTTCATGTGCCAGTACCTCTACGCGTTCAACGCCGCGATGGCGGGCCGGCTCGACACCACGCGCGCCGCGTTCGCCGAGCTGGTAGCGGACTCGCCCGACGCCGCCGAGCTGCGCGAGACGATCGCCGGCATCCTCGAGCGCGCCGATCGGGTCGCCGGGGTCTGCGCGCTCGATGCCCGCGACCTGCGCGGCTGGCACTACGTGCTGACCGGCGGCCTGCTCGCCCAGCAATCGCCGTATGGGTTCGACGAGCCGATGCACGGCCGGTTCGCGTGGCTCGGCGATTCGCTGCCGCGGATCGCCAGCGGGCTCGCGCGGCTCGCGGAGCTGGTCGCGCCGCTCGCGCTGCCGTGCGTGTACGCGCCGCCCGGGCGCGATCACGAGATCGTCGCGCGCGCGGCGGCGCTGCGGCTCGGCCTGCCGCTCGCGCCGTGGCCCGCGGTCGGCGTGCCGGCACCCGGCCTGATCGTCATGTACGATCTCGCGGAGCTGCCGGCCGGCGATATCGCGCGGCTGGTCCAGCGCCGCGCGGATCAGATCGTGTTCGCGCACGCGTCGCCGTGGACGACCGACAGCCCGGTGGCGCCCGACGTCACGACCTTGCTGTACCAGACCCTCGTGCCGCCGTGGGCCGCGCACGCGATCGTCGATCCGGACCGCCTGCGGGTGAGCCAAGCTGCGGCCGATGACCGCCCGGCCGCCGTGATCGCGGCCGAGCTCGCCCAGGCCGCGGGGCTCGCCGGCGACGAGCTCGCCGCCGACGAGCCGGCGCGGTGGTCGGCGCTGGTGGCGCGCGTGTGGCCGCTCGCGCGCGGCACGCGGTCGCGGCTGTGGGCGGCGGGCCCGGTGCCCTCGAGTCGTTTTACCTAGGGCGCGTGGTACGGTGGTCGACCGTGAAGAAGATCCTGGTCATCGAGGACGATCCGGTGAACCAGATGATCCTCTTGGATTTTCTGGCTGCCAATGGCTACGAGATGGTCGGCGCTTCGACCGGGCCCGAGGGCCTGGAGCGGTTCGACCGCGAGGCGCCGGATCTGCTGCTCATCGATATCCAGCTGCCGCGGAAGAATGGCTTCGAGGTGCTGCGCGAGATCAGGGGGCGACCCGGCGGCAGGCCGACGCCGATCCTGCTCATGAGCGCGGTGTACAACGACCGCGACCAGTCGAGCCGCACCATCCAGCTCGGCACGCTCGCCGACGGCTACCTGACCAAGCCGTTTGACCTCGCCCAGCTGCTCGCGCAGGTGCGGCGGCTGCTCGGCGAGCCGGCCTGACCCGCATGCAGGTCCGGCGAGCGCTCGGCCCGCTGATCGCGTCGGTCGCCGAGCTCGCGGCGCCGGCCAACCGCCAGCGCCTGGTCTACGGCATCTGGTCGGGCTACGCGGTCGCGCTGGGCTTCGCGCTGCTCGCGGTCGCGATCACCGTGTTCGAGCTCCACGCGTTTCGGCCGAGCTACTTCCTCTTGATCGCGGGCAAGCTCGCGACCAACACGATCGCCTGGGCGGCGCTGCGCCGGCAGCGCGCGGTGCTGTGGACCCAGGCGCTCAACTCGCTCGCCGACGTCGCGCTGCTGACCGCGGCGATCTACGTCACCGGCGGTCCGTATAGCCCCCTGGTCGCGACCTACGTGATCGAGATCGCCGTGCTGTCGCTGCTCGCGAACCTGGGCATCACGATCGTCATGGCGCTGCTCGTGCTCGTCAGCTACTCGACGATGGTGATCCTGATGGCGCTCGAGGTGCTGCCGCCGCAGCAGGTGCCGGGCGCGCCGGGCCACGTGCCGACGCTCGGCCACGCGTTCACCTCGATCGCGTACTGCGTGATCGTCGTCGGCGTGCCGGCGATGTTCGCGGCCGCGACCCAGCGCGTGCTGCGCGCCCGCGAGGCCGCGCTCGAGACTCGCACGGCGCAGCTGATCCAGGCCGCGACCCAGCGCAGCCAGTTCGTCGCCTCGATGACCCACGAGCTGCGCACGCCGATCCACGGCGTCCAGGGCCTGGCCGACGTGCTCGCGGCCGGCGTCTACGGGCCGGTCACCGACAAGCAGATCGCCGCGTGCGGATCGATCAAGCGCAGCGCGCAGAGCCTGCTGTCGCTGATCGACGACCTGCTCGCGCTGACCCGCGCCGAGGCCGGCAAGATCGACGCGCGGCCGGCCGAGGTCGACATCGCCGCGCTGGTCGAGCGCGTCACCGCGTCGGTGTCGCCGATGGTCGGCACCAAGAACCTCGGGCTCGACGCCGACATCGCGCCCGATCTGCCCAGCGTGCGATCCGACGAGCGCTGGCTCGCCCACGTGCTCGTCAACCTGGTGTCGAACGCGGTCAAGTTCACCCCCGACGGCGGCACGGTCACCGTCCGCGCCCGGCGCCGCGGCGCCGCCGTGGCGCTCGAGGTCGTCGACACCGGCATCGGCATCGCGCCCGCCGACCGCGCGGCGATCTTCGAGCCGTTCCGCCAGGCCGACGGCGGCGACGCCAAGGGCTACGGCGGCGTGGGCCTGGGCCTGGCGCTGGTCGCCCGGCTGACCGACCTGCTCGGCGCCGAGGTCGAGCTCGAATCGGCGCTCGGCAAGGGCTCGACGTTCCGGATCGTCGTGCCGCTCGAGTGGCGAGGCCGGCGCACGACGCAGCTGCTGCGACCACCTCGTGCGCCGTCAGGCGCACATCGGCTCTAACCGCCGCTCACCACGCCTGCTTCGTAGCCGGCCGGCGGGCTCGCGGCGGAGATGATCAGATACGTCCGGACTCTCGATCTCAGGATTTTGTTGGTTGTATATTATTATGTAATTGGTATAACTAGCGGACAGTCGAATGCTGGAGTCCGCGTGAGTGTCACGAAGAACCTGATCCGGAGAGATGCCGTGAGTGCAGTCACCATGACCGGTAAGGTCGCCGCGATGAACGAGGTACCTGGAAACTTTCACTTCATCGCCGAGATCGGCCACGGCGGCATGTCCGAAGTGTTCCTGACCATCGCACAAGGTGGGATGGAAGGCTTCCAGAAGCTCGTCGTCGTCAAGCTGCTGCGCGCCGACCTGGCCGAGGACGAGGAGTTCCGCCGGATGTTCCTCGACGAGGCGCGCCTGTCGGCGCGGCTCAACCACCCCAACGTGGTGCAGACCAACGCGGTCGGCGAGGACCAGGGCCGGTACTACATCGCCATGGAGTACCTCGAGGGCCAGACCTTCGAGCGCGCGCGGCGGACCCGCGGCGCCAGCGTCGCGCTGACGCGCAACCTGCAGCTCCAGATGCTGGTCGATGTGCTCTCGGGCCTACATTACGCACATGAACTCCGGGACTACGACAACTCGCCGATGGGCATCGTCCATCGCGACGTGACCCCGAGCAACGTGTTCCTGACCTACGACGGCCAGGTCAAGCTGCTCGATTTCGGGATCGCCCGGATCCGCGATTCGATGAACCAGACGCGGGTCGGCGTGCTCAAGGGCAAGGCGCGCTACATGGCCCCCGAGCAGATCATCGGGACGCCGCTCGACCGCCGCGCCGATATCTACTCGGTCGGCGTCATGCTGTGGGAGGTGCTGTCCGGCAAGCAGATCTGGCGCGGCCGCAGCGAGGCCGAGACGCTGCGGGGCGTCGCCAGCGGCGAGTTCCCGGCGCTGCCGCCGGATGCGCCCGAGGAGCTCCAGCAGATCTGCCGGACCGCCATGGCGTACCAGCCGCAGCGCCGCTACGCCACCGCCGCCGCGCTGCGCGACGAGCTGGCGGACTACATCGCCCAGCGGGCGACCCAGCGCCGCGAGCGCGGGATCGGCGCCGTGTTGACCGAGCTGTTCGCCGAGGAGCGGCAGCGGATCCGCCAGCTCGTCGACGCCGAGCTCAAGGGCGTGCGCACCGGCACCGGCCGGATCCCGCTGTTCAACGACGCGCGGGCGCCGAGCTCCAGCGAGCCCTCGATGTACGACGGCAACACCGGCGTCGGCATGGTGGCGTCGGTCAGCAACCTCGCGCGCAGCGCGCAGGTCACCTACAGCGGCGCGCAGAACGCCCGCCCGCCCACCAGCGCCCACGTGCGATCGCTTCGCAGGTACGCGCTGGCCGGTAGCCTCGCGGTCGCGGCCGCGGCCGGTGGGTTCGTGGCGTTCTCGCGCCGCGGCGCTCCGCCTCCGGCCCCCGGCGCGACCAGCGCCATGGCCAGCATGGCGACCGCGCCCGCGCCGGGGACCGGCCGGGGCTCGACGGTCGCCGAGGTCCGCGGCGTCACCGACGACGCGGTCACGGTCGGCATGAGCGCGGCGTTCTCGGGCGCCTCGCGCGAGCTCGGCAACCGCATGAAGCTCGGCCTCGAGACCGCGTTCGCGACGGCCAACGAGACCGGCGGCGTCGCCGGCCGCCAGATCAAGCTGCTGGCGCTCGACGATGGCTACGAGGGCAAGCGCGCGCTGGCCAACGTGCAGGAGCTGATCAGCGATCGCCACGTGTTCGCGATCCTCGGCAACGTCGGCACGCCGACGACCAAGGAAGCGCTGCCGTACGTGCTGGCCCAGAAGACGCTGTTCTTCGGCGCGTTCACCGGCACGGGCCTCTTGCGCCGCGATCCGCCGGATCGCTACGTCTTCAATTACCGGGCGAGCTACGAAGAAGAGACCGCCAAGATGGTCAGCTACCTGGTCGACGTCAAGAAGCTGCCCGATCGCAGCATCGTCGTGTTCGCCCAGAACGACAGCTACGGCGACGCCGGCTTCGAGGGCGCGACCAAGACGCTGCGCAAGAAGGGCCACAGCGACGAGATCCTGCGGGTCGGCTACGAGCGCAACACGCTCGAGGTCGACGACGCGGTCAACAAGGTCGTCGAGTACCACAGCGCCTCGGTGCGCCTGGGCAACTCCGACATCTACCGCCCCAAGCACCCGATCCGCGCGATCATCATGGTCGCGACCTACAAGGCCGCGGCCAAGTTCATCCAGAAGGTCAAGGACCACAAGATCGACGCGGCGTTCCTCAACGTCTCGTTCGTCGGCAGCAGTTCGCTGGCCGAGGAGCTCAAGGAGCGCGGGCCGGCCTACGGTGCCGGCGTGATCGTCACCCAGGTCGTCCCGCACTACGACGCGGGCGCCACCGGCATCATCCGCTACCGCGACGCGCTCAAGAAGTACCACCCGGACCAGCAGCCCGACTTCATCTCGCTCGAGGGCTACATGGTCGGCCAGCTGTTCCTCGAGGGCCTGCGCCGCCAGGGCCGCGAGCTCGACACCGAGAAGCTGGTCGACACGCTCGAGCACCTGCAGGACTTCGACCCGGGCACCGGCAACCTCAGCTTCGGCATGTCGCAGCACCAGGCGTCGCACAAGGTGTGGGGCACCGTGCTCGACGACCACGGCGAGTTCCGCTCGCTCGATATGGACTGAAGCCTACAGCTTGTCGGCGGGGATGGCCTTCTGCGGCCGGTTGCCGGCGCGCTCGGACCACCGGCCGAACCCGTAGAGGATCGCGCCGACCGAGGCGAACGGGATGAGGAACACCCAGAGCACGAAGCCGCCCTCGGTGAAGAAGCAGTAGAACATCGCGCCGGTCATCGTGACCAGCCAGATGGCGAGCGCGGCAAGGTAGCCGGTCAGCTGGATCTTGCGCTTCCGGATCGCGTTCTCGAGCCGGTGCAGGAAGAACTGCGCCTCCTCGGAGGTCAGGTTCTCGATCGCCTGGGCCAGCTGCTCGTGCTTGCCGGGGTCGAAGGCCTGGGCGACGAGCGGATCTTCGGCGGCGCGACTCACGCGTCGCAGGGTAGCATGATGGGGTATACCCGCGTCGTGCCGCCGCTGAAGCTGATCGACGATCTGGGCCGGAGCTTGACGTTCGGGCGGCCGCCGCGCCGCGTGGTGTCGCTGGTGCCGAGCGATACGCACAGCGTGATCGCGCTCGGTGCGCGCGGCGTGCTGGTCGGGCGCACGACGTACTGCGAATCGCCGGAGGCGCGCGACGTCCCGACCGTCGGTGGCACCAAGGACGTCGATGTCGAGGCCGTGCTCGCGCTCGAGCCCGAGCTGGTGATCGCCAATCAGGAGGAGAACACGCGCGGCGTGCTCGAGGCGCTCGGCGCCCGCGTGCCCGTGCTGGTGTCGCTGCCGCGGCGGGTCGAGCAGGGCACGGCGCACCTGGCGCGGCTCGCGCGGATCTTCGGCGTGCAGGACCACGAGCCGGTGCGCGCGCTCGTGCGGCGCGGGTACGCGATGCAAGCGGCGCCAGCCGCCCGGCAGACCGCGTTCGTCCCGATCTGGATGGATCCGGTGATGACGCTCAACGCCGATACGTTCGGCTCCGACGTCCTGGCGCACGTCGGGATCGGCAACGCGTTCGGCGATCGGTTGCGGCTCTATCCGCTCGCCGCCGACCTCGGCAAGACCGCGCCGCGAGACGCCGGCGGCCGCGACGTCCGCTACCCGCGGGTCGCGTTCGACGAGGTCCGCGCGCGCGCGCCCGCGCTCGTGATCCTGCCCGACGAGCCGCACGCGTTCTCCGCCGCCGACGAGGCCCGGATCCGCGGCGAGCTGCCCGGCGTGCGCGTCGTGCATGTCGCCGGCAAGGACCTGTTCTGGTACGGCGCGTGGACGATCGATGCGATCGAGCGGCTGGCGCGCCAGGTCTCAGAACATAGCTGAGACGCGACGCTCCTCACATTGTGAGGTGGGTTGCGCGGCGCGCGCATTCGCGCCGGGAGCGGGCCCCGGAACCGGCGAGCTTGCTTATGGTCGAGGGATGAAGCGCCCCCTCGTGGTGATCTCGATGATGTGGATCGCGGCGTGCGGCACGGATCCGCCGGCGCTTGAGCGCGGCCAGGTGCCGCTGGTCGACGCGGCGCCCAACGGCGGCGATGCGGCGCCCGGCGGCGACGCGGCGCCCGGCGGCGGCGGCGCGGTCGACGCGGCGCCCGATAGCCCCAGCGGCGGCGCCACCGGCGCGTGCGGCGGCGTGGTCTGCGAGGACTTCGAGGCCACCGCGGTCGGCAGCGTGCCCGGCGCGCCGTGGGCGGTGTCGCGGCCCAGCTGCAGCTCGACCTTGGGCACGCTCAGCGTCGACACCAGCCAGGCGCACAGCGGAACCCACTCGCTCAAGGTCGTGGGCGGCCCCAACTTCTGCGATCACATCTTCCTGGCGAGCACGTCGCCGGCGACGCTCCACGCCACGATGTACGTCCGGTTCTTCGTCCGGTTCGACGACGCGTTCGGGTCGTCGCACACGACGTTCCTGGCGATGGCCGACGCGGCCGATGGCAGCGGCGGCGCGACCAAGGACATGCGGATGGGCGGGCAGAGCGGCATCTTCATGTTCAACCGCGAGAAGAGCGACGCCACGCTGCCGGCGCTCAGCCCGGCCGGGATCGCGCAGAGCGTCGTGCCGACCGCGGACGCCTGGCACTGCGTGCAGTTCGCGATCGACAGCGGCGCGCACACGCTGCAGACCTCGATCGACGGCGTGGCGCGGGCGGGCCTGGCGATCGACACCACGCCGACCCAGGATCTCGACCAGCAGTGGCTGAGCAGCGCCTGGACGCCCAACCTGCGGGACATCCGGTTTGGCTGGGAGGCCTACGGCGGCACGGCGATGACCCTGTGGTACGACGACATCGCGATCGGCAGCGCGCCGATCAGCTGCCAGTAGCCAGCCCCTGGCCCACGGCGCGGCCGTGCTCGCGGCGCGGGTGGCGATCGCCGGCCCGACGCGCGATGATGCCGGCCCCGATGCGGTCCCGCAAGCTGTCGCTCGCCACCGGGCTGACCTACAACGTCGCCGAGTGGGACGCGCACCCCGGCGAGCTGACCTTCGTCCTGGTCCACGGCTTCGCCGACATGGCCGTGGGCTGCTGGGCGCGGGTCGCCGAGCGGCTCGCGCCGCACGGCCACGTGATCGCGCCGGATCTGCGCGGCCACGGCGACAGCGACTGGATCTCGGGTGGTGGCTACTACTACTTCATGGACTATGTCGCCGATCTCGACGACGTGATCGCGCAGCTGGCGCGGCCGCGCGTGGTGCTGGTCGGCCACTCGATGGGCGGCACGGTCTGCGGCTACTACGCGGGCGCGCGGCCCACGCGGCTGACCGCGCTCGCGTTGCTCGAGGGGCTGGGGCCGCCGGACCGCGGCGAGCTCGATGGGCCGGACCGCACCGCGGCCTGGATCGACGCGTGGCGGATCGCGCGGACGCCGCGGCGGCCGATGGCCTCGATCGACGAGGCGGTGCGCCGGCTGCGCAAGAACGATCCGCGGCTCGACGAGGTCGCCGCGCGCCAGGTCGCCGAGGCCGGGACCCGGCCGGTCGAGGGCGGCGTGGTGTGGAAGCACGATCCGCTGCACCGCACCGCCGGGCCGTACGGGTTCCGGCTCGAGCCGGCGATCCGCGCCTGGAAGCGGATCGCGTGCCCGACGCTGCTGGTCGATGGCGCCGACAGCGAACTCAACCTGCCCGCCGACGAGCGCGCCCGGCGCCGCGCCCACTTCGCCGACCACCGCCACGTCGTCGTCGCCGACGCCGGCCACGCCATCCCGCGCCACCAGCCGGCGCGGGTCGCCGCGCTGATCCTCGAGATCACCGCCGCCGGGCTCGCGAAGGCCTGA
>Ga0302323_100000227_pt1 | contig 43381 bp, 32 predicted proteins | sample Fen_T0_3_FD_201950 | JGI IMG/M metagenome (GOLD analysis project Ga0302323, IMG submission 201950) | Peat permafrost microbial communities from Stordalen Mire near Abisko, Sweden - Fen_T0_3 | ecosystem: Environmental > Terrestrial > Soil > Wetlands > Permafrost | place: Sweden: Abisko...
CCGCGTCGCCGGAAACACCCACTGCCACAACCATTCGCGACCGGCGTTCGGATATTTGGTGCTCAATGCACCCGGTAGCTCCACGAACCCGCCGCCCCGCGTCAGGTCAAGTTCGTGCTGCCGTCGTACTATGGATAAATGTTGCTGGAGGGGCTCTCGCATTGCATTTGGAAAAAGGGTGAGGCGGTCCTTCTTTCCTTTGCCGCGGCGCACTAAGATCTGCCTCGCTGAAAAGTCTAGATCTTTGACTCGAAGTCGCGCGCATTCCATGACCCGCAACCCCGAGCCATATTGCAGGGTTGCCATCAACTTTGGGACACCCACGAGCGCCTGGATAAGGCGCGTGGCTTCGTCGTGTGTGAGCACGACGGGAAGATGCAAAATATGCCTCGGTCGAGCAAAACTGTCGAGCCAAGGCACGTCCAGTTCAAGAACATGTCTATAAAGAAATACTACGGCGCAAAGCGCCTGGTGATGGGTGCTTTCGCTTACATCATGATCGCTCACGAGTGAATCCAGAAAGGCTCGAAAGTCCGCGGCTCCAAGGTCACGGGGATGCCTGCGTCCAGAGAATTCGATGTAGCGTCGGACCCATCCGACGTAGGAACGCTCGGTACTCGAACTGTAGTGGCGCTCGCGCATTCGCGCTCGTACTGTCCGCAGCAGAGCGCCAGGTTTGGCTATTTGGTCAAGCACGCCTGCCACATCGGTCGTCGCCAACTTGAGTTGTCTGAAAAGTGCATCACTCCAAGAGAACGGCCACGCGGTCGGTAGCCTTCACCGAGCGCACGATAGGGCTCCGCCTTCGAGAGCACGTGATAGACGGCAATCAGTAGCTTGTGCGCAATGGCCACCATTGCCTTCTTTGCTCCAATGCGTGCCTTCATTCGGTAGTATTTCGAGCGGATGTAGGAGCCCTTGGTGCGGACTGCCGACGTGGCTGACTCGACCAAAGCCGTCTTCAGGTAGACGTTTCCCTTGCGTGTTCGCCCACACATGCGTTTGCCCGCGCTCTCGTTGTTCCCCGGAGCGAGACCTGTCCACGCCGCAAGCTTATGTTCGCTCGAGAAGGCGCTGAGGTCAGGCCCAAGTTGTTAAGAATCGACTTGGGGTCGGGAGCTTCGCGCAGGGACCACCTCGCACTGGCGTAGCCGCCCCAGTTTGCCTTCATCAATGTCGACGCACGTCACCAACGTTCCACTGTCGTCAAAGATGGTCTCCGCCACTTACACTGCGGATCCAGTTCCGCTTTCGCTGACCGTCGTGACCCGGACCGCATACTAAATGACCCAATTTGCCGTGGGACCCGACCGTCGGTAGCGCGGGCGGAGCTGTTTTCGATGCCTTCACCAGTCGAGCCCGCCTGCGCGGAGCTGCGCTCAACGGTACCCCGGTCGTGCGAGGTTTCGGGGAGCTGCGTTCAACGGTACGCCCGGTCGTACGCGGCTCCTGGGAGCCGCGCATGACCGCACCCCGCGCCGTGCGGCGCTCCCCGCAGTTTGCAACGACGCGTCTGCGGTCGCACGGCCCTCCGGTGAGTCGCTCCCGACGCCGCGCTGGCTTGATTGCGACTGCCAGGAATCAATTTCTGGAACATTGTGCCGTCGTGGGTGTCTCCCCAATATTCACGCTTGCCACCCCGACATTGTTTTGGGGTGGTCGGGATCATCTTGGTGATGGCCGTGACTGATTTGAACGAACAAGTATCGGTGCAAGCAGTTAGCCTACTCCGCGCGCTTGAGCACGTACGGCCCGAGCTGGTTGTGCTTACCGAAAAGGAGCTTTTGGCGGTCAATTTGGATCCGTTGGCGTCCGTTGCGATTGCTCGGGGTGCGTTGCCGGCGCTGCGCGGCTTGTGCCTTCAGGTTAATGGTGAGCGCACGCTGAATGAGGACCGGCTCTCGCAGCTAGAGCTCTATGCGTTTGCCCTGACCCAAGCGCACATCACGTACAAATTGACCAGTCGGCGCACGCGCGACCTGCAGGAGCTCGGAGCGGTAGCGAATCAGTTGCGGGCACGCCTCGTATCGGATGCCACTGTGCTCGTCGAGCGCGGCTTGATTGCGCGTGGCAAGCTGGCGCGGCTCAGTGGGCCGAATGGGTACCGAAACATAGCCGGTGATTTACTGGTTCTGGCGCTTTTGCTGCGCGACAGTTGGGCCCACATCGCGGGCAAAACTGCCATCACCGAAGACGAAGTCAACCGCGCGGAAGATCTCGGTAATTACCTCGTGGCGGCGCTCGGATTGCGCCATGAAGTGCCCGAGCGGGCCACCGAAGCTGCCGATGTTCGCCGGCGCGCATATACTCTGTTCGTGCGCGCTTATGATGAGGTGCGTCGAATTGTCAGCTACCTGCGTTGGCACGAAGGGGACGCGGACAGCATCGCTCCATCCCTCTACGCCAAACGCAAGGCTTCGAGACGCCGCCGGAAGGAACACACTCTGCCGAGCGCTTCCGAACTCGAGCCGCGGGTGCCTAGGTTCCCGCCTTTGGCGGCCGAGGAGCCAAAGTGCGGCGAATCTGCGCGGTAGGCGGTATTGTCCACCTTGCCCCACATCGGCTTTGGCCTGGGGCGAGCGAATGATATGCTCCGGGCTAGAAGGTTCTTTGCCGTGAAGCTTACTCCGGGCGACCTCATCGATCAGAAGTATCGTGTCCTGCGCCTGCTCGGCACAGGTGGGATGGGGAGCGTCTACGAAGCCGAGAACACGCGCGTCGACCGACGTGTTGCGATCAAGGTGATGCACCAGGTGCGTGACCAGCAAGACGTGGTGCGGTTTGAGCGCGAGGCACGCGCAGCTCAGATTGGGTCGTCGAACATCGTTCAGGTATTCGATTTGGGTTACCTAGCCGATGGCTCTCCGTACATGGTGATGGAGTATTTGGCGGGCGAATCCCTGGGCGAGCGTTTACAACGGCTGCGCTCGATGACGCCGGCCGAGCTCTTGCCGATCGCGCGGCAAATCCTCGATGCGCTTGGGGCCGCGCATCGCGCAGGGATCATCCATCGCGATTTGAAACCGGACAACGTCTACTTGGTGCGGACTGACGACGGCGACCAGGAGATCGTAAAGCTTCTCGATTTCGGGATCTCGAAATTTACCGATGCCGCGCGCAAAGCGGCTGACGTTTCGCTGACACGCAGTGGCGTTGCCGTTGGCACGCCGCACTTCATGTCGCCAGAACAGGTCCAAGGCTCCAAGGATCTCGATTTTCGCACGGATCTCTTTTCACTTGGAGTCATTCTCTATCGCGCGCTTTCCGGGCAGTTGCCGTTTCAAGCCGACGAAGTGGCCCCGCTGCTCGTCCAGATCCTGATGGAGACGCCAAAGCCGTTGTGCGAGGTCCGACCGGGCATTGACGCGGATTTGAGCGCACTTGTTGCTCGCTCGATGGCGCGGCGCGCCGAAGACCGATTCCAGTCTGCGGCAGAATTTCGGTCGGCGATTGTCGTGTGGGAGCAGACGCACAGTGGTGCAGTGCGGACTATTGCCGCAGCCGGGGCTTCGAGCGGCACGCCGTTCGGTGACCCGACTCCAATCGGTACCAATGCGTCGTGGTCGAGCACCGCAGCCGAGATCCCCGATCCGAAGCGCACCCTGAGGAATATCGGGCTGGCGGTACTGTTCTCGCTTGTTGGCTTTGGTGGGCTATTTTTTGCCTACGGGCTTTGGTCGAACCCAGCGGTGCAAACGGTTGCGACCGGCGCTGCGAATTCGACTCTGCCGATCGATACGGCTTCGGCTCCAAGTGCCTCCGCGACGGTCAGCCCTTTGGCGGTGGCACCCGCGGTGCTACAGCCGCCGGAGCTACCCGTGCACGAGAGCGTCGGCGCGCCATCAGCAATCGAGCCGACTCGGCCTGGCGCACATCCGCTGGCACTGCCTGCACCCCCACCCGTGGCACCTCCCACTCCGGCTGCGGTGACGGACAAACCCGCAGTGTCCGGCGATGACGACCCTGACAATCGGCATATGTCGCGCGGTGTCCACTAGCGTCAAGGCACGCAATGGGACGGACCACCGGCGGCACCCGCCGTGCAGACGCCACTGCAGCAATCCTGGTTGAGGGTGCAACGCTGACCGAGTTGATTGCAGACCACTCCGGTTAACTGACACGTGGCGTTCACGCAAGCACCGGCACAACAGTCGCGCGAGCTCAAACAAGGGGTGTTGCCTTGATCGAGCAGACACGCGCCGGCACAAACCAGATCGCCAGCCTGATTGGGTTGGCAATAACGCCCGCAACATTCCGCGCCGAAATGGCAGCGGCTATTGTCCGCAAGACAGCTGCCCCTTCGTGCGCCCGGCGCTTGGCAGCGACCAACGCCCTCGAGTGTCTCGAGACATGCCTCGGCGGGCGACATGGGGCCGCCCATTGCGGAACAACACTGAATGTCGGTTTGCCCGTCAACGCAGACTTCACCAGCTGGCGCGCAGTTCGGTGCAATCGTGCAATGGCTGTAGCCTGCAGCAGCGTCAAAAGTACAGTATTGGGAGCAACATTCGGGACCGCGCGAACAGACTTCTCCGACGGGGCGACAACCATCGATGGCTTGGCAAGATTTGGTCCCAGTTCCCAAATTCGAACAGGCTCCCGAGCAGCATTCGCTCGAAGCGCCGCAGGGCTCGCCGATGAGGTTACAACCAATAGCGGCGGGACAGAGGCCATCGGAACCGCAAGCGCCAGCGCAGCAATCCGAACCGTTGGAACAGGGGTCGAGTGCTTTGCGGCAGGCTGGTGGCATCAAGCAGGCTCTGCCGTGGGGCGTATTGCCACAGATCCCCGAGCAGCAATCCGCGGGCTCGCTGCAGCTGCCGTCGAGCGTGCCGCAGGCTGAAGTACCCCCGGCCGGTGCGCTGCCGCCGATGGCGTAGGCGCCGGCAGCCTGCGAACTGTTCGATGTTCCGCCGCTTTGGGCCTCGCTCATGGCTACGAGGCGTTCGGGTAAGCAGGCGCTCACTCCGGCCAAGATCGTCAGGGTGGCGGCGCACATCGCGCGCAATGGCCACACCGCCCTGTCGGGATGGTCCGGTTGGTCGCGATGGAGCTTTCGGCGGGCGTTCACTGGCGCGACTTATGGTGTCTAAACTGGGCCGTCACGGTCCAAGCGATTGAGCCGGCCATCAAACTAGTTTCACAGCGCGCAGGTCATTAGTCCCCCGTCGCGTACCGCGCAGTTACCACTGCAGCAACCCGCGGGTAGAGTGCACGGCTGTCCGAGCTGGTTGCAGCTGACGTCGCTATTTTGACACAGCCCATCGACGCAACGCATGCCGGTGCAGCAGTCGCGCGAAGCGCGGCACCCGGCATTGAGCGGCGCGCACGACGCTGCACACTCGAGGAATCCACGCCCCGGTGTGCAGTAGTGGCGATCGCTCGGAGCAATCGTGCAGCAGTCATTGTTCATGCTGCAGGGATTGCCTGGCATGCCGCAGTTGTTGGGACCGCTTGGGTAGGCGCAACGTGAGACACCGATCGAGGTGACCTGGCAGGTGAAGGGCGGCGAAGTAACAGTGCTGTTCGGCCCACAGCAAGGGGGACGCGCGGGCTCACAGATTTCGCCTTCGGGCAAACAAGGCCGGGTGAAGTCAGGACCACAGCGACCGACGCCCGTCAGCTGATCGAGAAAGCAGGCTTTGGAGCAACACTCGCTATTGTCGCCGCCCGCAGTGCAGAGCTCATCGGTTGGGCGGCAACCGTCGAGACCGTGGCATATCTTGATTCCGGTGCCCGGATCGGCACAGGCTCGCGAGCAGCATTGCTCGTTGCTATCACATTTTTCACCAATCACGCTGCAGCCCGCCAACCCTGCGCAATGTCCGTCGACACCACACACGCCGCTGCAACAATGGTCACCTGTTTGACAGACATCACCGCTTTGGAGGCAGGGTTTGGCAGAGGGCGTCGTGGTGGAAGTGTTCGTCGAACCTCCCAGGCTTTGAACTTGACTCGGAGCTTCGGTGACTGCACTCAGGCGATCGCGCTCACAGCCGCCAAAAGCGAGCGCTAGCAGCAATGAAAGCGGAACCAAACCAACCGCGAGGGGCACTTGCTGCATGCGGTGTTGACGCCGAGTTTGAACGTGGATCATGTGACACCTAGAACGCGAGCTGAATCCCAAGATTGGCAAGCATGGCCGGCCCCGCGGCTTCGGCGACTACTGTCCTGACGACGAGTACGTCTGCGCGCTTCCACGGCAACAGTAAGCCAGTTTCAGCGATCAGTGCCACGGTACCAGTGACTGCCCAGTTGGCCCCGGCCCCGACCAATGAATAGCCGGCATAGGAATGCGTGGTACGGGGCACGTAGGGCGTGTTGGTTTCACCGGATACGTTGACGGCGTGTAGACCGATTTCGCTGAATTCCACTATGGTTAGCGGCTTCGAGAGGTGTTGCAGTAAAGCAACGCGCGCACCGACGAAGGCCTGGGAAATGTTGGCTCGTCCAGGTCCCCCAATCGTACCCACAGCAGGGAGGAAGAGAGCGCCCGACAACCCCATGTTGACATTCGGGTGCAAGCGTCGCATCACCGACAGATTGAACCCAAGATTCGTTGGGTAGCCCAAGAAGGGGAGTTCGACATTCGCCATGCCACGAATGAACCATGTTCTTATGGGCTTTTCGTGTTTGGGCTTGGTTGCGGGAGGCACCGTTGCATCGGCTGTATCGGATCGCCGCTGGAGCTTCGGTTGCTCTGCGGCGAGCGGTGTGCTCTTGGTCGAAAGGGCTGGCGGCGAAGAGGACGATGGGTTGACGTTCGGCGCTCCGACCTCGGGCGTTGCCGCGGGATCGCCAGCGTTGGCCGGAGAAGTATTGACCAGGGGCTCGGGTCGAGTGCCAATGTAACCAAGTTCAAGCAGCCCGCCGTGAAGCACATCCGTTGCTCGAACAGCGAACACCGAAGGCGCCTGCTCGGTGATGCGATAGTCGGGTACTGGACGCAGCAAGTCATTGTTGCCAGTGCGCGCGTGGATCCAAACCAGGCCCGACACCGTTTGGTCGTGGATTGAGATCGAGATGGCCGCGGGGCTCATCAGTCGAGCTGCATGTGTCCGCAACGTCTGCGGTGTCACATCGAACGGGACTTCTACTGAAACGGGCTCGAACCCTGAGGCAACCAATTCGGAGCGCAGCTGATGCTCGAAGTGCTCGTAGTCCGTGGTGCTGACGTGGGGCACGACGATAACGACCGATGTTTGTGCCTGAGCCGTGGCAGCCCCGAGGACGAGCCAAGCACTCAGCGCAATCTTTACCAATCGATTCAAGGCGTGAGGATTTTACGGGCAAACCCAGCGTAGGGCCCTGACGGAAAACGCTCAAGGTACTCTTTGGCGGCAGTCTGCGCGGCTGGCCCACCCGAAGAGTCGTTCAAAATCGCCATCCGCCGGCCCAAAGCTTCGGCGACCCAGACGCCAGTCGGCGCCTCGGCGACGTAGCATTCGTACCAGGAGATGGCTTGGGCGGGCCTGGCCGATTCACTCATCCGGCCCAGGAAAAAGGCTGCAGTCGTGGCTTCAGACGATTTGCCGAACCGGTCACGCACCGCGCGATAGGCCATGCCGGCGAGGTTGGCCCGGCCTGCGAAGCGCGCAGCATTGCCGAGGGCGAGCAGATCCGCGCGGTTCGAAGCCGCGACCGCGGCGTCGAAGCCGTGTTTTTCGGCCAACTCGATGATGCGCTGGTGCTGACCGCGCGCACCCAACTGGCCGAAACTTTCGGCATCTTGAGGGGAATTGGCGCGATGGGTCGACCCTACCGCAGCAGGAGTGGCCGGCGGCCCCGCGGCGTTAGCAGTGTCGCATGATGCTTCAGGTGCTTGTGTCCCTGACACTGGCGGTATGGCTGGTGGCGGAACTGCGGCCAGCGGCTTCAGGGGCTCGGTCCCCTTGGCCGACAATACCAAGCGCTGGTCGCCCCGGACTTCTACTGGTTCGCTGAGGCCGGGCCCAGTGACGCGCACCTTTCCGGATTGCATCTTGAGCACGAAGGTCTGAGTTGCCACATCGAAGGCGACGTCGAAACTCGTGCCGGTGACCCCGACAACGAAGGGGCCAGCCAACACGCGCCATTCCGAGTCGTCGCGATGCACAATTTCCGCGTGGGCTCGACCGTCTTCGAGCACCATGGTGGCGCCACGCGTGCTCGTTTGCGAGACGCGACCTCGAGACAGCGGCTGCAATACGACGTGACTGCCCTCGGAGAACCGCAACTCAAGTGGTGCCTGGGCAGGCGCACTCACGTAACTGTCGAGAGTACCGGGTGTGGCGGAATTGTCGACGCGAAAGGTCAGTGCCTTCGGTTGAAGCGCTGTTGTGCCGCAGACGGCCCCAATGGCTATCAGGCAGGCGGCACTCGCCGCAGCAAAGTTGCGCCTGCGAGCGCGGCGAACCGCATGGGCTGCGACCTGCTCGGAAAACCGAATGTGTGCCAATGGATGCTGGCTCGAGCCAGTGGCCACCGATGAGCGAATAAACTCCGCCGCTAGCCCGATTTCGAGTCCAAGTTTGTCGGACGTCATGTTGCCCCCGCTAGGCGCACCGAGGAATCGCTCAGGGCTTCTCGAAGGACTGGATCACCCGCGACCAGTTTTGAGAAACGCGCTTCCGCGCGTGCGAGCTTGCGTTTAATGGTCGCCACCGAACAATCACAAGCAGCGGCTACTTCGGCCAACTCGCAGCCATGCACGAACCGTAGGACGAAGGCCGTGCGCGCCATGAGTTCCATCTTGTCGAGCGCGCGGTAAAGGTGTCGGGCAAGCTGCGCCGCTGACGCATCGTGCGGATCGACCAAGGGGACTTCGGTAGCATCGTCCAAGCCGACGAAGCGCCGCACGGTGCGACGCCGAATCTCATTTTTGGCCAAGTGGATGGCCACGCCAATGACGAAGCTTCTGAAGGATTGCACTTTGCGCAGCGCTGGCGCGCGATTGATGACGACGATGAGCGTGTCTTGCACGAGATCGTCCACGTCGCGATCGCTGCCGAGTACTTGAATGAGAATGCGTCGCACCAACCCCGCATACTGAAGGTACAGGGCTTGCGCGGATGCTGGATCGCGCCGGCACAAACCAGAGATGAGCTCCGACTCGTCCGCAAATTTTTGCGGCAGCGACAGCACCTGCGCCCCGGTTGGTGGGGAAGGCTCGGCGTCTCTGTGGCTTCGCATGGGTTGGATCGGCACGGGAGCGACTGGTAGTGTCATTGTCCGCGAGACGCGGCTCGAAAAGCTAACGTTTGGGCTAGGGCCCCGCTATCCGAACCCCAAAGATAGCTTCCCGTGCCTGGGCCATCTGGCCGCTGTTCGGGTCAAGTTGAAATCCTATGCCACATTTCACGACCATTTTGTTTTGGGCGGTGGGGCAGGTTCGGCCAGAGCGGAATCCGACCCAGTGCCAAGAAAAGTTGAGCTAAATGCGGGCGAGCTCAGTCTGTCGACTCCGAAGGCTCAGCCCACCCAACTTTAGCAACCCTACCGCCACTTCGTCGTTGCGCCGATGGAGCCTCTAGCTGACCCACAACTGCTGATCGAACTGCTCGATTACCGGATGCCATTCGGTAAGCACGAAGGCGTGCGGCTGCTGGAACTGCCCGAACCCTACCTGGCGTGGTTTGCTCGACAAGGGATGCCGCCAGGCAAGTTGGGCATGATGATGGAAACTGCGCTCGTGGTTCGTTCGAACGGTCTTACCGCGTTGTGCCACGAGCTGCGGCGTTCGCTACAGCCGTGAGCTGGTAGTTTTTCAGCAGTTGGTCGCACCATGCGCCCCGATCAGTTGCTGACCGAGGCGCACTGGCATTAGCTACAACGAGAACTATTGATTGCCGCTAGCCAACGGCACCGGTACGACGTACGAGGAGCCGGCACAGGCGATGAAAGTCCAGCTGGAAGGTGCTGGTGCGCGGAGCCTGCCGTTGTCACCGACAATGCGCAGCATACGCTTGCGGTCCGCTGGGCATTCGTGAACAAGGCTTGCATTGCCAATATTCTGCGCCGGATCGATGTAGCAGTATCCGGGCACCGGCGAGCTTGTTTCGAAGCCTACGGCATTCTGACATTGAGTGAGCGGCTTCGATGGGTCCATGTCGTCGCGCAATTCGCGCAGTTGGCACAGGGCAAACGCACTACACGGCGGGTGATTGGGCGTATCGCAAAGCCCCTCGTTGCGCATGCCGTTCCACACGGCGATGTCGAGCCCAGGTTCCAGCAGATCCCGTTGCTTTTCGACGCAATTCTGCCATTCAGCCGCACTTGGTGGGATTGCCTCGATGACGGCACAGGGGAGCTTGCCCTCCTCAGGCAGGAGTTGTCGCGGTAGACACGTCGCGGTCAACTTCGTCTTCAGGCGATCAACCAAGGCTTGGACCGCAGGGTTGTAGCCGTAGCCGCGAGCTTGGCGGTGAGTCAAATCTAGATCCTTGGGGCAGATCGACGCCACAATGCTGTTATCTTTCGCGGTTTCGTTGTGACCGCGAAGTACCTCGAGCTCGCGTGTTCCTGGGTAGGCCTTGGCTGCATATTGAATGCTCCCGTAGGTGCCGTTGGGCGCTTGGCACAAGGGAGATTGTCGGTAGAGTTTTGGCCCAGTGGGGTTTTGGGGATCCGTCTGAGGTTCGCAAGGACAACCGACGCGGCCGTCCTCGCAGACCAAATCGCCAGCAGGACACGGTGTGGCACAGTTGCGCAACACAGAAGATGAGGCAGTAGCTGAAAGCGCCTGCGCCAGGTCGAAAACACAGGCGTATTGCAAATCCTCGCCCGGACTTGCCCAATCGTGCCAGTTGATGCCATTGAGTTGGCGCTGTGTCGTCGAGGTAGGAAGCCCAATCGGCTCGTTGGTTATGGGATGCATACCAGTGCGAGGCTCAATCTGCTCACGCATCAGCGGATCACGCGCCGGTGAGCCATCGGACTGGGGAAGGATGAGGGACCAGTCGATCTCCGATGAAAGCTTGTAGCGAAGCTGAGCATCAGCGGCGAGCGCATCGGATGGGGCGATATCCTGCCACGGAACGCCGACGATACCAGCCAAGAACACCATATCGGAATCGGTGCGACCTTCACCCGTCATGGCCACACCACTATAGGCGGGGTCGAAGATCGGATTGGCAAACTCTGGACCGGCAACGCAATCAGTAATACCGTGCGCTTTCTCCTCGGTGCAGTCGCAATCGAGTGAGCCGTAGTTCTGATACGGGCAGATCGATTTGCGTCCGAGTGCGTTGACATAACGAGAGGTCGGGAACAAAAAATCGTAGCCGTAACGCTTCTTTTGCTCAAAGCAGCGCAAATTGGGCACGTCAACTATTGGGTTCGGGCCGGTGCATTTGGGTTCGGCGGGGCAACCTACGGGCGGGGTACCAACATCGCAACTGTAGCAACAGCGGTCGTTGGGCGTTGCCGCGCAGGCAGCGGAGGCGCCTTTGAGCGTCTTCGGACTACTGCCGGTCAGCAACACCGAGTACCCACTGTCCTTGAGTGAGCAGTCGTTCTCGTCGGTGAGCATGACCACGGCCAACAACGAATCCGGGCGGAGGAATTGCTTGCGTTGATTGATAATATTCTGGTCTGTTTGACCCGAGCGGACTGTGGCAAAAGACCGATTAGGGAAGGTTACCTTGTCGACGGCAGTCGGCGGTTCCGGATCCACCAGAAAGCGGTACCAGGATTCGAGATTCATCTCGAATCCACAGCCGTGCTCACCGGCCATGGTCACGAAGTTACGGAACTCGTCTTCCTTAGGCTTGATGCGACTGTCAAAATTCTTCGCATCGTCCGACGACCAGCCCAAGAATGGGGCACCGAGAGTCGATGCCGCTCGGGGCAGGCTACCGAGCAGCCAGGCCTTGTCGTCTCGAGCGGCTTGAAATGCCAACGCCGCATTCGGGGTGCCATCGGGATTTTGGGCTTGGTCATTGCAACTAGTTCCGCCATAGTCGCCGAGGCTGCTGGTAATGACCCCGATATGGATATCGGAGACAGGGGCGAATTCGCGGGCATAACCCGCAGTTTTACAGGGGGTGGTCGGGTTGTCCATCGCGACGGGGACTGCAGCCGGGTTCTTCGGATCGATACAATCCGGGCTCGTCAAGCGCCGCAACAATTGCGGCACCGCGGCGGCCAAGACTTGCTGCTTGTCACCCATGGACAAGGAGTTGTCGATCATGAAGAGTACGTCGATCTTGTCGACTTTCGTCGACCGGATCCGCGTAAGAAACACATTGTGCGTTTCAGGCTCGATTTCGCCAATCGGCCTATCGACGCAGCCCGCTTGTGCAATTGCACTGACGATGCCAAAAATGAGCAACCACCGCGGCGCGCAAGCTTGCTGGATATTATAGCGCGCAGTGTGTCGCGTAGTGTAAGTTGAAGCCATTGCAATTCCTTGGGACTGAGCTGCCCAAACGGGGACGGTCGAATCCCGTCGCCGCAGAAAAATCGGATCTGCGCTCGTCGAAATTCCGCAGCGCTCGTCGCTCAGCCCATGTCGACGAGAGCGTCCCACGCCGTGCTAAGTGTCAGCTTTTTCAACCAAGCCTTCGAAATTCCGTCCTGCTTGATTGATCATGTCCGCGGCTTCTGGATTCGATCACGGGCGCTCGCGTCGAAGTCTATTCCGGTCGGTGACCGGAGCGCTTACACGCTGCCTACGAAGCAATACACCGCTGACTCGCTTGCCTCGGAACCGAGGCCGGTGCAGCGACTATGCTGATGATTTTTGCAATGGAATCGCAGCACTAGCTCTTGTTGAGCAATTTAGCGAACGGGTTGTTGCGGAAGCCTGCGTCCTTCGGTTGCGTTCCGGGTCGCTGCGGCTGAGCACCGCGAGAGTCGTTTGGTCGTGCCCCGGATGGGCCAGCTTGGCGCTGCCCGCCGCGCGCGTCCGCGCGCTCGTGGACGGCATTGTCGCGCCCTGGTCCGGCATCGCTGCGCCCGGGCAATGCCCCACTGCGCGCCGTAAGCGCGATACGCTTCCGCGCCAAGTCAACCTCGATGACGCGCACTTGAATCTTGTCACCGACGTTGACTACCTGATGCGGATCAGTCACGAATTTATCGGCAAGTTGGGAGATGTGCACCAAACCATCTTGATGGACTCCCACATCTACGAACGCACCAAATGCGGTAATATTGGTGACGACGCCTTCGAGCTCCATGCCGATCTGAAGATCGTCCATGGTGCGGACATCGTCGCGGAACTTCGGCGGCTCGAAGCTTTTGCGTGGATCGCGACCCGGTTTGTCGAGTTCGAGCATGATGTCATTCAGGGTGAAGTCCCCAACGTCACCCTGCTTATATTTGGCGAGGTCAATCCGCTTGAGCAACGACGAACTGCCCATCAGTGACCCGAGCGGCGCGCCGAGATCTTTGGCCATTTGCTCGACCAGCGCATAGCGCTCAGGATGCACGGCACTTCGGTCGAGCGGGTGCTCGCTGTTGGCAATGCGCAAGAAACCTGCTGCCTGCTCAAATGTGCGCGGACCTAGGCCAAACACCTCGAGAATGGCCTTGCGCGACTTGAAGGGACCGTTCTTGTTGCGGTGCGAGACAATGCGCTTGGCCAAGGTTGGACCGATGCCGGCAACTCGCGAGAGCAGCGAGGCACTAGCCGTGTTTAGCTCGACACCGACGCTGTTCACGCAGCTTTCCACCACCTCATCGAGCTTACGACCGAGGGCGGTTTCTGAAACATCGTGTTGATACTGGCCGACGCCGATGCTCTTCGGATCGACCTTGACGAGCTCGGCGAGGGGGTCTTGTAGTCGGCGCGCAATGCTGATGGCACCTCGAACGGTCAAGTCCAGATCGGGGAACTCTTCACGCGCAACGTCGCTTGCCGAATACACGCTGGCGCCGGCTTCGTTTACCGATACGCACAGGCTGCCTTCGACCAGGCCTTCGGCTTTCAGCAGATCCCGCACGAAGGCCTCGGTTTCGCGACCATGCGTGCCGTTGCCGACGGCAACCGCGCAGACGTGGTGTTTCGTGCAGAGACGGCGCAGGATTTCCTTTGAGCGTTCTTCCGCGGCGTCGCCTTGAACCAAGTAAATCGTATCGTTTTCGAGCAATTTTCCGGTCTCGTCGACGACGGCACATTTGCAACCTGTGCGTTGACCCGGATCGATGCCAAGTACGGATTTGGGGCCATAGGGCGGCGCCAGCAGTAACTCGTGCAGGTTCTGTGCAAATACCTCGATCGCATCGCGGTCGGAACGCAGCTTGAGTTCGATTCGGACGTCACCCGTTACTGCTGGCGCGAGCAGGCGTTCGACTGAGTCTTTGACGACAAGTTCGAGTTCGGGCTGCCACGGTGTGGCATTGCGCATCGGAATTCGACCACGTGCCGCGGCCAGGTGAGGTTCGAAGTCGAGCACGAGCGTGGCGTACAGGACATTCTCGTTTTCACCCCGGCGAATCGCCAAATAGCGATGCGACGGCACCTTGGCGATCGGTTCTTCGAAACTCGCGTAGGTGTCAAACTTGGTAGTTTGGCTCTCGAACTCGGTGCGCTTCTTGACTGAGATCGTGCCTTGCTTCAGGTAGGCCTCGCGGAAATGCTGCCGCAGAACTGCGTCCTCCGACAAACGTTCCGCGCAGATATCACGGGCACCGGCCAAAGCAGCAGCAATGTCCTCGACACCTTTTTCATTGTTGACGAAGCTCTTGGCGGCGGCATTGGGCGTGGTGTCGGGATCCTGTGCCCAAAGCAATTCTGCCAGTGGCCCGAGGCCCTTCTCGAGTGCGATCGTCGCGCGTGTGCGGCGCTTGGGCTTGTAGGGCAAATAGAGATCTTCGAGCTCGGTTTTCGTCGCGGCAGCGGTGAGTTTTGCCAAGAGCTCGGGCGTGAGTTTGCCCTGCTTGTCGATCTCGGCAATGATGCTCGAACGACGGGCTTCGAGTTCTTTCAGGTACTCGTGGCGCTCACCAATGGTCCTGATCTGTACCTCGTCGAGCCCACCGGTGGCTTCTTTACGATAGCGAGCAATGAACGGAACTGTGCCGCCCTCTTCAATCAGGCGAACGACGGCGGCCACCGACGGCAGCGGCAAGCCGAGTTCAGCGGCAATCAGCGACAGCAATTCGGCTGGGCTAGGTGGGGCAGCAGGCTTTGACTCAGGCGACGCAGCTGGGGTCATGGGAGCCTCGGCTTTAGCCGCCAAACGCTGGATTGTCCACGATGGATGTGCTTGCTCACGGGTCGGTTCACTGTGCGCGCAATTTGGCCGGCCGAACCCGCTTGCTCAAGTCACCAAGGGCTAGTCTTGCGTAAGCTTTTGTGCCTTCGTCAAGATGTCGTCGAGCTCGATTGAGCGCGTCTCGAGTTCGGCGGGTTGCTCAGCAAATTGGCGAACGTATTCCACGACGCCAACGCAACAACTCCCGCAGCCGCCCGGCTCACACCCGAGCGTATCGTGCGCGACAGCACTGCCACTAGCCCGCGCTAGTGCGCATAGGCTGTCGGTGGGCTCTCCGTCGGGGAGATCTATCATCTGCTGGTAGCGGTCGACGACGGTCTTGGGATCGTATGCCATGGTGTGGTTTCGAGACTATACGGTGCCATGGCGTGTAAGGTTTCGAGCAACTTTCGCGCCGGGTTGGCTGGCGCATAGCGCCACGCTCTCTGTGAGATTTTCAGCGATTTCCTGGGATGCCGCGCTTGCCGCCCGTCGACCGAACTGATACAGCAAGGCACGCAAGCGGAATTTCTCCGGGCGTGAGCTAGCATGCCTGCGGCATGCGTCTGTCGGCACGGTACCTACTCGAGCGATTGTCTGGTCCGCGGACACGCGCCGACGAACTCAGTGAATTGCGTCAACGGCTCGTGGGCGAGGACCGAGCCGGTGTTGCGAGCCAAGCGGAAGTTGAGCTTGCAGTCGAGCTGGGGCGGCTGCGCGCGGGCTTGATAGCGCAACTCGGTGCTTGTCAAGCCTGCGCGGGTTGCGTGCGCCCGCGCGACCCGCGCTGGCCCGGTGGGCACTGTTGTTCGGCGCACACTCTGAATTTGTTCACCGCTGACGAGCTTGCGGCCCTCGCCCTTTGCGGAACCACGCCCGGCGATCTGATTGCACCGCGCGGTGAGCACCGTGGCTGCTCGTTTCGTAGTGTTACGGGCTGCTCGCTGCAGGTCGCACACCGACCCAATATTTGTGTCCGGTTTGTTTGCCGCGAGCTTGAGGCTGAGCTGAAGCGCCGTGGAGACTACCCAGCCATTGCCCGAACGCAGGAGGCTATCCGGGCAGCCTTCGCAAGATTCGTGGCATCCAGAACGGCACGCATCGAGACCGCAGCGCTTGCCGAACTCGAGATGAGTCTGAGGGCGCCTTCGCAATAGCGCTCCGAAACCTTGCCAGCCGAGTACGACCAGAGCAGACTGTTTCCAGTCAATGAACGCGGCGCTTTCCCTCTCACTCTGCATGATCGTTCGGGACGAAGAGGCGTGCCTCGGTCGTTGTCTCAACAGTGTCGCAGAGCTGGCACCCGAAATCATCGTCGTTGACACGGGTTCGAATGACCGCAGCGTCGACATTGCAAAAGAGTTCGGGGCAAAGGTATGGCAATTTGATTGGACCGGCGATTTCGCGCAGGCGCGCAATGTCTCGTTGGCACACGCTGTCGGCGACTGGGTGCTTTGGCTGGATGCCGACGAAGAACTGGCGCCAGAAGCAGGTCGAGCTATTGCGGCGCTGATTGCTACGACGGACGCTGACGGCATCAAGGTGACGGTTCGTAGCCATAACCCGCCTGGCGAAACGACTCTTTACGACGATGGGACAATTACCCGGCTGTTTCGACGGCGCGCTGGGGTTCGCTTCGAAGGCGCCATTCACGAACAAGTGGGGCCGTCAATTGTGCGCTTGGGGGGCCGCATCGATTCGGCGCCGGAAATTGTTATCTTGCACCACGGGTATGCGACTTCAGTCGCCCAGGGCCAAGACCGTGCTCGGCGCAACCTGCGCACGCTTGAAGCAGCTGTACAGAAACACCCTGACGACGCCTATCTGCGTTTTCACTTGGGTGCCACGTGCCAGGCTGCAGGCGATGCCACTCGCGCAGAGGCAGAACTCCTACGCGCGATCGAGTCGAATCGCGGCGAGTTATCGCAAACGCTCAGCGCTTTGGCATACTGCAAATTGGCGCAATTGGCCTTGGCTCGGCGTGACGATGCAGCTGCTACTGACCGCGCAAGGCTAGCTCTGGCCCTGGATGGTCACAACGCGGTTGCGCTGCAGGTGCTGGGCGTTGCCTTGGCGCAATGCGGTGACCTCAAAGGCGCCAAAACCGCATTTGTCGCACTGATTCAGGAACCAAGGGTTACCGGCGAAGTGCGCGCCTTTGCTGAGCGCCTGGTCAAAGCGCTTTAGTGGCGCTTCTGCGTCGAAGTCGGCAACGCCCCGTAGCCCTTTCGCTTTGCGCCCGCTTCAGTTATTGTTGCTCCGCCATGGCCAGCCCTTCCTCCTTTCCCGGCGATCCACAAATCATGGGTGGGCGAAGGCCGCCGATTCGGATCGGTCAGAGTTCGGTGAACATTAGTGACCTTTCAGGCTTGCAGCGCGCATGGCGGATGCGGCAGTTGGTGCTCTTTTTGGGGGCAGGGGTGTCGCTCGAGTACGGGATCCCGTCTTGGCGCGATTTGGTCGTCGATCTGTTGTTCGAACGCACGGCGCGATCGCATCGGATGGGGGACTTGCCGCCTGAGTATCGGCGAGCTCTCGGTCGGTGGCTCGCGGAATACTTCGACTACGATCTGACGGTGTTAGCGCGCGTCATTCGGCAAGACTTGGTGCGCGAGCACCGCCCCAAGTCGGCAACTTCCGAAGATGCGGAGCTCGATTTTTTGGAGCGTGTGCGCGAGCGCCTGTACGCCACTTTGCGCGATATTCCCATGGGCTTGGGAACGCCGCCAACCACGCTAGACGCAGTGGCACAGCTTATCGAAGTTGGGCGCCGCGACAACAACGTTCCGGCTGTTGTGACCTTCAATTTTGACAACCTTCTGGAGCGCGAATTGCAGCGCCGTGGGGTGACCGCGCGTACGGTAACCAACGCTGGTCGGCGGCCGGGGCCAGGGATCCCGATCATTCATCCGCATGGCTGCCTACCTGTCGATGGGCCGCTCAATGGCGATCCGATCGTGTTTACCGAGCAGGATTACCATCGGCTTACTGACACTGCTTACCACTGGGCACCGACCACGATTGTTTCGCTGCTGCGACAGTACACTGTTCTGTTCGTGGGGCTTTCGATGTCGGATCCCCACCTGCGGCGCATGCTTGATGCCTGTCGCGTACCGGGAGGGATCCCTCAACACTGGAACGTGCAGCGTCGGCATGCCGTCAGTAAGAGCCAGATCGATTTGGTAAGTGCGACAGTCGAACGTTACGCTGAGCAATGGGCGCACCGAATTGGCACCGAGTCCGAACAGGTGCCACTCGATCTGGATGAGGCGTTGCGCGCGACGCTACGGCAGGCCGACACCTACGACCGCGAGGTGCTCGAGAGCATGGGAACCAAGACGATTTGGCTCGAAGCTTTCGAGGATATACCACTCTTGCTCGAGCGCGTTGCCGCGTCCGAGGAGTCATTTCAGCGAGAGGGCGAAGACGCCGACTAACCTCAGCTATTGCGATCGTGCTCGTGCGTCAACTTGCGGCGCTCTTCCTCAGAGCGACCAAACTCTTCGTCGACATCGGAGTCTCGCGCCGGTTTTGCAGGTTCGCTCGGGCCCGGGCGTTTCGCCGCGCCCGTGTCAGAATCGGCAGCTTCGGGCTTCGCGTCGTCGGACGCGTCGGCATCGGACGCGCCAGATCCGGCATCTGCGTTGTCGTCCTCGTCGTCCTCGTCGTCCTCGTCGTCCTCGTCGCCCTCGCCGTTGTCGAACTCGGAAATCCAGCCAACGGGTTCCTTTCTCTTGATGCTGGCAATGACGCCAAACAGCCCGAGTAGGGCGCAGGGGGTGCTGAGCATTTGCCCCATGGTAAAGCCGGCTGCTTCCTCGATCGAGCGCACCTGCAGCTCCTTGAAGTTCTCGATGAAGATGCGCCCAGTGAAGTACAATAGGAAGAAGACCGAGATCAAGAGGCCACGTGGTCGGCGTTCTTTGCCGAAGGCCTTATCCGCGAGCAACAAGCCACAAAAGACGAGAATGCCAAGCGTGGCTTCATATAGCTGCGTTGGGTTGCGATAGAGGATCTCTTCGCCGTGCTTCTCCACGTAGCGCGGGAATTTCACGCCCCAGCTTTGATCGGTGACGCGCCCGACAATCTCAGAATTGAAGAAGTTGCCGATGCGAACCAACGTCGCGCCAAGCGCGGCAGAGAAGGCAAACCGATCCGCGCCCTCGAGGAACGGGATCCCCTTGGTCTTGGTGAATCGCCACATTGCCACGATGAGGCCAATGACCGCGCCGTGGCTGGACAATCCGCCAGTCCAGATCTGAAGGACCCAGAGCGGGTCATTCATGGCCTTCTCATAGTCGTAGAAAACCACATGACCGAGACGAGCCCCGATGAGTACAGCGAGCACGCCGTAGACAAAGAAGTCACTCGCGTCGCGCTCCTCGCCCCCACCGCGCTCGATCTGCCATCTTAGCAGCTGATAGCCGCCAAGAAAAACGGCAACGAATATCAAGCTATAGTAGCGGAGCTCCCAGGAGCCGATGTGAAGTATGGCGGGGTCTAGGTCCCAGGTGAATTTGGGCACGGTTCAGCCTTCTTGCGTTCGAGCGAAATTCGCATCGTAGTGGTCCTTGGTATGCCCTTGGGCCGGTACGACGGCGCGTAACATACACGAAAGCGTCGGCTTCGGCAGGGGGCACCCACGATTTAGGCTCCAAATCGTGGCGTTTGTGCGATCTGGCCGGGTACCATGGCGTGGTTCACGGTCCGGCTGTGGGTTGTTCCCCTTTCCAGACGCGAACGCTTCGGAGATGATGCGAGGCTCGGATGTTGACAAGCCTTGGACGCCACCTGCGTGACGGTTGGAGCGACGCTCGCGGTCACGGTTTCTGGCTCGGGCCGCAGCTGACCCGGGAAGTTCGCGAGCAGATCGCGCGTCGGCTCTATCGGGTTGTATGGATCCCGTTGATCCTTCTGGTGATCATAAGTCAAGCATCGATCTTGGCAACGGTGGGCCTCCGCGAGCCGACGCGGTTCATCCCCGGTGCGATTTGGTTGACTGCGTCGCTTGTGGCGCGCGAAGTGGCGCGTCGGAGGAGCATCCTTGACGGTCTTGCGATCGTGGTGCTCGGTCACGTTGCGGCGACGACCATCGGCGTTCTTGCGCACAGCGTTCATGCGCCGGCATACTGGATGAACATCCTAGCGCTGGCAGTGATCGTTCCGATCTATGGAGCACGCGCGGGGATCCTGCTTACGATTTGGTGCGCACTGTCCGGGGCAGCCTGGTTTGTCTTGCATCGGCTGGGACTGACAGTCGGACTTCTCTACCCTAACAGCGTTTTTGCCTATGTCTTTCTCGTCTGTAATCTGCTTTGCGGCGTTGTTCTCATGGCGATCCCAGCGTGGTTCCTCGCTGCCGCCCTCAGGTCCTCCGAGCAACGCCGACTCGAGACCGCGGTGGCGCACCTTGCCGAGCAAGACTCGGAGCTTAGGTTCCGTGCAGTGTTCGAGCAAACCGGCGCCTTGACGCTCCTAGTTGAGCCCGATGGCACGATTATTAGGCTCAATCTCAGCGGTGAGCAGCTACTCGGGCTCGACGGCGCTCGCTGCGTGGGGCAAACGATTTTCGACCTGCCTTGGATCGGGCTCGAAGCCGAAGCAAAGATCGAGCAGGCGCTTCTGCGTGCCACCCAGGGGACCGAGCGGCTGAAACTTGAGCTCATGGGGCCCACTGGGCGCAGGCACCTGCAACTGGCCATTGCTCCAGTGAATCGTGCTGATGGCACCCTTCGGTCCCTCGTTGTTGCAGGCCTCGATGCGACTCGACTGCTTGAGGCCGAGCGCGATCTGGCGCACGCGAGGCGCCTGGAAGCCTTGGGCCAGTTGGCTGGTGGAGTGGCGCACGACTTCAACAACATGTTGCTCGCCGCTCAAGGAAGTCTCGAATCGGTGCGCTCGGGGCGGGCGTCCGAAGAGGAACGCCTCGAGGCGCTCGAATCCATGGATCAGGCGATGGTACGTGCAGCCAAACTGACACGCAAACTGCTCGCGTTTGGGCGGCGTGACCGCTTCGAGAAGCAAGTGGTCGATCTCGGGCAGCTAATCAAAGATGCGACTCAGTTGTATCGACGCACGATCGGTGCATCGATCGACCTCGTCGTTGACCTGGCCGACGCGGAGATGCCTGTTGAAGGGGATGCCGCAGCAATTGAACATGTCTTGATGAATCTCGTGGTCAATGCGCGAGAGGCAATGCCGCGGGGTGGGTCAGTAACTTTGCGAACGCGAGTTATGTCTGTCGACGAAGCCTGGTGCAAAGAGCAAACATTTCCGATCCTCCCCGGTCGAATCATCGAACTTTGCGTTGAAGACGATGGCTTGGGTATGAGCGACGAGGTTCGCGTGCATGCCTTCGAACCGTTCTTTACGACCAAGGTGGATGCGACCGGCAGCGGTCTCGGACTGGCCGCCGCACACGGTACCATGCTGTCTCACGGCGGCGGCATTACCGTTGAGAGTCAGCCCGGTCAGGGGACTCGATTCAAGTTGTTCTTTCCTGTCGCAGAGCAGCGACTAAGTGCACGCGTGCCGCCGAGTGGGGTCGGGCATTCGCTCCGGCTATCTGGCAAGATCCTGGTTGTCGATGACGAGCCGCTGGTACTAAGGGTTACCAAGCGCTCGCTCGAAGCGTTGGGCGTTACTGCCGTGCTCGTTAGTGACGCGGCGACGGCGCTCGCGGCCTTAAACGCGGGGCAGCAATTCGACTGCGTGTTGACCGACGTCGTGATGCCCAAGATGAGTGGTATCGCACTTGTGGAGCGGCTCCGCAAGATTCGTCCCTCGATGCCGATCGTGGTGATGTCTGGTTTCCCTGCGGGCAGTGATGGGCCCGCGCAGGAGATCCTTGCCGACTATCCATGGCTGCGTAAGCCATTTAGCCGCAACGACCTGTCGCGAGTGTTGGGGCCGATCTTGAACGCGGCGACCAACCACCAAGCAAGTTTGCACGATGGGTGAACCTGGCCACGCTAAAGCACGAGCAGCATCGAAGTATGGGCAAGATCCTGCATGCCGCGCTTTGCCAGCGCGGTATCGAGGCTCTCCAGAAACGGACGATCGTGTTCGATGGCCCTGGCTACTTCCGTGACCACGCTGACTAGCGTACGTTCCAGCAACGCTTGACGCTCCGCGATGGGCGCTTCAAGTGACGGATTCTCAAGCGCCGGATGCGTGAATAGTCGGTACCGAAGAATGGCCAGACGCAACATGCCGGCGGTGGCGTGTGCCATGAGCGTGGGTGCGCGGATGTACCAATCTTTCAGCCAGAACAACTTGCAGTAGTTTTCGAAGGCGCTATCGAGCAACGGGGCGAAATCTCGCTCCCACCGCAACCTGCGCAAACTGTAGTCGATCCAATGCTGTAGCCCGGGATCAGTAGTGAGTGGCTCGTCGTGGCCCGACTGCGTGCTAATGCGGTTCAGCTGCGCAAACGTCTCTGTCGGCAGCGGCTCTGGGTACTCGCTCAGACCAGTTCGGGCCTCGGTGACGGCCTGTACGAGCTGGACCGCATAGGCACCGGAGATGTTGAGCATCTCGAGTTCGTTCGTCAACTTGTCGAGCGTTCGGGGCTCGAGCAGCGCCTGCATATCTTGCTTCAGTCTTTGGCGCTCGACCCTTACTATGCCACGATGGAAATAGCTTTCAACGCGATGGGCAAAGTACGCGACGAAGAACAGGCGACAGCGCAAGTTGTAACCGGGAAGAGCGAGCAACTGGCCGACGAAGTCTCGGATCTCGCCCAAGTAGGCCACGTAGTCTGATGTCTGGTCATCGATTTCGAGCCGAGTATTCATGAAACGTAGAGCTATCGGTTCTGGTAGCTCCACCCGATCCGCACCGTCTGGAGCCAGCAGGCAGAGGCGAGCAGCCTCGGGGCAGGACAACGATGCCCAAAGCTCTTTCTTACCGCTAACCTGCGCACCTTCACGCGGGTATTGGGCACAAATGTCCGGCAGCGCTTCTTCACCCAAGGTTGCGTGGATCCTGCACTGATGTGCCTCGGTCACGAATGGGCATGCATCGTGCTGATTGAACTGTATGACGTAGGGATGGGTCTTGGTGGCAACGCCCTTCGGTGCTGGTATGACTGCATTCGACAGCGGACCAAGTGCCGATTTCGATAGTTCCAGCGCAGTTTCGAGCCGTTCGCGGTCTTCTCGAGTCAGCTGAATCGCCCAACCACGACAACAGGCGGAGCCGCAAGCCTCACCGATGCAGCGAAATCGTTCGACGTATTTGGCTGAAAGGTAGGCCATGAAACCGTTACTCGCTCGCCGACTATGGCGAGCCTAGCGCGAAGTCAGCTCGGATTGGTAGTCGGATTCTTTCGCGTGAACGGCGGAAGACCTTGCGACCACCCGGTAGGTTGACGTCCTTCGAAACCAGACGAGATTGTCGCCGTGAAGTGCCACTGCGGCGCCGTCGCGACTGTGGTGGGGGTGTTGGTCGCGTCGAGACCCAGCGTCCAGCGTGCGCATCGCACGGGTCGACTAGCGTGGTCGCCCTTCCCCTAGGTGGGTTCAGTCGGCAAGAACTCGCGCTCCCGCTCATACTTCACGTCGAGGCCGAGCAATTGGTTCAGTTCGTGAAACGTGGTCATGTGCTCGAGTTCGGCTTCGGTCGTGCCGTCGCGAAGGAGCGCAGCGAGCAGACGACTGAGGGCCTGCGACGTAGCCAGGAGGCCCGCGACTGGAACCGCGACGAGCGAAAACCCAAGACGATGCAGCTCGTTCACTGGCAAAATGGGGGTCTTTCCCTGTTCGACCATGTTGGCGACCAGCGTCACGCCGCGCACCTCCTCTGCAATTCGTTTGAAATCAGCGATACTGCGCGGAGCCTCGATGAACACCGCGTCGGCACCAGCGTCGCGGTAGAGTTTTGCGCGCTGGATTGCCGCGTCGAGACCGAGCACGGAAAGCGCATCCGTTCGAGCCGTGATGTGAAACGGCGCCGAGCCACGTACCGCTAACGCGGCGCGCAGCTTGGGCAAATACTCGCTGACACCGATGACTTGCTTGTGCTCCATATGACCACAGCGTTTTGGAAACTGCTGATCCTCGAGGAAGCAACCAGCAGCTCCGGCGCGCAAGAGCGCTTGAACCGTTCGCTCGACGTTGAAGGGGCCGCCGTACCCCGTATCGATGTCGACGATGATCGGGATTTCGACCGCAGGGCAGATGCGTTGGGCCGCGTCCAGCAATTGCGACTGCGTCACCAAGCCAAAGTCAGGCTCGCCCAGCAGACTTGCGCTCAGGCCATATCCAGAGAGGAACGCCAATTCGCAGCCGGCTCGTTGGGCGATTTTGGCTGACAACGCGTCCCAAATCCCAGGGCCCAAAACTGGCCTGCCCGCGGAAAGTAGCTCAAAAACACTGCGAGATGGCATGGCGCGGAGCGTACCTCGAGATCGGCCAAGACGCTTGGGGGCAATTGTCCTGCTGGTCGAGGGTCAAGGTCGAAGCTAAGGTTCGGCTGTCGCTCGGGGCGCAGGCTGCTCCTGCTGAGATGAACCCGCGGAACCTGATCCGGTTCGAACCGGCGTAGGGAAGCGACGCCAGCATCGGCGTTTTCCGCGACTAGCCCCAACTCGAGCGTCCCGGAGAACCGATGTCCCAAATCCAACTGCCGTTGCATGGTGCCGCCAATCCCTCGAGTCGAAGCGAAGGGACCAATCCTGGTTCGTTTGCGCTAGCTGCGAATATTGGGGGGCCGTTGACTTTCAGCTCACCGGACACGCCCGGGATGCCCGCTCCGAGTTCCAAGACGGCGTGGGATTTTCTCCCAGACGGTTGGACGCGCGAGGGAGCCTTTGCCAAAGCCCCTGCCGGTTTCGTCCCGGTGACACAGCTTGAGCACGCGCGGCTTGGAAATATCACCCGAGAGATGCGCCGCGTTTCTGAGCGTGAGCCGCACCTGACACCCGAGCAAGTTCGCGACGAGGTGGCTTCGGGTAGACTGATTATTCCAGCCAATCGCGTGCATTTGCAACACGCGCTCGATCCACTGGCGATCGGTCGGGCTTCGCGCACCAAGATCAACGCCAACTTGGGCGCCTCGCCCTTGGCATCGAGCACTGACGAAGAGGTCGAGAAGGTGCACTGGTCGGTGAAGTGGGGTGCCGATACGGTGATGGACCTTTCGACTGGGGGCGACATCGATGGTTGCCGCCAGGCGATCATCCGTGCCTCGACCGTGCCGATTGGCACAGTCCCGATTTACTCGATGATCATCGGGCTCAAAATCGAAGACTTGACTCCAGACATCATACTCGCGTCGTTACGCCACCAGGCTGAACAGGGCGTAGACTACTTCACGATCCACGCGGGCGTCTTGATGGAACACCTGCCCATGATCGGGCGGCGAGTGATCGGCATCGTATCGCGCGGTGGCGCGCTCTTGGCGAAGTGGATGCTGCATCACCAGCAGCAGAACCCGATGTACACGCTGTTCGACCAGATCTGTGACATCGTGCGCGAGTACGACGTGTCATTCTCGCTTGGCGATGGGCTTCGTCCCGGTGGTCTTGCTGATGCGAGCGATAGTGCCCAACTAGGTGAGCTTTCCACTTTGGCGAAGTTGACGGAAATGGCTTGGCGCAAAGGCTGCCAGGTCATGATCGAAGGCCCGGGTCACGTACCGTTCGATCAGATCGAATACAACATGAAGCTGCAGCGTAGCCTCTGTCACGGTGCGCCATTTTACGTGCTTGGGCCACTCGTCACCGATGTTTTCCCCGGCTACGACCACATCACCAGTTGCATTGGCGCCACCGCGGCGGCGTACCACGGTGCGGCCATGCTCTGTTACGTGACGCCGAAGGAGCATCTCGGCTTGCCCAAGAAGGATGACGTGAAGCAAGGTTGCATCGCCTACAAGATTGCGGCGCACGCAGCCGATGTAGCCCTAGGCATCCCCGGCACGCGCGATTGGGATGATCAATTGACCAAGGCGCGGGCAGCGCTGAATTGGGAGCAGCACTTCGAGCTCGCGTTTGACACGGATACGGCCCGCGCGCTGCACGACGAAGATCTCGACGTTGATACCGATTTTTGTGCCATGTGTGGCCACGATTGGTGCAGCGTGCGGATCTCGAAGGAAATTCAGGAATTCGCCAGCGGCAAGGCCGAGGGCTTCGGGCGAGCACGCGTTGTAGTCTCCGACGCACTAACCCCAACGCAGCGCGAAATCCTCGAACAGCGTGGGGTCCTGCCGCCAGAGGAAATTCATCGACTGGCAAGCAAGACGCGTAACGCCGTTGGGGCTGCCCAGGGCCACAAGGCAAACTGCCACAGCGACGTGACCGAGGCAGCCGTGGCCAAGCGACTTCAAACCGAGCGTCTGGTGGAGCTCCGTGTACCGGTACCCCGCGCAGATGCTGAGTAAACTTCACATTTGCTGCACGCGAAGGCCTGGCCGCATCACGCTGCTGGCATCTTCGACCTGCGATCCGCGGATATCGAGCGTCTTGAGGGCCTTGAGGCCCTTGAGCGGCTTGATGTCCTTGACCGGCGTGTTCTTCAACACCAATACTTCGAGCTTCTCGAGCTTGGCAAGTGGCGTCACGTCGGCCACCTGAGTGTCGTCGAGCAGCAGCTCGGTCATACCCGTGGCTGCAGTGAGTGCAGTGAGATCCTTCACTTGCGTGTGGGCTAAATCCACCCGATCGAGCTTGGTCATCTTGGCGAGTGGAGTAAGATCAGTGATGGGGTTGAGGCTCAAGCGCAAGCTTTCGAGTTTGGTGAGCCCGGCGATGGCACTTACGTCGTCGATCTCACCGCGACCGATGAACAGCTCCTTCAACTCAGTCATGTGCTGAAATAGGCAGATATCGAGTTCGGGGATTTTCGCTTGCGAGAGATTGAGCGAGCGGACCTTCCTCAAATCTGCAACCGTGAGCGGCCCCTTGGGCTTCTGCGCCTTGACGCGAATCGCCCCTTCGACCTCGGCATTATCGATCGTGGGCATGCCCTTCGGACAGTCACTGGCCAGCTTCTTTGGTTTTGTCTGGCGCGGCGCAGCGGACGGTTCAGGCGCGGCAATCGCGGGCGCCACGCTAGGCACAAGTGAAACGGCGGACGCGGCGGGTGCAGCTGAAGCGACACTCGGCTTTGTTGGTTTATCGTCACAACCGAGGAGGCAGGCGAGGGTGAGCAGGGACAAGGCTTTTGCGGCAGCAAGACGGGTCATGGGGGTGCGTGGAGCCTACCAGAGGCCCGGGGCCGAGCGGCAGCAGAAACGCGCAACGTCACTGTGACGGCGCGTCACAGGTGCGACAGCGATGTCCGAGCCCGAAGCGGACGTCGGTCCAGGCAAAGCCCGCGAAGTCCGGGAAGTCGCGGAAAATTGGGACAAATGGGGGCCCAAAGGTTCGGCTTTCCTAAATGGTCGTGCTGGCGGTACGATCCTTGCGAACGCCGAAACGCTCGCGAGGAACTATGACGAAGCAAATTGCACTACTTAGCCTATTGGCTCTTGGATTCGTGGCTTGCAAAGATGAAACGGTCGATTCCGCGGATGTTCGGACTTCAGGGATCCACGCCGAATTCGACGTGTTGGCAACTGGCAATGCCAAGGCCGTGGCAAGCGGAAAGCTTACCGTCGGGACGGGGGATACCTCTTTGGTACTGACAGGCGACGACAAACTAGTCGTCTCCGCGGCAGACGCCAATAAGACGATGAGTCGTGACGGGGACTACTATCGGGCAACATTTAACGGGGACGCAGGCGAAACCCTTTACACCTTCGCCTTCAATCGCGGCACCGAAGACGACACCGCACCGGACTCGAACGTGACACTGCCCGACCCCTTTGCGCTCGTCGGGCCAGCTGCCACCGATCAGGTATCTCGAGCTACACAACTCACGGTGACGTGGGCCGCGAGCGCTACTGCAGACAAGATGAATTGGACGCTTTCCGGTGCATGCTTGTTCGATTCGAAAGGCACGGTAGCCACGGACGGCACGATTACCATTGCCGGGACTGACTACGATGTGACGCCCAGTGCCGAGAAGGCAGCCAGTGATCCTAACGATGACAGCGAGAACTGCACGGCCACACTTTGCATCTTCCGGAAACGGACAGGCACCCTGGATGCAGCGTTCAACAAGTACGGCGGCAGCGTAAGTGCCGTCCAACAGCGCTGCACGAAGTTCGTATCAGTGCCGTAAGAACCGAGAACAATCTTCCAAGTGCCGTGCACGACGTGGTTTGGGCGCGGCACTTGCTTTTTTGCTCTAACTCTTCTCGAGGAGCCCACGCAACCGTGCCGGCGAAATCTCATAGAGATGACCGCAGTAGTCGCAGTTGATGCTCAATATTTCCTCTGAACTCGCAAGATCCTCGATGTCGTGCTGGGGCAATGTGGTCAAAGCGGCGATGACCTTGAGCTCATCACACCAGCAATTGAAGCGCACCGTGCTCGTGCCGAGCCTCGAAAAATCCATACCGTAGAGCAACTCGCCAATCAGCCAATCCGGGCCAAATTCAGGTTTGCACAGCAATTCGCCCATGTTCTGAAATTCGTTGAGGCGTTCGGTCATCACCATCAGTGGGCCGCGATGGGCGCCAGGCAGCAGCTGTACCAAGTAGCCGCCGGCACGCTCGACGCCGCCCGTAGCGTTCTGAACGACTGCGACTCCGACCATAGTGACGATCTGTTCCGAGATCTGCATGTAGGCCATGAGCCCGTCGGACATCGTGTGCTTGTCGCCTAACTCGACGATGCCTTGGTTGAGGCTGCCGTTGGGCAACGAACGCATCATGCAGAACGTCGCTCCAGGCTGCAGCGTGATCGGCACCTCGGCTTGTTTGCGCTGGACCAAACCACGAACGTCACCAGTCGGGTGGGAGTCGGCGATGAACTGCCCCGAAGCATTGGCGCTCTTCGCGATCCCTTGGACGCGCATATTCGGTGCCATGGTTTCACGGAACAGGATCGTTCCAATCAGCAGTTCACCAAAAGTTACTGCCTCTAGGCCGAAGGCATGCTGGGATTCGATAGTGTCGGCGATGGTTCGAGTGACGTCGCAAGTGAGCACGCGAAATGAACCATCGTCGGTCATGGCGCGGTGGATCTGATCGGTGGCAACTTCGGTGGGGTGTTGTGCCTGCGCGGGACTCTCAGTCATCGTGGTCCGAAGGCTAGCCACTTCGAGGCGCATCGCCAGTGGGTAGGGCAACTTCGCAGAAAAACGCGACATTGAGCGGACTATGGCGCGGCCACCAGTGTCGACAGGGCCATGTCGGGATCGCGGACAATCTGCTCCAGCAGACTAATGAAGCCCTGTACCACTCGCTCTGCCCCGGCTCGTTCGTAGAGATCCGTGTCGTATTCCAGATAGCCCGAGAGGCCCGTTGGGTTTTCGAAGAGATGAAACGTCCAATCGCGTTTCGCACCACGGTTTTCGCCCTCCAGATGCGTGGCAATCAGCCCGTCGCGCACGCAGATGCGATGATCGGAGCTGCTTTCGAGCTCGGTATGCAGGATTAGCACCACCGGCAATGGGTAAAGAGTCGTGCCGCCTTTCGTCAGCAGGGCAAATGGCAGTTCCGCGAGCTCGTGCGCCTGGAGGGTAGCTGCCCGTACCCGACCGAGCGCCAGCATGAAGCTCGGATTCTGTTCGAGATTGATGCGAATTGGGACTTGGTTGACGAAGCAGCCGACGACCCCAGATAGTTCCGGTCGACTTCGGTTTGCCATGAACGTGCCAAGGTTGAAATCGAGCTGACCCGAATAGCGATGCACGAGCATTCCGAGTGCCGTAAGTAGTGTTACAAAGAGTGTTGCTTGGCCTTCTCGACCCAAAGTGCTGAGCCCATGGCTTAGCTCGGAGTGCAGGCTGAACCGGCAGCGAGCGCCTGCCCGTGAGGGGAACTCTGGTCGGGGATAATCGGTGGGCAGTTGCGGTGCGGGCAGTGGAGCACCGAGCAGTCGTCGCGATGTGGTGACCCAGGCCTCGAGACATTCCCCGGCGAAGTAGCGATGTTGCCACAGCGCGAAATCACCGTAACGGATTGAAAGCTCTGGCAGCCGGGCGGCACGGCCCTCGACCTTGGCGCGGTACAGTTCGTAGAGCTCCCCGAAGAAGATAGGGAAGGAAGCGCCGTCAGCCGCCACATGATGCAAAACGACGATGAGGGCAGCGTCTTGCTCTCCAACAATCAGCAGTTGTGCCCGAAGGCCAGATTCTCGCGTTAGGTTGAATGGGCGAGTTTGCTCGGCATTCCAGCGCTCGGCGAGTGCCGATTCTCGGGCTGCCTGGGGGATGGTTCGAAGGTCCTCGACGGGCAAATCACAGCCGCACTCGTCGGCAAACCGCAAGCAAGTCTGCCCGTCCTGCTCGACGAAAGTGAAACGCAGGGCCTCTTGCCGCCCAACTAGAGCCGCATAAGCCCAGCGTAGGGCATCGACATCTAGCGACCCACGTAAGCGTGCGAGTGTTGGTAGGTTGTAAAAGCCGCGCCGAGGGTTGCTTCGCTCGACGTGCCACATCGCGAGCTGTTGGAACGACAGCGGGACGGCTCCTTCGGTCGTGCGGCGTTCGAGCGCGGTTAGTGCAGGCAATGTTGATGCGCTCGGGGCAACGTCTGCGGGCGGATTCGTTGTTGCGGTATCTGGAGCGCGGACCGCGGCAAGTTGCCCCTCAGCGATCCGCAGCAGGCTATCACCGCTGAGCAGTCGCATCGACGATAGTTCGAGACCGAGCCGCTGCTTGAGCGCTTGGCTCAGCTCAACCGCCATCAGCGAGTCGAGCCCCAGTTGGGTGAGTGGGGCTTGCGGATCGAGGGAAGTGGCAGCGATTCCAAGGATGCGCGCGGCTTGCTCGGCGAGCTTCGTCCCAAGCAGGAAAACGCGCGCTGCCGGTTCGCATCTCGCAAGTTCCTCGGTCAGTGATCGCCCATTGCTCCCCGGTTGGTTCGTTGGCGTGACGAAGGCCTCGAACCGCGGCGAGCCCAGCGCGACCAACCGCTCACTTGCTGCCTGCCACTCGATTGGGGCGACAATGGCACGAGCCACTCCGAGACGCAGGAGCACCCCGAGGCTGGTGAGTGCTTGTTGCGGTGTGAGGAGCGCGAGCCCCGTCTGTTCGAGTCGGGTACTGATGGCCCTTTCTCGCGCCAGGTAGCCGACGTCAGCAATGCCACCGAAAGCCACGCTCGTTGCAGGTAATCCGCGGCTCTGGCGGTGCTCTGCCAATGTGTCGAGAAATGAGTTTGCGGCTGAATAGTTGGCTTGCCCCGGATTGCCGAGCGTGGCGGCCACCGACGAATACAGAACGAAAAAGTCGAGCGCGAGATCGTGGGTCGCTTGATGCAAATTCCACGCACCCACCGCCTTGGGTAAAAATACGCGTTGGAGATCCGCTGGCGTCATTTGCAAGAGGAGGCCATCCCCGTAGACCGCCGCTGCGTGAATGATTCCACGCAGCGGCGGCAGCTGAGCGCGGACTTCGGAGATTGCGCGATTGAGCTCGTGGCGGTCCCCAACATCAGCCGTAAGCACCACGATATTGGCCCCGGTTTGACGCAATTCGGCGACAACCACTTCGGCTTCCGCGCTCGAGACACCATGGCGCGACAGAAGCGCTACGTGGCCTGCACCACGTTCTACGAGCCAGCGAGCAGTGCTGAGCCCAAAACCGCTCGTTCCGCCGGTGACGAGGTAGGTCGCGTTGGTGCACAGGGTCGGTTGCGGAGCGGTCGTAGCATCGACCGCGACAGCTTCGGGCTGTTGTAGTGTCAGTACGACTTTGCCAACATTCTGCCCCTGTGCGAGGTGGCGAAACGCGTCCTTCGCTGCTGCGATCGTGAAACTGCGACACGGAGGCGCTGGTAGAGCGTTTTCGAAGACGAACTGCAGGGACTCTCGCAGCAGTGCCGAGATGAACGTGGCATCACTTAGCATCAACTGATCGAGATCGAAGGCAATCAGCGAAAGCCCCTTCTGGAACGGGCGCATATCCACCTGCGCATCGCTATAGAAGTTGCTCAGATCGATCAATCGCCCGCGAGGTCGGAGGATCGAGAGGCTCTTCTGTAGCGTCCGAGCGGGCAAGGTGTTCAATACCAAATCGACCCCTTCGCCACCCGTTGCGGCCAAGAGCTCGCTGGCGAAGGTGAGCGAGCGCGAGTCGCCAACGTGTGCAACTCCTTGCGCCCGAAGCCACGCGCGTTTCTCCTCACTGCCCGCTGTGGCGTAGATCTCGGCCCCAAGATGACGGGCAATCTGCAGCGCGGCCTGGCCGACGCCGCCAGCCGCAGTATGAATCAAGACGCGCTCTCCGGCCTCGAGCCGACCGAAGTGTCGCAACGCTGCGTAAGCCGTCATATACACGACAGGACAAGCCGCAGCCTCATCAAAGGTCATTGTGGCTGGTTTCGGCACGACCATGGTGGCTTCGGTCACAACGCAGGTTGCAAAGCAGTGCTGCGCGATTGCGATCACTTCGTCCCCCGGTCGCAGCCCCGTAACGCCAGCCCCTAAGGCAAGGATCCGCCCTGCGCACTCGAGTCCCAACGAGCGGCCTGCGTAAGTGCGGGCGAGACTGGCCTCGTCGATGAGATTGAGTGCCTTCACCACGTCCTTGAAATTCAGACCGGCTGCGACCACCTCGATAGAAACCTGGCCAGGCCCGGGTGTGTGTGGTGGCATCGCCTCGAACAAAAGGCCGTCCACGCTGCCGGGATTGCGAATTGCCAGACGAAATGGGAGAGCGGCACCGGAAGTGATCAACGGCAACGAGCGCAGCCTTCGAACGTACCGGGTATCATTGCAGAGCGCGACCTCCGTTTCCGCGCTACCCGACCCAATCTCGCAACCGAGTGCGCTAATTTCCGTGTCGTTGCCCGAATGTAAATCCACCATCCGGACTCGCAACGTCGGCAATTCGTTACAGAGCACCCGGCCAAGACCCCAAATTGGCGCGTGATGGGGTTGGGCAATGCAGCCCGGCAGTGACTGAACTCCGCACGTGACCAGCCAAAGCCGTGGCGGGTCGGGCAGGTTTGCCAAAGCCCGTGCCACACCAAGTACGCTCTCGCTTCCGTGAAGTATCGCCGTTGTCGGCTCATCGTCGACGACGAGATTGCGCAAATGGATAACCTCGTCAAATGGACCAAGGCGTTGCAGTTCTATCCCAAACCCATCTGACGCGGGATCCTGCTCCAGGCGAACCGCCTGACCTTCCAAGGCTTCGAGGTGCTCTGCTAATAGCAGGCCTCGACCAATTCGATCGTCGAGGATGAGCCACCGCCCCGCGGGCACGGCAGTTCGCCCCGCTTCAGCAGGTGGCGCAGTTTGCCAAAATTCCTCGAAGGTGGAAGGCGACCCAACCGCACCAGCCGAGTCCGTAGCTAGAGCACGGTACTGCATACCTCGAATCGCGACGCAGATCCGGCCCAGCTCGTCAGCAATTAGTAGGTTCAACTCCAGTTGTGAATCGCGGCAATGGACCAGTTGCATGTGCATCCACGCGCGGGGGTCGGGCGGCTCGTACACAATGGATTCTTCTGTGTGGATGGGGATCCACGTTTGTCGCGATTGCCGCATCAGCACGGCCAGGACGCCATTCAAGTAGGCGTCGACGACTGCGGGATGCGTATAGTAGCCTTGAGCGTCGAGGGGCACACCGCTCGGCCAGCGCAGTTCGTAGAGTGCCTCCGTTGCCGCCCCAACCGTCTCGACCACGTCCGCCGCAGGACCGTACCAGAGACGCTCTATGCCCTGAAAGGTCGGACCGTAGGCGTATCCGATGGCGGAAAGTTCGCGGTAACATTGGGCGCCGGACAGCGTCTTTGGGCAACGCTTACGAATGGTCTCGAGCGCGAGTGGCGGGGGACGTTCGCCTTTTGGCAAGAGTGCAAGCTTACCGTGAACGTGGCGGATCCAATCGCGGCCGAGTAAGCTGTGGATCGAAAACCCGGTACCATCTGGTGTAAGCTCTAGGCGAACCTTCACGGAACGACTGGGTTCGAGGATCAGCGCTCGGTCGAGCCCAACCGAGCTCAGTACCACCCCACCGGTTCCGAACACCTCGCGTGCGGCGGCCATCGCCATTTCACAATAGGCAGTGTATGGAAAGACGACTTCGCCCTGGATGCGGTGCCCCGTTAGGTAAGCGAGACGTTCCAGATCCAACTCGCCTTCCCATGCCGGATAGGGCTGCCGCAGGCGCCGCCCCAGCAACGGATGAGAAAGCTCACTAAGACGGTGCAGCCGGGTCGCCTCGGCTTCTTGCCAATGGCTTGCACGTTGCCAAGGATAGCCAGGTAACGATACGTAACGCCCACCTGCGGGGAAGAGACGAGCCGCGTCGAGTGGCCACCCTAGGCAATACAGCTCTCCGAGCGTTGCAAGGAGACATTCACGTTCATCACGATCGCGACGTAGCGACGCAAGCACCTTTGCGTCCACACCCGTACACTCTTTGAGCGCGGTGCCCAAAACTGGGTGTGCGCTCACTTCGATAAAGAGCCGATGCCCAGCCCCGTGCAGCGCAGCAATCGCCCTGGCGAACACCACGGGCCGGCGGATGTTCTGCGCCCAATAGTCAGCATTTAGCTCAGGGCCGTCGACCAATTCGCCAGTGACCGTCGAGAGCAGTTTGAGTTTAGCGCGTTCAGGGCGCAGCCGCGCGAGCGCCGCCCGGAGCGGTTCCATCAGCGGTTCCATGAGCGGACTGTGGTATGGCACCTCGACCTTCAGAAAGCGGTTGAAGTGCGAAGCCTGAGTCAGGTGAGCCGCGATTGCATCGAGGACCAGGTTGTCGCCCGCGAGCGTCACCGAACGCGGACTATTGACGGCAGCGATCGAGACATCTGCTTCATGTCCGTGGAGCCACGGTTGCACGTCTTCGGGACCTAGACCGACAGCCAACATGCGACCGTGACCTGCCGTCGCTGCCTGCAATCGACTTCGGTGCAGGACTACCATCAGCGCGTCAGACAGACTCAGTGCTCCCGCGACGTGCGCCGCGGCCACTTCACCCACGCTATGCCCCACCACCGCGCCCGGCTCGACGCCAAAGTCGCGCCAAAGCGCGTACAGGCCGATCTGAACAGCGAAGATTGCCACCTGGGCAATTTCCGTCCGATCGATCGGGAGCGTGCCACGGCTCAACACATCGGAAAGTGACCAATCGATGTGGCCTGCAAGTTCGGCTTCGCAGGCTTGCACCACAGCGCGAAATGGCTCCTCGTGCTCAAGCAAACGTCGGCCCATCCGTGGCCACTGCTGACCCATTCCCGAAAAAACAAACACTGGGCGTTCCACGTTGCGTGCCGCCTCGGCTCGGCCCAAATTCGTACCGAATCGGGTTTGCCCGTCGAGGATAGCCTGCAGATTCTCGCGCATGCTTGCGGGAGTCGAGCCGACGACAGCCAGACGGCATGGATGGTGGCTGCGGCGAGCCAGCGCGGACCAACATAGGTCGGACAAGCACACGTCTGTATCGGCAAGTCTGCGGCGCTGCGCTTGGCCGAGTTCGGCGAGCGCTGCATCACTGCGGGCCGACAACACGAGCAGCTCGGAGCGCTCGGCACCAGGCGAGGACCGTGATTCAGCGAGCGCGAGCGGAGGTTCGCTGAGGATGGCGTGAGCGTTCGTACCGCCGAAGCCGAAGGAGTTGATTCCAGCCAGCCGCGGGGCTTCGTCGAGGTTAGAAGGCCAGGGCTCGAGAGCTGTCGGGATCCGAAGTTTCAGGGCGTCGAGTGAAATGCGCGGATTGGGCGATTCGAAGTGAAGATTGGCTGGGATTTGTCGGTGTTGGAGTGAGAGTATGAGCTTTATTAACCCGGCCGCACCCGATGCAGCTTCGAGGTGCCCGATGTTGGTTTTGACCGAACCAACCACGCAGGCGATAGCTCGCCCAGGACTGAGCGCAGTCCCAATCGCTTCGGCCTCTATCGGATCACCCACGGGCGTCCCAGGGCCATGGGCTTCAACGTACTGGATCTGGTGTGGCTCTACCGCTGCCTGCCGAAGGGCAGCTTGGATCGACGCAATCTGTGCGTCTCGATTGGGCATGGTGATGCTGACAGTGCGCCCATCCTGATTGACTGAAGTGCTGCGGATGACGGCCCGGATCCGATCGCCGTCGCGCTGCGCGGCGGAAAGCGGCTTCAATACTACGAGGCCACCACCTTCGCTGCGCACAAAGCCATCGGCACGCGCATCGAATGCATGGCAACGTCCGGTCGGTGAGAGCATCGAAGCCTTGCTGTGCATCACGAACGTATCGGGCTTCAGGTTCAGGTTCACACCGCCAGCTAGCGCCAGCGAGCAACCGTCGTGCCAGATGGTATTGCAGGCGTGGTGGACGGCCACGAGCGAGCCAGAACAGGCGGTATCGACCGCAACGCTCGGCCCACGAAGATCGAAGTTGTACGAGATTCGATTGGCGACGATGCTGAAGTTCAGCCCCGTGCCGGTATGCGCGTCGATAAGCGGGTACGCGTCGGGGTGGACCTGAAGACTGTTGTATTCGGGCAGCGTGATCCCCACGTAGACACTGGTCAGGCTGCCGGCAAGTGTCGCAACGTCGTAGCCAGCATCTTCGAAGGCCTCCCATGCCAGCTCGAGCGCAAGCCGCTGCTGCGGGTCCATCTGCATCGCTTCTCGCGGAGAGATCCCGAAGAATGCAGCGTCGAAGCGGTCAATGTGCTTGAGGAAGCCGCCATGGCGCGCGTAAGTCTTTCCCGGGCGGCTGCGATCGGCACTGTAATGTGCCGACAGGCTCCAGCGCTCGGGTGGTACCTCGGTGATGGCATCGACACCGTCGCGCAACAACGCCCAAAAAGCATCCGGACAAGTGGCGCCACCTGGGAAGCGACAGGCAAGGCCGACAACGGCCAGAGGCTCGAACACGGCGATGGGTTCGCGGGGATGGGATTGGGCCATTGAGATCAGTTGTAGGGTTGCGCGGGGTCTGACGAGAGGTCGTCAAATAGCCGAAGGATGAGATCAAGCTTTGCAAACATACGCGTCAGCTCTTCGAACTCGCGCTTCAAGCGCACTTCGGTTGTGGAGCCGCGCGACTGGTCGAAGGCCACTCGCGACACGAGTCGCGCGCCAATCGACACGCGCATTACCGCTACCTCGCGAGCGACGCCCTCGGCAATTTGAATTGGCTGCGCGACATGACAAAGTGTTGCAGCCAAACTGAGATCGGTGCGACTCGCCGTTGCGGGAAGCTTGGTCGAAATGTCCTGGTTGAGCCAGCGATAGATCCGGCTGAGTTCGCTCAGCTCCAAGCACCTTTGGTTGTGGAAGATCGCAAATGCAAAGATGCTTGGCGCGTTATCCCAAGCCTCCCCCGTTGTTTGGGAGCGGCAAATGGGTATGGTTGAAATTGGCCTTAGGTTGGGCCGTTGCTTAATTGAACCGACGATGGCGTCTCCGACGGCAACGAGGCAGCTCTTCGCTTGCGTTGTCGGCACGGCAAAGAACGTTTGAAGCTCGCGCAACGCGGCCTCCCAACGCAGCAAGAGTCCGATGTTGGGTCGGCGACACAGGCCCGCGCGCAATCGCGGCCAACGCTTAGGCCACTCACAATAGGTCGAGTACCCGGAAAGACCAGGCAGTGGAGCGGCGTCGCGTACACGATCGGCGAGCTCGTGGGGAAGCAGAAGCGCTCCAGCAAATGGCGGGCCAGTCATGAATTTTGAGCCCGTGAGCAGCACCATGCAGTTCTCACGTAAATAGGTGGCGATTGTATGCTCCGACGTTCGAAGTTGGCTCGCATCGACCAGCACGTCTAGGTGCGTTGGGTGGCGCTGCTTCAAATCGGCAATGGTGTCGTGGCTAGGCGCCAAGAGCCCCGTCTTCGACGGCTCGAGGACGTGAAGCACCACGTGACACCCGTGTTCAATGGCACGTTCCACTGCGGCCGTGACGCTAAGGTCGATCGTGGTCGAGGCGAGCGCAGCTCCAGCGCAGTCTCGCACTGGTACGACTTCGACCCGAATTTGCCCTTCCGTTAGCCCATCGAGCAGAGCCCCACTCGAGACCGCTGCGCCGAGGGCTGTCCGCGAGTCGAAATGGCGCCCCGCCGCTGCAATGCACACGTTCTTGCCGGTTTCGCGCGGTCCGGTGACGACGTTGACGAGTCGTTCGACACCCCAACTGAGCACCACCTCAAGCACGTAAAGTTCTGCGTCGGTTCCGGAGGGAGCGAGGATTACTTCCGCTCCGAGTTCGCCGCAGTAGATATTGGATATCTCTCGTCGAATGCGCTCGAACTCGAGCTCGACCACGGCCTCGAAATTTCCGCCGACCGTACCCTCGACTAGGCGCTGGCGCAGCGCATCAGCTGCCGCAAAGGCGCCAGCAGAAATCGACGTTGCTGTGCATGACGCAAATGTGATGGCACTCGGTCGCGGCTGAGGGCTGCAACCGTAGCCATTGAGCCCCGTGTTTGGGTCGATGCGAAGCCGACTATCGCCGCCTGATGTCAGTAACTGTTCGAGCGGCACTGTCAGATCGACCGGTTCGTACTGAATCATGAGCAGGTCTCCAACACGCGGGCGCCGCAGGCCAATACTTGTTCGATGAGTCGATCGAAATCGGCGAGCCTACTCCGATGGTTCGTGATGGCAACACGAATTACCGTCCTCCCTCGAAGCTTGGTGGCTGAAGGAACCACGTCGCCACCATCCTGTAGGGCAGCCACTATCCGCTCGTTGACGCCATCGAGGTCAGGTGCCACTGAATGTTGGCCGAGGAAACGAAAACACACAATATTTATTGTCACTGTGGCACACAGCTCAAGTTCGGCGTGCTCAGCGATGCGTGTGGCTAGGTATGCAGCCTGCTCGCAGTTCTCGAGGATCTTTTCGCCGAGGCGCCGCGCGCCATGCTCCTTGATGGTGAGCCACACCGGTAGAGCGCGAAATCCGCGCGAGAGCTCGGGGCCAAAATCGCAGAACCATGGATCCCCGCCGGCAAGACCAGAAGGGCTCGACTGAAGGTAGTCCGGACGCGACGAAAAGGCCGCCATGTGCTTCTCTCTGCTGCGAATCAGCACACAGCCCGCGTCGTAGGGAACATGCAACCACTTGTGGAAATCAAAGGCAATCGAGTCTGCTTGCTCGATACCGCGCAAGCGCGATGCCAGCTGCGGCACCAAAGTGAGGAGTGCTCCGAATGCGCCGTCGACATGCAACCACAACCCCTCGGCTTTGCAGATCGAGGCGATAGCGTTCAAGTCGTCAATCGCTCCAGTGTTGACGGTTCCAGCCGTGGCGATGACGCAAACGGGACGGCGTGCAGCACGCCGTTCCCTGTCGATTGCCTGCCGCAGTTCGGCCAAGTCCATGCGAAAATCCTGGTCAACACCGATCAGGTGAAGCGCGCGTCGCCCGAGGCCCAATAGCTCCAATGCCTTCTGCACCGAAGCGTGTGCCTCAGTCGACGCGAAGAAGACCATCGCCTGCGCGCCGCTGAGCCCTTCGTTGCTGACGTCGAGCTCGCTACCCGAGTTACGCGCTACGGCGAGCGCGACCAGAGTTGCCATCGAGGTGCCGCTCAGCAATATCCCGCTGGAATCGTCGGGATACGCAAACAGCCCTCGGCACCATTGTAGTACCTGGCGTTCGACGTACACGGCACCATGGTTACGACCACCAACGTTGGAGTTCATCGCTGCGGCGAGCAACTGAGCCAATGCTCCCCCCATGGTGCCCGAGCCGTGGACCCAACCCCAGAAGCGCGGATGAATGTTACCCGTTGCAAACGGCATAACGAGTCGAATCGCGTCGGCGAAGGCGCGTTCGGCCCCATCGGGCTCGAGGGGAAGCGGGGCCTCGAGTTGTGCTCGGACACCTGCAGGAACGGGCAGCCAGGTGGGCCGCTGCCTCACGTCACGCAGGTAGTCGAGCGAACAATTCACAACTCGATGTGCGAGCTGCCGATACGCTTCCCAGTCCACAGGGTCCAGAGACACACCGCGCCTAAAACCACTCATGCGGCCCAATCCTGGAGCATCGCGCAGATCGGGTCAAGTCCGCCGCGGAGCTATGCCGCGCATTGCGGAGCTGGGAGGAAACTGTAGCTTTCGCTTGTCGAAGGCTGAGCTTGCGGCGTCGTGCGCGTTGGTGCTATTGGCTGCGCGGACTGGTAGCGGCAGGAGCATGAGCGATGGCGGGAACTACGAAATCGGGGATCGAGCTTTGCCGGATTGCGCGTGGGGAGAGTTTTCCCTTGTCGTATGTCCAATCGTACATTTGGTACCACCCGCTGTGGAATCCTGGGTTGCCGAGTCATTTCTGGCACCAGCCGTTGTCGCTGCGGATCAGCGGCAAACTTGAGTATGAACTGTTGCGTCGGAGTTGGGCAAAGTTCATTGCTCGCCACGAGTCCGCGCGTACCGTTTTCACGGAATCTACATCCGGGCAGCCACGGCAGCACATCCTCGCGTCGGGTCCAGACGGATTGCCCGTGGTCGATCTTCGTTCGCTCGCCCCCAGCGTTCGGTTCACCGAGGCCGAGCGGCACATGCGGGAAACGTTGCAGCAGCCCTTCGACCTTGCCGCTATGGCGCCCATCCGCACGCTGCTTTTGAGACTGGACGATGAATCGCATCTGTTTTTCTTCTCGGTTCATCATCTGATTGCCGATGGCTGGTCCCAAGGGGTTTTTCTGCGTGAGCTGGTCGAGGACTACGACGCCTTGCGCCAAGGTCGGAGCTCAAAGGTTCGTTCCTCCGCGCTCGAATACGTGGACTACGCCGTGTGGCACCGCCGGGCGACCGAGTCGGGCGGTCTAGATAAGATGATCGACTATTGGGTTGAGCAGTTGTCGCCGCCATTTGCTGGGATCCGTTTGCCCACCGAACCGCCTACGCCCGGTTCGAGTCCCTACGCTGGGGCGATCGAGCGGTTCAACATTTCGTCCGAGTTGATGCAGCGCGCGCATGACGTCGGTAAAACCCTCGGCACGACAATCTTCGGCGTTGCGTTGGCTGGGCTCTACTTGGTGTTGCATGCGTGGACCCGACAAGTTGATTTGCTGGTGAGTGTACCTGTCGCCAATCGCTCGACGAGTAAGGCGTTTTGGCGCGTATTTGGCTGCTTTAGTCGGCAATTGCCGTTTCGCGTGAACCTCGACGACGATCCGACGTTCGCGCAGTTGGTTCGGCGCGTAGCCGAGACGAATTTGCGGGCACACGCCAACCAAGAAGCACCGATCGTAAAAGCGGTTGAACGATTGGGCTTTGCGCATGCCCCCCAAGCCGCCATCGGGAAAGTCGTCTTCATTTACCAGAACGCGGTGTTGGCTCGAATGGCGCGCGATGAGATAGCATTCGACGTCGAGATGCGCTGGGATCTGCCGGGCTTGGCTCGCGAAGATATGGTTTGGCAGTTGTTCGAATCCGCCGTTGGGCTCGAGGGCTGGCTCGAGTACAGGACCGGGCTATACGCGCAGTCTACGATGGCCCAACTCACCGCGGACTATGTCTCGCTTCTAGGTCAAGCACTCGACGCCAGCGACCGCAGAATCTCCGCGTTTTCGCCGACCCGACACGGCGTGCGCGAGTAGAGTGGAAGGCCCCGGCTGGGCCCAACCAAGACGCAGCTCTCACGCCTCCGGCAGTTTCGTGGTCGTCAACTCGTCAAGGCTCTCAACGTCCACCGGTGGACCAGGGATGCGATACTCTTCGTTGAACCACCTGCCGAGGTCGAGTAGTTTGCAACGCGTTGAGCAGAACGGACGCGTCGGCAAGTCGGCTGGCACCTCTAACTGCTTCTGGCACTCGGGGCATACGATTCGCATGAGTGCCTGCCTATACCACTCGGTGGTTGGTTTGGACCGAGCGCGACCAATGGGCCGATGTGACGTTCAGTCGTGCGGACCGCAACTCGGTCGTGTTTCAGCCACGGTCAACGACGCTGACATACCCAAACGTAGCCACGTCGCACAGACCAAAAAGTTGCACTGGATGCGGTGGTTGGCTGCGGTTGCACGCCGCGGTCGGTGGCGTCGCAGAATTTGCGCCCGCGCTCGAGATATGTTTCCAGGATGTCGTTACTGCAACAATTTCCGGTACTTTTCAAGTCATCCGGAGCGCCGCGGCGTTCGAGCTAAACCGTCACGACCGAGGCAATTTTCGCCCTGCTTAGTCGTGGAAAAGTTGTATGAAGGGCCACCGGTTCAGCCATTACCCGGCCGCGTGACGGAATTACCCGCAACGGGCGAGCCCGACAGCGACCCGATGGTCCCGGTGAGATGGATCCTAGGTGAGCGTGTGCTCGCCCGCGTCGCTACAGCGGCGTCAGCTGGCAAAAAGCGAATGAGGTAGCAGCTATGAAGATGATTTATAAGTTCTCCGGCAAGGTCTGCGACGGCAAATCTGAGCAAAAGGCTCTACTCGGTGGCAAGGGCGCCAACCTCGCTGAGATGGCGAGCCTCGGCATCCCGGTTCCCGCAGGCTTTACGATCACGACCGAGGTCTGCACGGAGTACTACAAGGTTTCTCCTCCCCAACTCCCTGCTGGTCTTGCCGAAGAGATCAAGAAGGCCATGGAGTGGATGGGCGGCGAAGCTGGCAAAAAATTCGCTGATCCGGCGAACCCCCTGCTCGTCTCGGTGCGTTCCGGCGCTCGCGCTTCGATGCCCGGCATGATGGATACCATCTTGAACCTCGGCCTCAACGACATCACCGTCGAAGGCCTGGCGAAGAAGGCGAACAATCCGCGCTTCGCCTACGATGCCTACCGTCGCTTCCTGACGATGTACGGCAACGTCGTGCTCGAGCTCGAGCATCATGATTTCGAGCACCTCATGCACGATGTCCGTAGAGACGTCGCTAAGCGCAAGAACATCGCGATCCCGAAGGACCATGAGGAACTCGCCCGCGCAGTGCCGGACACGGCGCTCGAGGCTGATGATCTCAAGAAGCTCTCGAACCTCTACAAAGCGCTGATCAAGGAGAAGACCGGCAAGGATTTCCCGTCGGATCCCTTCGAGCAGCTCCTCGGCGCCATCGACGCCGTGTTCCGCAGCTGGAACAACAACCGCGCCAAGTTCTACCGCAAGATGAACCAGATCCCCGAGGAGTGGGGCACCGCGGTCAACGTTCAGATGATGGTGTTCGGTAACACTGGCGACACGTCGGGCACCGGCGTGTGCTTCACGCGTAACCCCTCGACCGGCGAACACAAGTTCTTCGGCGAGTGGCTCCCGAACGCCCAGGGCGAGGACGTCG
>Ga0302323_100000228_pt1 | contig 43320 bp, 34 predicted proteins | sample Fen_T0_3_FD_201950 | JGI IMG/M metagenome (GOLD analysis project Ga0302323, IMG submission 201950) | Peat permafrost microbial communities from Stordalen Mire near Abisko, Sweden - Fen_T0_3 | ecosystem: Environmental > Terrestrial > Soil > Wetlands > Permafrost | place: Sweden: Abisko...
GAATTCGCTTATGCTCCCGTGCGCGATCAAGTCCGCGACCTGCGGGAGTATCTTTGACCCTGCTCGCATCCGCAGGGAACTCGCCGAAATAGAAACCAAACTCTCCGATCCGGCGCTGTGGTCCAATCCAAACGCAACTAAACCGCTCATGCGGGACAAGAAGCGCCTGGAGACCATGGTGGCCGACGATGAGGAGATGGTGCGCCGCTCGGGCGACATCGAGGCCTATTTCGAACTCGCCAAGGAAGGCGAGGATGTTCTCGCCGATCTCGAACGCGACATCAAGGCGCTGGCCGCATTCAACGAAGAGCTTGAAGCGCGCACGATGCTCAATGGCGAGGCCGATCCGCTGAATGCCATCATCACCGTTCACCCCGGCGCGGGCGGCACAGAGAGCCAGGATTGGGCCGAGATGCTGATGCGCATGTATCTGCGCTGGGCCGAGCAGCAGGGCTTCAAGACCGAGATGAACGACTACCAGGATGGCGAAGAGGCGGGGATTAAATCCGCCACATTCACCATCATGGGCGAGTATGCCTTTGGGCAGTTGGCCGGTGAGAGTGGCGTGCATCGGCTTGTCCGCATCTCGCCCTTCGACCAGGCCAAGCGGCGGCATACTTCCTTCGCGTCCGTTTATGTCTCGCCAGAAATCGACGAGACCATCCACGTCGACCTGAAGGTCGAAGACCTGCGCATCGATACCTATCGAAGCGGCGGCAAGGGCGGCCAGCACGTGAATACCACCGACTCGGCCGTGCGCATGACGCACTTACCTACAGGCATCGTCGTCCAGTGCCAGAACGAGCGTTCGCAGCACAAGAATCGCGACAAAGCGATGAAAATGCTCCGGTCGCGGCTGTATGAATACGAACTCGAAAAAAAGCGGGCCGTCTCGCGCAAAGTCGAAGACTCCAAGCTCGAAATCAACTTCGGTTCGCAGATCCGCTCGTACGTCTTGCAGCCTTATCGCATCGCCAAGGACCATCGCACCAAGGTCGAGGTCGGCGACGTGGACAAGGTGCTCGACGGATACCTGGAGCCTTTTTTGCGCGGCTATCTGCTGGCCAAGCGCCGCGGCACGGCGGTTGCGCCTGGAGCGGACGACGATCTGGACGTATAACCACCTGCGGTGGGGCGGACTTTGAAATGGACTGCCCAGCGTTTTGCGTCCAGAGCCCAGTGGACGGAGTCCAACTGTTGAGGAGTCAGAGTTCCCCGATGCGTCTCTTCCGATTGATCTTCGCGATTTTGCTGCTGGTTGCGGCCGGGTTGCCCGCGCTTGCGGCGTCGAGCTTCTTTGAAGCGGATCATGTACGGGTGGAATTGCTGGTGCCTGGCAATGATCTATATTCCAGCGACAAGCTGAACGATGTGGGCCTCTATTTCAAGCTTGAGCCAGGCTGGCATATTTATTGGAAGAATCCCGGCGATGCTGGCTTGCCACCGCATGTTTCGTGGACGCTGCCCGCGGGAATCATTGCAGGACCGATGCAATTTCCCGCACCGAAGCGGCTGCCGCTCGGGCCGCTGATGGATTTTGGCTACGAGAAGGAAGTGCTCTTTCCGCTCAAGCTACATGTGGCTGACAGCGTCAAGGGCGGCCCCGTGACACTGCGCGCCAAGGTTGATTGGCTGATTTGCCAGGCAAGCTGCATTCCCGGAAAGGCCGAGTTGGAGGTGCAGAGAAATGTATTTGGAGGGATGTTCAAGATTCCATATGGGCTACCCGCTCAGTTTCGGCCCTTTATCGAGAGGATTCCCAAATCGCTTCCACGCAGTGTAAAGCTTGGGTTCATCTCGACACGTGAGGGGTTTCGCTTAACGGTTGAGACCGGCAGACGCGAAACAACGGCTTTATTCTTCCCCGCGGACCAGGACATTCTTGACAACCCCGCACCGCAGAAGGTCACGCCGTTAGAGAATGGACTGATTCTCGACCTGAAGAAGGATGGAAGCCTCAAGAATGAACCCAAGCAGTTGCGCGGGGTATTGGAGCTTTCTGGCGGACGGAACTACGAGATTGTTGCGCTGCCGCCGGGAGCTATGGCCGTACCTCAGAGTGCGGCGGGCGGGCAAAATTCAGGAGAAGTGGCCTCAGGGGCTAAAGCCCCATCTGATGTGAATGCGGCGAATACCGGGGCTGAAGCTCCGGCCTACCAGGTGCCTGTTGCGTCCGCAACTGTAAACCGCGTGCCTATTGTTGCCCAGCCGCTTTCTCTTGCGCTGCTGCTGCGAACTTCCGGTCTGGCGTTTCTTGGTGGGTTGCTGCTGAACCTGATGCCTTGCGTCTTTCCGGTGCTGTTTCTGAAGGGGCTGGCGCTGGTTAACTCTGGGAATAAAGAGCGGGGTCGGCTGCGGGCGCATGGGTTGGTTTATGCTGCGGGGATTCTGGTTTCGTTCTGGGCGCTGGTGGGCTTGCTGCTGGGGTTGCGGGCGGCGGGGGCCACGCTGGGTTGGGGATTTCAGTTTCAGTCGCCGGTTTTCTTGTCGCTGATGGCGGGGTTGCTGTTCTTTCTAGGGCTGTCGTTGGCCGGGCAGTTTGAGATCGGGTTGACGCTGACCTCGGCGGGTGGATCGCTGGCAGAGAAGCAAGGGTATACCGGCAGCTTCTTTACGGGCGTGCTGGCTGTGGTGGTGGCTACGCCTTGCACTGCGCCCTTCATGGGAGCGGCGGTTGGCTATGCGCTGGCTCAGTCGGCGGCGGTGACCTTTGCTGTCTTTACGGCGCTGGCGTTGGGCCTTGCTGCACCTTATGTTGCGCTCACGCTGCAACCGGCGTGGACGCGCCTGCTACCCAAGCCCGGCGTTTGGATGGAAGTGCTGCGGCAGGCTGTGGCGGTGCCGATCTTTGCCACTGTTATCTGGCTGGCGTGGGTTTTGGCGCAGTCTTATGGAGCAGGCGTGCTGGCTGCGCTGCTGGCGAGCTTTCTACTACTGGCGATTGCTGGATGGTTTCTTGGCCGCTGGCCGGCTCGGCGCTGGTCAACGGCGGTCGCGGCGGTGATCGTGCTGGCGGTGATTGGCATCAGTGTGGTCGCGCCGGGCAAACTGGCTGTGGCTTCGGAGAGTTTGACTGATCGAGAGGCCGCTGGGGTCTGGCAGCCTTGGTCCGAGGCGGCGGTGAGCCGTTCGCTGGCGGCTGGGCAACCGGTCTTTGTGGACTTCACCGCAAGCTGGTGCCTGAGTTGCCAGGTGAATGAGCGTGTGGCGCTGAATCAGCCTGATGTCGTGAAGGCTTTCCAAGAGAAAAATGTTGTCTTGATGAAGGCCGACTGGACGCGACACGATGAGGCCATTACGCAGGCGTTGACCGCTCTGGGGCGGAGCGGCGTTCCGGCTTATGCGCTTTATACGCCGGGCCAAAGTGAGCCGCAGATGCTGCCCGAGGTGCTTACGCCGGGGATTGTGACTGATTCGGTGGGAAAGCTGCCGAAGCCGGCTCGTTGAGCGCGCCAAGGTTTGTGGTATCCCAGGTCCGCAAAGTGCGCGGGACCTGGGGCACCCGGCCAATTTGATCGAAGATCGGCTGCGGCCAAACGAGAATGTGATCAATCTCAACTTCGCTTGCCGGCGCGGATTTTTCGAATTTCTTCCATGCGCTGGGCCAGGAGTTTTTCGCGTCCCTCTTGTGTGGGCTTGTAGTAGCTGCGGCCTTTTAGCGAATCTGGCAGGCAATCCATGTTGGCTACCTTGCCCTCTTCGTCGTGGGCGTAGCGGTAACCCTTGCCGTAGTCGAGTTCCTTCATCAGCTTCGTTGGCGCGTTGCGCAGATGGAGGGGAACGGGATCCTGGCGGGTCTGCTCTACCTCTTGCTGCACGGCTCCGTAGGCTGTGTAGACGGAGTTTGACTTAGGCGCAAGGCAGAGATAGACGACGGCTTCGGCGAGCGCGAGATCGCCCTCGGGCGAGCCGAGAAAGTCGATGGCTTCTTTGGCTGAGAGGCAGAGATTGAGAGCTTCAGGAGCGGCGAGGCCGATGTCTTCAACGGCCATGCGAACGACGCGGCGGGCCAGATAGAGCGGGTCTTCTCCGGCGGCGAACATGCGCGCGAGCCAGTAAAGCGCGGCGTCGGGGTCGGAGTTGCGTACGCTTTTATGCAGCGCGGAGATGAGGTTGTAGTGCTCTTCGCCGGATTTGTCGTACATCAGGACGCGCTGCTGGACGGCTTCAGAGGCGATGGTTTTGTCGATGTGTTTCTTGCCTTCGACGGCGAGTTGCGCGGCAACTTCGAGGGCGTTGTAGGCCGAGCGGCAGTCGCCGCTGGAGTAACTGGCGATTAATTCAAGTGCATCGTCGTCGGCAGTGAGATCCAGCGCGCCGAGGCCGCGTTCTTTGTCTTCGAGGGCGCGACGAAGCAGGGACGCGATCTGCGGCTCGGTGAGCGATTGCAGTACGTAGACGCGGCAGCGGGAGAGGAGCGCCGAGATGATCTCAAAAGAAGGATTCTCTGTGGTCGCGCCGATCAGGCGGATGGTGCCGCGTTCGACGTAGGGCAGGAAGGCGTCCTGCTGGGCCTTGTTGAAGCGGTGAATTTCATCGACGAAGAGGATGGTGCGCGAGTGCATCTGCGAGGCCTGCGCGGCGGTGGCCATCACCTGCTTGATCTCTTTGATGCCGCTCATGACGGCGGAGAACTCGATGAAGCTGGCGCGTGTGGTATCGGCGATGATCTTGGCCAGCGTAGTTTTGCCGACGCCAGGCGGGCCCCAGAGGATCATGGAGCCGGAGCCCGAAGCGTCGACTCCGTCGCGTTCGATCTGGATGCGAAGAGGCTTGCCGGGGCCGACGAGATGCTCCTGGCCTGTGTACTCTTCCAGGCTGCGGGGGCGCATGCGCTCGGCCAGAGGCGCGGTGCGGAGTGGGGTGCTGGGGCCTTCGGGTTCGCCGTCAAAAAGGCTCATATTTGGTGACTCATGAAGAGGGCTGGTTGAGGTTCGAGGTCTCCCACCCATTCGCTGAAAAACGCGAATGGATGGGGCACCCAAGAGAATACGCTATTCATGCAAAGCACCCGCTCGCTGGCTGGAGGCTTCGTAGAGCAGGATGCTGGTGGCGATGGCTGCGTTGAGGCTCTCGACGGGGCCGGGGCAGGGAATCGTGACGGCTCCATTGGCCTGGGCGGCGAGTTCTGCGGGGACGCCGTTGCCTTCATTGCCGATCATGAGAGCTACTGAGCTGGCGAGGTCGATGCGGTTGGCTGGCTCTGCTCCACTGACGGCGGTCGTCCAAATTTTCACGCCGGACTGGCGCAGGCGGGTGAAGCAATCTTCGGTGGTGACGGTGAGCAGCGGGAGACGGAAGAGGCTGCCGGCAGAGGCGCGGACGGACTTGGGATTCCATGCGCTGACGGTGCCGGGCAGGCAGAGGAGGCCGGTTGCGCCAAAGGCCTCGGCGGAGCGGACGATCGTTCCCAGATTGCCGGGGTCTTGGAGACCGGCAAGGACGACGATGAGCGATTTGGCATTCGCACGGTTGGCGAGAATGTCGGGCCAACTCCACTGCGGCGGTTCGACGAGGGCCGCAACGGGCTGAGGAGTCTCGGTGGAGAGAGCGGAGTCGAGCAGCTCTCTGGGCACCAGGAGAATCTCGGCGTTTGCCGGAAGCGAGAGGCCGTCGAGTAGACTCTCCGATCCCAGCGCAACAAAGACGCAGGGGAGATGGAGGCCGGCTCGTAGGGCCTCCGCGAGCAGATTTGGCCCCTCGATGGCTGCCAAAGGCTGGCTGGCGCGGCCGGGTTGGGCCAGCGCTCGGCGAAGATCCTTCAAGCGGGAATTTTGCTTACTCTGTACAATGCGGACAGGCATCTTGTGCGAACCATTCACTCGCTAGCGCGATTCTAGAGCAAAACCATGGAACGGGTAGCTTGATTCACAGTGTAGTAGGTCGCCGCTCTCTGATGGTCGCGTCGGCTTGAGAGAATTGGCTTTGGAGAAGGCACTTCCCTGGTTTTGCTGTAGCTTGTTGGGGCGGTTGTGAGCAGGCCGGCGAGGGAGCTTGGCTTGCATCATGGTTTGGAGTGGGGCCGGTGCTGTAGTAGCGTGCGTTTTTGTGGGAAGTTGAAGACCTGAACTGAGGTAGACCCTTTTGTCAGCGGAGATCTTGCGTGTCAATCCCGATGAACCTGAGCCGGACCGGATCGACTATATCGTCTCCTGCCTGCGCAAAGGCGATGTAGTTGCCCTGCCGACCGATACTTTTTACGGGTTGGCGGTCGACCCGGTCAACCTCTATGCGGTGGAGCAGATCTACCAGATCAAGACACGCCAGAAGCATAAGCCCTTGTCGCTGCTGATCGCATCCGTGGCGCAAGCGTATGAGCTGGTGCGCGATACCGACCCGATGATCGACAAGCTGGCCGAGCGCTTCTGGCCGGGCCCGTTGACCATCATTGTTCGTGCGGGCAGCAAGCTGCCGCTGCGCTCGACGGCCAACACGGGCAATGTGGCACTGCGCGTACCGGATGCGGCGATTCCGCGCGCGGTGGTGGAGCGCTTCGGATTGCCGATCACCGCGACTTCAGCGAATTTGCAGGGGGCCTCGGAGTGCACTCATGCGGCTTGTGTTCGCGACCAGATTGGTGACCGGGTGCCGCTGATCATCGACGGCGGACCGACAGGCCATGCGCAGCCGACGACGATCGTCGATCTATCGCTCGGGCCGGGGCGCTGGGAGATTCTGCGCGAGGGCGCCATACCGACGCATGAGATTGTGATGGTATTGCAACGGTAACCGAAGGTCCCTTATGAAACGCCGGAATAGACCAAAACGCCGCAACTGGGTACTTCGCGTCGTGCTCCTGTTTGTGCTGGGGCTTGTGGCGGGCGGCCTCGGATGGTGTTCTTGGGTCTACGCGCAGATTGAGAGTTATGCCGGGCAGGATCAGGCAGTGCAGGCCACCCCGTCGGGCGCGATTGGCGTCTTTGGCGCGGCGGAGTACGACGGCAAGCCCTCGCCGGTCTATCGCGCGCGACTGGACCATGCGCTCGTTCTCTATCATCACGGCATCGCACCGCTCATCATCACTCTTGGCGGGAATGGCGGCGACGAGTACAACGAGGGAACCGTAGGCCGCGAGTATCTGATGGCCATGGGCGTTCCGGAGAGAGCCATCATCGCCGAGACGCAGAGCCGCAATACAGAAGAGTCGGCAAGGCGCATCGCCGTGATCGCCCGGGCGAATGGTCTGAAGCGGCTGGTGATCGTCAGCGATGGGACGCACCTATTCAGAATTCACGAGATCTGCGCCGCCAATGGGCTGGATGTGCTGACCTCTCCGCGGCCGCGGGTAGCGATCGATGGCGCGACAAACAATACCGTGGGGAAATTCAACCGCATCACGCACGAGGTTCTCAGCTACACGGCGTGGCGGATGCACCTGCACTGAAATTATGCCCTAGAAGCGCGGCGAAGTCCTTGGCCGGGACTGGGTGGCTGAAATAGTAGCCCTGCGCTTCGTCGCAGTCGTGTGCCTTGAGAAAGTCGAGGTCTTCCGGCGTTTCGACACCCTCGGCAATCACTCGCAGATGAAGGTTTTGCCCCATGGCGATGATGGCGCTCACGATGGCCGTTTCCCCTGGGTTGGTGGCAATCTTGCGAATGAACGACTGGTCGATCTTGAGCGCATCGATCGGGAAGAGCTGAAGGTAGCTCAGGCTGGAGTAGCCGGTGCCGAAGTCGTCCAGCGATACCTGGATGCCTTTTTCCCGCAAGGCTTTGAGGATCGGCGCCGTTACTTCCGGATGTTTCATCAGAACGCTTTCTGTGACCTCCAGTTCGAGGGACCGGGGATTCATGCCGGTGTCGCTGAGAATCGAAAACAACTCAGAGAGAAAATTCTTATCTCGGAACTGGACAGCGGAGACGTTGACCGCCATGGTTGCAAACGGCAGGCCCTCATCCATCCAGGTGCGGGCCTGGGTGCATGCCTCGCGCAGGACCCAGGCGCCGATGGGCAGGATCATGCCGGAGTCTTCCGCAATGGGAATGAACTGCAGCGGAGGGATCGAACCCCGCGTGGGATGTGTCCAGCGCAACAGGGCTTCGGCTCCGGTGATCGCTCCGGTCTTGAGGTCGATCTTGGGCTGGTAATGCAGAGTGAGTTCGTGGCGTCTCAGGGCGCAGCGCAGATCCTCTTCGATCGATTGCCTGTCGACAGCGCGAACGTTCATCTCCGGCTCAAAGAACCTGTAGGAATGACGCCCACTCTCCTTGGCCTGGTACATCGCGGTATCGGCATTCTTAATGAGAGTCTCTGCATCCAGGCCGTCGTTGGGGTAGATGCTCACACCAATGCTGGCAGTGATGTGAAGTTCGTGGCCGTCGATGGCGTGGATCTCCGCGATCGCCTCTAGTATCCGGTTGGCTGCAATGGCGGCATCTTCAGGGTGCCCGATCAACTGAAGCACAGCGGTGAATTCGTCTCCTCCCTGGCGGCTAACGGTATCCGGTGTGCGTACACACTCAGTCAGCCGGCTTGCGACGGATTGAAGCAGGCAGTCGCCGACGGAGTGTCCCAGAGAATCGTTGACGTGCTTGAAGTCGTCCAGATCGAGAAAGAGCACCGCGATCTGTCCGCCGTCGCGCGGACACCGAGCAATGGCCTGACCGATACGGTCGTTGAGGAGCAAGCGATTGGGCAGGCCGGTGAGCGAATCGCGCTCGGCAAGTTTAGTGATCTGCGCGGCAAGCGCCCGCGCCGCGGTCACGTCGCGAAAGACGAGAACCGAACCGGCCACCATCCCATCCCGGTCGTGAATGGGGGCTACGGAATCTTCGATGAAGAGTTCGTGCCCATCCTGCCGCACAAGGATGCAATTGGCCGGCAGGCTTCCGCTCCGGTCTTGCCTAACCGCCCTAGCCATGGGATTGGGGGTGGAGATGCGGGTGGTGGCGTCCATAATGCGGAAAGCATCGGCCAGGGGCTGGCCAATCGCTTCGCTGCTGGACCAACCGGTCATCCTCTCGGCAATGGGGTTGAGAAAGGAGATGTTTCCGACAAGGTCGGTGCAGATGACGGCGTCGCCGATGCAGTCCAGCGTGACCTGGGCGCGCTCCTTTTCCTGAAACAGGGATTCCTCAATGCTTTTTCTTTCAAGCGTATTGCGCAGGGCACGCATCAGTTGGTGCGGCTCGATCTGACCCTTGATGAGATAATCCTGCGCGCCCTCTTCGATGGCCTGCATGGCTATCGCTTCGCCTTCAGGGCCAGACAGCAGAATAATGGAGACGCGGGGCGCGATCGCACGGAGGCGGCGCACCGCTCCAATTCCCTGCTCGTTGGGTAAGTCCAGATCGAGCAAAATCAGGTCAAATGAACGTGAGGCAAGGCAACTTCCCATCTCCTCCATGGAGGTCACATGAGTCAGATCAAAGGAGTGGGAAGCCCATTCGTCGAGGATTCTGCGGATGAATCGAGCTTCCTGCTCGTCGTTTTCCACTAGAAGTACCGTCTTGGCAGGGATCTCGTTCATCTGACCTTTTGAGAAGAAGGCTCTCCGCGTCATCCAGAATGAAGGGAGGCACTTGTCTGGGCTTCGAGGGGCACACTCGTGTTCAGAATTGCAGATCATGGCTTAATCTGCTGTCTGGTTCTGCTCACATTTGGGATTCTCTGGCCAATTTGAAAAATCTCTTGCTGAGACAGTTCGTTATTGGAGATTCACAGCGCTGCGGCGCGGGAGAGTAGCGCCAGGAGCCCCAGCGCAAAGGCCGACGCGCTGGCTGTCGAGAGGAAGTTCACGGCATCATTGTTGAGCCAGCCGCGGCGCTCGAGGGTTGCGCCGAGCAGGCTGTCGAAGAAGAGGCCGAAGATGCCGCCTGCGGCAGCCAACCAGAAGATCTCCCAACGGCTGCCGAATAACAGGATTCGATGGAGTGCTACTGCGCCGGCGAGAGCGGTGATACAGGCCGCGGCGATTCCTGCCAGGGTTCCGATCGGGCTGATTGCGCCGTCGACGCCGGGCTCGACTTCACGGAGAGTCGTGATTAGGCGAGGTGTGCCGCCGAAGACCTGGCCGACTTCAGAGGAGACCGTGTCGGCTGCGGCTTCGGCCAGAGCGGCAATCACGGGCGCGAAAAGAGGTGCCATGGCAATGCCGTTATGCAAAAAGAAGCCCGAGTTACTCAGCCAGATCTGAACCATCGGGCAGGCGATCAGTGCTGCGAATCCAAGATTGGCGGCTACCTGCGCGGCGGTGCGTCCCCCGCGCCTCTCGGCAATGCCGAGCCGTTCTTTCCGTTCGCGGCCGAGGCGAGTCGCAACGAACGAGAGCAGAAAGACCGCGAACACCGGAGTTAGCGCCGTCTGCCAGGGACGAAAGGGAGCGGCGACCGCCGTCGAAAGCATCAGGTTGGCGGCGATTACCGCCCCGGAAGCCGCTGCCCAGGGCGTAGCTGTGCGTAGCTTCCAGGCAACAAGCCCGAAGATCAGGCTCAGGCCCAACGTCCAGATGGCGACCGGCGCAGCGTTCGCGGCCCACCAGTGGCTCTGGAGCACCACGTCCGCGGCCACAAAGGGCAGCACGAGGAGGAGAACCAGTTTCGATTGCCAGAGCAGCCTGGAGCGGGAAAGAGCATTTGTAGAAGCCACGATTCATGGTAGCTCCTGCGAGCGGCAGGGGGCAGCTTCGTCAGCGGGCAGCGTATTCTTGGGAGGTCCATCCGATCAAGACACTGCCGTCCGGTCTTGAGCGCGCGCTGCTTGCGCAACGTCATCGTGACGGATGGGAGAAGGAGACGAAGATGAAGGTTTGGCAGGTTGTTTCTCTCGTGGCGCTTGGAATCTCTATCGGCTTTGCCGGCAGCCGCTTTTTCGCTATTGCGCCGGTACATGCGCATGGCCAGTACACAGAGTCTGAACTTTGCACGACATCCGTACCGAAATCCTGGGGCGATTTCAAGGGAGCCTCAGAATACGGCATAGCCTTTGAGGATCAGAACGGCACCATTCGTTTCCTGCGCAGCCCATCCTGCAGCAATGGACTTACTTCGACCGGCAATCCACTGCCGCCTGTCGACCTCAGGATGGAGAGGAAATAGTGCCGGGAGCTTGGGCATTTCGAATTGCTTTGAGCGCCATCGCACTGCTTCACTGACAGTTTGGACGGTGCCGGTTTACACTCAACATCGCGGCAACTTTTTTGGAATTTACGGCATACACGGAGTGTTCGATGAAAAGGTTTTCAGCCTCTCTTGTTGTCCTGAGCGGGATCGCAATTGCAGCGGGCAGCGTTGCGGCCCAGTCTTCCAGCCAGCGGCTTGTACTCGACCGCAAGGGCGAAACCATTGTTCTGGAGCCCTATGCGCCGAATATTCTGCGCGTGACGCTGAGCATCAAGCGCGACAAGGCGCTGGCCGGGCCGGGCTATGGCGTGACGGGAGCGCCTGAGGCAGCGGGCTGGAGCGCGAGCCAAAACAAGCGAGGCGACGACGTTTACAGCTCTGCCCGGATCATCGCCACCGTGGGCCGGCAGGAAAAGCACTGGGACGACAGCGTGAGCTTCTTTCCGGACTCGACTCCGAGCGCGCATATCACCTTGACCACGCCGGACGGCAAAAAGCTGCTGGAGATGAACGGCTGGACGCAGGAGATTCCAAGCCAGAAGGCGGGGACGGCAGCGGTGCTGGCCGACCGGCGGCCGACCGACGATGAGTTCTTCACCGTGGCCGCGAACTTTGCCTCGCCGGACGATGAGCACTACTACGGGCTGGGGCAGAACCAGGAGGGCTTTCTGGATCATCGCGGCCATGTGGTGCGCTGCTGGGCGGATTATCTGGCGCCGGCGGGGCAGAGCTTTTGCGTGCCGTTTCTGCTGACCAACAAAGGATACGGGCTGCTGTGGGATAACCCGTCAAAGACGACGATTGAGCCGGGCTTCAACGAGCAGACGAAGTGGACCTCGCAGGTAGGCGACCGGGTTTCGTTCTTTGTGATTGCCGGCTCGACTGCGGACGAAATTTTTGCGGGGTACAAGCAGTTGACCGGGCCGACGCACCTACCGCCCAAGTCGACCTTTGGATACATCCAGTGCAAGCAGCGATACGCGAGCCAGAAGGAAGTGCTGGATGTGGCGCAGCAGTATCGCGACAGGCATCTGCCAGCGGATGTGATGGTGGTGGACTGGTACTACTACACCAAGATGGGGCAGTTCGACTTTGACCCCAAGTACTGGCCCGATCCGGCGGGGATGAACAAGAAGCTGCACGAGCTGGGCTTTGAGTCGATGATCAGCGTCTGGCCGCGGTTTCTGGCGGCGGACCGCTATTACGCCGATCTGGTGAAGAAGGGGTGGCTGATCTCGTACGCCGATGGCAAGCCGGTCGACGGACTGCCGTATGATCGCGCCGGATCGGATATCGACACGACCAACCCCGAGGCCGCCGATTGGTATTGGAAGGTAATTCGCGACAATATCGTCGGTGCGGGATTTGACTCGCTGTGGGCCGACGAAACCGAGCCTGATCTGCCGCCGAATGGCGCGTACTTCAAGGTGGGGCCGGGGACGCAGTACTTCAACGTCTATCCGTACTTCCACACCAAGGCGCTGTGGGACGGCTATCGCAAGGATCTTCCGGGCAAGCGCGCGCTGATCCTCAGCCGTGACGGTTATCTGGGCGAGCAGAGCAATGGAACGGTGGCCTGGTCGTCGGATATCAGTCCCACATGGGACGCGTACAAGCGGCAGATTCCGACGGGGCTGAATGTGGCGTCGTCGGGGCTGGTCTACTGGTCAAACGACACAGGCGGCTGGGGCGGATTGCCCGCGGAGCATCATCCGGCGCACAAGCCGCTGTTGGACCCGACCGATGCGCGAGCGAACGTGGGCGGCTACGACGATTATCCGGAGCTCTACACGCGCTGGTTCCAGTACGCGGCGTTTTTGCCGGTCTTTCGCACGCACGGCACACGCAACACCAACGAGGTCTGGTCGTATGGCAAAGAGGCAGAGCCGATTCTGGTGAAGTACCTGAAGCTGCGCTACACGCTGATGCCGTACATCTATTCGCTGGGTTACCAGAGCTGGCTGAACGGCGCGCCGTTCATGCGGGCTTTGCCGTTGGACTTCCCGAACGACCCGAAGGTGACCGACCTGCGCGACGAGTACATGTTTGGCCCGGCCTTCCTGGTGGCTCCGGTAACCGAGCAAGGTGCGACCAGCAGGCAGGTCTATCTGCCGGCCGGGGCGGACTGGTACAACTACTGGACCAATGAACGGGTGAAGGGCGGGCAGACGATTACCGTCGACGCACCGATCGAGACGATGCCGTTGTTTGTGCGGGCAGGCTCGATCCTTCCGATGGGCACGGCAGTGGAGAACACGCACGAGGCGCAGGCCATCGCGAAGGTCCGCATCTACCCAGGCGCGGATGCCGACTTCACTCTCTTCTCAGACGATGGAACGACCTATGCCTACGAGAAGGGCGCGGGCAAGGTCACGCGGCTGCACTGGGATGACGCGCGGCAAAAGCTGGCCAGCCAGGGCGATCCAGCCTGGAGCGGACCGGAGAGCGCTATCGTGGAGATTGCCGGGCACTGATTTTAGGGCAGTGCCCAGTGACCTTCGGCTGCGTCCAAGATGCAGCCGAGGCGATACGTGTGGCCCGGCCTGCTGATTTACAATCACAAGGTAAGCAGGATCAAACTGAATGAGGTCTTTTTACATGAATTTTAGCCAGGCGCGTGTGCGGTTGGTACGGGCGGGCGTGGCGCTTGCGGCCGCTGCTCTGGTTGCAGGTTGCGGCAACAACTACCGGCCGGTGGTGACGCCTGTCAACCCATCTGGACCGCCTGCGCAGCCGCAGTCGTTCGCGGTGACGGTTTCCGCACCCTCTTCCAGCACGCAGGGCATTGCCACGATCATCGACTATTCGGGTGATTCCGTGCTGGCTGAGGCGGCCATTGGCCTCGGACCGACTGCATTCACAGTGAACAACTCCGGCACAAGCGGTTATACGATCAATAGGGACCACACCCTGAGCACCTTTGGGGTTAGCAAAACCCTGCAAACCAAAGAGGTGACTGTCACGACGCTGCCGACGACGGCACAGCCGGTCAACCTGTATTCTCCAGGAACTCTGTGGGCTACCGATCTCGACGGGAATGTCGCCGACGTCTTCTCTGGAGCTCCCCTGACTTTCTTGCGTTCGATTCCGCTGGCCCCGACGCCGGTGACGATAACTGGCGGCGGTTCGAGCTTTCAGCGCTTTTTCGCTATCAGTCAGGGAAGTGTCTCCAGCACCGTGGCATGCAATCTAGCCCCTACGGCAGCTCCTTTGGGCGAGGTGGATGGAATCGATGTCTCCAACTCTTCCATTTCGAGCCGCATCGCGTTGGACCGGTGTCCGGTATTTGCAATAGAGACCCCAGATTCCCAGCGGGTCTTCGTTTTGAACCGGGGCAGCGACACCATTACGGTGATCAACGCCCAGACCAACACGCTTGACACCTGCACCGGGCTCGTCAATCAGTCCGGCCAGCCGGTCACATGCCATCCCGTTCTGCCGCTTTCGACCACTGCGGTAACCCAGACGGGCGTCACCCCTCCCAACGGCACAACGGGAATGACGGCGACCGCAGGCCCCGTCTATGCCGAGTACAACGCGGCCACCAATCAGTTGGTTGTGGCCAACTATGACGGCGGCACCATCAGCATCATTGATGTGAGCCTGGATGAATATGGCAACGACAGCGCGACCTTTGGCACCACGTATACGGTGAAGGTTGGCCAGACCTCCAAGCCTTATCCGGCCAGCTTGACGGTACTGGTGGACGGCAGCCGGGCTTACACGGCGAATCAGGCCGACTGCACTCCGGACTGCACCACATCCGCGAATGGCACCGTAACCATCGTGAACCTGAGCAGCCACACGGTGGAAAAGACGCTGGCTGTTACCGGCTACCCGCGCACCGTGGTTTCAACGCAGAATTCAACCTACGGCAAGGTCTACGTAGCTTCGCCGAACAGCCCCTACCTGACCATCATCCGCACCGATCAGGACATTGTTGGCACAACGGTGCTGCTGAAAGGCAATACCGTGGATGTGCGGGTTTCCTCGCCGGACACCTCGGGAGCCAATAGGAATGTCGTAAGCCGGGTTCCCGGTTACGGCCAGCCTTGCAACCTACCGCCTTCAGTCATGACATCCGTGTACGGCGCCAACTACACGCTTGCCAACTGCCAGAAGCAGCCGTAATCGGCTCCAGATCGATGGTCACAGCAAGCCTAAAGGGTCATTTCCAGCGATGGAAATGACCCTTTGATTTATTTGAGCGCGAGGTTTCATAAGAACGATGCCGGCCGGACCCAAGATGCGAGTAGACCTTTTGCTGGTGGAGCGGGGGCTAGTTCCCAGCCGGGAGCGGGCGCGTGCACTCATCCTCGCCGGCCGGGTACTGGTGAGCGAGCAGAAGGTGGAGAAGGCTGGTTCCTCCGTTCCGGAAGATGCTCCTATTCGCCTGCTGGGCGAGGATATGCCTTACGTGAGCCGCGGCGGCCTCAAGTTGGCCGCGGCGCTCGCACACTGGCCGATCGAGGTCGAGGGCCGAGCCTGTCTGGATGTGGGTGCCTCGACCGGAGGGTTTACAGATTGCCTGCTGCAGCATGGGGCGGCGCATGCGACAGCCGTCGACACCGGCTTTGGCCAGATCGCTATGAAGCTGCGCAACGACCCGCGAGTCCGCTTGGTTGAGCGCACGAATGCGCGATTTCTTGCTCCCGGAGCGCTGGCGGAAGATCAGGGCGGTCCAAAGCTCACTCTGCTTGTGATGGACGTCTCGTTTATCTCGGCCACGCTGCTGCTAGGGCCGGTTCTGGCCGCGGCCCCCTGCCTCACCGAGGCCGTGATTCTGGTCAAGCCGCAGTTCGAGGCTGGGCGGGGCCATGTGGGCAAAGGCGGCATCGTGCGCGACCCCGAGGCACACCAGTTGGCCATCGACAAGGTGGCTGATTGCGTCCGGTCGCTGGGCTGGGAGGTCGTCGAGACGATCCCATCACCGATTACTGGCATGGAAGGCAATCGCGAATTTCTGCTCTATGCCCGGCGGGTTTAGGCCTGTGCGCCGCAAGCGCTGCAAAATGAAGACGCATCATGCAGCTTCGCGCCGCATTTGCCGCAGACCCTGAAGTCGTTCACATCTGCAAAGGGCTGTGGCTGCGCGGCAGCCGCCATCGGGACAAAACCGCTATACCCGGCAAACGCTTCGGCTGTTTGCTCGGGTAACTTGGGATTGGGACCGTATAGGTTCCTTCCCGGATCGCTGTCCTGACACATCAGAACGATCTTGGCAATGCTGGCGATGAATCCAATGACGGGGATGATGCCAAGTACGCTCAGCAGCAGAAGAAGCCACCCGCTCTTGCCCGAGTCGTGGAGGCGGCGCACACCGACAGCTATCCCCGGAATAATCGTGGCCAGAACATAGAGGCCAAGGGGAACGAACAGTACGGCGCCGATTCCGCTGCCATGGTCCATGAACGCAACGCCGAGACCCCCGACAATCGCCAGTGCGATGATGACGAGAAAATTGATCAGCGCGAACATCCAGTATTCAGTGCGGCGCGAACGCCCATCGAACTGGGCGAATTTGCTCCAAACCATCAAATACCAATCCATCTGCTCCTCGATTCCTGGACAATCATCCGGCACAGAGTCTGGACGAAATTACCCGCTTAGTTGGGGTCTTGCATTTGCTTTTGGTGTTGAGCCAATATACACGCCAAGGTCCACGAAAGGCATCAGCTTTTTTTCGTAGCATTCTGCAAAAGTCATCCAGGCGGCCCGTTGGGGCTTGCGGCTGCGCCATCTGCCGGCTGGATGTACAATCGGCGATGATCAGGAGATCATATGAAATTCTTGCGTTTATTTCGAGGGAGCACTTCGCCCTCGCATTCTGTACGCATTCTGACTGCTCCGATAGCAGCGCTTGCGCTCTTCGGTACTGTGTGCGCCATGTCGTCCCAATCCACCGCGCCCAGAGCAGTTGCGCCAATCGTCGGCAAGTCTGCCCGCTACTGCAATCCTCTTCCGCTTGAAGCCTCGTCACACGATGGCTCGCCGCAGGGCGTCAGCCTCGGCGATGTAACCGTCGTGCGCGAAGGCGATTCCTATTACCTGTTCGGCTCCGGCGGCGGCGCCTGGGTTTCGGGCGACTTCGTCGACTGGAAGTACCAGGAAGTTGAAGTCCGCGGCAGCCACTTTCCCGTCGCGCCCCACGTATTCAAGTACAACGGCGCCTTCTACCTGTCCGGCAACGACGCCCCGCTGTACAAGGCCGCGAATATTCTCGGGCCGTACGAACTTCTCGGCCCGTGGATCGACGAAAAGGGCGAGCCCTGGACAATCACCTTCAACGGCACCAAGGCGGCTGGCGCTTTCGACGTGGATGTTTTCATCGACGACGACAACAAGCCGTATCTTTACTTCCCCGGCCGATCGACTGCGGGCATCTACGTCGCGCCTCTGGACCCGAAGAACCTCACCCACTTGACCGCCGCACCCAAGCATCTGTTCGGCTTCGACTCTGCGCATGTCTGGGAGCGCTGGGGCGAGAAGAACGAATACACCGGCATCGCCTGGATCGAAGGCCCCTGGATGTTCAAGAACAACGGAACGTATTACCTCGAATACAGCGCATCGGGAACGCAATGGTTGTCCTACGCCAGTGGAACCTATTCAGCGAAAAGCCCGCTTGGGCCGTTCAAGTACTCGCCGACCAATCCGTTTCTGCGCAAGACCGACGGCGTCGTCACCGGCCCCGGTCACGGTTCGGTCGTCAAGGGCCCCGATGGAAACTGGTGGGTCTTCTACACGATTGTGATGTCCAATCCTCCCGGCGGCCGCCGCATCGGCATGGACCCCATTGCCTTCGACGCCGACGGAAACCCTTACACGCGCGGCCCGAGCGAAACGCCGCAATGGGCGCCGGGAGTCGTCGCCGACCCGGTACACCATGGCGACTCGGGATCGATCGCCGTCAGTATCAACAAGCTGCGCGCCATGCATTCGAAGAGCAGCTTTTCCAGCGAACGCCCCGGCCACGAAGCGGCCTATGCAATCGACGACTCGAATGGAACCGTATGGCAGCCGGCTGAGAACGATACGCAGCCATCGCTCACGCTTGACCTGGTGGCCCCCACCGAGTTCGAAACCGGTCAGTTCTTCCAGATCGATTCCAGCCGCATTGAGTTCGCAACCGGCAACATCCGGTTTGGCGCGCGTGGTGCAGCGACCGCCGGAGAATCGGCGCCCACCGGCTCTCCAGCATTCCGCTACAAGATTGAAACATCGATCGACGGCAAGGAATTCAGCACAGTTCTGGACAAGACCAGCAACCGTGTCACGCGCTACACGGAGTTCGACGAGATTCCGCCTACGCGCTGTCGTTTCGTTCGCTTGACCATAACGGACTGGCCCCGCCGCGCAGGCGCACCCCTTGGCATCATCGAGTTCACACTTTTTGGCACGCCCGTCTCCACTCCGATGCACTAGGCTGCCTTCGGCAGTTTGCAATGCCATGCGGCCTCATCCGTTACACTGGGACCGCATGGTACGCGTCGCAATTGTCTGCAAATCACGGAAGGAAGAGCTGGCCCGGCTGCTGCCGGAGCTGATCGCCTGGCTGCGCGGGCACGGGTATGAGCCGCTGCTCGACCTGGAGGGCGGCCAGTACACCTCGGCGGCGCCGGCCGTCGATCGCTCGGCGATGCCCGAGCAGGCTCCGGGGCTGGTGATCGTGCTGGGCGGCGACGGAACCCTGCTGGCCGTGGCACGGATCTTTGCCGCGACCGGAACGCCGATTCTGAGCGTGAACCTGGGATTTCTTGGCTTTCTCACCGAGGTTCGTCTGGCCGACCTCTATTCGACTCTGGAGTGCTGGCATAGCGGCTGCCACGATCTCGATACGCGTGCCATGCTCCATGCCGAACTATGGCGGGAGGGCGAATTGTGCTCGACATTCCGTGCGCTGAACGAGGTCGTCGTCTCCAAAGGCGACATCGCGCGGATGGGCGACTTTGCGGTCGAACTGGACGGCAAGAGGGTGGCCCGCTTCCGCGCCGACGGGGTCATTGTGTCCACACCGACCGGCTCCACAGCCTACACGCTGGCCGCCAACGGCCCCATCCTGACACCCAACGTGGACGCGATGGTGGTGACGCCAATCTGCCCACATCTGCTCACGCTCAGGCCCATCGTGGTGCGCGGCGATGCCTCGCTCATGGTCCGGGTGGAGGGCGTTCAGAACCAGGCATTGCTGACCGTGGATGGCCAGAAGGCCGTCGAATTGCTCCTGGGCGACGAGGTTCGCTGCCGCAAGTCCAGCCATACCGTTCGTCTGGTTCGGATCAGCGAGGGCGGGTTCTTCGAGGCGCTGCGCAGCAAGCTCAGTTGGGGCGAGCGGTAACCACCTGCGCCACCTGCGGTGAGGCAGCCACCTTCGGCCACCTGCGGTGGGGCAGCCGCCTTCGGCTCGTCCGCGCCAGAAAAGAGGCGCGGGGTGGGATTGATGGTTTGATCTGAACACGCGGTGTTCGTGGTTAGGGCACGAAGGACCAAGCATAATCTCTAAAAAGGTAACGACTTCGGAGGCTATTTGCCGAGTTCGCCGAGCAGCACCTTGGCCTTGGATGCCAATGTGTTTGCACCTTCCACATCGCCGGTGCTGAGCGCCGACCGGGCCTGTTTTAAAAACTCCCTGATATGGTCGACTGTCTTCTTCTCCGGATCGCTCAGCTCGCGGTTGAGTTCCTTCAGCCCGCGTTCGGTGGTCGCGATGGAGTTCAGCGTCTGCTGTCTCAGGTCGGAGGGGTCGCCGGAGGAAAGCTGGCCGATTGCGCTCACGCCGGGGTTCCCAGCGGATGCCTGCTGTGTGTTTCCGGTTGCCGGAGCTGGTTGGGGCGCGGGAGCAGGCTTTTTGCGCCTGACGGGCGGTTTGGGCTTCTCCTCCGGCTGCGCAGCCGGTTGCGGTGGTGGTGTCTGCACCGGGACCGTCACGACTGGCGGGGGCAGGTCAGTCGGCGATGGAGCTGGCTTGGGCGGAGGCGCGTCCTCAATGGGCGGGGCGAGGGTCTGAACCTGGCTCTGATTCGTCTTGTGAAAGTGGAAGCAGCCTGCTAGCAACAGCAGAGGCAGCAATCCCACAACTCTTCTGGCAGGCGCTTTCATCCCGCAAGCCCTTTCTCGTTTGCTATGCTCGCCGGCGGAAGATGCCGGCGTCCCCACTCCGTGGCGGCCAGTGGAATTCGCAACTGGAACTCCGTGCCACGTTCTGCCTTTGATTGTACTTCCACGCTGCCATGATGCAACTGGAGAATCCTGTAAGTCATCGCCAGGCCTATGCCGCTGCCTTCGCTTTTGGTGGTGAAGTAGAGGTCGAAGATCTTCTCCCGAATCTCCTCGGGGATGCCCGGGCCCTCGTCGCCGATGCGCAGAACTGCCGTCTTGCGGTCTTCTTCGAGAATGACCTCGAGCGTGCCGCCATGCTGCATGGCCTGTGCGCCGTTCTGGATCACGTTGAGCACCGCTTGCTTGAGCAGGTCGGCATCGATATTGGCGAGCATGGGCTTGTCTGGTAGACGGCTCACCAGGGTCACATTGTTTCTGAAAAGTTCTTCGGTGGCTAATGTCAGCACGTCGGCGACGACCGGGCGCAGATCCTGCTCCCGTAGTTGCAACTCCACAGGCCGCGAGAAGTCGACCAGAGTCTGGACGACGCGGTCGAGGCGATGAATCTCGGAGTCGATCACTTCCAGATGGCGAAGAGCCGGCGCGTTCTCTTCTCCCACCTTGTTTTTGAGCAGTTCCAGATGCACGACGATTGCGTTAATGGGGTTCTTGACTTCGTGGCCGACGCCCGAGGTGAGGCGGCCGATCGACGCCATGCGGCGGGAGAGTTCCAGTTCAGACTCGATCTCTTCGACCGATTCGAGGTCATGCAGCGTGACCAGCGCGCCGAATGCCTGGCTGGTGCGGTCGTCGTGAACGAAATCCAGAGATGCTTCGATGCGTCTCCAGGTCTCGGTTTGAACCTCCTCTTTGACCAGCCTGCGCCCGGCTTCGAAGGCATCGAGCAGAGTTTTGCCCAGCACCGTCGAGGGGTCAAAGATCTCCCGCGCGTGCAGGCCCAGCAGGCTCCCTCGATCCACGTTGAGAAAGCGCCGTGCCGCTTCTGAGACCAGAACCGCACGCCCGTCGCCAGTGAAGAGCAGAATGCCGTCCTGCAACTTGAGCAGGACCTGGTCCAGGTTCTCCTTCAACGCGGAGAAGACCTCTTCCACATTGCGCATGCGCTGGCCGATCAGCTCGATCTTATTGGAGACCTGCACCGCCGTATCCTGCCGGGGAGGCTGCCTCTCTTCGGCGTTGGCCTCGCTGGTCGCGCCGGCCGAGGCGGTCCAGTAATCCAGTTGCCGGCTGATTTGCTCCAGGGGGCGCAGCGCAAGGTTGCTCAGCAGAAAGGCCGCGATAAGGGCCGTGCCCAGCACAATCTCCATCAGCGTGAGGGCCGCCTTGAGCCAGGGAGTGTAAACGGCGCGCAGCAGCGTGGTGCGCACTCCTACGTGAACGCTGGCGAAAGGCTCGCCGTTTCGCTCCAGCGGAACCACCACGTCAAAGACCTTGGGCGGGCCGAAGACCTGCCTCATAAACTGGATCGGATTGGCGTGGACAAGCTCTTCGTAGTTAGGGCGGACGGGCAGTGGCCGGTCTTCGTTTTCGGGGTTGGTGCTGAGCAGCGTGGCCGACTGCTTGTCGCCGATGTTGATGTCGTAGACGGTGAGCGAATAGCGGTTCACCGAGTCGACCACGGCCTGCAGTTGCGCGTTGTTGCGCACCGCTTCGGCCTCGAGGTTGCGCAATTGCGAGGGATTGTTCGGATCGACCTGGCGGTCTTTGAGACCCTCTTCGAGAGCTTTTTGTAGGGCAAACCGCACTTGGTTGGCCACCATCTTGTTGGTGTCGTAGGACTCCTGAACGGCCGCGTGCAGCAGTTCGCTCACATAGACCAGCGAAAGAAGCCCGCCAATGAGAAAGACCAGCAGGGTGATGGCCAGCACGAGTTTGGTTTTCAGTCGCATGGCTTAAGGCTCAAGTTCCGTGCGCGTGAGGCTGTACTCCTTGAGCTTATTGTGCATGGTCTTGAGACTCACGCCCAGAATTTCAGCAGCGCGGGTCTTGTTCTGCCCGGTCGATTCCAGAGTGCGCAGGATCAGCAATCGCTCCATCTCATCGACGGTTGAGCCTACTCGTACCTGCACTACGCTTCCGTCGTGGGCCTGCGCGGCCTGTGCCTGAGCTTTGCCAAAGGACGGTGGCAAGTGCCCGGCATCGAGCGGCGTTCCGTCGGCGCAGAGAACCACCGCGCGCTCGATCATATTCCGCAACTCGCGCGCGTTGCCGGGCCAGTTGTAGGCCATCAGCCGGTCGAGCATCGACGGCGCCACGCCAGAGACGCGCCGGCCGTGCTTTTGATTCATCTGCAGGAGCATCGCCTCGGTCATGGCCGGCAGATCGTCCATGTGGTCGCGCAAAGGCGGCAGGTGGATGTTGAAGACGTTGAGCCGGTAGTAGAGATCGGGCCGCAGATGGCCTTCGGCAACGGCTTCGCCGGGGTCGCGGTTGGTGGCTGCCAGCACGCGCACGTCCACTTCCTGCTCGGTGCGCGCGCCCAGCCGTCGCAGTTTGCGCTCCTCTAAAACCCGCAGCAGTTTGGCCTGTGTGCCTGGGGGCATTTCGCCAATTTCGTCCAGCAGGAGAGTTCCGCCGGCCGCCAGCTCAAAGCAGCCGGCCCGCCGCTCCGCCGCGCCGGTGAATGCGCCCTTCTCGTGGCCGAAGATCTCGCTCTCAATCAGCGTTTCAGGGATGGCCGCGCAGTTGACCGCAACAAAGGGCCGCGGCTTGCGCGGGCTCAGGTCGTGCAGCGTGCGCGCCACCAGTTCCTTGCCCGTGCCGCTCTCGCCGGTAATGAGCACCGATACGTTGGAGGGCGCAATCTGCTCGATCAGGCCGAAGATCTCGCGCATCGCCTTCGAACTGCCGACCATCGAACCCAACACGCCGGTTTCGCGCAACCGCCGGCGCGCAACCTCGAGTTCGATGACGGTCTCGCGTTGCCGTGTGGCGTTGGCCAGAATGGTCCTGAGCCGAGTGGCGTCCACCGGCTTTTGCAGAAAGTCGTAGGCGCCCATCTTCATCGCGTCTACGGCCAACTGAATGGATCCCATGGCTGTGAGCACCACCACGGCCAGATTGGCGCTCAGGCCGGAGCCATCCTCGGTGAGTTTTTGCAACAGGCCGATGCCGTCCAGGCGCGGCATTTTCAGGTCTGTGACTACGATGGCCGGGTTCCAGGCCTGCGCCTTCTCCCAGCCCTCGATGCCGTCGCACGCCGTCTCGGTCTGATAACCCCAGCCGGAGATCAACTCGGCGAGCCCCATCAGCGCGTGGGGTTCGTCTTCGACAATCAGGACCTTGACCGAGTCAGGCATAGGAATCTCCGCTTTCTTTATAGCTTACCTTCCTGCCATGCGGAGCTTCGCAGGATCTCAGGGATTTGCCACGTATTTCATTGCGCGGGAGCCGGCGTCGTGTCCGGAGCGGCCGCAGGCGTAGCGCCGAGGCGGTCGGCCGTGGCCTTGCGGATCGCCGCCAGAGGCTCGGCCAGGCGCGCATCCTCGCGCGTGAGAACCTGTGGCGCGTGATAGACGGCATTGACCAGTTCGAGCGGGTTGCCGGTCTGGATAAACTCGCTCCAAGCCATGAAGTAGGTCCACCGCGGCTGCTTCTGGAGAACCTCCGGGCTAGGCAATTTGCCGACCTCAGCCAGCGCAATAGGCCTGTCGCCAGCCAACGCGAGCATGTTGGTGTAGTACGCCTGTTTGAACTCGCCGTAGATGTCCATAGTGACCAGATCGGCAAACTGCGCGCCCGGATCGTATTTCTCGATCGCTCCGGCATTGATGCCGTTCGGCGCGTTCACATTCCACACCCACAGCAGGTTGTCCAAGTGATGCACGTTGACGAAGCGGTCATAGATTTGACGGTAAAGCGCGGCTGAGCCGTCTTTGCCAGCGCGCCCGCCCCACCAGAACCATTTGCCATTCATCTCGTGATAAGGACGGAAGAGCACCGGCACATGTGCGTCCTGCAACTGCTTCAGGTAGCCGGCGACCACATCCACCTGCACACACCAGCGTTGATTGAGCGGGCTGCCCGGCGTGAGCAGCTCTTTCCACTCGGCGTCGGTCAAGTGGCCCTGTACGCTCTGGTGAAAGGTGACCGGCTCGTCGTCGGTGGGGCGCACCTCATGCCAGGTGAGCGTGACGACCGCGCCGTTGCGATACTGCCGCTTGACCTCCTCGATCATCGCCGGGCGCGAGAGCGTGGAGTCCTTGTCTTCGCCGCCAGAGAAACCGAAGTCGCCGCCGAAGAGCCCCGGATATCTGCCGGTCAAGTCATAGGCCATGTCGGTCCAGCGCGCGCCGACGTTGGGATAGTTGTGCTGCCCGGCGATCGTCGCCTTGCCGGAGATCGAATTGAGATAAGCCAACAGCGCGCGTGCCTCAGGCGTTGCGTGGGGGTTCACCGGCTCGGGAGCCGCGTGCAGCGGATTGACGCATCCAAGAATCGCAGTCATGGCAAAAAACGTGATCAGCTTCAATCGCATTGTAAAAGCTCCCTTCGCCAAGGAATTATAGATGATAACGTTATCTTTTTGGAAAGTACTACGGAAAGGTGATGTATCAGCTTTCTGTTAGGTTGTCACTCACCCCTGACTCAAAGAGAGAGGAAACCTCTTGGTCACGGTAATCTTCCTTATTCGACCAAGGAACTGGCTGATTGAATTAACCAGATTGCTCGACCCCGGATATTCGTCGTGCACGGCTAAGGTTCCTGAAATGCTTTGAATTGAACGTTCTGATTCTCAACACATAAATAGATTCTCTTTTTATCCTCCGGCACCTTCTGACCCATCCAAATATCGAAGGCGATAGCAATAATAAGGTTTTCCTTGATCTTCTTTCCATCTACTTTTTGGGTTCTTGTATTGAAGAAAGCCGTCATTGTGGTTCCCTTGGGAATGTCCGTGGGTATCATAGCCCGCCCCCCTTTCTTCACAGTGGGAACGGAGCAGCCGGTCTCGAACTGTCCCGTAAACGATTCCGTACCGCTGACTGTCGTGAAAGCCAAAGTTAGCTGATTGTCTTTGGTCTCGGTTACAACCCCTTTGAAGGTCGAGCCGTTGTAGTTACCTGGATAATAGTTATTTGGAGCAGTGCCGTATTGAGCAGACGCGTGGATCGATAGAAACAGAAGCGCGAAAGATAGTGCAGTTTTGAACGTCAGTTGAGAATTCATGCGTCCAATTGTAGCGCGAGTGAATTGAAGTGGCAGCGAGATTTTGCGGGCTTTTGAGAAAGAGAAATGCACCGAGAGGTAGGGGTATCGATTCCTCTGCAGTACTGGTCCGCACCCGGAGTTCTGTCGCAGACCAGATGGCGCCCAAACCAATATAGCTATCCAGCTTTCTCAGTTAACTCGGCCCAGCGGGCGTAGAGGGCGTCACTCTCGTGCTGTGCTGCGTCGAGTTCGCTGAGCGCCTCTTGCAGGGCGGCGGCGTTGGAGGCGATCTCTGGATCTTCGACATGGCTGCGGGCTTTGGCCAGCCGGACATCAGACTTCTCGACGCGCTGCTCTATAGCTGCGAACTCGCGGGCTTCCAGGTAAGAGAGCTTTTTTTTGGCGGTGTTTGCGGAGTTAGCAGGGCTGGCCGAGTTGGGCTGACGTGAGGACTGTTCCTGCCCAGCCACTTTCTGTTCTTCGAGCCAGTCTTCCCATTGCCCGTAGTCGGCAAACTTTTCGATGAGGCCGCGGCCATCGAGGCCCAACACCGTCGAAGAGACGCGGTTCAACAGATAGCGGTCGTGCGTCACGAGAACCAGTGCGCCGGGAAAGTCGAGAAGATTCTCTTCGAGAATTTCGAGCGTCGGAATATCGAGGTCATTGGTCGGCTCATCGAGCAGCAACACGTCTGCCGGCTCAAGCATAAGCTTCGCAATCAGCACGCGCGCGCGCTCGCCGCCACTCAGATTGCGGACCGGCTGATTCAATTGTTCGCTGGTAAAGAGGAATCGCGCTGCCCAACTGGCAACATGCACGGGGCGTCCCTGATGCAAGACGCCGTCGCCCTCAGGCGCCAGTGCGCGGCGCAGAGTGAGGCTCTCGTCCAGCTCACGCATCTGGCTGAAGTAGACAAGTCTGAGCGAATCGGCACGGCGGATATGGCCGGCTGCCGGTTCGATTTCGCCGCGCAGCAGACGCAGCAGCGTAGTCTTGCCGCTGCCGTTGGGGCCAACCAGGCCAACCTTCATGCCTGCGGTGAGAATGAAGTTGAGATCCGTGAAGAGACTCCGCTTTTCTTCCGGCTTTTCGTTGGCATCGGAAGAGGGTACATCGCAGGAAACATCCTTGAATTCAACGAGACGCTTGGTCTTGCGCTGCGTTGCGTCGAAGTCGATGCCGGCCGTCGAGACGCTGGTGCGCGCATTCATCTCGGCCAACTGGCCGATCATCGCGTTCGCCGTGTCGATGCGGGCCTTTGATTTTGTGGCCCGCGCCTTGGGGCCGCGTCGCAGCCACTCGATCTCAGTCTTCACAACGTTGCGCAGGCTCTCCTGCTGGCGGCTTTGCGATTCGAGATAGGCTTGCTTTTCTTCGAGAAACCTGCTGAAGTTACCCTTCACGCGCAAGAGGCCATCGGCAAAGACGCGATTGAGTTCGATGATCTGGCTGGAGGTCGATTCGAGAAAGTAGCGGTCGTGGCTGACGGTGACGGCGGCGAAGTTGGCCGAGGTGAGCAGTTCTTCGAGCCACTCGATGCCGGCGAGATCGAGGTGGTTTGTGGGCTCGTCGAGCAGCATGACTTCGGGTTCGCTGACAAGAGCTTCGGTGATGGCTAGCCGCTTGCGCCAGCCGCCAGAGAGCGCGGCTGCCTCGGCGGTGAGGTCGGTGAATCCGGCGCGCCCCGACAACTCGCGCAAACGGCCTTCACGTTCGCTCTCGTTGACATGCGCGGCGGCCAGAGCCCGCTCCAGGACTTTACGAATGGAGAGGCCAGGAGCAAAGCGCGAGTCCTGCGGCACATAGGCGGCGCGAGCGCGCTTGCGCACAGCCAGTTCGCCTGAGTCCGGTTCGAGCTGGCCGGCGAGGATTGCGAGAAGGGTTGACTTGCCCGCGCCGTTCGGACCGATGAGTCCGATGCGGTCGCCGTCTTCGACGGTGAGCGAAATGTTCTGGAAGAGCGGCCTGGCGCCGAACTGTTTGGTCACCGACTGCGCGTTGAGAATAGGAGGCATCTCTTCTAAGAGTACCCCGTGGAGTCACAACGTGGAATTCTGCTCTGCCAACCCGCTCCGCCTCCTCAACGTCCTTTGATTGCTCGCGCAATATAATCTCGATTCATGAGACTGCTCCCTTCAAGGCTTCTCGTCGCATTCTTCGCCTTCACCGCTATGGCGTTGGGATCGTTCGCCATCGGCCACTTCGACGGATCGGAAAAAGATCGAGAGTCGTTACGAAAGACGAGCGAGGCTATACGAGCTGCGTTTGCCCGCGGCGACGTTGAGGCGATCATGGCCTACCATCACACCAATGTCATCAAGGCGTTAAGCGCCGACAAGTACCTGAATGGACGCGACGCGGTCAAAGCGGATTTGACTGCGACCCTTCAAACGGTCCGTTTGGAGTTCACGGAGCACAAGGTGGAGAGTCTGTTTTTTCAAGGCGATACGGCCGTGGAAGAGAGCATCTTTGGCATTACAGGCACGCCGAAGAACGGCGGTGCGCCGATTATCTTCAGAGGGCGCGCCATGGTGGTTTATGTGCGTTACAAGGAGAGTCCGACCGGTTGGGCATCGATCCGTGAGATTGTCCAGCCACTCCCATAGAGCGTTTACGGGTTGCGCGCGACGAGTTCTCACCGGGATTCATACACATGTAACGTCGGCATCCCATAATCGCTTCGGATGCAGAACTTCCCGGACGTGTTCCCCACGACGGGAATGATTTTCTAATCCGCACGCCCACAATTCAAAACAATCAAGGGGCAAGCAAGCGCACGTCCGCACAACGTGCCCGCTTCATCGCGGCGCCTCTTTGTCCATCAACAGAAACTACCGACCCCGGAGGTCAAGAACAAGATGAACCCCAAGAAGATCGCGCTCGCGCTGTGTCTGACTGCCGTAACAAGCGTCCCTATGATGGCTCAGGAACATGAACGCAGCGTTCCGCACATCGACCACGCATTTGTCATTGTGATGGAGAACCATCACTACAGCCAGATCATCGGCAACGCCAACGCACCTTTTATCAACAGCTATGCGGCCAGCGCCAATCTGGCCAAGAACTACTGGGCGGTTGGACACCCCAGCCTGACCAACTACCTTGAGATCGTCGGCGGCTCGAACTTCGGCGTCATCAACGACGATTCGCCGGACTGGCACAACACAACCTGCGTCTCGAATCTCGAACTCGGCACGCCCGCCGACGAGACGGCGACGACCAACACCTGCCCCATCGCCGGGCACGGACTCGACGCGGCGACGCCTGCCGTTGATACCACCAACGAAGGCACGCCTACCGAGCCGGTCTACAACGACCCCATCGCTCCGGCGAAGACGATCGGCATAAGCATCGGCGATCAACTCGTCGCTGCCGGGCTGAGCTGGAAGAGCTATCAGGAAAATCTGCCGCCCTATGGAGCCGATGGCGTGAACAACAGCGATGGTTTAATCTCGAATCTCACGCAGGCCGAGCCGGGCATGCCCAAGCTCTACGCGGTCAAGCACAATCCTTTTGTGTACTTCGCCAGCGTGCAGCAAGGCAACGACCCCGAGAATAGCCTGAAGAACGTCGTCGGCTTTGACCGTTTGTATGCCGACCTCAACAGCGGCCATCTGCCGAATCTGTTGTTCATCGCACCGAACCAGTGCCATGACCAGCATGGCCGCGGCAGCAGCGAAGTGGGCACAGGATGCTCGGTGGATCAGAATGATATTGCCCAGGGCGATGCCGCATTGCACACCCTGATCACCGCCATCAAAGCCTCGAAGGAATGGAAGACAGGCCACAATGTGATCGTTACGGTCTGGGACGAGAACGACTACAGCAGCCTTCCCAATCAGGTTGTGACCATCGTCGACACCAGCTACGCGCGGACCGGCGTCCCCAGCAATGTGAAGTACAACCACTTCTCGCTGCTCAAGACGCTGGAAGCCGGCTTCGGACTTCGCTACCTCAATCATGCAGCCGATTCAAACGTCAAAGTGATGTCAGACCTTTTCGGAAATCGAAACTGAGTCTATCGCTCTAGACTCCGGGCCGGCCTCGCTCAAGCAGCGGGGCCGGCCTTTCATTTTCGAGAGATCTAACGGGCAAAGCGCCTGGCATTCCGTTTTCTTGTTCAACCGCCTATACTTTCCCCTGTCGAGTTTTTTCAAAGAAGGAAGTCCATCCATGTCATCTGCTGTAGATTACGCAAGCCAAAACCATCCCCGATTCTTGAATGAGCTGAAGGATCTGCTGCGCATTCCTTCTGTCTCCACGCTGCCCGAGCACAAGGGCGACTGCCGCCGCGCCGCGGAGACGCTGGCCGCCGAGTTCACACGCATCGGCATGGACCATGCGCGGCTCATCGAGACCGAAGGCCACCCTCTGGTCTATGCAGAGTGGCTGCATGCCCCTGGCGAGCCCACCGCGCTTTTTTATGGCCACTATGATGTGCAGCCGACCGACCCCGACGACGAGTGGCTTTCGCCGCCTTTCGAGCCCACCGAGCGCGACGGCAACCTCTACGCTCGCGGAGCCGTCGACGACAAAGGTCAGGTCTGGGCGCAGATCAAGGCTCTGGAGTCGCTGTTGGCCGCCACGGGCTCGCTGCCCATCAACGTCCGTGTGATCCTTGAAGGTGAAGAGGAGGTCGGCGGGGAGGGAATTGCGGCATTCGTCGCATCTAAGCCGGCAGAGTTGAAGGCAGATTTCGCGCTGGTTTCCGACACCGAGCTTTTCGCGCCCGGCCTGCCGACGCTCTGCGTCGGTCTGCGCGGCATGATCTATACCGAGCTTGAAGTTCGCGGAGCCAAGAGCGATCTTCACTCCGGCATGTACGGCGGCGCCGCGCCCAATCCCTTCATGGCGCTGGCGCAGATGCTGGCGCGGCTCAAGGACGAGGACGGCCACATCCTCATCCCCGGCTTCTACGACGACATCATCCCGCCCAGCCCCGAGGAGCTTGCCGCATGGCACAGCCTGCCCTTTGACGAAGAGCAGTACCGCATCGCCGAGGTCGGTTCGCGTTCGCTGGTGGGCGAGGCCGGCTACACCGTGCTCGAACGCACATGGGCCCGGCCCACGCTCGACGTGCATGGCATTCCCGGCGGCTTCATCGGCGCAGGAGCGAAGACGGTGATTCCCGCCAAGGCGCTGGCCAAGGTCTCAATGCGGCTGGTTCCAGGCATGACTCCAGCCAAGAGCTTTGCTCTCTACAAGGCCTACGTTGAAAAGATCGCACCGGCTGGTGTCGATGTCGAAGTGCGGCTGATCCACTCCGGCGACCCCTGCCTCGTGCGTGTCGATAACCCATACATCCAGGCCGCGACGCGTGCGCTCAAAGAGGTCTGGGGCAAAGACACGGTCTTCATCCGCTCCGGTGGATCCATTCCGATCGTCGGCGACTTTGATCGCCATCTCGGCATGCCCAGCGTGATGATGGGCTTCGGCCTTCCAGACGACAACATCCACGCCCCCAACGAGAAGTTCCACCTGAAGAACTTCGAGCTAGGCATCGAATCCGTCGTGCGGTTTTTGGAGGAGGTCGGACGTTGAGCAGGAATCCCAGATCGCAGAATCAAGACCTGGGATTCCTGCTGAAGGCGTCAGGCTAGTGTGCGCTTTTTGTTGCTATCGCCGGAGCCATAACGTTTCGCTTTCTCCTGTCGAAAACATTGGATTGCGCCGCTTGAATATTTTGCTTTCGTGACCTTGCGGAACAATGCATCCAGACGCTGCAATCCTGTTTCTGCACGTATAATTTCGCGCGCTGCGCGGTAGCTCCCGTAAAAATGCGAGAGCGCTGAATCGCGCTCTTTTGCATCGGATATTGTTGCAATGTCTTCAATCCCCATGTATATGGTGCAGGAATGGACTGTAACGTCTTCATTCAGATAGAGAGCGTTCTCGTCACAGAACTGAGCAATATCCAAAACGAGGTTGGACACAATTTGGTGGCGCGCTTCCGCCGAAAGACTGCCGTCCTCGATTACAGAGTCCGCAATAGGCTTGGCATCGTTAATCAGCTTCCACAGGCCCTCGTACACGCTGAATCGCTTGTCGAAAACGTCCTTTGCGTAAGCCTCAATTCGGTTAGACCGCCGAACCAATTCATTCACAACAATGCCGAGTAGAAGACATCCAATCCCGAACATCGACTGAAGTAACGCTCCCATCGCCCGCTTCTAACCTCCGGCCTGAATTTTGTGTTGGCGCTATTCTACATAAGTCCGCGGGTGGGCGGGTGGCGCAGATCTTCGCAGTAGATATTTTGGGTGCCCCAGGTCTGGATTTTCAGACCTGGGAGACAATAGAGCTCGATCTGCCGCTAACGAAGCCGGCTAGTCCAATTCAAAGCGATTGGCGCAAGTTCACCGAAGGCATCGTTGTGACCGCGACCTGGAATCGAGTGAAACTCCTTGGGCTCATTGGCCAAGTCATAAAGATGCCTGCCTTGCGATGGCGGAATGATCTGGTCCTCTGTGCCGTTGACGATCAGAACGGGCACATGGATGTTTCGAATCTTCTTTTCATTCTCAAAGCGGTCACGGGCAAGCAACTTCGCCGGAAGGTATGGATATCGGATCTGTGCTATCTCGGGGATCGATGTATAAGGAGCCAGTAGGACGACCCCGCCGACGTAAAACTCCTCGGCCATCTGCACTGCGACGCCCGTTCCGAGCGAATGTCCGAAGAGAATGATGCTTTCGCTTTTCACTCCTCGCGCTATCAGCGCATCGATGGCGGCGCGCCCATCGGCATCGAGGCCGGCTTCGGTCGGCTTGCCTGGTAATCCGCTGTAGCCGCGATATTCGGCCACGAGAAAGCCATAGCCCGCAGTGATGTAAGGATCGGCGGTTTCAGATGCCGTCGCCAGGCAGTCGCCATTGCCGTGAAAGAAAACGAATGTGAACGGCTTGCTTGTTGCGGGCGCATACCAGGCCTTCAGTTCCAGCCCGTCTGCCGTCTTCACAGGCAACTCGACAAAGGATCGGTTCGCGTAGGCGTCTTGCAAGGTGACATAGCTGTGGCTGGGAAAATACAGAAGGCTGCGCTGAAAGACAAACACGCCGATCAGCAGCAAAATATAAAAACCGGCAAGAATACCAATGAACTTCAGGATTCGTGTTGTGGTCTTGCCTGCCGGCAGCGATTTGAATTCAAGGCTCACATTCAACCTCAACTGTCGAGAATATACCGCTGCTCCCCCGGTCGCGTAAGCTAAATCCAACGGCGATGTCCGATTTAACTTCCAATGCCGAGATCTCCGAGATGCTGGATAACTTCGGCGCCGAGGAACAGGTGCGGCCTGCGCCAAGTGACTCCGCGCCGGACGAGCCTATCATCGCCTTCAGCCACGTCGGCATCTCCTTTGACGGCAGGGTTGTGCTGGAGGATCTGAGCTTCCAGATGAACCGCGGCCAGACGCTCTGCATCCTGGGTCGCAGCGGCGTGGGCAAGTCGGTGGCTCTGCGGATGCTGATGGGCTTTCTCAAGCCGGACTCCGGTTCCATCCGCGTGGAAGGCCAGGAGATCACCACGCTCGACGAAGAGGGCATGCGGGAGATTCGCAAGCGCGTCACCATGGTCTTTCAGAACGGCGCGCTCTTTGATTCGATGAGCGTGCGCGAGAATGTGGCTTTTCCGCTGCGCGAACGAGGCGGCCTGGACGAGGAGCAGATCCAGGAGAAGGTCTCTCAGTTGATCAACGTGGTGGGCGCCGAAGACGTTGTCGAGGCCTTCCCGGCCAGCCTCTCCACCGGGCGGCGGCGGGCCGTGGCGATCGCGCGGGCTCTGGCCGCTGAACCGGAGGTGGTCCTCTACGACGAGCCAACCACCATGGTCGACCCCATCATCGCCCGCCGACTCGGCGATCTGATCGAGATCCTCAAGGAGCATCTGGGCAAGACCAGCCTCGTTGTGACCCATGACATGCGCTTTGCCGAGCGGCTTGCCGACCTGGTGCTCTTCCTGCATCAGGGCAGAGCACAGTATTTTGGTCCATTGAAGGGCTTTTTGGAGTGCCCCGACCCGCACATCCAACAGTTTCTTTCTTTGGATGCCTACGCATTACCTTCGGAATAACGGATTCCAACGGCGTAACGTGCAGAGGATTGATTCTGCTTGCTGTGGATCAATGTTTGGGTGATCCTAATCGTGTTGTCTGGAAGGGTCGCTTGGCTGAAAGACTCGCGTCGGAGGAGAGGTGCATCTTCCTCACTTATCTCGCTTTCGGCGCAATATGCGGTGCTGTATAATTGAATTTTCCTCAGGGCGTTCGTCTTTACTGAACCAGATATGGCTCCGGTTGAGATTGCGCCTTTGATTTCATCTGATTGCGGCGAATCAATGGGCGAACAGGCCGATGGCCGCAAGACCGCGTTGCGCAGGCGGAGACGCCTGAAGAGATACCGTTCATTGCCGGGCATGTATAGATCTGGCATGACTCCATATTTTGCGACGGGAATTCCCCTGATGGACTGAATCCCTGGACGGAAGATGAATGCATTCCGGCGTTGGGATGGGACGATTGAACGTGCTTGGTTTCCTCCTCATTGCGTGCACAAGAGTGGACGCGTCATGCCTGCTCCCCACGTCTTGATTGTTTGAGGCTTGCGAAACGCTTATGGCAACATCTGACTATTGGCAACGACCTTCCGATACCGAACTTCCTTCGCGGGAGTGGGCGGATGGATCGACCGGGGGCGCAATCCAGGGGCCGCGAGGCAAGGCCCACTTCTGGATGGCCCTGGATGCGATTACGATTGTTGCATCCGCGGCGGTTGCCACATTCTATGAGAAGCACACAAGCCCGTTAGCAGGTGCAAGAGGGCTCTGGCACGGCACGCTGATTCATGGCCGTTCCATGGGAATACTGCTGGTGCTCTTGTGCGGATTCGCCATTACTTTGATCGTGATCAGCCGGCGATTGAAGCTTTATTCGCCCATCCGACTCAGCAACGCACTGCGTGAGCAGCGGCTTAGCATTCAGGCCTGCCTCACCTCCGGCCTGCTGCTGACGGGCGCTCTCTATCTGGTTCATGCCGCGGATATTCCTCGCAGCATCGTTTTACTGACCGTGGGGCTGGTCACCGTCGCTCTCAGCCTGCGCCGGCTGGCTTATCGCATGCTGCTCTATCGCAGTTTTGATCGTGGAGTGGGCACACGCAACGTGCTCATCGTGGGCACAGGCCCTGAGGCGCACGCCCTGCGCAATCACCTGGAGAGCATCCGCCATCTGGGGTACAAATTCAAGGGCTTCATTGAGATTCCCGGCACAGTCTCCCCTTATCCGGCCGCCCCCGGTGATGTGGTCGGAAATCTCGATACGCTCTTCCAGAACGCACGCAAGCAGTTCGTGGACGAGATTTTCTTTACCACGCCGTGTGAGCGCACCCTCGTCCAAAATGCCCTGATACAGGCTCGCAAACACGGCATCGACCTGCGCATCATCCCCGAGATGTACGATGGCCTCACCTGGAACAGCTCGATCGAGTACCTTGGCCAGTTCCCGACGATTCCACTGCATCGCGGCCAGGTTCCAGAGGTGGCGCTGCTGCTCAAGCGCGGGATCGACGTAATCTTCTCCATTGCGGTGTTAATCTTTTTCCTGCCGCTGCTGCTGATCCTTGCCGTCGCCATCAAGCTTGACTCTCCCGGCCCGGTCTTCTATATATCGGACCGCATTGGCAAGAAAGGCCGCGTCTTTCGCTGTTACAAGTTGCGCACAATGGTCGATGACGCGGACGAGAAGCGCGACGATGTGATGCATATGAATGAACGCGAGAGCGTCTTGTTCAAGATCTCCAACGATCCCCGCATCACCAGGCTGGGCCGCCTGCTGCGCAAGTATTCGCTCGATGAGTTTCCGCAGTTCTACAACGTCCTGCGCGGCGACATGAGCGTGGTGGGTCCGCGGCCGCCGATGGGGAGCGAGGTGCGCGAGTACAAGCTCAGCCACCTGCGCCGGCTCGACGTGAATCCTGGGATCACTGGATTGTGGCAGGTGCAGGCCCGCCAGGATCCCTCGTTTGACAGCTATATCTCGCTGGATGTCGCCTACATTGAAAACTGGAGCATCTGGCTCGACTTCCAGATTGTCGTGCGCACCATCGGCGTTGTCTTTGCCGGAACCGGAACGTAAACCACCTTCTGCACTTCAATCCCAACAGGCCGTCCACTCAACCGGGCGGCCTGTTCTCGTTGCAGGAGTTAAACTTGAAGAGTGAAGATCGCATTGGCACAGATCAATCCTACGGTTGGGGATTTTACTGGGAACATCGAAAAGTTCATCGCGGTGAGCCGTCGCGCCGCCGCTGCGGGGGCACGCCTCACGGTGTTTTCAGAGCTGGTGCTCTGCGGTTATCCTCCCGCCGACTTCCTTGAAAAGCCGAGCTTTCTAGCCCGCTGCCGCGCGGCAGTCGACGAGCTGGCTGCGGCGACGCGCGATCTGCCCACCGCCGTGCTTGCGGGCGTGGCCTTGCCAGCCCCGGCTGGGAGCGGCAAGCCGGCCGTCAATGCGGCCGTGCTGCTCGATGGCGGGCGGCTGCTCCTCGAACAGCACAAGCATCTGCTGCCGTTCTACGACATCTTTGACGAGCAGCGCTACTTCGCACCTTCGCGGGGCCAGCAGGTGGTTGAGCTGGATGGGCTGCGGCTGGCCGTTACCATCTGCGAGGATGCCTGGAACGACAAGAACTTCTGGCCGCGCCGCCTCTACGCGATCGATCCGATGGAAGAGCTGATGCGCCAGAAGCCCGGCATCCACATCAATCTCTCCTCGTCACCCTTCTGGCACGGCAAGCGCGCCATTCGCCGCGAGATGCTGGCCGCCATTGCGCGGCGCGACGGCATCCCCGTCTTGCTGTCGAACCAGGTGGGCGGCAACGATAGCGTGATCTTCGACGGCTCCTCGCTGGCTCTGGACGCGCGCGGAGAGTTGATTGCCCAGGCCGCTTCCTTCGAAGAAGATCTGGTTCTGGTCGATCCCTTCAACGCGCCGGTGATAGATCTTCCCGAAGACGACGAGACCGAGGCTGCCTATCGCGCTCTGGTTGTGGGTACGCGCGACTATGTGCGCAAATGCGGCTTCAAGAAAGTTCTGGTCGGCTTGAGTGGCGGCATCGATTCGGCTCTGGTGGCGGCCATCGCCACCGAAGCTCTGGGCGCGGAGAACGTCGTCGGCATCGGCATGCCCAGCCCTTACTCTTCTTCCGGCTCCATCGAGGATAGCCGCAAGCTGGCCGCCAACCTCGGCATTCGTTTTGATGTCATCGGCATCAGCGGACTCTTTGCGGAGTTCACACGCACCCTCGAACCGGTCTTTGCCGGGACCAAGCCGGATACGACGGAAGAAAATATTCAATCCCGCATACGCGGCTGCCTGCTGATGGCCCTCTCGAACAAATATTCCGCCTTGGTGTTGACCACGGGCAACAAGTCGGAGATGGCCGTGGGCTACTGTACTCTCTATGGCGACATGGTCGGAGCGCTGGCGGTGATCGGCGACCTGGTCAAGACGCGCGTCTATGCAGTCTGCCGCTGGCTCAACCGCGAGAGGGAAGTGATTCCCTGGGCGATTCTGGAAAAGCCGCCGTCGGCCGAGCTGCGTCCCGATCAAAAGGACACCGACTCGCTGCCGCCTTACGAGATTCTCGATCCAATTCTGGAGGCCTACGTCGAGCGCTATGAGACTCCCGAAGAGATCGCCAGGGCAAACGGATTTCCACTCGAACTCGTCCAACAGGTAGTTCATCTGGTGGAACGCAGCGAATACAAACGCCAGCAGGCCGCACCGGTCCTGAAGGTGACCTCAAAGTCCTTTGGCATGGGGCGCAGATTTCCCATCGCCGTCAAAGTTCAGGTATAAGCTAGAACGTGGGAGCCATCCCGCAGTTTAGCGTTTCCGTAATTTCAAGGAGAAGCCGCTTGATTCGTCTTTCCATTCGTACTGTCAGTGCCCTGGCGCTGCTTGCCCTCTCCGTGCCTGCCTTGCAGGCCGTTGCCCAGCAGGACGTGCCGCCTGCACCCGCGCAAGAGCCGGCTCCATCCGGACCAGCCCCAGCGGCGGCGCCCGTCTTTCCCAAACCCGACCCGGCGAATTTTACCGCCGTTTCACCCACCAAGGAAGCCATCAATGGTTTCCTGCAGACTGCCTGGGGATACGATGACACCCGCATCTGGCAGGTTCAGGCCATCCTGAAGACGCCTGTGGACGGCGTTAGCAAAGCGGTGGTTCTGATCGCCGATAAGGCAGGCAAGCAGAAGCCGGCCGTGCTCCAGTTTTTCGTGCTTCCCGACGGCAAGCACATCATCGCCGGCGATGAAGTTGTTCCTTTTGGCGAGCATCCCTACGCGGATTACCGCGCACTGGTGCAGCAGCGCGCCGATGGGCCCTATCGCGGGTCGGCCCTGAAAGATCTCGAGATCGTCGAGTTTGCCGACTTCCAGTGCCCCCATTGCAAGGATGCACAGGCCAACATGGACAAGCTGGCCGTTGATTTTCCCAAGGCCCGCATCATCTTCCAGAACTATCCTCTGCCGCAGCATACTGCCGCTGCCAACGCGGCTGCCTACGGCATCTGCGTGGCCAAGCAGGGTGGCAGCACAGCATTCTTCACTTTCTCCTCGGCCGTCTTTGAGGGCCAGGACGGGTTGGCGACTACCGACGGAGCCACCCTTACGCTGAATAGCGCAGTGACCAAGGCAGGTCTGGACCCGGCCAAGATTGCAGCCTGCTCCTCAGAGCCGGCAACCAAAGCCGTTGTGGATGCATCCGTGAAGCTGGCCCAGGATCTGAGCATCAACCAGACTCCCACGCTCGTGATTAACGGCCGCCAGGTTCCGGCAAATGCTCCTTACGACACCCTCAAGCAGATCGTTCTCTACCAGATCAAGCTGGACGGATTGGCCCAGTAAGACCGGTCGACCGGCGAGCTGGATTCACTCTTTCGTGAACAGAAATAGCAAGGGCAGACAGGATCTTCACCCCTGTCTGCCCTTGCTCCGTCTGACGCCATGGCGCGAACGGCCTGCAGCCGCTTACCTTTCCGTTCCCCCGCGCTCGATGCGCATCATCGGCGAGTGGCCGGCTGCCTGCGTGCCGCGGACGACATGGGGCGTAATGACGATCAGCAAGGTTGCATAATCCTTCTGGTTGTCTTTACCGGTGAGATCGTTCAGGCCTGGAATCTCGCTGATGCCCGGAGTGCCGCTGACGGCGCGGCTCTCGGATTTGTCCAGATCGCTCACCACTGCCACCGCCTCGCCCTCCCCGAGTGTCACCACACCCGAGTAGACGCGGTTGTTGAGGATGGGGTTGCCATTGATCGATCCTCCGGTCAGCGCGTTGATCTTCAAGTCGAGCGTGAGAGCGACTCTGTTGTTGCGCATGACCTTGGGCGTGGCCTTCAAGGTGAGGCCCAGATCCTGATACTCCACCTGGGGAACATTGGCCACGCTCGAGTAGGAGGCGAGCAGCGAAGAGAGGCTGCTGGAGGAGCCTGCTCCGGTCAGCCCTGCGATCTTCGAAGCACTGCCCGCGAGGCTCGAGTACGACGAGGTCTGGATCGGATAGCGCGAGCCGGTGCGGAGTGTGCCGGCCTCGCCATCGCCCAGGCGCAACTGAATCTGGTCCAGCTCGCGGGAGTCCGAGGAGTTGAGGCTGAGGTTGGCGGAGACCGAGCCGGGAGAGACGCCGGTGAGAGTCTTTCCGCCGCCAAACGTGGCAATGCCGTTAGAGAACAGAGAACTGGATACCTGGCCTGACGCAATCAGAAGGCCGATAATCGTGGCGATGTCGCCGGGTGCAGCTAGGCCCGAAGAGATGATTTCCTGCACCAGGTCCTGATTTGCATTCAGGATGGACTGCTCTTCGGCGTACAGGTTATAGGCTGAGATGGTCTGCAGCGGATGAACTCCGGTATTGCGCTGGCCGGTGTGGGCAAGCTGAAACAAGCGGACCTCGAGCACCACCTGATTTTGCCCGTCGAGCAACTGCCTCATCGTGGCGTTAAAGGCGTTCAGAGTCTTTTGTGGCCCACGGAGTGTGATTGTCCCTGCGCTGGGATCGGTCGCAGCCTGTGGCACTTCGAAGACGTTCTTGGCGATGTTGACGACCTCGGCCATCTCCGCCGCGCTCAAGCCCGGCAGATAGACGGTCTCCAGATCCTGGCGCATGAACGCATCGCGGTTGGCCTTGGTGTCGCTTGCCACCAGCACACGGTGTGCATCCAGAGGCACGTAGAACGACTTGGTCAACTGCCCCACAACGCGCGCCGCCGTCTCGAAGTCGGCGTTGTCCATCTCCAGCCGCACTGGATCGGAGCGTACGCTCTGGTCCAGGGTGACATCAATGTTGTAGGCCTTGAAGACCTGCTGGATCACCGTGCGCCTGTCGCTGCGCAGGTGAAAGTTGTGAACGCCAGAGGCTGGAGCCAGCACCGCCGCCGCGCCGACCGTCTCCGCGCCCTGCTCATAGCGGGGAGGCGTCTGCCCCAGGAGCGCATCATCGCCCAGGCCGTTCAAGTGCTGGCTCACCTGCGGGTTCTTCGGATCGATTTCAAGCGCACGGGAGAGAGCCACGCGCGCCGCAGCCTTATCCCCGCGAACACGGCTCTTGGCTGCGGCCTGAATCAGCGCCGTGGCCGCATGACTTCGCGCGACGCTTGCCGCCAGTGGATAGTTGGTGTTGGCCGGATCAAGCGTAGCCGCCTGCTCATAGCGCTGCAAGGCTTCTTCAAACTGCTCCTTCTCGAAGAGCTTGCTGGCCGCGAGGAAGAGCTTGGCTGCCCTTCTTCGGTCACCATTGCGCACTGGCTTGGCCTGCTCTGCCGGAAGGGGGATGTTGTTGGCCTTCGCGGGGCCTTCCGGCGCTGGTGCTTGAGCCTGTGCAAGGCTCGCTGCCGCCAATAGAAACACGGCGGCGAAACAAGGGCTGGTTAGCCTGAAAGGGCGCGGCTTCATCAGGCGACCTCAGTGTGCGCCAGCAGATCGGCAAGCGAGGAGGCGCAGACCTCGGGCCGGCCTTCGAGCAGCGTATCAAAACTGAAGTTGCCCGTGGCGACAGCGATCACCGGCAGTTGGTTGGCGTGCGCCGCCTCGATGTCGCGCGGCGTATCGCCGACCACGCAGACGCGCGCATCGGCTCCGGCCATCTCTCTTGCCTTCCGCGCGGCATCGCCCACAAGCTCGGCGCGAATAGGAAAGTGGTCGCTGAAGCCGCCAAAGCGGAACCACTCACGCAGGCCGGCCTCTTCAATCTTGATCCAGCCGATCATCTCCAGGTTGCCGGTGGCCACGCCGAGAAGCGCGCCTTTTTGTGCCAGGTGGCGCAGCGCAGCTTCCACGCCCGGCATCATCCTCAGGTGCATCTCATGGCGGCGGTCATGTACCGTCTGCCGCATCGCCTCCAGGATAGCCTCGACCTGCGGCTCCAGAACCTCGGCGGGAATTCCCGCCTTGCGGCAGGCCTCGTTCAGGATCGCCGTATCCGTGCTGCCGTGAATCGCCACGCCGTCCAGTGTCACCGCAATCCCAGTCACCCGCTCGATGCTCGATGCGAACGAGTTCATGTGGATGCGGTCCGGATCGCGCAGCAGCGTGCCGTCGATGTCGAACAGATAGGCATCCTGCCGATCCCAGGCAAAGCCGGGTTCGATGGATACGCGTGCTTCGCTGGTCTGTGAAGTTGATTGCATGTCTTCAATTCAATCGTAAGGCATGGCGGCTCTCAAAGCGGCCGCGACATATACGAGACGCTCAGAGTGCCGTCTGCGCTTGAGAGGAGGGAACTCGGATGCTGGCTGAGAATTTAGGCGATCGCTCGCTGAAGCGACAAACCGAAGTCGGTTTCCTTCTCTTCCAGTTGGGGGCACTTCTCAGCGAGTTCGGCTAGGAACTTCTCTTTTTCAGCTACTGAAATGGTGAAAGCCTTGCCACTTTTTGGCATAACAAGGATGCAATTGCGCGAGAGCCTGCCATGTAACCAATTGTGGGTTCGTGAAACCGGCAAGAGTTTATCGATTGTTGCGTAGGGAATTAGAACTCTCTTCCACTCTTGTTGCAGGAACAGACCGCTCGGTCTAGTCTCGTAGTATTCCCGAAACTCGAGAAAGCATCGCATGGCAAGTGAAAAAGCCCAGAGGATCGGAAACCAGAATTCAGTATGAAACGGGCTGGGCAGGATGTGGAGATGATGATGCGACCATAAGGCGTATAGGTCAACGGCTATAAGAACCCACAGGAAAAAACCATAAAGAAACCAGCCGACCAAGCTGACATAGTCGATCTTTGCCTTGAATTGCACCGAATCTTTCTCCTGCGCTGACTGCGCGATCAGCCCTGGCGATAGATCTGCCGCACGGCGCTATAGACAGGACGTTCGCTGCGCGGCGGACGCTTGAGGCTGGCGCGCACCTCGGCCAGATTCAAGCCCAGCTCCGCCATGGTGCGGCTCAGCGTATTGCGATGGATGCCCATCTCATCGGCCGCCTTACACTGGTTCCCTTTGTGCGCCAGCAATACCTCGCGCAGATACTGCTTCTTGAACTCGCGCACCGCGTCCTCGTAGCGGATGCCGCTCGAATGCATTTGCGTCACCAGGATGTCCAGTTCTCGTCTCACGTTAATCCCTGCTTCCTCTTGTTATCTTGCCATAATTCGTTGCGCCAAACCTTGCTTCAGATCACTTTCGATGGCCGTCGGGGTGCATCCACTTGGGCGACTCGTGCTCCAGCAGCTTGAGCCCTTGCTGTGTCCGCGCAGCCAGCTCTGCCGGAGTCATATGCGTACTCAGATGCAAGGCACCGAAAAAATGCTTGGGTAGCCTGGCCTCTGCCAGCCACTGCTCCTCGGGAAAAAACGCCACGGCCACCAGAACAATCAGCGTGACCAGCAGCGCACCCTGAAAAACTCCGAAGACCGCGCCGGCGAGCCTGTCCAGACAGCCAAGTCCCATATAGTGAAAGGCCTTGGCCAGAGCCTTGCCGACAAGCGCCGCCACTCCCATCACTACGATGGCAATCAATAGAAACGCGAGCGCATTGGCCACCGGCTTGATGCGCACCACGGGTAAAAGCAGTGCCGCAATCCTTGCGTAGTTCCAGGCGGCGAGCGCCAGGCCCATCAGCAGGCCTGCCAGCGAGCAGAAAGAGCGAAAGAAGCCCTGCGCCAGACCGCCCAGCACAGACAGCGCCATGACAAACAAGATCGCCCAGTCTATCCACTCCATACCGCGCCCCGTCCACGCTCTGTTCGCTCCTGCTTGTGTGCTAAAGATTCAAATCCCGCCCGGTCAGCCGGCGGAAGGCCTCAAGATACTTGGCCTGTGTGCGCTCTACCACATCGTCCGGGAGTCCCGGCGCTGGCGCCTGCTTGTTCCAGTGAATTGATTCAAGATAGTCGCGCACGAACTGCTTGTCAAAGGAAGGCTGCGCGCCACCCGGTTTCCACGAGGCTGCCTCCCAGAAGCGTGAGGAGTCCGGCGTCAGCACTTCATCGGCGAGAATGATTCCTTCCGGCGTTCTGCCAAACTCAAACTTGGTGTCGGCCAGAATCAGGCCGCGCGACTCAGCGTGCTCGACGGCCTTGTTGTAGATGGCTAGCGTCAACCGCTTCAGCTCTGCCGCATCCTTTTCGCCAATGGCTGCAACCGTTGCGGCATAGGAGATGTTTTCGTCGTGCGTGCCGGCCTCGCCCTTCGTTGAAGGAGTATAGAGCGGCTCCGGCAGACGCGATCCATCCAGCAGGCCCGCAGGCAATGGAATACCGCAGACCGAACTGCTCGCCTTATATTCCTTCCATCCTGAACCCGTCAGGTAGCCGCGCACCACGCACTCGACCGGAAACATCGTGGCCCGCTTGACCAGCATCGACCGGCCTTCGAGCTGATCGGCATAGGGCTGCAGGGAGGCGGGGAACTGGCTGACATCGGCCGTGATCAGGTGGTTGGGAACGAGCCCTGAGACCAGGTCGAACCAGAAGAGGGAGATCTGCGTCAGGATC
>Ga0302323_100000230_pt1 | contig 43244 bp, 41 predicted proteins | sample Fen_T0_3_FD_201950 | JGI IMG/M metagenome (GOLD analysis project Ga0302323, IMG submission 201950) | Peat permafrost microbial communities from Stordalen Mire near Abisko, Sweden - Fen_T0_3 | ecosystem: Environmental > Terrestrial > Soil > Wetlands > Permafrost | place: Sweden: Abisko...
TTACGATCTTCACAGGTCCGTCCTCCGTTGTCCAACCGTGTCCATCCCGTTACGACCGTAGTTCCCGCCTCCGGATTTCCCTTGCAAGACATCGGTGCCGGCGCATTCTATAGTAGGAAGCAGATCCTTATGCGTTGGCTTCTAACCGGACTTCTGTTGCTGCTGGGAAGCGTGTGCGTGGCCGCGGATGCCCCCTCCCCGGTTGCGCCGTCGCTCTGCTCCGACGCGGCCGGTACGCCCCGCTGCAAGGCTCCCGCCAAAGACCTGAAGGCGGCCCAGCAGTCTTTCTCGCGTGGGCTGAAACTGGAGCAAGCCAAGAACCCGGACGAGGCCTTCGTTGAATTTGACGCGGCGGCGCGCCTGATTCCTCAAAACGTGGAATACCTGACCGCCCGCGAAATAGTCCGGCAACAAGTGGTCGCGCTGCACATGGAGCGCGGCAACAACAACCTGCAGGATGGGCGGCAGGCGGAGGCCCTGGCGGAGTTCCGGATCGCGTTGAGCATGGATCCGCAGAATGAGTTCGCGCAACAGCGACTGCGGGACGCCTTGGGACCGGGGCTGATCCATACCTCCGGGTCGCCGCAACTGGTCGCCAGTGCTGATGCGGTCGCACCCCAGCCACAGGCCGGGCATCACGATTTTCACTATCGCGGAGATTCGCGCGGCCTGATCACCGCTGTGGCCTCCAGCTACGGCCTGACGTCGATCTTCGACGACATGTTTCCCAGCCGCCGGGTGCGCTTCGATCTGGAAGACGTGGATTTCCCCACGGCGATGCAGACGGCTGAGGCAGTCACGAAGAGCTTCACGGTTGCCCTCGACGAAAAAACACTGTTCGCCACGCTCGACACTCCGGAGAACCATCGCCAGTACGATCGCATGGGGCTGCGCTCGTTCTACATTCCCGGAGGCAGCACGCCGCAGGAGCTGAACGAAATCTTGAACGCCCTGCGGTCGCTGTTTGAGTTGCGCTTCGTGAGCCTGAACGCGGCCTCGAGCACGATCACCGTGCGCGGCCCCCAGGGCACGCTGGAGGCGGCGACGAAGTTCCTGGAGACCCTGGATTCGTCGCGCGCTGAAGTCATGCTCGACATACAGGTGTTTGAGGTGGGTCACTCGTATGCCCGCAATATCGGCCTGCACATTCCGAGCGAGTTCAAACTCTTTAACATTCCGGCCGGAGCATTGGCGGCGCTGGGCGGACTGAGCATCCAGGACCTGATCAACCAACTGGTATCGTCGGGCGGCATCAACCAGGCGGGGAACGAGGCCATCGCCGCGCTGCTGGCGCAACTGCAGAGCCAGCAGGGATCGATCTTCAGCCAGCCGGTGGCCACGTTCGGCGGCGGGATCACCTTGATGGGACTCTCCCTCGACCAGTTGCGGGCAAGTCTCTCCCTGAATGAGAGTTCGGTGAGGACGCTCGATCACATTACGCTGCGGGCGTCGCAGGACAAAGAGGCCACGCTGAAAATCGGCTCGCGCTATCCGATCCTGAATGCCAGCTTTGCGCCAATCTTCAACAGCAAAGCAATCTCCCAGGTGCTCCAGAACAATTCCTTCACGGCTCCATTCCCTTCCATCAATTACGAGGATCTGGGGCTGACAGTGAAAGCCAAACCGGCGATTCACGGCACATCGGATATCACCTTGCAGTTGGAGCTGCAGTTTCGCACTCTGGGTACCGCCAGCCTGAACGGAGTGCCGGTGATCTCAAATCGCGAATACAAGGGCGGCATCGCGTTGAAGGAAGGCGAACCCGCAGTGGTGGCGGGGATGGTCACGAGAGACGACCAGAAGAGCCTGAGCGGGCTACCGGCGTTCTCCCGGATTCCGGGGCTGCGGCTGCTGACCGCGGAGAACTCAAAGCAAGAGGAAGACAGCGAGCTTCTGATCGTGATCACCCCCTATGTGGTGCGCGACCGGGACCGTGGCGAAACGCCGGAGATTTGGCTGGGAAAGTAGTGTGGCCGGCGTTACTGTCTTGCTGGCGAGGCGCCAGCATCGCCTGCCTGGAAATCCACGATCTTCTTCATCGCATCCACGGGCACGCCTCCGCCCAGCATGCGTCCATTGATGAACAAAGCTGGGGTGCCGGTAACGCCGACGGATTTCCCGAGCGCTACCGATGTCTCTATTCGCGCCTTGGTGTCTGATTTTTCCGCGCAGGCAGCGATCTCGTCGCCATTTACGCCGGATTCGGTGGCGAGCGCCTTCAACTTCTCGTCCGCATTGGACTCGGTGATGTTGGTCTGCTGCTCAAACGTCTTCTGGATGAATTTCCACACGGAATCGTTGGCGGAGCGGCCAATGCAATCGACGTAGCCAGCGGCTTTCTCGGCCCAGTTGTGTCCAGGAATGGGAAAATTCTGAAAGATGAAACGCGCGCCGGGTTCCAGGGCGACAAGTTGCTCGATGTTCGGAGCAGCCTCTTTGCAGTGCGGGCACTGCATGTCACTAAACTCAACGATCGTTACAGGGGCTGGGGTTGGCCCCTTGGCCGGGCCATTCACGCCCTTTTCCAGCTTGGCCCGTGCATCCTCGAAAGGCTTGGCCCCGAACGGGATGACCTCCCCGGAGATGGCATGCTTGCCGTCCGAGGAAACCAAAAGGCGGTTGGCGTTGGAACCCTGCGGGCCCGTGATGACCACCAGCACTTCGGCGAGACCTGGCATGGGGGAGGGGCGAATCTCGGCCACATTCCAGCTCAACGTGGGGTCATACCCGAACATTTGCTGTAGGAAAGAGTTTACGGTCTCTTCCGTGGGCAGGACGGTTTGGGCTGGTGCCGGGGCGGGCCTGGTCGTGAGTTGAGGAGCGGGTGCAGGTTTAGTTTGGGCGGCAGCTAGCGCGACCAGAAAAAAAGACAAGATTAACTTCTTCAGCATTGGATCCCTTCCAAGAGGATTTATTTGCTTTCAGTTCTTAGCGATCATTGCCGCTTTTTTGCGGGCAGTTTCCAGTTCCGGGCGCTCGGTACCCACACCGATCTCGGCCAACTTCTGGAAATACTTCGAAGCTGCCTGGGTATCGCCCGCCGCTTCCGCAGCTGAAGCTGCGCCCCAGAGGGCGTTGAAGCGGTTCGGGGCAGGCTTCAGAACGGTTTCGTACTCCGCAAAAGCGTCTTTCGGCCGGTTCTGTGCTTGCAGTAGTTGGGCGAGCAACTCGCGTGCCGGGACGATTGCACCGGGCGTGACCGCGTCTTTGTCCATGCTTTCTTCGAGTTCCGCTGCGGAGCGCATGCCCGCGACGGCGTCGTCGGGCTTTCCGGATGCCTGCGCGATCGAGGCAGCCACTTCGCGGCGCTGTACCTCGATCTGGTTCGACCAATATTGATTGCTGGCAGCGGCATCTCGCAGACGTCCAAGGTTCCGTTCTGCCTCGGCTGCGCGAGTAATATCTTTCGAGTGAGCCGCGCCCAAGCCGACCGCCATCCACGTGATGGACTGTGCCCAAGGAACGCTTTCGGCACGGGGTTCAAGACGAGCAGCATCTTCCCACTTGCCGAGTTCGATTGTGAAACGTGCCGGAATCGCCGCCAGCGCGTAGCCTCCGGTTAGTGTCAGTCCGGGGACCGGCTTCAGTGAATTCATTTCGTCCAGAACCGCCCGGGCCTCTGAGACGCGCCCCTCCTGCAAGTAGGCGTACTCGAGGTAGTCCATGGCGTGCAGGCGCTGATCGCGGGCTTCTCCGTTGGAAGAGGTGCCTTCCGCCTGGGTGGCCAGCTCGGCGGACCGACGGTTGGAATGGACGGATTCTTCCCATGATCCCACACGTGTGAACAGATGCGACGGCATGTGGTTGGCGTGAGCGGAGGCGGGCGCGATGGTCGCGTACTTACGCGCGGCGGACAATCCTTTTTCGGCTAGAAGAGGATTGTCGTAGCAATGAATGATGTAGTGAGCGACGCCCGGATGATTGGGCTGCTTGGCGAAGATTGGCTCCAGGATTTCGCCGCACTTGCGCTGGTTGGTAAAGGTCTTGTCGGTCTTGGGAGCGGTGACGTCGAGCAGCAGCGCATGGAAAATCGCGGCCTCGGTGTCGTCGGGATAGGCGGCCTGCACTGCTCCCATCTTTTGTTCGAAAGCCTGAGCGTGCGTGTATTCGTCTTTGCCGTCTTCTTTGTAGACTTCGGCGAGCGCATCAATGTAGGCACGTTCGCGGGCAGTGGTCGCGGCATTCCCGGCGGCGATTTCCTGCGCTCTACGGGAAGCTACACGTCCGGCAGCGGTATCACCGTTATGCCAGAGGCCGTGATAGTGCGACATGGCGACACCCCACTGGGCCATTGCACATTGTGGGTCCTGCTTGGAGATGTCAGTGAACGCGGCCCTGGTCTGCTCGTACTGGAAGGAGTGCAGCAAGGCTACGGCGCGCTGGAAGCTGGTTTCGACAGCCTTCGAGCAGGAGGTCGCAAAGTGCACGGAACCAACTTCTTTCTCGGTGAGCGCGTGCTGATGGCCTTCGTCGCACCAAGCCAGACTAGCGCCAAGAAGAGACACGGCGATCAAAGTCGCGGCAAATCGCATAGGCACCTCGTGAAATCCCACTGATCTTTTCATGTTATCGCAATTGTGTGCGAGTCCGGCAACCCTTCCGAAACCGTCAGAGCTCCGACTTGGCGGCGATGGGAAACCGGCGGCCGTAGCCGAAGGCCTTGGCGGAGATCTTGATTCCGGGTGCGGCTTGCTGACGCTTGTATTCGGCGCGTTCGACCATGCGGATGACGCGTTTCACAAGATCCAGATCGAAATTGTGGGAGCGGGCGATCTGTTCGGCGGAGCGCGATTCCTCGACGTAGTCCTCGAGGATCGCGTCGAGGACGTCGTAGGGCGGCAGGGAGTCGGAGTCCTTCTGATCGGGGCGCAATTCCGCCGACGGAGGCTTGTCGATGGTGGCCTGGGGGATCACTGGACGGCGGGAATTCACGTAGGCGCTGAGGCGGTAGATCATTGTCTTGGGGACGTCAGAGATCACCGCGAGTCCGCCGACCATGTCGCCGTAGAGAGTGCAGTAGCCTACGCCCAGTTCGCTCTTGTTGCCGGTGGAAAGCACTAGAGCTCCGAACTTGTTGGACAGGGACATCAGGAGCATGCCACGGGCGCGAGACTGGATGTTTTCCTCGGTGGCGTCCTCGGGCAGACCGGCGAAGACGGGATTGAGGGTGCAGCGAGCGGCTTCGTAGATCTCGCTAATCGAGAGCAGTTCGAAGCGAATGCCGAGGTTCGTGGCCAATTGGCGAGCGTCGTCAATCGAACCCTCGGAGGAATAGGGCCCGGGCATGCCGACGCCGATTACGTTCTCGGGACCGAGGGCATCGACCGCGATCGCGGCCGTGAGCGCGGAATCGATGCCTCCGCTGAGGCCGATGATCACTTTATGGAACCCGCATTTGCGGACGTAGTCACGCGTGCCCAGCACGAGCGCTTCGTAGGCACTGGCGTCCTCGCCCGCGATCTGATCGTGGATCTCGCCGGTCAGGGTCCGGGAATCGAAATAGATCAGGTCTTCCGCGAACGACTTGCCCTGTGCGACAATTTTGCCGTCGGGCGCGATTACCAGGCTCGATCCATCAAAGACCAGGCTGTCGTTGCCTCCCACCAGATTCACCATGGCGACCGGGACCTTGTCGTTCTTGGCGATGGCGGTGAGCATGTCGCGGCGGAGTTCGCGCTTCCCCAGCCAGAAGGGCGAGGCGGAGATATTCAGCACGAAATCCCCCCCGGCGCGGACTAATTCTTCGACCGGGTCAACTCCGTAGAGGCGGCGGTCCCAGAAATGCTTGTCGTTCCACGCATCCTCGCAGATCGTTAAGGCCATCTGGCTCCCGCAGAAGGGAAAAAGTTGCTGGCTCCTGGCGGGAGCGAAATTGCGCGCCTCGTCGAAGACGTCGTAGGTGGGAAGCAGCATTTTCGACTGGATGAAATCCACCCGGCCGTCGCGCAGCAGAGCGGCGGAGTTCATCACCGACTTGCCGGTCTCGGCGTGGGCGGGAGTAACCAGGCCGCAGATGACGGCGATGCCCATGGTCTCCGCAGCGATCTTCTCAACGGACTCGCGGTTGCGCGTGACAAATGAAGGCCGCTCCACCAGGTCTCGGGGTGGATACCCGCACACCGATAGTTCAGGGAAAAGGATCAGACCGGCGCCGGCGTCGCGCGCCCGCAACGAGAACTGGACTATCTTGGCGGCGTTGCCCGAGAAGTCCCCGACGGTGGGGTTGATCTGACCGAGGGCAATCTTCACAGCACTAGTTTAGAGGGAGAACGGGTTGAGATGCCAATGTCACCGACGAGTCGTACGGTTCCCTAGTTCGAATCGGTAACAATAGTGTCAATCTTCATCGGAGGCGCGGATATTTCCACGCTCGTCGGAAGTTCGAGTTTGACGCGAAAGCTCTGCTTATCCGGTAACAGGTAAGGGATTTCTTTCCCTTCGATTTTGTACTCGTATCTAATGACAAGTTCTGAAGACTTGCCTCCCGCCGAAGGAGCAAAATGCCACGTCTTGATGTTCTCGGCGGTTAACCCTTGCAGCAGAGTGGGACCAGAGGTAACGGTCGCCTTGGTCACTTGACCGTCCGGGTTGACCGCAACCCTCAACTCAACTGTACCTTGAATTCTCGCCTGATAAGCCAGGGGCGGATACCTCGGAATGTCCATTGATCGAACCGAGAGTTCCGGTGGCTCTTCTGCAAAGGTAAATGCCGTAGTGAGCAAACACAAAGCGAAGAGTCGTTTCATAGCTCTCTGTCTCCTTGCTCTTCAAGTTCACACCAAGTTCGGCACCGGATTGCCTTTGGGGTCCGTCTGCTGGGGTCCCGTGACTGGGCCGTTTCCGTTGATCCCACCTGCGGGGTGGCCATCCGGCATCTCTTCTCCGGGTCGGCGCAGTGTGGGTGCATTGATGGGGCGTTCCTGCTGTTTCTGCGCGAGGGCGGCTTCCCCAAGATCGACTTCTTTCTCGGTGCGGATGACCTTCTGGCCGTTCACTTTCATGGTCTCGACCCGCACCACCTCATCGCCCACGAGGCGAACGAAATCCACGTCTTTCGGGGGATCGCCGTAGATCCACTCTTCAAACTCAACTTCGTCGGCGCGCTCGCGGATCTTCTTCGGCGGACGTCCTTTGGAATAGAGCACCATGTCGCGGTTCATCCCCACCAGCACTTGATGAGCTTTGATGGCGTCGCGGATTTTGGGTGGAACGGTCTCAAGATACGCATCCACGGGCGACTTGGAATCAAAATCGAATACGGGGCGAAGCAGTTGCTTCAGTTCGGGCCCGGTCATCTCGGGAACGTACTTGTCGAAGCAGAGGTCCACGAACGAACCGCGGGCGTTGGCGTTCGAGTCGGAGGGAGCAATCGGAGTCGATCCTCCGCTGCCGCCCACCTGGATGTGCTGGTACCACTTCTGTTTCTTGACGGGACCGCCGTTGAACTCGAAGTGAATGTGGTCGTCTTTGATGACGATGTCGGTGATGCGGGCCTGATCTCCGGGCTTCGCGGCAGGGCCCCAGAGAGCCATTTTTTGCTGCAACTCGGGGCCGCTGGGAGTGATGACTCCGTTCTTGAGCTTCAGCCCTGTTTTCCCCATGGGGAAGGGCGAGCGAATGTAAACCAATTCGGAGTTAAAGGCGCGGACGATTTCCTGGCGAGTTTGCCGGGTGATGCGTGGCGGTGGAGTGTTCTCGCCAGGCGCCAGCACTGAGCCGATCAAGAGCGGGACAAACAGCAGAAAAACGCGGCGCAACGACATAAAACACCCCGGGCCGGTATGAGCTCATTATAGCTCCGGCCGGAAGCGAAGCGGTTGCTCGAAAATCAGGACAAGACAATCCTGATTCTGACAAGTCACGGCTCTTCGGAGAATCTGAGGCCTTCCCGTGCCACTCGCAAAGGCAGGATGCGGCCTCCGGCTTCGGCCAGGGCATGGGCCACGGACTCCTTCGCGCCTTCTTCCACCATGAATAAGACGCAGCCACCACCTCCGGCGCCGCAGACTTTGGCGGCGCGGCCACCCGTCTTGGCGGAAACGGCGATCAGCTTGTCGATCAGTGGAGTGGTGATCCCAGGCGCGTTGGTGCGGCGCAACTTCCATTCCTCGCGCAGCAGGCGGGCCACATCCTCCCAATCGTGACGCAGGAGAGCTTGGTGCATGTCGCGAGCGATGGCGGCGATCTTCTCAAAATTGCGGAAAACACGCTTGTCGCCGTCAATGTGGGACTTGAAAACCTCCCAGTTGTTGATGCCGGACTGCCGCGGCGCACCCGTGTAAGCAAGAACAAAACGCATCTCGATCTCTTCGGGAGCAACGGGCACGGGAGCGCGGACGATCCCATCGGGTTCCAGGTGGACGGCGCTGACACCACCGTAGAGGGCGGGGTAGTAGTCCTGGCAACCGGTCGGCACGCTGATGATCTGGGCTTCGATGTTCTGGGCGATGATCCGCATTCTTTCCAGTTCCAGATCGCGGCCCGTGAAGCGAGCGAGGGCGGCGGTGGTGGCGATCATGAGAGCCGAGGAGCCCGAAATGCCCGCGCCGACCGGGGACTGCGATTTGGTTTCGAGGCGGAATCCGCGCTCGGGCGCAAAGAACCGGACCAGATAAGCGGCCAGGGCATGGCGATGGCTCTTGGCGGCCATCAGTTCATCGAGATTCGCATACGTGTCCTGCTTCTTGGTATCGAGCGAACAGAGTTCAATTCGCTGGTCGGGCAAGGGCGTGATGCGGCAGGTAGTCAGGATCTCCAGGGCAAAGTTCAGGGTCAAAGCGCCAGGGTGAAACAGGTAGAGGGGCCAGAGGTCGATTGTGCCCCCGGCCAGGTCCGCCCGGCAGGGAGCGTGGGCGATAAAGCTTGGCGACGGAGGCGGGACAGGCTTTCTGATCATGCAGAGTTTGTATCACGGCGGAAACCGGGATTGGCGTGATCTTGGGCACGTAGCGCCGGTCGAGGAATCACAAGAGTGACCGCCCGGATGCCGGGCACCGGGACGATGGTGATCGGCGATTGAGTACTTCGGTAACGGTAGTTGTACTGAAAGCACCTAAGGTTTCTGCGGGCGCGAAACTTAGAATGGGAGCAAGCCGAACCGCGCGTAGCCCCCGCTGCGCCCGGGTCGCCGGACTATCCATTGCCACTGAAACTGCCCATCCCGTCGCGGGTCCCGCTGATCTACGTCATCCTGGGCGTGTTGCTGGCGATCAGTGTGGTGCCCATGTATTTCTACTCGGCGCAGATGGAAGAACTGAACCGGGGACGGCTGAAGACCGACGAGATGCTTCTGCAGAATACGGTGACGCGCTCGCTGGCGGACGATATCTCGCAGCACCAGGAAACGCTGCGCATGATGCTGGCCAACCTGTCGTCTTCGATTCAGGTCACCAGCGGAAATGATATCGGGTCGCAGAATATTGAAGCGCCGGAACTGCGGGCGCTGCTGGAGAATTTCGTTTCCTCCTCCAACGACATTGCCTACGCCACGGTGCTGAACGCCGATGCCAAAGGGATTTCGGCGGGTCGCATTGAACCCGACGCTTTCCTGCAACGGGAACTGGAACGCGCCTATGCCGCCGCCCATGAGGGACGGGGCTACAGCGGGCAACCCCTGGTAGTGGGGGGCGGAAAGGCCGCCCGTACCGTGATGCTGGTCAGCGTGCCCATCATGTATGGCGGACGGTTCCTGGGGATGATCGGGTCGGTGGTGGATCAGCAATTCCTGATCCGGCGCCTGCAGGAAGTGAGCCACTCGGGCCTGATGCCGTACGTGGTAGACAGCCAGGGACGACTGGTGGCAGCAGCGGCGCCCGAATATGCCACCGGGCAGGACATGAACAACTTCGACATCGTGCGCAGCTTTGTGGGCGAGGGCGCCAAGGCCCAGTTGGCGGCGACTCGCGAGTTTGCTGTTCGCGACGGCAAGAAAAAAACGCAGATGCTGGGCACCTACAGTCCAGTGTCCGCGCTGGACTGGGCGGTGGTGGTGCAGAAGCCGCAGGACGAGGCCTATCGCAGCATTTTTGAAATGCAGCGTACGGGCCGCCTGCTGGCGCTGCTGGCAGTCTTCCTGAGCGTGGGGCTAAGCATTTTTTCGGCGCGGAAGATCACCAGCCCACTGGAAGTGCTGGCCCAATCCAGCCGGGCCATTGCACGTGGCGACTTCACCCAGCGCGTCCACCTGTCAACGCGGACCGAGATCGGAGAGCTGGCAGCTACTTTCAACACTATGTCGGAAGAACTGGAGCAGTTCGTCGAGGACTTGAAACGCGCCGCTGAAGAGAACAAAGCGCTGTTCATGGGATCGATCCAGATGCTGGCCGGCGCAGTCGACGAAAAAGACCCCTACACACGCGGCCACTCGGACCGGGTCACGAAGTACTCGTTGATGATCGCCCGTGAGATGAAGCTGGACCCCGGGTTCCTGGAAATCCTGCGCGTGTCGGCCCAACTTCACGACGTGGGCAAGATCGGTATTGAAGACCGGATTCTGAAGAAACCCGGCGCCCTGACTACCGAAGAATTCGAGATCATGAAGACCCATACCACCAAGGGCGCGAACATCCTGCGGCCGGTCCCACAGTTGCGCGAGATGCTGCCGGGAATCGAATTGCATCACGAGGCGATCAACGGACGCGGCTATCCCTACGGTCTGAAGGATGCGGAAATCCCGCTACTGCCGCGCGTGATCGCGGTGGCAGACACATTCGACGCCCTGACCACCAGCCGTCCCTATCAGAAGGCGCACGATCCGCTGGACGCCTTGAAAATCATCCGTGATTTGTCCGGGAAGCGCCTGGACCCAACCGCGGTCAATGCCCTGATGGCGGTTTACCAGCGCGGTGAAATCCGCATTCAGAAACATCTGACTCTGGCGCCGGTGGTGGAACCAGTTATGCCGGTGGTACCGCCCGACGCTCCCGCCGATCCGCTTACTATCGCTACCGGACGCACCTAGCTGCTGCGAGCGAGCCTCTTAGCGTTTGGCCGTTAGCTATTGGCTCTCGGCTCCGAGCAACGCCAAAATCACTACATCGCCGGAAATCTCACTTTCGCCCGGCGGCGTCAGACCACGAAGCCCTCTTCCCTTCCCGCCTATATAATCGGCTGATACGTCATGATTCAGACCCTTTTTGGCAGCCTGGACGAAGAACAGAAACCGAGTTTTCTTGAGCGCATGAAGGAGGCGGTCTCGCGCACCCGCGAGAACCTGGCCGAACGCATCGAAGATGTTGTGTCGATGGGCAAGGAGATCGACCGCGCGACGCTGGATGACCTGGAAGCAACCCTGATCGGCGCCGACCTGGGCACGACCACGACCCATGAAGTGCTGGAGAAACTGCGGGACAAGGCCGATCGCAAACAGATCAAAGATGTGAACGAGTTGAAGAGGCTGCTGAAGGAAGAGCTGCTCGCGATCTTGAACTCGACTGCCGCGCGCCCTGTGACCAGAGTGGACGGCACGCCAGAGGTCATCCTGGTGGTGGGAGTCAACGGCACGGGGAAGACAACCACGATCGGCAAGCTGGCGCAACTGTTTCGAGCCCAGGGCAAAACCGTGCTGCTGTGCGCCGCCGATACGTTCCGGGCGGCGGCGATCGAGCAACTGGAAATCTGGGGGCAGCGCACCGGCACCGAAGTGATCAAAACGAAATCCGGGGGCGACCCGTCGGCCGTGCTGTTCGACGCCCTGCAATCGGCAACTTCCCGGAAAACGGACTACGTGATCGTGGATACCGCGGGGCGACTGCACACCAAGCAGAACCTGATGATGGAACTCGAGAAGATGAAGCGCACGGCAGAACGCATCGTGCCCGGGGCTCCGCATGAAACCCTGCTGGTGATGGACGCGACGACGGGCCAGAACGGGTTGCAGCAGGCACGGCTGTTCACGCAATCGGCCGCTGTGACTGGGATCGTGCTGACCAAGCTTGACGGAACTGCCAAGGGCGGAGTGGTGGTCGCGATCTCGCGGGAACTGGGATTGCCGGTGCGATTTGTGGGCGTGGGCGAGAAAGTGGGAGATTTGCTGCCGTTTGACGCGAAGGAGTTTGTGGATTCGTTGTTCTCCTGATAATTCACCACGGGGGCACGGAGGAAGATAACTTTATGGATGTCTGGTGGCAACTAGCAATTGCCCTGGCGGTACTGTGGTTGGTTGTCCGCTTCATCCGGACCCTATTTCGTCCCCGAGAGCCCTCCGAATCGGTTGAAGATCCTCTGGCAGGCGTACCATCGCCCAAAAGACGCGGTCCGCAAAATCGATCTGGCGCAGTAGCATTGGCAGAGCCCGATGAGGAAGACGAGAATAGCAGCTTCCCACCGCGCAACTTGTGAAGAGGTTTTTCTCCGTGCTTCTGTGCCTCCGTGGTGAAGTGGCCCTTTGATGACTCATGACGAACTCCATATTCGGCGCGCGCTCGAACTGGCACGCGGTGGGATTGGGCTGGTGTCGCCAAATCCGGCTGTGGGCGCGGTCGTGCTGGATTCGTCTGGTAAGGAAGCCGGAGCCGGAACGCACACCTATGACGGCGTGAAGCACGCAGAAGTGCTCGCCCTGGAGCAGGCAGGCGAACGCGCTCGCGGCGGGACTCTCTACCTCAATCTGGAACCCTGCTCCCACCAGGGGCGCACCGGACCCTGTGCTGACGTTGTAATTGCGGCGGGAATTCGGAGGGTGGTCTGCTCGATGGTGGATCCGAATCCACAGGTGGCGGGCCGCGGGTTCGCCAGGCTGCGGGCTGCCGGAATCCAGGTGGACATCGGCCTAGGCGAGGCGGAAGCCAAAAAGCTGAACGAGAGCTTCGCCAGGTACATCCGAACGGGCCTCCCGCTGGTCACGCTGAAGTCAGCAATGACGTTGGACGGAAAGATTGCGCCGCCGGCCCACATCACGACCGCCGAGCAGAAGGGCGCGCAGCGCACGCAATGGATTACGGGGGAAGTCGCGCGAGCCCATGTGCAGCGGCTTCGCCATCAACAGGACGCGTTGCTGGTAGGGGTCGGCACTGTCATGACAGATGATCCGCTGCTCACCGATCGCAGTGGCCTTCCGCGCCGCCGCAAGCTGCTGCGTGTGATTTTGGATTCCTACCTCCGCACTCCGATTGCGTCTCGCCTGGTCCAGACCGCCAATCACGATGTGCTCGTCTTTTACTCCACGGCCGAAGAACATGCCAGGCAAGCATTGGAAGCAAAGGGCATCCGAGTGGAACAGATTGCGCCAGCAGACGCGGACGGAAGGCCCAGCTTCGCAACCGTGATTGAGCGGTTGGGAAAACTCGAGATCACAAGCCTGGTGATCGAAGGTGGCGCACAGGTGAACGGGAAGGCCCTGGCGTCAGACGCGGTGGACAAGGTGTTTCTCTACTTTTCGCCCAGGATTCTCGGAGAGGAAGCAGTGCCTTTCACCGGCGGCGAGGGAATCGGCGGAAAGGCGAAAAACCTGAAGCAGGTCAAACTGCACTATTTCGGCGAGGATTTCGCGGTTGAAGGCTATTTGAAGGACCCGTACAAGGACTGAGATTGCATTTGGAGGGCTCATGTTTACCGGAATTGTCGAAGAAGTGGGCAAGGTCGTGAAGATCGAGCAGCGCGGCGAAAATCGGCGAATCACAGTCGAGGCCGTGAATACACCGAAAGAACTGGGCACCGGACACAGTGTCGCGGTGAGCGGGGTCTGCCTGACGGCACTCGACATCAAGCCGAAATCGTTCTGCGCCGATCTGGCGCCGGAAACATGGAGCCGCACCTCATTTTCGCGGATTCGCCAGGGAGCGCTCGTGAATCTCGAATTGCCGATGAAGGCCGACGGGCGCTTTGGCGGACATATCGTTCAGGGCCACGTGGACGGCGTGGGGAAACTGATCGGACTGGAGCGCATCGCGGATTCCGAGAACTGGTGGCTGCACATTGAAATGCCGCGCGACGTCGAAAAGTACACCGTGTTCAAGGGCTCGATCTCGATTGAGGGCATCAGCCTCACGGTCGCAAAGCTGGAAAAGAACCGCTGCACCATTGCCATCATCCCGCATACGGTCGAGATGACGAATCTCAATTCGTTGAAACCGGGCGATCCGGTCAATCTCGAGGCGGACCTGATCGCCAAGTATGTGGAGAAGATGATGGCGGCGCCGGCTGCGGAGAGTTCGATTACGGTGGAGGAGTTGGTGAGCAAAGGGTTCTGAATAGTCGCGAGTGGCGTGTCGCGAGTAGGAGCAACAACTCGACTCGCCTTTCGCGCTCGGCACTCGCCACTTTTTCACGCTTCCAGCTTCAACTCGTCCAGTTCCAGGAACTCCCGCAGGATCGGCTCTTCGGATTTTTCCATTTCCTTGTAGGGCCCGAAAAAAATGACGCGCCCTTCGTGCAGAAAGACAATGCGGTCAGCGAGCTTCTTGGCGAGGCGCATGTCGTGAGTGACGACCACGCTGGTCAGATGCAACTGGAGTTGAAGGCGGGCGATCAGATCGCCCAGCAGTTGCGCCATGAGCGGGTCGACCATGGTGGTGGGCTCGTCGTAGAGGACACACTCCGGCTGGGCCGATAGTGCGCGCGCGATTGCCACCGAACGCCTCATTCCGGTGGAGAGCTCGGAGGGCAGCAGTTCCCGCATCTCCTTGACGCCAACCATTTCGAGCAGGCCGTCCACCACCTGAAAGATCTGCTCCTCGGAAAGCTCGCCTCTTTCGCGCAACGGGAAAGCAACGTTCTCGGCCACGCTCAGCGAATCGAAGAGCGCGCCGTTCTGGAAAACCATGGTGACCTTCTTGCGGATCGCTTCCATTTGCAATTCGTTGTAGTCGGTGACGTCCTCGCCGGCGACGATGACGCGGCCTGAGTCCGGCTTCAGAAACCCCATGATCTGATGGAGCGCAACGGATTTACCGACACCGCTGCGGCCGAGGATGCAGACCATCTCCGCAGGCAGCACGTCGAAGCTGACATCGCGCAGTACGTGGTTGTCCCCAAAGGCCTTGGAGACGTGCTTGAACTCGATGTAAGGCGAAAGGGGTGCGTCGGCCATGGACATCAGGATGGCACGAGAGGGTGGCAAGGCTCAACCCTAAAGGGAACCGGTTTGGGCGGTTCGCAGATCCTCCGGGGTATTGACGTTTAGAAAGACCTTCTCGGAAAAGCCCGCAGCTTCCAGTTCGCTTTCTTCGACAATGCGGATCGGGAGGCCGGAAAACACTGCGTCAACCTTGTTCTTCCCTGCCCTCAAGGCATGCTCCGCAGGAAGGGCGAAGCCGGTGCGATAGACAGCACAGAGCGGCTGAAATCCGCGACCGGTACGCGGAACAGTGACTAGATCGCCGGTGCTGGCCGCGGATGCAAACAGAAATGTGAGCAGGTCCGGGGAGACGAAGGGCATGTCCACGGCCAGCATCAAGTTCAGTTCAGCGGACGACTGGCGCAACGCGGCGTGAATGCCCGCTAAAGGTCCCGCATCCCGATAGACATCTTCGAGGACCGTTCCGAATCTGGAGAACTTCGCAGGGTCCCCGACGATGGCGACCTGGGGACAGACGGCAGCCACGACGGTGAGGGCCCGCTCGACCAGCGTTTGCGCGCCGAACTTGAGAAAGCCCTTTTCGGCCCCCATCCGGGAACTGCGCCCGCCGGTGAGTATGAAGGCTGCGCGAGAAAGTCTCTGTTCCATCGAGAAGGAGTTTCAGCGAAGTCAGTAACCGCCCTACAGAAAAGCATAGGGCCTGTGCCACAGTACACGAAAGTAACCTATCGCTTCCGCGGCACTCATTGGAAGATGGAAGAGCGCAAGCTTCCGGGCGCCATCATCATGCCGCAAAAGCTCATGGATGTTCTCATGTTAGGTCGCTGTTCGCACGAGTTTTCCTGGCCTCGGCGATCCGCCAACGGAGAGTACTACCAGGTTTGCCTGTTGTGCGCCGTCGCCTACCAGTACGACTGGAAGACGATGCGGCGGGGAACGCGGGTCGAGCACCCGGTCCCGGAAACCACGGCGGCACGGCGGCGGTCGGGGCAAAAACAGCCGACCTGGGTGCCGCGCGCGCGTCGTTTGAAGTTGAGCCTGCCGATTCGTTACCGGGTAAAAAATCTGGCCAGTTGGTACGAGGGCAACATCCAGAACATCAGCCAGTCGGGCGTCATGTTCTTCGGATCGCAACAACTGCCGGCCAACGCACTGGTGGAGATGGTGTTCGAAATGCCGGAAGAAATTTCGGGACAGAAAAACAGCAGCGTCCTCTGCCAGGGCCGCCTGATTCGCGCGAAAGAGTCGCACGCCTCCGAGGACACTTTCGGACTGGCTGCATCCATTCTGGACTATCGGTTCCTGCACCAGGGCTGAGCGGCGATTCGGGAATACGGACCTGCGCCCAACACCAGCCTCCAACGCACGAGTCTAGCCAACCCAGCCTGAAATTTTGGTGTGCCCAGGCTGCTTGCCAGCATCTAAACTACAGAGAATCTCGTCTTCCAATTTCTGAGGTGTTTATGAGATCCAGGGCAAGAGTTTATGCAGGGTTGGTTCTATTGCTGGCGGTGGTGGCGATGGGCGCGGGTTGCGCCAAGACGCCGAATGACAGCCAGGTGACCAGCCAGGTGCAGGAGAAGCTGAGCGCCGATTCCGGCTTGCAGGGCAAGGCGATTACGGTGCAGACCGCGGAGGGAGTGGTCACACTCTCAGGCGTGGTGGAGAATGACGCGCAACGGACGGCCGCCGCGCGCTATGCGTCAGCGGTCCCAGGCATTAAACAGGTCGTAAACAATCTCGAGGTTGCGCGTAACGCCCCGTTGGCTTCGCCAGTTGAGCCGGTGGCGCAGGCTCGGCCGGCCGAGGTGCCCGAGAGAGTGGCACCCAAACCGAAGGCGAGTCGACTGCGGCCCAGGCCGGCGATGAACCCCGCCCCGGTGGCGGCAGTCGCTCCCGCGGCGGCCCTGGGTGCGATGACGGACCACCAGGCTCCGCCGGAAGCCTCAACTGCGCCCACGACTCCCCCGCCTCCGCCTGCTCCGAAGAAGGTGACCATTCCTTCGGGGACGACGATGGCCATTCGACTGGTCGATGCCATCGACACGGAGACATCGCAGCCGGGGCAGACTTTTCGGGCAACGCTCGATTCGCCGCTGTCGGTGGAGGGAGACATCGTGCTTCCCTCGGGCTACGACGTGCAGGGCCACATTGTGGATGTGAAGAGTGCCGGGAAGTTTGCCGGAAAATCTGAACTGGTACTGCAATTGGACCGGATCGTGGTGGGTGGCAGGTCCTATAGCATCCAGACCGATCAGTATCGCCGGGAAGGCAGTTCGCGGGGCAAAAATACCGCGGAGAAGGTCGGAGCAGGAGCGGCGATTGGCGCAATCATCGGCGGAATTGCGGGCGGCGGAAAAGGTGCGGGCATCGGAGCAGCGGCCGGAGGCGGACTGGGAGGCGGCGTGCAGGCGGCCACCAAGGGCCAGCAGATTAAGTTGCCCACCGAGACCGTGCTGAATTTCAGCTTGCAGTCACCACTGACTGTGACGCCGGCCGCGGGTCCGGACGCCGGCCGTCACAAGTTAGATACTCCCCAGTAACTGGTATGCGAGTCCCTACCCAGGGCGTCCAGAGCGGACGCCCTTTGTTATTGTGGGTTTCGACTACGTGGACCCGCCTGTCCTTCGATCCGTACCGTCCTCACATCTCGTTGTGACGTGTTTCACGGCCAAGGGTTCGGCATGGGGTTAGAATGTCGGGTGGTCGAGAATGGATGGAATCGGGAGTGGTGCCTTCCCGAGGAGGAAAACATGCGCAGAAACCAGTGGGCTGTTCTGATCGTGGTCATCGCATTGGCGACGATTTCGTTCGGGCAAGAAATGCAAAAGGAAGTGAAACACGTTCCGATCAAGCCGACCTCGGCCGCGTCGGGCCAGGAGATGTACAAAGGGTATTGCGCGGTATGCCACGGCACCAGCGGCAAGGGTGATGGTCCTGCGGCGTCGGCGCTGAAGGTCCCGCCACCGGACCTGACCACGCTCGCGCAAAAGAACGGGGGCAAATATCCGGGGATGAAAGTCACCGCCGTGATTCGCGGAGAAGCCGTCCTGCCGGCGCACGGGTCAAAGGATATGCCGATGTGGGGCAACCTGTTCTGGCAGATGAGCGGAGGCCATTCTTCAGAAGTGCAACAGCGAGTTGCCAATCTGACCAAGTACATCGAGTCGTTGCAGCAGAAGTAGTACCGGAGGAACCGGGAGTGCGACCCAGCGGACGCATTCCCGGTTCGCCCGGGATTCTGCAGACCCCGTTCCGCAAGTTGTCGCGGGCTCGTCCTGCTGCTAGAGTTCTCTCAGTCATTGGCAGTCAGCATTACCCCTTCGTTTAGCGATGCGACGCCAGTCGTCGCCCTGCGACCTTCATTATGTCGAACGACCAGCCCAATCCGATGCGGTGGATTGCGGCCCTGCGCCATCCGAATTTCCTCCCCTACGCGGGCGCGGTGCTCGCGGTGTGGTTGGCGTTGAGCATTTGGATCCTCTCTCCCGTGTTGCACCGCGAGCCTTTCGCCTTTTTTCTGGCTGCCGTGGTAATCGCCGCGCGTTTCTTCGGTTTTGGACCAGCGCTACTCTGCTCATTTCTGTCCGCGGCTTGCTTGGATTTCATCGTATTGCCTCCCAGGTTTGCCTTTTCGTTGAGCGGCGCCGATCTGGAGAAGCTGTTTGTGTTTCTCGCGATGGCCGTCCTGGTGAGTAGCCTGGCCCGGCAGAAAACGCAGGCCGAGTCACGCGCGGAACGTACCGTGCGCGAGATGGCCGCGATCGTGGAGTGCTCCGACGACGCGATTTTCAGTACCGACCGAGAAGGGGTGATTACCAGTTGGAACCGCGGCGCGGAGCGTTTGTACGGTTATAGCGCCGAGGAAGCGGTGGGTTCTCCGGTGTTGTTGTTATCGCCGCCGGAGAGACGCGCGGAGTCGGGGCGCAACATCGTCGTCCTGAGTCAAGGTGGGCACGTGGAATCTCACCAGACCGAGCGGATGCGCAAGGACGGAACCCTGGTGCCAATCGTGCTGACGGTTTCGCCGCTGCGGAATGCGAAGGGAGGGATTGTCGGTGCATCGGCGATAGCGCGCGACATCTCGGCCCTGAAGCAGTCGGAGGAAGCGATCCGCCGGAGCGAGAAACTGGCCACGGCCGGACGTCTCGCCGCCTCCGTGGCGCATGAGATTAACAACCCGCTGGAAGCGGTGCTCAACCTGCTGTATCTGGCTCGTAACGATCCGGGCCGGGCCGAGCAATATCTTTCCATGGCGGAAGATGAGGTGAACCGGGTCGCCCGCCTGGCGCAGCAGACGCTGGGGTTTGTCAGGGACACGAAAGGTCCCAGCCGACTGAATCCCGCCAAGATCATGGACGAAATCCTTTTGCTGTATTCCAGCAAGCTGGAGAGCAAACGGATTCTCATTTCCCGGCGCTACCGCACCAGTTGCGAAATCGACGGGTACTCGGGGGAGTTGCGGCAGTTGCTGATGAACTTGCTCGTCAACGCCGTGGATGCGATGGACCGCGGCGGGTCGTTACAGGTGCGGGTGGAAGCGGGACGAGATTGGTCGGACGGGCGCGAGGGAGTTCGCATCACGGTAGCGGACAGCGGCACAGGTATTCCCTCCGAGAGTCTCGGCCGGATTTTTGAGCCGTTCTACACCACCAAGAAGGACGGCGGTACGGGAATGGGATTGTGGGTCTCGCGTGGCATCGTCCAGAAGCACGGAGGGTCCATTCGCGTCCGCAGCCGGGTGAACGGAGATCGCAGCGGGACAGTGTTTTCGGTATTCCTGCCCTACGAACAGACGGCCAGCCGGGTTGCCTGACGCTGGTTTCTGCTTTCCTTGCAAGTGCTTGGAAAGACGACGGAAGTACAATGACCTTCGTACCTTAAAGTCTCCTACCGTATCGGGCTATAATCGGCCAAATCCAGAAAATCTGGGCATTTAGCTCACTTGGACCCTCTTTTTGCAGCCGCGATCTTCGCCCTGGGGCTTGCCTTCGGCAGCTTCCTGAATGTGTGTATCTACCGCCTCCCCCTGGGGAAGTCGGTGGTCGCGCCACGGTCGGCGTGTCCCCACTGCGGCCATCAGATTCCGCTGTATGACAATTTGCCGGTGCTGAGCTGGCTGGTTCTCTTGGGAAAATGCCGCAACTGCAGAGAACCGATCTCGGTGCGCTATCTCGTGGTCGAGGTGCTCACCGGAGTCCTGTTTCTCAGTTGCTACGCGCACTTCGGCCTGAACCTGGCGATGTTGAAGAGCGTGGTGCTGGGGTACCTGTTGCTCGGGTTGATATTCACGGACGCCGAAACCAAACTGCTGCCCGACGCGTTGACGCTACCCGGGCTGGCGTTGGGAATTGTTTTCAGCTTGCTGGTTCCGGTCAACGATCTGGCTACCCAGATCATGCCGGGGCTGGTCCGGCTTCCCTTGAGTAGCGACGTTTCCTGGCGGCTGTGGTCGGTCCTGGATTCGCTGGTCGGAGCGGTGGTGGGAGCTTCGTTTCTGTACGGCGCGGCGGCCATCTATCTGCGGGCGCGGGGCGTGGAGGGCATGGGATTCGGCGATGTGAAGCTGATGGCCATGATCGGCGCGTTCCTGGGCACCAAGCTCACGGTGCTGACGATTTTCGCGGCTTCGCTGGCGGGTTCGCTGTTTGGAGTGAGCACGGTGCTGGCGGTCTGGATCAAGCGCACGCGGCGCATTCTGGCGCGGGGCACTTCGTCGCTCGAAGCACGCCGGCGCGCCTGGCAATCCGCGCGCCTGGCTCTGCGCTTTTACGAGATGCCTTTCGGAGTGTTTCTGGGAGGCATGGCGCTGCTGTCGTTCCTGTTCGGAAACCAGTTGCTGCACTGGTATTGGGGGCGGCTGTGAAGCTTTTGCTCAATCCGGTGGTTCTGCAAATGGCCCTGGTGGCGGTGGTCGCCATGTCTGCATTCGCGTTGGGCGCGTTTGTCATCCGGCGGATGCGGAAGAGCCTGGCCGAAGAAACAGAATCCCTGTCTGAGGCGCCGATGGCCACCGACGGGATGCCGGTGCACACCTATCATGCGGTCATCCAGCAATTGAAGCAGCAGAAACATGAACTCACGACCCAGCAGTTGGCAGACCGGAGAAAGGCAAAAGCGTCGGACACGTTGAGCGCGACCGTGCTGGCCAACCTCTCCTGCGGCGTGCTGTTTTTCAATACCAGCGGCCTGGTGCGGCAGGCGAACCTGGCAGCCCGCAAGCTTCTCGGGTTCGCCTCACCCGTGGGCATGCGGGCGGCGGACTTGTTCCGCACTTCGAGCATCCGGCCGGAGGATGCCCATGCCTATGGCAAGTACAGCGTGGAGGAGGCCCTCGCCCCTGCCCTGAGCGGAGAAGTCGTGATCCGCGCGCTGGGGCTGGACTATGTCACTCCAGACGGCCAAAAGCGAGTCTTCGAGCTGACGGTATCCCCGGTGCTCGGGGAAGATACCAGCCTGATGGGCTCGACTTGCGTGCTCACGGACAAGACTGAAATTGCCCGCATCCGGCAGGACCAGGAGATGCGGCGGGAAGTTTCCGCGGAAATGGCGCTGGGGTTAAGGAATTCGCTGACCACGATCGCGGGATATGCGCAGCAACTGGCGAGCAGCCGCGACCCCGAACTGGCACGGCAGTTGGCAGACGATGTTGCAAATGAAGCGGCGAGGCTGGACCGGACCATTGGGAGCTTCCTCGCGGGAAGCAAGGCCGCAGCAGCAGGTTCCTAGTACAAAACGATGACAGGCCGCGACGAATCGCGGGCCTGGGAAGGGTGACACTGATGAAACACATGGCATGGATTGCAATCGGGGCGGCGCTGCTGCTGGGCGTAGGCGGAGCAGCCGCACAGTCTCTGGGAGACGTAGCCAGGTCGAACCGCAAGGGGAAACTGCAGCAGACATCGGCTTCGTCCACCCACTACTTCGACAACGACAACCTTCCCAAGAACGACCACCTGAGCGTCGTGGGACAGGGGAGCGACGCGAACGGACAGGCTACCGGCGCCAACAGTCAGGCGGCGGATCAGTCCAACGCGAACCCCGTGCCGGCGGACGCGAAGCCCGCGAAAGATACAAAGGCGGAACAAGCCGAGCGCGACAGGGTCAACGAGGAATGGCAGAAAAAACTCGACGACCAGAAAGCAAAAATCGCGGCGTTGAGCCACGAACTTGAACTCACCCAGCGGGAATACCGCCTGAAGGCGGTGGCCATGTATTCCGACGCCGGCAATCGCATGCGGAACTCCGCGCAGTGGGACAAAGAGGACCGGGACTACAAACAACAGATCGAGGACAAACAGAAAGCGGTGGACGCCGCCAAGCAAGGACTCGACGACTTGATGGAACAGGCCCGGAAGGCCGGGGTTCCATCGAAAATGCGCGAGTAATTTTTGGTGGCTGCCCAAAGAGGCGCGGCGAAGGCCGCGCCTTTCTATTTTGTCGCTCGCTATTTCCAGTTGACGGTCAGGCTCTTCCCAGCCGTTCGCGAATCTGCCGCGCGTGGTGACGGCCGTGCACCCAATGAAAGGTTCGCCACTGATGGACCGTCAATGGCCCCAGGACCGGATGGTCCATGATTTTGGTATTGGCGCCGAACTTGCGCTCGCATTCCGCCAGTCCGGAGTCCATTTGTTGAATCTCCGGGAAGATCGAGCGCAGCACCTCGTTGGAAGCCGTTCCGCGGGGAGTGGCGCGTTCCGGAGCCTTGGCGCCTCCCGGCAGATACTTCAGCCTCACCACCACGAGAGTCTTCACCCGATGGATGAAAGTGGCCCGTGTAGCCAGCGGCGCGCCTTTCTCCAGGCACTTGCTGAGTCCCCTGCTGGTGTTCTTGTAGGTCAGCCACAAGTGTTCCAGAACCTGGACCGGGCTCCACTTCCCTTCCGGACCGCTCGCGAGTTCAGCGGGAGTGGCGCCAGCCATCGCGCCTTCCAATTCCTTCCGTAACCTTTCGAGATGAGAGTTCATGATGAAGGTTCAGTTACAATGACTTCGCGATCCGCTATCCAAACTAGATCAGGAAATGGCCATGAAAAAACTGGTCGTTGCTATTCTCGCATTAACGATGGCGGGGTGTTCTTCCAACCAGCCCGCTCCGGCGGAAAAACCGAAACCCAAGGCGCCTGAGGCACTGACCGGACGGGCCGCATTCCAGAAGTGCTTTATCGCGGCCCGCGGCTGGGTGCGCGATGCGCAGCTTTACCGCCTGGAATCGGAAGTCACCCCCGAGTTCAACGGCCGCGACGGCAAGGCGGGAACGTGGCGCGCCTCATTTGGCTCTTCCTTACAGCATGGCGCCAAACCCTTCATCTGGTCGAACGGCGAGGTTTCCCCCGGCACCGAGGATACCTACAGCTCAACCAACACCAGCACCCAGGTGTTTGATATCGCGTTTCTCAAGGTTGATTCCGATCAGGCGCTGAAAGCGGCCCAGGAGCACGGCGGAGATAAGCTGCTGGAAAAAGCTCCCGATACGCCGATCTTCTACGTGGTCGATTGGGATCGGAGTACGAACATGCTGGTCTGGCACGTGGTGTACGGTCCGGACCGCGACAACGTCAAGCTGCGGGTGGCGGTAAACGCGTCCACTGGAGATTTCGTGCGGGTGGAGAAGTAAGGACCGGGTTCCCTGGCCGGGTTCGTGGATGCGGTGGCTGGACTTCCTCCGCTCGGACCGGCGCGGAGGAGAAGCATGCCGACTTGGCATCTTGATGAGACAAACGCGGCGGACCTGGAGAAGAAACTCTCCGCCTTCGAGGGGAAGCTTCTCACGTACGAAAAGGATTTTTCGACAAGGGACCCTCGCCGGGAAAAAGCGGGCGGATTGCGCCGCCGGGTGCAGGTGTGGCAAAAGGATTTCGACTCCTTGTACGTCATCTGGGGCCGCTGGAGCAGCACCAACCCTGCGCCGGAACGCCAGGACACGAGCTCCGCATCCGTGTCGTCCGAGGTGGTTGAACTTCGGCAGCGACATGTGCAACTGGATGTTGACATCCCTTCCTTCTACCACTTTGCGGGCATGTTTCTCGACCACACGGCCGAGTGCGTGGGATTTCTGCTCGGGAGCGAGGTTCTGGGGACTCATGCAGCACTTTGCCAGCGAGAAATTCTACCCGCACCGCTCCAGGAAATCGCGCTCGCCCTGCGGGAGGAGATGCATTGGTACCGGAAAACACAGGCGGAAGACTCTGTGCATGCGCTCTCTGGCACGGCCGCAGGTCCGGAAGCAGCTCGCGATCTCCCCGATCTGACCGATCTGTTGAAGAGGCTGCAAACGTATGCGTTCGGGCTGGCGGAGTTTCTCGACACTGCGATTCAGCATCCCGCGCTGAAAAGCAAGCATGTCAGGGTCTTCGAGCCCGCCCCAAGGCGCGTGCCGTTGGCTTGGGTGAGTGGAGTAGTCCTGGCCGTCCTCGCCGTGGTGTTGGTGGTTCCCTCTTGGACTTGCGCACAGTCCGCATTGGAGGACGTTCTGGATTCGAGCGAAATGGATCCCCCGCTGCCGGGGAATTGCCAACTCACGTCCGATCAACCCTCGGAAGCCACGCTAAGTTCCATGGAGAGCCGGCGCAAGGAGCGCGGACTGGAGTTCGAGCGAGTCGTGACTTGCAAGATGTCAGGGCCCACCGCGGATCCGCGCTGGCTCGAGGGCTTCTACTTCGACAAGACCCTGCAGCACCGGCGGCACGTGTTCATCGCCGAGATGCAAAAGGCTTCTGGCGGTGGCGTGCTGTTTGCAGTGGAGTGCTGCCTGATGCCGCGATGGAGATATCTGAAACGTCTCGGCGGTCGTTGCGATGTGCAGATTTGACGAAGCGTCAGTTCCGCTATTTTTGAGCAGTTAGCCGGTCGAGAGAGGTGTGAGCGTCCTTTGCGAAAGGACCCTCCGGCAGGATTTTCAGATACTGCTCATAGTACTTTCTGGCTGCCTCTTTATTGCCGAGTTTTTCCTGACACTGGGCAAGCCGAAAGCTGGCAATGGCGTCGTTCTCTTTCCAGTAAAGAGCTTCCTTATAGCGGTCGAGCGCGGCGCGGTAGTTCTTGCGCTTGAAGTAGTAGTCCCCCACCTCGACGTCCTTCAGCGCCTTCATCGGATTCCAGGGATGAAACTCCTGAACGTCGGACGTCTCCGGCGAGTCGGCGGCTTCCATGTCAGCAATGGCGGACTTGCTGTCTGGATGGTTCTTGGCGTCGTCCTTGGGCGCGCTGATGTCAATGCGGGTGTCGTGGCTGGAGCTTTCGGCAGCCTCGCGGTTACGATCCGATGTCTTGTCGGAGGCATCCTGGGCAAGCGAAAACGCCGCCACGAACACGAAAGCGCATACAGCTACGGCTCGGAAGGGCACACCAGAATTGTATCGCTTCGGACGCGCGATCGGCACTTGTCTTTCACGCCTCGGAAGGCGAGCAAAAGCGCCCAGATCCCAAGCCTGACACCCAAGGCCGATGCCAAAAAAACAGGCCGCCCGCAATTTTGGGCGGCCTGCTTTGGCGAAGTCCTCCGGGGAGGAGGAGAAAACTTACATTGAGGACGGCGGATTCGTGCTCGCCGTCGGGGCCGGGCTCTGTGCGGGCGCCGGAGTCGTGCCTGCGCCGGTGTTGGTCATCAGATGGACATCTACGCGGCGGTTTTTGGCGCGGCCGTCGGAGGTCTTGTTGGACTCGACTGGCTTGTCCTTGCCCAGGCCGATGAGGTAGATCTTGTGGGCCGGAACATTCTTTTCCGCCGCCAGATACTGGATGACAGAGTTGGCGCGGCGCTGGCTCAGATCGTAGTTGTACGCCGAGCTGCCCACCGAATCGGTCCCGCCTTCCACCGTGATGATGTAGCCCTTGGTGCTGGCCACGTTGGTGGAGAGCTGATCGAGCGCTTCCTTCGCCTGCTTGGTCAGATTGTCCCTATTGAAACCAAACAGGACGGAGGTCTCTGCCACCGGCTTGTAGTTGTCAAGGTTGACGACGGTGTTGGTCAGGGTATCGACGCGCTGTGCTGCGCTGCTGGCCATCAACTGCGCCTGGTCGGCCGATTTTCCGGCGGCGAGCGCCTTCTCGTCGACCTCAGTCGCCTTGGCTTGCACCGCCTGGATACCGGCTTGCGCGCGCTGATCCACGTCTTTGATGTCTTTCGAATTCTTCGCGGTCAGGTCGTCGAGTTCATTAGTCTTGTTAATAAGCGGAGTGGTCTGCTGGCGGACATAATTCTTGCTCGAGCAGCCAATGGATGCGGCAAGGGTCGCGGCCAGCATCAGGGTCAGTGAAAGACGATTCATCGTATCAGGGCTCCTTTTCCTGAAAAAACCTTCAAACTTTGGATCCTGGGTCAGGATCTCTGTTGTGCCCACTCTGGATTAAGCACGGGTGATGCCAATCGCAGCCCTGGCTCTAGATGGGTAAGTCATTGTATACCATCGAGTTGCAAAGAGACCAAGTTTTGCAGTGGAGAAAAAGCGAGGAAATGCTGGGCAGGATCGAGGAATTTTTATATGGATGCAAGGATGTGCAACCAGTGGCGCCGCCCCCAAACTCCATTGAGTCCGGAGGCGGCGCAACGGATCAGTCCGTCATTTGCTTCCAGGCCTTTTCGAATTCCGTGAAGAGCGGCGTCTCGCCTTTCTGCAGACCGCCTCGGCCCATGGTTCGCCACAGATAGGTTTGTCCCGGCGATTTCGCGTCGTACACCGCCAGTACATCTTCCGAGGGACGCGACTCGATCGCCAGAATCACATCGGCATCCTCTGGACGGTACACCACGATGAGTTTGCCCCATTTTTGGATCGCGTCCTGTACGCGTGCGATGGCTGCACGATCGTCGGGCAAGAGATTCTGGTTGAACTGGTCCCCGTCGTAAGCGGTCACGTAAACGTAACGGGAGTTGGCCAGAGTACGGGGAATGGGCGGCGTGCTCTTCTTTGATGCGGCAGCCGCGCCGACTAGGATCAGACACAACACTCCGAGAGCGACAATTCGCTTTTTCATGTTCGTGGCTCCAAAAGGTGGCTACAGAAATAGATGCGCGGCGGAAGCGGGGAGTTGTCGCCGGGTACTTACATGACCGGCGGGACGGTGATGCCCATCGCCGTCAGAATGCGAATTAATTCGCGACGCACGACAGCCGCCGTAGCCAGCAGGAACTGTTTCCGGCCCTCGTCGGCTTCGGAAAGAATCGGATAGCGATGATAGAAAGTGTTGAAGAGTTGCGCCAACTGGAACGCGTGCTTGGCAAGATATGCCGGTTCGGTAGTGGCAAGGCACTGGTCAATGATGTAGGAAGTTTTCGCGGCGGCAAGCCAGAGTTCCCAGATGTCATTGTTGGATTCGCCGCCGAGGTAACGTGCGAAGTCTGTTCCAGCGATTGAAAATGCGTCCGCATCGAATCCGCCCTTGCGGAAGATGTTGGCGGCACGCACCACCGCATACTGCACGTAGGGGCCGGTTTCGCCTTCGAAGCTGAGGGCATCATTGAAGTCGAACGCGATCACCGAAGGCTTGGTGTACTTCAGCATGAAGTACCGCAGCGCACCGATGGCAACCTGCGTGGCGATCGTTTTCCGTTCCTCCTCGCTCAGTTCGGGATGGCGGGAATCGACTTCTTGGCGGGCGGACTTGATCAGGACATCGAGCAGGTCGTCGGCCTTTACGCCGAAGCCTTTGCGGCCGGAGACTTCGATCCAGGGGCGGGCCTTTTCTTCCTCGCTCAATTCGTATCCGAGTTCGGCGGCGCAGCGGGGCGTGAGCGCGACCATCTCGTAGGAAAAATGCGTGTAGCGGTCGGCCGCTTCGCCGTGACCAAGGCCGCGGAGTGCTTCGATGACGGTGTTCTGCGCCTCGGACTGGCGCGCGTCGATCACGTTGTAAATTTCCGCGACGTCGCCGAAGTGGGGATGATCTTTCTCGCCGTTCTCAGCCGAGATCCAGCAGTCGCGGCCATTGGGATAGCGGTAAAACTTGCGATAGCCGAAGTCGCGGCCGAGCAGACCGAACTTCCACATGTGGTAGGCGATGTCCTTGCCGACATAGCCGACGGTGCCGTTGGAGCGGACGATGACTTTTTGATCCTCCTCTGAGATCTTGCCTTCCTCTGTGTCCTCTGTGTCCTCCGTGTCCTCCGTGGTTAAGGTTTTTGAAGTTCCCGCCCTGCGCATCACCCAGCAGCCTTCGTTCTTGCCATCCTCCTCGTGGGTGAGAACGCCGGATTCTTTCAGCTTGGTGAAAGCGGCGTCCCAGAAATGGAGGCGGAGGATTTCACTCTCGCGGGGAAGGAAGTCGTATTCGATGTCGAGGCGGTCCATGGTCTCGAGATGGCGCCTGATGATCGCGGTCGAGATGAGGTCGGCGATCTGCGCGGTTTCGTTGTTCCCTTCCTCGATGGCGTGCAGCGTCGCAGAGCGGACTTGCAGGTTCTGCTTGTCCTGGGCGTACCACTGCGAAACGCGAGCGTAAAGGTCCCAGCAGTAGAAATCGAATTGCGGAGCGGCGGTCAGGGCTTCGATCTGGGCGCGCGACTTGTTCTCGATGTGCAGGAATCCGATCACCACGTCCGCGACCTGGACGCCGGTGTTGTCGATGTAGTTCTGAATGTCCACTTCCCTGCCCGCAAAACGCAGCAGGCGGACGAACGTGTCGCCGAGGATCGCATTGCGAAGGTGACCGATGTGGGCGGCCTTGTTGGGATTGATGCTGGAGTGTTCGACTAGAACTTTACCGGCGGGAGCTTCGGCGGGCGGCGTCTGATCGGCCGCGAGGGTGGCCGCCACTTCCCCGCGGTTCACGCGAACGTTGATGTAGCCGGCTCCGGCAACCTCAAACTTCTCAAACCCGGGAACCACGCCAATCCCTGCGACGATCTCCTCTGCGATCTTGCGCGGCGCCTTACGCAGCTTGCGGGCAAGCTCGAAGGCGATGGGGAGTGCGTATTCTCCGAACTCGATTTTCGGCGGCTGCTCAATGACAATGCTCGCGATTTCAAGCTGGTAGGTGCGGCGCAGAAAGTCGCGCACGGATTGGGCAAGGCGGCGTTCCAGGTGCTGATACAAGAATATCCTCTAAGTGGTTGAAGAAAAGAGTGATTCTACCAGAGGGCAAAGGCGGTGCTGGTTTGACGCAGAGGCGGAGCGTTCCCTATCATGAAAGTTCCTCGCGGCCTCGACGAAAATCTTTGACCAGGGAGGACACAGAGGTGCACGGGGCGTTTTCCTCTGGTTTTTCTCCGTGATTCTCTGTGTCCTCCGTGGTTCACGATTTTGAATTGTATGCGCATCGCTTATCTAGACTGCTTTTCTGGGATCAGCGGCGACATGTTTCTGGGCGCGCTGGTGGAGGCGGGAGTGTCTCCGAAGCTGCTCGAGGACACGGTTGCGGCGCTGGACATCGGTGCGCGGCTGGAAATTTCGCGGGTGGTGCGGAGCGGGATTTCGGCCACCAAGGTGGATGTGTACTCGCATGGGGAGAAGGATCTGCCGCGGGAGGTGTTCTGGGAGCAGGGGGGACACAGTCATTCGCACGATCACTCCCACGACCATGAGCATGGACACTCACATGGTCACACGCACTCGCACGGGCAGCGTGAGGCTGACGCTCGACAGCACGAATCGAGTGAACAGTCTTCGCGGGCAGGAGTGCCCGCGCCACACGAGCACGGCCGCGGGCTGAACGAGATTCGGCAGATCATTGGCAAGGCTTCGATCAGCGAGACTGCGAAGGCAACTTCGATTCGCATCTTCGAGGCGCTGGGAGCGGCCGAGGCGAAGATTCACAGCACCTCGATTGAGAAGGTCCACTTCCATGAGGTGGGAGCGGTTGATGCGATGGTGGATATCGTTTGTGCGGCGGTCGGAGCGGAGGCACTCGGCGTCGACGAATGGGTATGCTCGCCGCTGAATGTTGGCGGAGGAACGGTGAAATGCGCGCACGGAACTTTGCCCGTCCCCGCACCCGCGACATTGGAACTATTGAAAGAAGCGCCGGTGTACTCATCGGGGCCGCAGGTTGAACTGGTGACGCCGACCGGAGCAGCGATTGTGAAGACGCTGGCCTCGCGGTTTTCCCAGTTCCCAACGATGAAGATTGAGCAGTCTGGGTACGGCGCCGGCACGCGCGACTTTCCGGGGCATCCGAATGTGGTTCGGTTGACGATTGGTCAGTCGGCGGCTAAAACTGCGGCAGGCACCTCGCAAGAAACGATCACCGTGCTGGAGGCAAACCTCGACGACCTCAGCCCGCAGGTGCTGGCCTATACCATGGAACAACTGCTGGCAGCGGGCGCGCTGGACGTGTTCAGCGTGCCAGTACAGATGAAGAAAGGCCGGCCCGGAGCGGTGTTGACGGTGCTGAGCAAGCCGGAAGATGCGGATCGTCTTTCCAAGTTGATTTTCGCCGAGACGACGACACTTGGCGTGCGGCGTCGCGAGGAGATGAGGCAGGTGCTGGCACGGCGCTGGGAGACGGTGGAGACTCCGTGGGGGCCGGTGCGCATCAAGATTGCCAGCATGAACGGCACGATTTCGAACTATGCGCCCGAATATGAAGATTGCAGAGCGGTGGCGGAAAAGCATCATGTGCCGCTGCGCACGGTGATGCAGGAAGCGATGCGTAAGTACACTGCTACTAGCTCCTAGCTGCTGGCTACTAGCAATCTCAACGGACAATCTGTTTGCCAGAAGCCAGTAGCTAGTAGCTGACTTTATGAGCAAGACCTTCTACATTACGACCCCGATTTACTACGTGAATGCGCGCCCGCATATCGGGCACACCTATACAACGATTGCTTGCGACGCGATCGCGCGCCGGCATCGCATGCTGGGCGACGACACGTGGTTTCTCACCGGCACCGACGAGCACGGGCAGAAGATCGAACGCGCGGCACAGGCGGCAGGCAAGAGTCCGCAGGAGTTTGCGGATGAAGTATCGAATGCGTTTCGCGCCAGTTGGGATCGCTTCGGGCTGTCGTACGACGACTTCATTCGCACCACGTCCGATCGGCATAAACAGGGCGTGCAGGCGCTTTGGCGGAAGATTCGCGACAACGGGTACATCTACAAGGGGACCTACACGGGCCAGTATTGCGTGTCCGACGAGTTGTATGTGGATGCAGTCGGGCCGGGCGCGCCTTGCCCGGACTGTGGACGGCCGACGGAGACCGTGCAGGAAGAGAATTACTACTTCAAGCTTTCGGCGTTCCAGGACAAACTGATTCAGTACTTCACCGAGCATCCGGATTTCATCCGTCCGGAAACGCGGCGCAATGAGGTGATCTCGTTCGTGCGATCGGGGCTGCGCGATCTTTCGATCAGCCGAAGCACATTCTCTTGGGGCATCCCCGTCCCGGACGATCCCAAGCACGTGATTTACGTGTGGATGGACGCGCTGGCGAACTACATCACGGCGCTGGGATACGGGCAGAAGGACGCGAGCAAATTCGAGAAGTACTGGCCGGCCGACGTGCACATGATCGGCAAAGAGATCGTGCGCTTCCACTGCGTGTACTGGCCGGCGTTTCTGATGGCGGCTGGAATTCCCTTGCCCAAAGGGATCGTCGCGCACGGCTGGCTACTGTTTGAAGAAAGCAAGATGTCGAAGTCGCGCGGGAATATTGTGCGCGCCGATACGATTGTCGACGTGCTCGGGATCGATGCGCTGCGCTATTTCCTGCTGCGCGAGATTGTATTCGGGCAGGATGGGGCGTTCAGTTTTGATGCCCTGGTGCAGCGGTACAACGCCGATCTAGCAAACGGATTGGGCAATCTGGCCAGCCGCACGCTGACCATGATCACGCGGTACTTCAAAGGCGAGGTGCCGTATCCGTCGCATACCGCGTCGCGCACGCCCGCGGACGATGCGATTGCGGCAACGGCGAAGCGGGTGATCGGCGAGTGCACCACTCTGTTTGATCAATACCAGTTCTCGCGGGGGCTGGAAACCGCGTGGGGGCTGGTGGCTGCGGTCGACAAATATATCGTCGAGAACGAGCCTTGGGCGCTCGGCGAGAAGCAGGACGAAGAAAGCCGATCGCGGCTGGGGACCGTGTTGTACACCAGTGCGGAAGCGCTGCGGATCGTGACCGCGCTGGCACATCCGGTAATGCCGGACGCTACTGCGAAGATCTGGATGCAGCTCGGGCTGGGAGACATCAAGAAGTTCGATCTGTCGCAATTGCAGTGGGGGCAGTTGCACCTGGGCACAAAGCTAGGTGAGGTGCAGGCCGTGTTCCCGCGCGCGGATAAATTTGCAGTTGAGAGGATGCAAAAAATGGAAGAAGTGAAGAGTGGCGCAGCGCCGGCCACGACAGTCGCTACTCTGGAATCACCGGCAGGTGCGGCTAAGGCGGAAACAGCGCCAGCGGCAAAACCGGCGGCCGCCATACCCGACGGAAAGATAAGCATTGATGACTTCGCGAAGATCGAGCTGCGCGTGGGGCAGGTGAAGACCGCCGAGCGCGTGAAGGGCGCCGACAAACTGCTGCGGCTGGAAGTGGACATGGGGACGGAGGTCCGGCAACTGGTGGCCGGGATTGCCGAGGCGTATGAGCCGGAAGCACTGATCGGCCGCAAAGTGGTGATCGTGGCAAATCTGGCGCCCAGAAAGCTGCGCGGGGTCGAGTCCAACGGCATGATCGTTGCGGCGTCGCCTGAGGGTGGAAAACCGGTGCTGGCGAGTTTTCTGGAAGATGTGCCGGTGGGGACGAGGCTGAAGTAAGGCTGCCCTGAGCTTCGCTCGGCTGGACGGGTCAGAGACCCGTCCCCACACGATCATGTTCATCGACTCCCACGCTCATCTCGAAGGCAAGCGCTACGACTCCGACCGCGATGACGTGCTAGCGCGGGCGAAGCAGAGCGGGATTGAAGCGTACCTCGCGATCGGCAATGGTGAGGGACCGGATACTGCCGATTGCGGAATTCGGCTGGCCGAAAAATACGCAGGCAAGCCTGAATATCCGAAAATCTGGGCGAGCGTTGGCATCCATCCCCACGAAGCGGCGCTCGCGAATGACGAAGCTTACGCGCGCTTGGAGCAGTGGGCGCGTCATCCGCGGGTGATTGCCTGGGGCGAAATCGGACTAGACTACTTCTACGACCACTCACCGCGCGAGGTTCAGAAGACAGTCTTCGTACGACAAATAGAACTGGCGCGCGCGGCCAAGCTTCCAATCATCATTCACTGCAGGCCGTCGGACAACAGCGAGAATGCCTGGGACGACTGCCTGAAGTTGATCAGCGAAACCTGGGTTTCCACCGGACTGGGCGGGATCCTACATTGCTTCACGGGAACCGTGGAGCATGCCCGGCGCGGGCTGGACCTGGGATTCATGATCTCGTTTGCCGGCAATGTTACTTTTCCCAAGGCGCAGAACATCCGCGATGCCGCCAAACTTGTGCCGCTTGACCGCATGCTGATCGAAACCGACTCCCCGTATCTGGCACCGCTTCCACACCGGGGAAAGCGTAACGAACCAGCGTTCGTGGTCGAGACGGCACGCCACATTGGAGAGTTGCGCGGCCTCTCAACTGAGAAAATTGGCCGCCAAACGGCACAAAACTTCTACAGATTTTTCAAACTGGGTGAAAAGCGCGAAACAGCGGACGCGCCAGCTTAGCGTGCCCAGGGATTGTTCTTCTGATACCCTCAATGGTTATATGCTGGGGTTCACGGTAGCTCGGGCTACGGGCAACCACTGTTTGGACTTGAGGGATTTCAGAGTCTGTGGCCAGTAGCTCGCAGCAAAAGCAGGTGCTGCGCCTCGCTCATCATGACAATCTGATTTAGAAGCCCGTCATCGAATTTTATGCCCGAAAACACTTTCGATATCGTCAGCAAGATCGACCTGCAGGAAGTCTCGAACGCGATCCAGCAGGCCATGAAAGAGGTCAGCACGCGCTTCGATCTGAAGGACTCGAAGTCCAGCATCACGCTTGAGGGCAAGGATGCGATCATTCTGCACTCGATCGACGAGTTCAAGCTGAAGCACGTCAACGACGTTCTTCAGCAGAAACTCGTCAAGCGCGGTGTGGCCCTGAAGGGTCTGACCTACGGTGCGGTGGAATCTTCGCTGGGCGGCGCCGCCAAGCAGCGCATCACCATGCAGCAGGGGATCCCGATCGAGAAGGCCCGCGACATCGTGAAGCTCATTAAGAACTCGAAGCAGAAGGTGCAGGCCTCGATTCAGGGAGACCTGGTGCGAGTGAGCGGCAAAGACCGGGACTCGCTGCAGGAAGTCATTGCCTTGCTGCGGCAGCAGGACTTTGGAATCGATATGCAGTTTACGAATTACCGGACGAACTGAACACCTACCACGGAGGCACAGAGTCACGGAGAAGACCAAGAAACAGAACAGGATCTTCTCCGTGTCTCCGTGGTGAGAATTGCCTGGGCCTAGATTGAGTACAACCACCGCCATCAACGGGAAAGAGATCTTCGATCTGCTGCGGGACGATCTCGCCGCTATCGAAGAGGAATTTGGGCGCGATACCGTCTCGAAGGTCTCGGCGATTACGGAGATCGGCGAGTACCTGCGCGCGGGCGGAGGCAAGCGGATTCGACCAGCGCTACTGTTGCTCTCAGCCAAACTGTTCAACTACAAGGGCACGGGCGCGGTAAAGCTGGCCTCGGTAGTGGAGATCATCCATACCGCCACTCTGGTTCATGACGACATCATTGACGAAGCCCAGATCCGGCGCGGACGCCCGGCGGCCAACACCAAGTGGGGTAACGCCAAGTGCGTGCTCGCCGGCGATTGGCTTTACATGCAGGCCTTCAGGATTGCCGTGCAGGAACGTAATTTCCGCATCCTCGATGTTCTGATTGACTTGACGCAGCAAATGGTGGAAGGCGAGCTTCTGCAAATGGAGAAGCTCGGCAAGCTGATCTCGCTGCAGGAACACCTCGATCTGATCTACCGCAAGACCGCGTGCCTGTTCTCGGTATCCATGCGGATCGGGGGCATACTGGGCGGCGCCACCACGGAGCAGGAACAGCAGCTCGGGCAATACGGTCACGACCTGGGAATGGCCTTCCAGATTGTCGACGATGTGCTGGACCTGACGGCATCGGAGAGCGTACTGGGCAAGCCGGTGGCCAGCGACCTGCGCGAGGGCAAGGTGACCATGGCGGTCATCCATGCGCTGGAGCGGTGCACGCCGCTGGAGCGGAAACAGATTGAAACAATCCTGCGCGACCGAGCGTTTAACGGCGTGGCGCATGCCGACATTCTTGCCATCCTGAACCGCTATGGTTCTCTCGAATATGCTTCGAAAGAGGCAACGGGATATGCCGAGTCGGCGCGCAAGGCGATCTGCACGTTCCCGGATTCGGAGATCAAGCGGGCGCTGCTCTGGGCGCCCGAGTTTGTGGTGGCGAGGGAGAAGTAGCTGCTGGCTCCCAGCTACTAGCTTCTAGCAACCTCGAAACTACGAGTGGTACGTCTCCACACCAAGGGCTTGCTGGTAGCTAGCAGCCAGCAGCTAGAAGCTTCCCTTCACGGCAATCCCCATCATCTCGAATCGACCACCCTTCAGCAGCGGTCCTGAGCCCAGAAACGCCCGCGCGGGCAGGCGATTCTTCGAAAAATGCTTTAAGTATTCCGCATTAAAGCGCTCCCACAGGGACACATCGGGCGAGAAAACCTGTACCCATACCAGATCATCAAAGGTCATGCCGGCCTGGTCCAGGACTGCCTTAAAACCTTCAAACAGTAGCTTCAGTTCCTGGTCTGGATCGGCGGGCGCCATTCCGGTAGCGGGGTCGATGCCGATGCGGCCGGAAAGGTAGAGGGTATCTCCGACCAGCACGGCGTCGCTGAAGGGCAGGGGGCCCTTCCGACTGGGCAGGTTGAGATAACTGCGGTTCTTGCTCTGTGATGGCATCGCTGAAGGGCTCCTTTACCGCTGTTCAAGGATAGTTCATTTCAGGCTGAGCCCGGCTTTTCTCCTGTCCAACCTGCACCCTCCGACGGTTTTCGAACATCAGTGAATGACACGGTATAGTGATGATCGAGCCCGAACATTGAACGACCTGCTCCCACTCATTTCGCGACACGGCTATGCGCTATTGGCTGTGCTCTGCCTCGCCGAGGCTGTCGGACTGCCCTTGCCGGCCGCACTGGCCATCCTGACCGCGGGAGCGCTGTCCGCTTACGGCAACTTGCATTTCTACTCCGTGTTCATCGTGGCGTTCGTGGCCATGTTGTCCGGGGACATCCTTCTCTACTACATGGGCCGGGTGAGCGGGTGGGCACTTCTCGGATTTCTCTGCCGGCTGTCGGCCAATCCCGAGACGTGCATTCTGCGGTCGGCGGAATATTTCTACCGCCGCGGCAAGCAGACCCTGCTGTTTGCCAAGTTCATTCCCGGCATCAACACCATGTCGCCACCGCTGGCGGGCAGCATGAAGATGCGATTCGAGCACTTCCTGCAGTTCGATGCGGGCGGAGTCGCGCTCTACGTGGGAGCCTATGCCGGGGCCGGGTACCTCTTTAGCGACGCATTGCGGGCCATCACGCACGGGCTGCACTCAGCGGGTTTTGCCGCGGAAATCGTGGTAGGCACCGGATTGGCGGCTTACGTTGCCTATCGCATCTGGATTTACCGCAGGTACCGGATGCTCGATGTGATCCCACGGGTTCCGGTGGAAGAACTGGCGCGCCGGCTGGCTTCGGATGAAAAGAGCACGGTCCTGATCGCGGACGTTCGCAGCCATGGATACTACGACGCCGCCTCCGAGCGGATCGCCGGATCGATCCGCATCGAGCCCAACAACCTGGCCGAAGAAATCAAGAATTTGCCCAAGGATAGAGAGATTTATCTCTACTGTACTTGAACACGCGAAGCCACGAGCGCCCGGGTGGCGCACCTCTTGCAGCAGCAAGGATTCAAGGCCTTTGTGATCACGGGCGGCTTGCGCGCCTGGCGGAAGGCAGGGAATCCCGTGGAGTCGGTTCCGCATGACGACCTTGTGAAGCTCCCCACTTTCAGTTGATGTGACTGGCGTCCTTGGCAGGGCGGGTGGGGTTTGCTATCGTGCCTTTATGGGACGTGCTTTGAGCTTCTGCGGAGTCATACTGGCGGCAGGCGAGTCGTCACGCATGGGACGCGACAAGGCGCTGCTGCCGTGGCCTCCCCAGGCGGCGCAAACCGGTGTGAGTGGAACGTTCCTCTCAGCGGCCATCCTGCTCTTCGCTCCCCACGTGGACATGGTGCTGGTGGTGGCGGGAAAAAATGCGCAGGATCTCGAACCCATTGTGTATGCGAATGGCGCCTCGCTGGTGGTGAATCCCGATCCGGAACTCGGACAATTCAGTTCCCTGCAGGCTGGGCTGCACGAGGTCCTGAACCGGGGCCGCGATGCCGCCATGATTACGCTGGTAGACCGGCCACCGGTGAAGTTGGAGACTGTACAGCTTGTGCAGGAGACCTTCGAGCAAGCGATTCAACGCGGGAAGTGGGCCGTCATCCCGGAATACCAGGGTAAGCACGGGCATCCGTTCCTGGCGGGCCGTGAAATGATCGAAGCGTTCCTGAGAGCGCCGGCCTCATCGAATGCGCGCGAGGTTGAGCACGCGCATCCGGAGAAGATTGAATATGTTTCAGCAGGCGATCCACTGGTGGTAGTGAACGTGGATACGCCGGAGCAGTACTCTGCTTTACTGGCGCCCGCTTTGCACTCGAGTTAGATCCTGCCAAGGTCACCCCATCTCATGACAAACCTCACATCCACACAAGCTGAATTCGTCGAAAGTGTCCTCCGGCTCAAGCCTCGCATTGCGGCGTTCGACTGCGACGGCACGCTGTGGTCCGCAGACGCCGGGGAAGGGTTTTTCTCCTGGGAACTGGAGCAAGGGCTGGTGTCGGACGAGGTCCGGCGCTGGGCCCGTCCTCGCTATGCCGAATACAAGGCCGGCAAGGTAGCGGAGGACGTAATGTGCGGCGAGATGGTCTCGATGCATCGCGGCCTGCGGGAAGAGGTGGTGCAGCAGGCCAGCAATGAGTATTTTCCGGGGGGAATCGCACCCAGTATCTTCGCGGATATGCGGGAACTAGTGCGCTGCCTGCTCGATTCAGGCTGCGACGTCTGGGCGGTGTCCTCTTCCAATCAGTGGATCATCCGAACGGGGATGCGGTCGTTCGGGATTCCCCAGGATCGAATCCTGAGCGCGGAAGTGGCCGTGGAGAACGGTGTGATCACGGATCGACTGATTCGGGTGCCGAGCGGACCGGGCAAACCGGAGGCTCTGCGCGCCGCTCTGACCAGCCCGCCGGATTGCGCGTTTGGAAATTCTATCTGGGACCGCGAGATGCTGGCGATGTCCAAGCACCCGTTTGCCATCAATCCCAGTCCCGCCCTGAAGAACATCGCCGTCGCGCACGGTTGGACGGTGTATCAGCCTGAAACCTAAGCATCTCAGCCAAGTTCTCTCAGGAGAGCACTCAGCGTATCGATTGCCAGGTGGCTGGCGTGGCCGGAAGCCTCGGGTAGGGCACCAACCGCCTGCAGCACGTCTTCCCTGCTGAGCTGGCGCGCGTCGTCCACCGTCTTGCCTTTGGCCAACTCCGTGATCGCGGACCCGCAGGCCATGGCGGGAACGCAGCCCTTGGCAAGGAAACGGATCTCGGCAATTCTTCCGCCCTCCAACTTAAGCGTGAGCTTCAGAATATCTCCGCAAGCGGGATTCTCCAGCTGAGCCGTGGCATCAGGCTCGGGGACTGTCCCGGGGTTTCGCGGATGTTGAAAGTGATCGAGGAGTTCGGGGGAATACACAGCGCGATTGTAATGCGGAGTTCCGAAAGTTTGCTCGCCCTACAGAAGGTTTGCTCTCCCCTACAATGGACCAATGTCGAAGTCTCATAGTGCGCGCCGCATCGCCTGCCTGCAACCCAGCGCAACGGTCATCATCGCTGGCGTAGGCGAACTGGACCGGGTGGTGGCTTGCACGAAGTATTGCGCGGATGTGGTTCCCGAAGTACGCCAGGGCGACCGGCGGATCATCGCCGACTCCTGGACCTCGAAGGCGAGCGAGATCCTTGCAGCGCAACCGGATCTGGTGATTGCGGCTGTGCCCTACCAGGAAGCAGCGGTGGCGGAGATCCTGAAGGCGGGAGTCCGGTTTCTGGCCCTGGCTCCGCGGACGCTGGACGACGTCTATACCGATATTGCGCTGATCGCTGGCATGGTTGACGCCGCTGACCAAGGCGCGCAACTGATTTCCGGGATGGGGGAGAAGACCGGGGATCTGCGGCGACAAACTGCCGGGTCGCGGCGAAAACGCGTGTTCTGCGAAGAATGGGGCAATCCGGTGATCGCCTCGCAACCGTGGGTGGCAGAACTGGTACAAGCGGCGGGTGGGGAGTTCCTGAGTGAACCGGCTCGGCAATGCTCGCCGGACCAGATCGCGCAACTGGATCCGGAAGTGATTATTGCAGCATGGTGCGGGGCGGGCGACCGGGTGCCGCTGGCGAAGATACTCCAGCGCCCAGGCTGGTCAGAAACCGCAGCGGCACGGAATTCCCAGGTGTACTGCATCTCCGACGAACTCCTGAACACTCCGGCGCCCACGCTGATGGGCGGGCTTCGCGCGTTGGCGGCGGCAATCCATCCCGAACTGTTTGGCCCCACTCCAGGTCTGCGCTCGATTACAGAAATATCACCCGCGTCCACACCCGCCCAAAGCCGGGTAGGTTAGGATTGTCGACATGTCTCTAACTTCGGATTTCGAAAGAATCGAAGGAGTGCTCAGGCTGGTGGACGACCTGAGTTCAGAAGCCCCCACGGCGGACCGACTGATGGAGGGCATCACCGGTCTGCTGCACGAAAAGATGCTGAAGTACAACTGGGTTGGCTTCTACATGCTGGAACCAGGAACCAAGCCGCCCGTACTGGTGCTGGGGCACTTTCAGGGAGCGATGACTCCGCACACCCGCATTCCGCTCAACCAGGGGATATGCGGCGCGGCCGCGTCCTCGGGCAAGACGGTCGTGGTCGATGATGTTCACCGCGATTCGCGCTATCTTGCCTGCTCGCTGGAAACCAAGTCGGAGATCGTGGTTCCGGTGTTCGTGCGCGGAGTAGTCGCCGGCGAACTCGACATTGACAGCCATTTTCCGGCCGCCTTCGGTATGGAAGACCGCAAACTGGTGGAGCATTGCGCCCGCTTGGTTGGCAAGCGCATGGAATCTGCCTAGACCGAAGCCAACCACCTTCTGGCTCCTGCCTACAGGCCTCGAGCAATCCCTCTAAGATCAATGGCTTGCTATAAGCTAGTGGGCCAGCAACGGGAAGCAGGTGTTCTTGTCCACCATGAAACGGGTCGTCGCCGCGCTCATCCTGAAGGATGATCAGATCCTCGCCTGCCAGCGAACCCGCCACCAGGTCATGCCGCTCAAGTGGGAATTTCCCGGAGGCAAGATCGAAGAGGGGGAGCAGCCGCGCGACGCGCTGCGCCGCGAACTGGAAGAGGAACTCGGCATTGAAGCGGAAATCGGCAACGAAGTCTCGAGAATCACCCATCACTATCCGGGCGGGGGATCGGTGGAACTCCGTTTTTTTGAGGTTCGACGCTACCAGGGGGAGCTCGAAAACCGCATCTTCCGCGAGGTGCGCTGGGTCGGGCGGAACGAACTGGTGAAGCTGGATTTTCTGGAAGCCGACCGGGAACTGGTGAAAGCCCTGGCGGCGGGGAAGATTATTTGAGCGTCGGCAAAAACCGCTTCGCCGCGGAGATCGCATCGGCGCAGAGAACGGAAACGGATTTTTGTTATTGAATTTCTCTGCGTTCTCTGCGACCTCCGCGGTTCAGTGTTCTTGTATTAACCAGATCCGCGCAGAGACCAGAACCAACCGGCAGTCAGGCCAATCATCACCAGGACGGTAATCCAGGCGATCACATTGAAAATCCGCGTGTTGGCATGGTCTCCCATCAGTTCTTTCTTGTTGATCAGCTTGAGCATAAAGATGAGGACGAAAGGCAGCACCATTCCGTTGACAACCTGGGAGAAAATGGCAATCTTGACCAGCGGGAGGTGGGGGAGAAGAACCACTCCTGCCCCGGCGGCGATGAGCAGGGTGTAGAGCCAGTAAAAGAAAGGAGCTTCACGGAATTTCTTATCCAGCCCGGACTCGAAGCCCAGTCCTTCGCAGACCGTGTAGGCGGTGGAGAGCGGGAGAATGGCGGCCGCAAACAGGGAGGCATTCAACAGTCCCATGGCAAATAGGATGTAGGCATAGTCGCCCGCCAGAGGATGTAGCGCCTGAGCGGCATCGGCGGCGTCACGCACATCATGGTGGCCGTGCGTGTACAACGTGGCCGCGCAGGCAACCACAATGAACCAGGCCACCACCACCGCAAAAATGCAGCCCACGATTACGTCCAGGCGCGAAGTCCCATAGCTCCGACGGGTCACGCCTTTTTCCACGATTGAGGCCTGGAGGTAGAACTGCATCCAGGGAGCGATAGTAGTACCCACCAAGCCGATCACCAGGTAGAGATAGCCGGGAGCAGCGAACAGGTGGTGCGGCGGCGGAACGAGGGTGGAGCGGAGCGCGTGTACCCAGTCGGGCTTGGCCAGAAATCCCGCGAAAATGTAGGTGATATAGAAGAACGACGCGACCAGAAAGACCTTCTCCACAGTCTTGTACTGGCCCTTGACCACGATCAACCACGCGATGACCGCTCCGATCGGGACCGAGATATACTTCGACCTCCCAAACAGCTCCAGGCCCCCCGCGATGCCCACGAACTCGCCCACTACGTTGCCGAAGTTGGTGATCACCAAGCCCACCATCAGCAAGAAGGTGATGCGCAGGCCATATTCTTCCCGGATGAGATCGCTCAGGCCTTTCCCGGTAACGGCGCCCATACGCGCCGACATCTCCTGCACTACGATCAGGGCGATGAGGGTGGGCAGCATCGTCCAGAGAAGCAGATAGCCGAACTGCGCGCCGGCGGACGAGTAGGTCCAGATGCCGTTGGCATCATTGTCGACGTTGGCGGTAATGAAGCCCGGACCCACCACGGCGAAAAACAGCAGGATCCGGACCTTCCAGCTTCTCAGGAACTTCATGCGCGCGGTTCACGATCGAGGATGAAAAAACCGAACGATCAGCATAAATGCGCCACGGTTTTATGGGTAGCGCTATGTGCGAAAACGGAGAGTTTTTTTGAATGAGTGAGAGGCAGGAGCGGGCTTCACTTACATCTTCGCCCGCAACATGCTGATCACGTCATCGGGAGTGATCACGCCGGCAAGGTGACTGTACTGGTCAATGACCGGCAGAGTGAGCAGATTGTACTTATCGAAGAGTTCGGCGAATTCATTTTCCTTGGCCTCGGCGCGACAATAAATCAGCGGCTCCTGGGTCAGGGCCAGGAGAGGGGTATCGGACTTGGCCAGGACAATCTTGACCAGCGGCACCGAGCCCGCCAGAGTGCCCTCAGAATCGATCAGGTAGATATTGCTCATGTTTTCCATGCGGCCCTCGAAGGTACGCATGGCCTCAACCGCGTCGTTCGCGGTGGCTGAAAGCGACAGGGCAATGTATTCGGTGGTCATGCGGCCGGCGGCGGTGTTCTCTCCGAACTCCAGCAGTTCGGACACTTCCCGGCGCTCTTCGGGCTGCATCTGCACCAGGATTTCCTCGGTCCGTTCGTCGGAAAGGTCGGCCAGGAGGTCAGCGGCCGCGTCTGGCTCCATCTCTTCGACGATATCGGCAGCCCGGTCGGAATCGAGCGATTCCACGACCGCCTTCTGCACTTTCGGTTCGAGTTCCTCCATGGCCCCGGCGGCGACTTCTTCATCCAGGGTCTCGAAGACGGCTTCGCGTTCATCGGGGGCGAGGTTTTCGATGATGTCGGCAATATCAGCCGGATGGAGCTTGGCAAGACGCTCGTGGGAAATCTTCAGCCGCACGCGGCGGGCCGGGTCGGTTTCAATCAGATCCACGAAATCCCACGGAATCTCACGCGGCGGAATCCGCTGCAGTAGGACTCGTAGCGCGGCCAGGGGAACCATGCCTTTGAGAAGCCGGCGAATCGCACCGCGAGCCCCGACATCCACGCCGCCAATCCTGAGGACGACGTGGTTCTCGACCATCTGCTGATAGATGTCCACATCATTGACGCGGACGACTTTGCGGCCGTGAACGTCAATGACCTGCTGGTCAAGCAGATCGCGGCTGAGCAGAAACAGGCCTTCGACACCGTTGACGGGATTCCAGTCGGCGGCGGCGGTCGAGGCCCGAATGCTGC
>Ga0302323_100000231_pt1 | contig 43182 bp, 31 predicted proteins | sample Fen_T0_3_FD_201950 | JGI IMG/M metagenome (GOLD analysis project Ga0302323, IMG submission 201950) | Peat permafrost microbial communities from Stordalen Mire near Abisko, Sweden - Fen_T0_3 | ecosystem: Environmental > Terrestrial > Soil > Wetlands > Permafrost | place: Sweden: Abisko...
CGCGATGGCCAGCAACATCTGCGGCAGCGGTCCTAGAAATCCTCCCAGCTTGCCTACCGAATCCAGGAAAGATTGTTGAAATTGCCCCGCCCCCATCAGTGCTCCCCACAATGCCAAGGAGAACGCGAGAGTGCGAAATGCCATCGAGTCCCGCCGGAACGCGTAGCGGTAGAAATGGAAGGAGGCATACAACAGAACTGCCGCCAGCCCTACTTCCAGTCGCAGATAAACGGGTACCGGTTGTGCATTTTCAACGAAGCCACCACCCGACATATGCGAGCGTAGTCCCACATAAGTCAGGAAGATGCCAGCCAAAATGATCGCAACGTCGTACCACTTGGTCTGAAAGCGTTCCTTCATCAGCCGCGTCGAAACGCAGATGCACGTGGCCATGGCGACCAGGAACAACGAACTCGCGAAGTACGACAGCGCGGACCGGCCCACAAAATAGTTCAGGGCCTCGGCGGCGTAGTGCAACACATAGGCCGCCCATGCCAGTTGCCAGGCGCGAAAATAACTATGGCGATTCTGTTCGTAGAGGTAGGTGAAAACCAGCAGAACGAGCAGGGCCACAGCCCCCGGGATCAGCACCAGAACTGTGGCAGCGCTATTCATGGGTCCCTCAATTAAAATGGGTAGCCCGGACGGAGCTTGTCAGGCTAATGGTTTCATAACAAACAGCCTCAAAACAACAGGTGTTTGGATGTCAGTTCCGCCCTGGGTAACGGCCTGCCCACGAGTATCTTCTGTTATGATGCCTCGCCGCCAGCCCATTCCTTTCCCCGTGAATTACCTTAGTAACCAACGGTAACCAAGCTGAGTCTCGGCTCAGGGCCTGGGGTTTCGGCTGTGTTCTGAATTTCGCTCAGCGGAAATGGCGGTCGGAAGCGAATCTAAACCAACGAGGTTCGGGGAGCTTTTTGAAGGTAGCAAGGAGCAGAATCCGAAAGCCGAGAGCCGAACGCCCAGAGCCGCGACCCGAAAGCCGATATACTCAAACGTTATGCTTCGAGTCCGCTTCGCGCCGTCTCCCACCGGCTTCCTCCACGTAGGCAGCGCCCGCACCTTCATTTTCAACTGGCTCTATGCCCGCCGAAATGGCGGGACCATGGTTCTCCGCCTCGACGATACCGACGTCGAGCGCAACACCGACGCCAGCGTCAACTCCATCTTCGACGGCCTCCGCTGGCTCGACCTTGGCTGGGACGAAGAATACAAGCAGTCCGAACGGCTCGCCCTCCACCGCCAGATCGCCGACGCTATCTTCCAGAAAGGACTGGCTTACCGTGACTTCACGCCTGCCCATACCGGCGACAGCGAAAAATCCGGAGCCAATCAAACCTGGCTGTTCAATCCTGGCATGCGCGAACTCGACCGAGCCGAAAGCGACCGCCGCGCAGCCGCCGGAGAAACCTTCGCACTCCGTTTCCGAGTCCCGCGCGGGTCAGGCGAACAGGTCCGCTTCGATGACGCCGTTTACGGCGAGCAGATCAAGTCCGCCGACGACATCGAAGATTTTGCCTTAATGCGCAGCGATGGCATGCCCACCTACCACCTCGCTTCCTGCGCCGACGACATCGATCTGAAAATCAGCCACATCATTCGCGGTCAGGACCACCTCTCGAATACCTACAAGCACGTCTTGATCTTTGAAGCCGCCGGTGGCAAAGCGCCCCAGTTCGCGCACCTGCCTCTGCTCGTTGCCCCGGATGGTTCGAAGCTCTCCAAACGTCGCCACGGTCCCGTCGTCAGCGTCACTACCTATCGCGACGCCGGTTTCCTCCCCGAAGCGTTTATCAATTTCCTCTGCCTGCTGGGCTGGTCTCCGAAAGACGATCGCACCGTGATGTCCCGCAAGGATCTGACGGATATTTTTTCTCTGGAGGGAATTAACCGCGCAAACGCTGTCGTCAACTTCAAGGAGCCCGCAGCCACTCCCGAGGATACCTTCGACCCCAAGGCCCTCTGGCTCAACGCGGAGCACCTCCGTGCCCTTCCGGTAGATGACCTCAGCGCGAAACTCTTGCCCATCGTTCAAGCATCCGGTTTCCAGGTCGCCCCCGACAAGATGCTGGCCATCACGCCGCTGATCCGCGAGCGCATCAAGCTCTTGCGTGACGTCCTAACCGCGGCCGATTTCTTCTTCGTCGAGGACCTCCCTCCCTACGACCCGGCCGAATTGATCCCCCAAAAGGGCGACGCGGCCATGGCAGCGAAAGTCCTGAACAAAGCCCGGGAAGTCCTTGCCCAAACCGAATTCACGCACGACACCCTCGACCAGGCTCTTCGTGGCGCCGCCCAGGAGCTCGGTCTGAAGGCCGGACAGATGTTTCAGCCCATTCGTGTGGCAGCTTGTGGCCGGAAGAATGCGCCCCCTTTGTTTGAGACGCTGGTCGTTCTCGGCAAACAGGTGTGTCTGCGCCGGATCGACGAGGCGGCGAAGAAGATTTCCTGAATTAACGAAAGACGGAACCAGTTTGTCGAGTCTCTCGTATCATTGACTGCCCGGTATCTCCTTGTCCCTGACAGGCGAGGACCGGCCCCACGCGGAGGAACTATGCGCCTCACCATCCACCTTGTATGCTTCACGACCCTCTTGACCCTGCTAACCCTCTCTCTTCCCGCTTTCGCCGAAGAGCACAATGCCCTCGTAATTACTTTCAAGGACGGGCGCCAGCAGACGATCCCGCTCTCCGACGTCGCTCACATCGACTTCAAGACCGTTGCCCCGTCAGTCAAGCCTGTGGCAGGGCCTGCGGTTCCAAACATCGCGCCGCCAAAGGGTGGCGGCAGTTTTCTCGGCAAATGGAAGGTGGGAACGACGGGCGGCATGGTGGACAGTTCTTTCGACATCACCTTGCATCGCGACGGCACAGCGGAGAAGTCGTTAGGAAGTTCCCACGGTACGTGGTCAGTCGTAGACGGCGAAGCGCGAATTTCCTGGGACGACGGCTGGCACGACGCCATCCGCAAAGCAGGGAAGAAGTTTGAAAAGGCGGCGTTCGAGCCCGGCCATACTTTCACCGACTCGCCATCCAACGTCGCGCACGCGGAAAAGACCGAGTCCGAGCCAATTTAGTGTAGTAGCTCAATACAGACCGATATTGACGAATCGCGGGTTTCCCTCGGGCGATCCTGCGTGTCTTCTACGGTTGAGCCGTTGACCTTCTTTTCCCGCCATGCTCATCAAGGGAGCCGGAGTCTTTTCCTGGCGACTACTTCTGATCCTGCATCTGCGCCGCTCGAGCCTTAGCGTCTGCCGCTTCCTTCTGCATCCCCTTGTTCTCATAGACCGCAGCCAGCAAGTTCTCATTATCCGGATCGTCTCCGGCCTCCCGCTGCTTCAGCAGGGAAGCGATTGCGTCGTCATACTGCTTCAGTCGAGCTTGCTGCACTCCGAGGTTGTAATTGATCCCGTCATAGCCGGCGTCAATAGCCGCGACCCGCTTGTATTCCTCGAGCGCTTCCGCATTCCGATGCTGATCCGATAAAGCCGCAGCCATACCCGCATGGCCATCGGCATTCCCGGCATTCATTTTCAGCAATTGGCCGAAGACATCCTCAGCCTTCGCCGGATCCTTGAGTTCCAGATAAATCAGCCCCAACCGGTACCGCGCATCTTCACTCTGAGGACTTAACTCAATAACCCGTTGCATTTCGATCGCGGCATGTTCGTAATCATGTGCCCGCACATAGGCGCGAGAAAGCGTCGCATGGCCGGCCGCAAAGTTTGGTCTCAACGTCACCGTCTTCTGCAACTCAGCGATGGCCTCATTAACCTTGCCCTGGTCGAGAAGGTCAGCCCCTTTGCGTCCATGTGCCAGATAAGCATGCGAACGGTACAGCCAGAACACTCCGCCTGTTACCAGGAGCGCCCCAATCAACAGCACTGCAACCCGCCGCCCGATGTCGTCCTGCGCCGGAGCCACTTTAGCGATCAGCGCCCCCAGAATCAATCCCATCACCAGACCGCCAACGTGCGCGCCATTATCGGTGCGAGCCATCACACCGCCAAGAAACAGATTGAACCCGACAAATATGACGACACTGCGCAACGTTCCTGCGATAACTGCTCGCGGCATCGAGAATTCGCCCAGGTAATAGGAAGAAATCAGGGCCCCTGCTAGCCCAAATATGGCGCCCGAGGCTCCCACGCTTAACACGCCGGGATTCCACACGATGCTCGCCACGCTTGCTGAAATTCCGCTGATCAGGTACACGCAGGCGAACGTCCAATGCCCATACAGCGATTCCGTAAGTCGGCCAAGATCCCACAAGCACCACATGTTGAATGCAATGTGCAGGAGGCTGCCATGAAGAAAAACGCAAGTGAGCAACCGCCACCACTGTCCGCTCACGGTATATGGTCCGTAGTTTGCGCCCCAATTTGCGAGGTCCTGCCCGCCAGGGTTCTCCAGCATGGCTGCGCCCAGTGCCAGCACCATCGCGATGAACACTGCCACGTTGATGCCGAAAATCCCCTGCGTCACCACCATCGACGTCGACTGCGTCCGCAGCCACGGCGCCACCTCTACCCGCTGTACTCCAGCGTCTTCGCCCCGCTGCGCCGCCTCATGCTGCACACACCACTGACACTTCTTGCTCAGCGTGAATGCCGGCAGCTTGCGGCCACAAAAAGCACAATTTGCCATGTTCTAAACTGATCCGTTTCCTTCAACGTCGTGCGACCGCGTGAACATCTAGAATACAATCGCCGGGCCAGTGGATGCAGAATCCCATCCCGCTCGCCGCAAAAATAGGAGTAAGCAGCCATGCTGAAGAACGCGCTTCCCGCCCTTGCCTTCGTTGCTTTGTCGCTTCTTCTCTCCGCACCTTGCCAGGCGAGCTCCGAAAATCCAGCCCTTGCCCCCACTCCTCCCATGGGCTGGAACAGCTGGGACTCCTATGGCCAGACCATCAACGAAGCGCAAATCCGCGCCAATGCTGACGCCATGGCCAAGCACCTCAAGCGCTTCGGTTGGACCTACGTCGTTGTGGATGAAGGCTGGTACGTGCTCAACCCGGGCACTGATCCCAAGGGCTTCAAATTTCAGCTCACGAAGGAAGGCCGCTTCGCGCCCGACCCCGTCCGCTTTCCTTCCTCCGCTGGAGACGCCGGTTTCAAGCCCCTCGCCGATTACGTCCACTCGCTAGGCCTCAAGTTTGGTCTTCACATTATTCGCGGCATCCCGCGCGAGGCTGTTACCAACAACCTCCCGATAGCCAATTCGACGTTTCACGCCGCCGAAGCCGCCGACACCACGGACACCTGTCCCTGGAACGCCTACAACTACGGCCTCAAGAACTCCGAGGCTGGTCAGGCCTACTACGATTCCATCGTCCAGCTCTATGCCACTTGGGGCGTGGATTTCATCAAAGCCGATTGCATCTCCGACCACCCCTACAAGCCCGACGAGATTCGCATGCTCTCGACAGCCATCAAGAAGTCAGGTCGTCCGATTGTCCTCAGTCTGTCTCCCGGCCCCACCGCCCTTGAGAATGCGGACCACGTCGCCAAATATTCCGAGATGTGGCGTATCTCCGACGACTTCTGGGACCACTGGGGTCCGTGGGAGAAGCACGAGTGGTCGCAAGGCCTCTATCAACAGTTTGCCAACGCCTCAAAATGGGCGCCGCACGTGGCTCCTGACGGCTGGCCCGACGCCGACATGCTCCCCATCGGCCATCTCGGCCCGCATCCCGGAGAAGGCGAAGTTCGCGACACAATGTTCACCAAAGACGAGCAGCGCACCTTGATGACGCTCTGGTCCATCTTTCGCTCGCCACTGATGATGGGAGGAGATCTGACCTCGCTCGACGACTGGACCACCTCCCTGCTCACCAATCCCGAAGTAATTGCGGTAAATCAGCACTCCCGCGAGAATCGTGCCGTCTTGAACACGGACAAAGCCGCCGTCTGGCTATCCCGTCTCGGAGACCCTCAGATTGCGCCAGAGCGGAGCCGCAACCAGAAATACTATCTCGCAGTCTTCAACCTCGGAGACACCGAGCAGACCTTGCACTATGAATGGAAAGATTTGAGCTTGTCGGGGAAGTCCTATCAATTGCGCGATCTGTGGGAGCACAAAAAACTCGGCAAGTCCGCCTCACTGACGATAAAACTTCAGCCCCACGCCTCCGCACTGTACCTGCTCGAAGGGCGTCACTAGGCTCTTTTGCGGCTCATCTCCCGTTCGTCGCGAGTCTCGACGCTGCGGCCAACGTGCTAGCATGAAGTGTTCGAAAAACTCTGACGCAGTGCCATTGGTCCTCTGTGACCTCTGTGTCCTCTGTGGTGAAAGCTTTTACTTCGGCCCTTGATCAGAAGTTTTCGAGTGGATACGTAGCATCCTATGACACCAGTGAATCCAGAGAATGAAGGCGCTCCTGAAGCGCCGCGCCCCTCCAGCTTTATCCGCGACATCTTCGTCGAAGACCAGAAAGCCAAAAAATTCGGTGATGCCGTCATCCAGACCCGTTTTCCTCCCGAGCCCAACGGCTATCTCCACATCGGCCACGCCAAAGCCATTTGCATCGACTTCGGTCTCGCGGACGAATTTGGTGGCAAGACCAATCTCCGCTTCGACGACACCAATCCCGAAAAAGAAGAGCAGGAATACGTAGATGCCATCCAGCGCGACGTCCGCTGGCTAGGTTTTGACTGGGAGCGCCTTTGTTACGCCTCCGACTACTTTGACCAGCTCTACGAATGGGCGGTCAAATTAATCAAAGATGGCAAAGCCTACGTAGACGACCTAACTGCCGACGAGATTCGTCACCATCGCGGCACACTCACCGAGCCCGGCAAGGAAAGTCCCTACCGCAACCGCTCTGCCGAAGAAAATCTCGACCTCTTTGACCGCATGCGCAAAGGAGAATTCCCCGACGGCACCCGCGTCTTGCGCGCCAAAATTGACATGACCTCGCCCAACCTCAACATGCGCGATCCGGTCATGTACCGCATTCTCCACGCCGAGCATCACCGCACCGGCAACAAGTGGTGTATCTATCCGATGTACGACTACGCGCACGGCCAGTCCGACTCCATCGAGCGGGTGACGCACTCCATGTGCTCGCTCGAATTTGCCGATCACCAGCCCATCTACCGCTGGTTCATCGAGCAGTTGGGAATCTTCCCGTCGCAGCAGATCGAATTCGACCGCCTCGCCCTGACCTACACCATGATGAGCAAGCGCAAGCTGCTCAAGTTGGTACAAGACAAACTTGTAACCGGATGGGACGACCCCCGCATGCCCACGCTCTCCGGGATGCGCCGCCTCGGGTTTACTCCCGAAGCGATCCGCAACTTCGTGTCTGCGGCCGGCGTGTCGCGCACCAACGGCATCGTCGAGCTAGCCATGCTTGAACACTTCGTTCGCGAAGACCTCAATAAGCGGGTCCCGCGCGTGATGGCCGTCCTTCGTCCTCTGAAGGTCGTGATCGACAACTACCCCGAAGGCCAAGTCGAAGAAATGGACGCGGTCAACAATCCGGAAGACGAAGCTGCTGGCAAGCGCAAAGTTCCATTCTCGAAAGTGCTCTACATCGAGCAGGACGACTTCCGCGAAGTCCCGCCCAAGAAGTACTACCGCCTCTCGCCCGGCATGGAAGTCCGCCTGCGCTATGGCTATTTCATCACCGCGAAAAGCGTTGTGAAGAACGATCAGGGCGAAGTCGTCGAAGTCCATTGCACTTACGACCCCGCCTCGCAAGGCGGCAACTCCCCGGACGGCCGCAAGGTGAAATCCACCATCCACTGGGTTTCAGCTCAGCACGCTCTTGATGCCGAGGTCCGGCTCTACGACAAGCTCTTCGTCAAAGAGAATCCCGACGACGTCGAGGAAGGGAAGGACTTCACCTCGAACTTGAACCCGCAATCGCTGGAAGTGATTCCGCACGCAAAGCTGGAGCCCTCTCTGGCGAATGCTCCCGCAGAAAGCCGCTACCAGTTCGAACGCCTCGGCTATTTCTGTGTGGACAAGGATTCCAAGCCCGGCCACCCAGTCTTCAATCGCACCGTAGCCCTGAAAGACATGTGGGCAAGAATCGAGAAGAGAGAGAAGTAAGGTTTCAAAGTTTCAGAGGTTTCAAGGTTTCAAAGACCGGATGGCATCAATAAGCGTTCACGTTTCCGCCCCAAAAGAGTTTCAGGGTTTCAAAATGTCAGAGAACTCCGGTCCGGGAGCCTCTGAAACTTTGAAACCCTGAAACTTTGAAACCTGCCTTTTCCTACTTCTTGAGCGTGCGAATAAACTTCACAATATCCGTAATCTGCGCGGCTGTCAGCTTCCCGTCGTACGCCGGCATCTTGTTTTTGCCCTTGGTGATGATGGTTGTGAGATCGGCATCCGACTGGCCCTGCACTTCGGCTGAACTCATGTCACGCAGCTTCATGTTCTTGCCCATTGTGGTGTCGCCCGCTCCGGTCGCGCCGTGGCAAGCCGCGCATTTCGCCTTGAAGTCGGCCCCACCATCGGCAAACGTAAACGGCACGCACACTAGCGCCAGAACTACCACCGCGAAGGACGCTCTAAGAATAGTCTTCATTTCTTTCCATTCTCCTTATGAGGAATTGTTAAGCGCCCATTTTGAGCGCGGCTACCCTTACAAACGTATCACTACTGACTAGGATCGCCTACCCAGCTTAAACCCGATTCCGCTGTAAAGGTTTTTCGCGTGCGAAGATACCACAAAACAATGGAGTTACGGAGTGATTTTGATCACATTCGGCGCCAAGCCCTTCCGCGACCCGACGTACCGAGGGCCAGTTTCCTGTGACCCCAACTTCGCCTTGTCCGTCATTGACGTCGATTCAGCGTGGCCACCTCCACCCGGCTCAACCCCGGGCGAAATCCCCAAGCCCCGGCGTGATATCTCCCACTCTAGGGTGTAATTTTCCTTATTGCGAAACGCAACATCCTATGTAAACGATTCATTATCAGTTGCATAAGACCTACCATCTTTGTCACTAAGTTTGGCCCCTCTGATGCCCTACCCATGGTGAGATTTTCTTAGGAGAAGGTGTCTGTGGAACCGACGCTGGTTGTAGTCGGGCTCAATCATCGCACTGCGGCCGTCGAAGTTCGAGAACGGTTTTGGATGAGCGGCTGTCGTCAAGCCGAAGTCCTCTCCATGCTGTCCGAAGGCGAAGGCATCAACGAAGTCCTGGTTTTCTCCACCTGCAATCGCACCGAATTTGTCGTTTGGGGCGATGCCCCTCTCGCGGTCAACTCCATTCTCCGTCTGATGACCGCGGAATACGATCTCAAGCTCCGCGAATGGAATAGCTTCTACCGCCTGATCGACGAGCACGCACTCGCCCATGCGTTCCGCGTCAGCTGCGGCCTTGATTCCATGTCCATCGGCGAACAGCACATCGCGAGTCAGGTCACGCACGCCTGGCAGCAGGCGCGTAACGCTGGCTGCTCCGGCCCTTGTCTGGATGCGGTTCTTCAGAAATCCCTGGCCGTGCGCCGCCGTGTCCGCAACGAGACTTGCCTGCTGTCCCATTTCGTTTCCGCGCCCAACGCAGCCGTCCAGTTAGCGGACCAGATCTTCGGCTCACTGACAGCGAGAAACGTTGTGGTCCTGGGCGCCGGACACATGGGCGAAGCCGTTGCTCGATCACTGAGCGCGCGCCATCCGAGATCCGTTGCTGTCGTCAATCGTACCCTGACCCGAGCGCAGGAACTGATTCAAAGGCTCGGCATGCCGCAGGCATTCCAGGCGAGCGGCGTTGAAGCGCAATGGCCCCATCTGGCCGAGGCCGACCTGGTGATCGCCGCCACCGCCGCGCCGGAATGTATCTTCACCGCGGATGACATGAAGCGCCTGGCCGTCGAGCGCAAAGGCCGCAAACTGGTTCTGATTGATCTGGCATTGCCAAGAAACATCGATCCAACCGTTCGCGAATTTGAAAACGTCCTGCTCTACGATCTCGAAGATCTCGAACGCGCCGTAGAACCCAGAGCAGGCACCCGCACCGGCGAAGCGGAAGCCGAACGCATCGTGCAAGCCGAAGTGCAAGGTTTCAAGAAACAACTCATGGCCGGAGCCGGCCCTGAACTGACCTCGCTCCGCCTGCGCCTCGACGAAATCTGCCGTCAGGAACTGGAGACCTTCCGCCTGGAACAGGGCCCGTTCCCCAAAGATCAAGACCGCCTCATCGCAGCCTTGGGATCCCGCCTAAGCCACAAGATCGCAGGATCTCTGGCGAGAGAACTCAAAACTCTGCAAGAACCGCGCGGTCCAAGGCGAATGATCGCAGGCGCGTAAGCATCCGGTGTCTATCGCTGCCTCACTTCTCATAGCCTCGTTTTAAGTTTTGTCATTCCGAGCGGAGCGAGGAATCCGTTCCCAGATAAACCGTTAACAAAAGGAACGGCCCCGAACCCAAAAGGATTCGAGGCCGAAAGCCAAGAGTCGAAAGCCGCTTTACCAGTTTAGTTTCAAAGCAAACTGAAACTGCCGCGGATCGTACGCCGCTGTTACCTGGCCGGCCGTTGACTGCGTCGGTGCCGCCGGACTAGGGCTGCAACACAGCGGGTTCACAGCTGCCGCGTTATACCGGTTTGCGATGTTGAACATGTCCGCAATCACGTCCATGCTAACCCGTTCTCCGAAGTTAACCCGCTTCGAAACCCGTATGTCGCCAAAAGCTGTCCATGGAGAAATCCCGGCGTTTCGTCCCAGGTTGCCATCCAACGAAGCCAACGTGCCGTCGAAGTTCGCCAAACAAGGTTCCTGAAACACTCCGGTTGGAGAAAACTTGGATTTCAAACCCGAACCGCAAGCGGGATTGACGAAGGTGTTCGGACGTCCCGTAAGCGACGACAACTGGAGATTGTCACCGTTGCTGGTAATGATGTTGAACGGCCGGCCCGAACTCAATTCAACGAGGGGAGCAAAAGTCCAGTTACTGAAAACCTTGCTGGCGAAACCGGAACCGCTGAGCTTGCCTGTCTGATAAACCCCGCTGAAAACAAAACGATGCCGTTGGTCAAAGAGCGACGTCGATCGGTCTGCGCTCGGGAAGAAGCTGTCTTGTGGCGTAAGGGTGGACTGCAGGTCCGTCGAATCGTCAATAGCATGAGACCACGTATAGGAAGCCAGGAACTCGTAGTGGTTATTGAAGCGCTTGCGAAGGTTGGCGGTCAGCCCGTGATAGACGGATGTGCCATTGGAGTAATTCGCGTCCATGTCGCCGAACGGCACGCAGCCATTGAGCGTCGGGGAAGTTAGATCGCAATTTGTGCTTAAACCATAGAGTTGCTGCACTAGAGGCAACACAGCGGTCACGCACGGGGCTGTGATCGGATTCGAGAGCAAAGCCACTCCGATAGACGGATTCACTCCACCCCGCCTGAAGAAATTCGTCAGCGCTGCCGGAACGTAGGGACCGCCCGGGCCAACGTTGCAGCCCGAGACGGTGAAGGGACTCGCATCGGTCTGGCCGTCCGCCTTCGCGGCGAGGAAGTTCTCTATCATCAAATCCCCGCGTATCGTGTTGGCGTTAATCGGCCGGTTCAAATGCCTTCCTCCGTTGTAGTTATAAGCCAAACTCAACGCGAAACCGCTCCCCAAGTCCCGTTCGATTGTCAGGTTCGCTTGCTGCGAATAGGCATAGACAAAGTTCTTTGACTGCGGATATCCGAACGGCTGGAACCCCAGCGGCATGAACGTCGAGGGGTTCAGATAATTCTGGTTCAGGAAGATAGACTGCGAACTCACACCGCAGCCCGTTCCCGAGTTGTCGCAAGAAAACCGTTGCTGGTTCGGCGAATAGTTCAAAGCCGCCAGGACGGCAGGGTTTGTGGTTGGCGAACACGGCGAAGCAACAGAACCATTCGCTCCCGGCAAAATCCCTTGAAAGATCGGAATCGCATTCAAATTTCCCGGATCTCCTGGACCCGTGCACGGACTGGTCCCCCCGAAAGCTAACTGACCGCTGGAAGACCCATCCGAGGCGTCGCCGAGGAAATACAAACCAAGAAGCGGATGGTCATAAAAGATTCCATAGGAGGCGCGCAACACGGTCTTACCGTCACCCTTCGGATCCCATGCCACGCCGATACGCGGCTGAAAATTGTTCTTGTCTGTCTGGATTCCTTTTTGCAATCCCAGTGCCTCGTAGGCGGGCGAGGCCAATCCTTGCGGTGGCTTAAACTTCGGCGGAATCTCGACGTCATACCGAACGCCGTAGTTAAAGGTCAAATTGTTGCGCACTCTCCAACTGTCTTGCCAATAAACCCCGATCGGCTTGTTCTGAAATGTGTCCGTGGGGCTGCCCAGTCCCTGCACATAGGATCCCGGAATACCTAACCCATAGGCTTGAACTGCAGAGAATTTCGGAATGGTCAGGCCCGGAACTATCAGTCCAAGGTTCTCAGCGCTCACCGAGCCAAAGTCATACACGCCGCCATAGTTCACAGTAAACGTTGCTTTCAGCGGCAAATAGTTGAAGTCCCCTCCGAACTTCATGTCGTGTCGGTGGACGCTCCACGAGAAGTTATCCGTGAACTGATACCTCTGCTCCGTGCGCTGAATGTAGGAATACGGCTCCCGGCCAAAATAAGCGAACCCAGGAATATTTACGGCTGGCGCCGAGCCGCTAGCAATGTCCTTGTTGTAAAAATAGGACAGTCCCCGCCGGGCATATTGGAAACGGATCTCGTTGACCTTGTTGTTGCCGAGCGTCCAAGTGTCCTGAACCACGCCCGCGACATCGCGGTAAGTCTGTCTCGACGTTCGCGAGTACGCGTTCTGTCCGAACGGTTGGTCTTGTCCACTGACTTCAATCCCCGTCACCGTACTCGGACTCGCGTTGATGCGAAACGTAAGACGATTCCCGCTATTTACGTTGTGATCGAGACGTAGCGAGTAAAGGCTTGTGCCTTCAAAAACAGGAAAGTTCCCCTGTTGGGACGCAATCGATTGATACGACGTCGGCAGACCGTTACACAACGGCGCCTGATTGCTGCAAGAAGTGATGAACTGCGCCAGCGGATTGCTGCCATTTTCTGGCGTTGGTAGTACGCCCAATGCCACCAGTCCCGCGAACGCCGCCGGGTAGCTGCCATTAATAGCTACGCCCGAAGAGCCGCCCGCCAGAATCGAATACTGCTGCAGAAGTTGCAACGGAACTCCCGGCGTACTCAGAAACGCTGCTTGATCCGGAGTCACCTGAATATCGAACGTCCCGCCAGGTGCTCCGAAAAAGGGCGAAGCGTCGAAAGTCGTCAGCCCGTAATTCCCCTGCCCAATACTAGAGAACCCCGTCTCATGCCGACGCGTCACTTCATACGACAGATAATAAAACGTCTTGTCCTTCTTCAGCGCCCCGCCAAACGCCGTCCCCGCCTGCACTCGCGTATAAGCGGGATCCGACGTCGTACTAAACGGATTCACCGCCTGAAACCGCCGGTTCCTCAAATACCCATACACATCCCCGTGGAAATCGTTCGATCCCGACCGCGTAATAATATTGACCACGCCGCCCGACGCTCGCCCGTACTCGGCCGCGTAGCTGTTGGTGATGATCTGGAATTCCTGCACCGCTTCCTGCGACACGGTGGACCGCACGCCGTTCGTCGAATTGTCCGTAGCGTCCGCGCCGTCCACGTTCACCAGGTTTGACCGCGCCCGCTGTCCGCTCATATTCAATCCGGAAGTCGGCGCCGCGCCCACGTTCGGAGCGCTATCCCGCTGGACCTGCGAATCCGTCAGCGTGAACTGGATGTAGTTCCGCCCGTTGATCGGCAAATTGTCAATCCGCCGCTCGCCAATCGTGTCCGTCGTCGAACTCCGTGCCGTCTCCACCAACTCCGCCTGCGAACTCACTTCCACTACTTCTTTGCCCGAAGCCACCGTCAGCCCCACCGGCAGTTCCGCGGCCTGCCCGACCGTGATCGAGACGCCCGTGGCTTCCGCTTTCGCGAAGCCCGCCGCCTCCACTGTCACCACATACGTTCCGGGAGCCAGTTGCCGGACGCTGTATCCGCCCAACCCGTCGCCGCTTCCTGCCCGCTCCAGGCCTTTCGCGGCATCCCGCACCGTGACCGTGGCGTTGTTCACCACGTTGCCCTTAGGGTCCTTGACCGTCACGTGAAGATCGCCCGTAGCCACGCCTTGAGCGAATCCGATTTGAGCGATGAACAGCACGAGCAAAAAGATGAGTACCGAACAACACAGACGGGGTGTCGCTTTCATAAGGCTCCTGGAATTTGCCGCCCCTCGGGCCTGGGCGGGGATCATCGTGCGCGGTTTCTGACTACGAACCTGGATGACGTACACGGTAAAGATGAGATTACCGATGATATGTAACATCAGAGGGGGGTGCCAGCGCAAGCCATAAGGTGAATTCCCGTCCGGCCAGTCGGACGACCCTCCTGCCTCGCTCCTTCCAAAGCTCAAGCCCCGTCAGCAGTCTCGCGGATTGTGAAATGAGGTTCCAACAAAATCCTCTGTGGCCCTCTGTGACCTCTGTGGTTTAAGCTCTTTCTCGACATCGGAACAAAACACGAACCCACAAAAGAAGAGAACGTATGCCCTCCCCAACCCTCACCGCCAATCCCGCGACGACTTCCACTCTCCAGTCCATGACCGCCGATCTCAAGCAAGTCCTGATCTGCCCGCCGCAAAGCGCTGGCTGGGATCGCCCGGAAAAAGTCGCTGCCTGGAGTGACCTCGGATTCCATCGTGCTCCGGTCTTCTCCGTCGCACACAGCCAGCACGAAGTTCTCTGCCGCCTCCTCACCGATGCAGGAGCCGAAGTCATTTCCCTCCCACCCTCCGACGCTCTCACCCTCGATGCCGTCTACACCCACGACTCATCGCTCCCCACCGCACACGGGCTCATCCTGATGAACCCCGGCAAACCGAACCGTGTTCCCGAAGCCCGCGCCCAAGCCGATTTCTGCGCCAGCCAAGGCACGCCCATCCTCGGCGAAATTCACGCGCCCGGCTGCACCGAAGCGGGAGACATCGTCTGGCTCGACGAGCACACTCTTCTGATCGGCCACGGCTACCGCACCAACCGTGCCGGCATCGATCAGATTCGGACTTTGCTCGCCCCCCACAGTGTCGAAGTAATCTCCGCGCCGCTGCCCTACGGTCCCGGCCCCTCCGCCTGCCTCCACCTGATGTCGCTCATGAGCATGCTCGACGAGCGCACCATCCTCGTCGATCTCCCCTGGCTCGCCGTCGAAACCGTCGAACTCCTCCGAGCCCGAAACTTCCGCCTCATCGAAATCGACTACGCCGAACGCGATACGCTCGCCTGCAACGTGCTCTCCCTAGGAAGCAAGCGCCTGATTGCTATCGATCGCAACTGCTGCACCAACCAGCGCTTGCGTGATGCTGGTTTCGACGTGCAGACCTTTCCGGGTTCGGAGATATGCATCAATGGTTCCGGCGGCCCCACCTGCCTGACCCGCCCGCTGGTCCGGGCCTGAAACGACATCACAGCAGGGTGTGTGCTTGGTTGTGGCGCTGGCCGGTAGGCCGGAGTAGAATGCCCTGCTGAGAAGGGGGATGACCAAATATGAAGAGACTCCTGGTGATTGCTTTGGTGGTTCTTGTTGCCGCACCGTCCTTTGCCAAGACGCACAAGGATATGTATTCGGTGTCGTGCGCTACGTTGTGGCCAGCCGTAAAAGACACCCTCCGCAACTCGGGGAAGTACGGGATTATAGGCATCGAGAACACCGAGATGACCGCGTCGTTTGGAATTGGCGGAACGCTCACAGGGAAGCGCATCAACTCCGTCGTTCTGAACTCGAAGGGCGATAGCTCCTGCGAGATGCAAGTTCAGACGGCTTTCAGTGGCTTGGTCAACAACGACGCCGGCGATTTCAAGAAGCGTGTGGACGAGTCGCTCGCGAAGCTGCCCGCGCAGCCAGCTGCCGCTCCGCCTGCAAAAACGGAAGGCGCTAAGTAAGCACACCAAATCAAGTCGCCAAGCAGGTCGTCAATCACCGGTAGGCTCTTGGTATAGGTAGTGATTTCTCTGGGGAAGCCGGAGCTTCTTCTCTGGCCCGTTGTGTCTTCGTAGCGCTGGCGTCCCGCCGGCTGTCGGGCGGGCGTCCTCTCCCGCCCGATCTCAGTTTGCACCCAGATCACCTCCGTGCCCTCTGTGACCTCCGTGGTTAGGATCTTCGCCCGACCGCTGAGAGAGAGCCGGAGCCCAAAGCCCAAAGCCCCATTACCCCTGCTAAAATCATCCCAGCATGCTCCTGCCGTTTGTCCGCGAAATTTTCGCGGAGGTGGAACATCTTCCAGCCTTCCGGCGTGCGGCCTCCCATCTACGCGAGAGCACGGGACGGATCAGTGTGTCCGGCCTCTCTCCCTCCGCCAAATCGCTGATCGCCGTTCTCCTGCAACACCAGACCGAGCGCCCGTTCATCGTCGTAGTCCCCGACAACCGCGCCGCGGAAGAGTTACTCCCAGTCCTCCGCGCCTTCGCCGAACTGACTAATTCCGCGGATCCGGACTCGATCATCACTCTCGCCGCCCGCGATGTCCTCCCTTTCCAAAATCTCTCTCCGCATCCTGAAATTCAAGAAGAACGCGCTACCGCCCTCTGGAAGATTGCGACCAACCGTGCTTCCATCGTCATCTCGCCCGTCAGCGCGACCACCATCCTTCTCCGTGCCCCTGACTACTACGCCGACCTCGCTCGCATCCTTCGCCGAGGCGAGTCTTTCGACATCGAGAAACTTCTCCAGCACCTGAACACGGTGGGCTACACCCCGGCCGACGTCGTCGAAATGCCCGGCCAGTACGCTGCGCGCGGCGGCATTCTCGACGTCTATTCCCCCGAAGCCGACCGCCCCGTACGCGTCGAGTTCTTCGGCGACGAAATCGAATCCATGCGCAAGTTCGACCCGGCCAGTCAGCGTTCCTCGAACCCGGTGGACGAAGCTCTGCTCTTGCCGCTGACCGAAACCCCGATCAACGAAGAACTGCTTGGCGCCATCAACGCCCGACTCTCTGGCAAGCGCATCGAAGGCTCCACCGAAGCCATCGAGCAAGCCGCTCGCGATTCCGGCGCAGGAGTTTTCCCCGGTTGGGAGTTCTACGCCCCAGTAGCCGGAGCCGATCGCACCATCTTTTCCATGCTGCCCGATGCTCGCGTGATTCTCGACGAGCCTGAAATTCTCAACCAGGAACTCGACAAAATCTGGTCTCGCATCACCGAAGCCCACGAACGCAGCGGAGTCGGGAACTTAGTCCGCCCCAACGACCTCTACCTCACGCCCGAATCATGGCGCGAAACCACCGCCGCACTCCCCGGCTTCGACCTCGAATACTTGGCCATCACTCGCCCAACCATTCGAGAAGATGTAGAAGCAAGCAAGAGTGTGGATGCCGGCAAACATGTGGTGGCTGGAGAAAGTGTCGAGGCACGCAAAGATGTGGAGGCGGGCGACCCCGCCCGCCTAACCCCGGACCCCGCCGCCTTCCTCTCCCAACCCGCTCCCCGTTTCCACGGCAACGTCCCGAACATGATCGAGGAAGTGAAGAAGTTGACGGCCGCAGGCAACCGGGTAATCCTCGCCGCCCCTAACACCGGTGAAGTCGAGCGACTGGCCGACGTTTTCACCGAATACAACGCGAGCTACCGTCTCGGAAGCCGCACCCGTGGCGGCGAGAGCTATGCCGACGAAACTGCCTATTTCGCAGGAGAAATCTTCACGACCACTCTCCTCAAGGCCTACATCCCCGACGGCTTCATGCTTCCCGAAGCCCACGTCGCCATTTTCGGCGCCCGCGATCTCTTCGACGAATCCGACCTCGTAGCTTCGCGCCCCGGCCGTTCAAAATCCAAAGTCTCCGCCTTCCTTTCCGACTTCCGCGACCTTCAGGTCGGAGACTACGTAGTCCACGTCGAACACGGCATCGGCCAATATCAGGGCCTCAAAGAGATCAATCAGGGCGATGGCACTGCGGAATTCATGGTCCTCGAGTACGCCGAAGCCGCTCGCCTTTACGTCCCACTGACCCGCCTCGACCTCGTCCAGAAGTATCGTTCGCAGGAAGGCGCCAAGCCTGTCCTCAATCGCCTCGGAACCGGAGCCTGGGAAAAGACGAAGGCTCGCGTCAAGAAGGCGATGAAAGATATGACCGACGAACTGCTCAAGCTCTACGCGCAGCGTCAGTCCGCGCAAGGTCACGTCTTTCCGGCCGACACCGAGTGGATGAAGGAATTTGAAGACGCTTTTGAATACACCGAAACCGAAGACCAGGCGCAAGCTATCGCCGACGTCAAGCGCGATATGGAATCGCATCTTCCCATGGATCGCCTGCTCTGCGGCGACGTCGGCTACGGCAAGACCGAAGTCGCTATGCGCGCCGCATTCAAAGCCCTCAGCGACAATAAACAAGTCGCAGTGCTAGCGCCCACTACGGTCCTAGCCTTCCAGCACTTCGAAACTTTCAAGCAGCGCTTTGCCGCATTTCCCGTAAAGGTCGACATGATCAGCCGCTTCCGCACCCCGAAGCAGGTGAAGGAAATTCTCGAGCGCGTTGCGGTCGGCAAAGTAGACGTCCTCATCGGCACGCATCGCCTGCTCTCCAAAGACGTGAAGTTTTCCGACTTGGGCTTGCTGGTCGTGGATGAAGAGCAGCGCTTCGGTGTTCGCCACAAAGAGCGCATCAAACAAATTCGCACCCAGGTGGACGTGCTCACCATGTCGGCCACGCCCATCCCGCGCACTCTCCACATGTCACTCGTCGGCCTGCGCGACATGAGCGTCATCGAGACTCCGCCCAAAGATCGTATGGCGATTCAGACCGTTGTCGCCAACTGGGATGAACAGCTAATCCAGTCCGCCATCGAGCAGGAGCTCGAACGCGGCGGCCAGGTCTATTTCGTGCACAACCGCATCGAAACCATCTGGGAAATTGCTGCCAAGCTCCAGTCCCACGTGCCCAGCGCGCGCATCATCGTTGGCCATGGACAAATGGGTGAAGGCGAATTGGAAAAAGTGATGCTGAAATTCATGCATCACGAAGCCGACATCTTAGTCTCTACCACCATCATCGAAAACGGTCTCGACATCCCGCTCTGCAACACCATCATCATCAATCGTGCCGACCGCATGGGCCTCTCCGAGCTCTATCAACTCCGCGGACGAGTAGGCCGCTCGAATCGCCGTGCCTACGCTTACCTGCTCCTGCCGGCTGAAATTGAACTGACGCCGATCGCTCGCCGCCGTCTTGCTGCCCTAAAAGAATTTTCCGACCTCGGCGCAGGTTTCAAGATCGCCGCACTCGATCTTGAGCTCCGCGGAGCAGGCAATCTGCTAGGCGGCGAACAGAGCGGCCACATCGAAGCCATCGGCTTCGAACTCTATACCCAGATGTTGGAACGAGCCGTAAGAGAAATGAAGGGCGAGCAGGGCGTAGAAGTCACCGAGATCCAGCTCAACCTCGGCCTCAACATCCGCATCTCCTCCGACTACATCAAGGAAGAAAATCAGCGCCTGCGCATGTACAAACGAATCGCCGGCGTCGAAACCGAAGCCCAGCTGAAAGACGTCACCAGCGAACTGACCGACCGCTACGGCAATCCTCCAACCGCAGTCCGCAATCTCCTCGCCTATGCAGCTCTGAAACTCCAAGCCATGCGCGTAGGAACCACCGCCATCGAACGCAAACGCGAAATCGTTAACATCAAATTTAGCCCCACCGCCACCATCGATCCCGGCAAACTAGCCCGCTTCGTAGCCAGCCAGCCAAAAGCCCAGTTCACTCCCGATGGCACGCTGAAATTCACCATAAAAATAGCCAGCGCCGAAGCCATCCTGGAAACCCTCCGCGACCTCTTGGAAGAACTCCAAGCGCAAGAAGCCCCAGTAGCCTAACCCGAAAGCCAGACCTAAGCCGGCAGATCTCGACACCGCAACGGAGGCAACTCGAAACCGTAGCCCGGCAGTCGCCGAAATCGTAGCGCCGGCGCCCCGCCGGCAGTCCGGTGGGCGTTCCCGCCCGCCGCCCTCGAGGTCGAGAGATACTACCTATCCCTCCGCTAAACTAAGCGGCTTCCTCTGTGCTCTCTGTGTCCTCTGTGGTGAAAAGTCCTCCGCACTAGACGAAAATCAGACATAAGCCTCTCCCGCTCAGTGTGATAAAGAGATTCATGCGTGTCGAGGAATACACATACAAATATATGTACAAAACGTTCCACGTGGAACATTCCACAAAAATCAACCGATGTTCCATAGGTAACCCACCCTGACCATCCGGTCGGCCCGCCTCCAACCTCACCGTTTACAATGAGCTCATGATGCCCGACCACGAAAGGCGACACACTCGAGACCGTCGCCGAGTCCGCACCGTACGCAAAGCCGTCTTCCCGGCCGCTGGCTTGGGAACCCGCTTCCTCCCCGCCACCAAGGCTCAGCCCAAAGAGATGCTGCCTCTGGTGGACAAGCCTGTCATTCAGTACGGAGTCGAAGAGGCAGTCGCTGCCGGCTGCGATCAGATCATCATGATCACTGGTCGCGGCAAGAGCGCCATCGAAGATCACTTCGATGTCAGCTACGAACTCGAGACGATGCTTGAGCAAAAGGGCAAGACTGAGCTGCTTCAGATCGTTCGTCAGATCTCCGACATGATCTACGTCGCCTATGTTCGACAGAAGGAAGCGCTCGGCCTCGGTCATGCGATCCTCACCGCGCGCGAGTTGGTGGGCGACGAGCCATTTGCTGCGCTGCTTGCCGACGACGTGATCGATGCGAAGGTTCCCGTCCTCAAGCAACTGATGGACGTGTTCAACGAAAAACAAAGTTCAGTGATTGCCATTCAGCCGGTGGATGGGCCGATGATCTCTTCGTATGGAGTCATCAAAGGCAAAGACGTTCCGGGCACAGGTGGGAAACTTTTTGAAGTGCTCGATTTGGTTGAGAAGCCGAAGAGAGAAGAAGCGCCATCGAATCTCGCGGTCATTGGCCGGTATATTTTGACGCCAACTGTTTTTGAAACACTCTCAAACATCAAGCCGGGCGCGGGTGGAGAGCTACAACTCACCGATGGACTTCGCGCTCTGCTGCAACGCGAGAAGATGTACGCGTACGTGTACGAAGGTCGTCGTCACGACACGGGCGACAAGCTCGGCTTCCTGAAGGCGACCGTCGAATTCGCTTTGAAGCGAGAAGATCTTGGCGGACCGTTCCGCGAATACTTGAAGACCTTGAAGTTGTAAGCGCTGAATTTATTTTTGCAGCGATGCTTGCAGCTTCTTTGATTTTTCTGCCACGCCGCTCGCCAACTTTTCTTTGTGTGCGTCGAGTTTCTTGCTGACTGCTGCGTCGGCTACTCCGATAATTTGCGCCGCCAAAATTCCAGCGTTCGTTGCTCCGGGTTTTCCGATTGCAACTGTTGCTACGGGAATTCCTGCGGGCATCTGCACGATCGCTAACAGCGAGTCCATGCCTTGGAGCGAAGTGGAAGGAATGGGCACGCCGATTACCGGCAGTGTCGTGTGCGCCGCGATGACTCCGGCTAGATGCGCGGCTCCGCCGGCTCCCGCAATGATCACGCGAATGCCGCGACTGGCGGCCTGTTTGGCGTAGTCGGCGGTGCGATCGGGAGAGCGATGCGCGGATGTCACATCGATCTCATACGCAATTCCAAATTCGTCGAGAGCCTTGCCGGCTTCCCGCATGATCTCCAGATCGGAGTCACTTCCCATTACGATTGAAACTATTGGCTTGCTCATTTTGTACTCCGGCTTTCCGCCTTGGGCGTCGGCTCTCAGTCCGCGCCCTTGGAAATTTTCTTCCCCACAACAAATCTTTACCACAGAGTACACAGAGGTGCACTGAGGAACCCTGTGGATTGTCAGATTCTGCTCGGCGCGTTGTAGCTACGCGGAGAATCTGTTTTCAAAAACCAGAAACGAGAGCCAGGGCCAAAGGCCCAAAGCCTAGCTTTTCTTCAACGCACGCGCGGCAATGTCTTTGCGATAGTGCGCGCCTTCGAATTCAATTTTTCCACACGCTTCGTATGCGCGATCCACCGCGGTTTGCAAATCGGCTGCGCGCGCTGTCACGCCCAACACTCGGCCTCCGGCGGTATAGAACTCTCCATCCGGGCTCGAAGTTCCGGCGTGAAAGACTTTCACGCCTTCGACTTTGTTGGCTTCGTCGAGGCCAGTCATCTTCTTGCCGGACTCGTACGATCCGGGATAGCCTCCCGAGGCCATCACTACGCAGACTGCCGCATCGTCCGACCACCTGAAGTCGCCATCGCTAGTGCGCCCGTCAATCGAGGCTTCCATGGCTTCAACCAGGTCGCTTTCCATGCGCATAAGGATCGGTTGGGTTTCGGGATCGCCGAAACGGCAATTGAATTCGAGAACCATTGGCCCGCGCGCGGTCATCATCAAGCCGCAATAAAGGACGCCCTTGTACTCGGCGCCTTCCGCTTTCATTCCTGCCACTACAGGACGTGCGATGTGCGTTACCAGCCAGTCACGCATCTTGTCGTCCACGATTGTTTTCGTGGTGTAAGCGCCCATGCCGCCTGTGTTGGGGCCGGTGTCGCCATCGCCAACGCGCTTATGGTCTTGCGCTGCGACAAGAGGTGCGACGCGCTCGCCATCGCTCACTACCAAGAATGAAAGCTCGTCACCCGTCAGAAATTCTTCGAGCACTACCCGCGCTCCAGCCTCGCCCAGCATGCGTCCGCTCAGCATATCGTTGGCAACAGACGCTGCTTCGTCCTTGCTCTTGACGATGACTACGCCTTTGCCTGCAGCCAAGCCGTCAGCCTTCACGACAATCGGAGTATGGAAGTGCACCAGCGCCGCGCGCACTTCTTCCGCCGAATTGCAGATGGCATAGTGCGCTGTCGGAATATGGTGACGTTGCAGGAATTCTTTCGCGAAGGCCTTGCTGGTTTCGAGTTGCGAGGCAGCCTGGCTGGGCCCGAACGTACGCCAACCGCGGCGTGTGAATTCATCCACCACGCCAAGCATCAGCGGCAATTCCGGACCGACGACGGTTAGGTCGGGCTGAATCTTGTTAGCCAGTTCGACCATGGAATCCAGGCTCTTGAGATCCACGGCGACGCATTCGGCTTCGCCGGCGATTCCGCCATTGCCGGGCGCGCAATAAATTTTGCCGACACGCGGCGACTGGCGCAGTTTCCACACGAGAGCGTGTTCGCGCCCGCCGCTACCGAGGACGAGAATTTTCATGGATCCGGACATTTTCTGAGCTTCGGTTTCTGAACTTTTAAGGTTAGGGGCGAGCGAGGTTTGTGTCAATGCGCGGATCGCTGAATGGAGTCCAGAGCGCCCTTACCGCGCAGGAGCGGAGAGCACCTTTAAGTGGGGGAACTTTGCCGGGACGGTTGAAGAGGCTGCGGGAAAGTGTTTTGCAAGCTCATTTTTCCCTCAGCGGCTGGAAGCCGCTGTTGATTGTGCGGCAGTTACGGCACGAGTGGAACTCGTGCCCTTCCCAAAACAGACGCGAAGCAAAGTTCTTCCGCACGCTGTGGAAGCCGCGTGTTCCCGGAAACTATTGGTGACACCAGTCTTAGGCTTTGGCTTTGGCTTTGAGTTTGACGTGGCCGTCCTGGAGTTCGACGGAATATTCTACGGAATCGCAGTGGTGTTGTTTGCGCAATTCGCTGGTCTTTTTCTGCACGAAGGCGGCGAAGGAGTCGAGGTTGCCGGAGACTTTTTCGCCCGCGTGTTGCTTGGCTGTGGTGAGAGCATTGTAGAGGGACTCCACTTTCTCACGTTCGGAACTGGCGTCGGAACACTCCACGGAGAAGGGCTCTTCCCTAATCTCCAGTACATCCGTATCGCCTTCCTGATTCCTGCTCAAACCGTACGGGGTGTGATGCTTCACTTCCCGCTCTTCCGGAACGCGGACACCTTGCACGGAGAGAAGCGCGTCCTGCGGACGGCGGTAGCCTTCTTCGCGAATGCGCATCTTCTTGCGCCAGAGATCGCTCTGCACGGCATAGCGCTGCGCCATTTCGTTGTAGCGGTAGCGTTGCGAAAAGCTGATACGCGCGCCATCACTGAACTTGCGGATCAGACTAAGGACTTTCCATTCGACGTCAGTAGGCGGACGCTTGGCGGGGTTATTAAAGAAGATCTCGTATTCGATCTTCAAGCGCCGTAGTTGCTGGTCGAGGAGGTTCAGCTCCTCATCAATAGTCACAGAGATCCCCTGCGTAATAGCTTAGTGGGCAAGGTTCAAGGATGGCAGATTCCCGCGGGTCATGGCGGGGATGGTACGAAAGTTACTGGGTTGGGCTCTCGGCTTTGGGCTTTCGGCTCTTGAGCCCGGCAGGCTTTGGGCAAAATTTCTTAGTTAGCGCAAAGGCCTGTTAACAACACGGTACGTCGTCGGTTCTTGGGTAACGCGAATCCACTGTGAAGTGTCCGATAATGGAACCGATGCCCGGCAATTCCCATCCGACTGCACCTGCATTGCTACAGAGTATTGGAGTGCTGATTCTCTTTTTTGCTTTCATGACGGCGATGGGGGCATTTTTTGCGCCCAAGGACGGCCATTTCGGATTGCGGTTCGACTCGTTCCAAGTGGTCGAGCGTTTCATCGCAACGATGGTCACGATGGTGATCTTCGGAGTGGGGCTTCTACTTCTTCAAAAGTGGGCCGCCTCACTGCTGTCCTTAGCGGGAATCTGGGGCGCTCTTCTGAGCGTCGGCGAATCGCTGAGAGATCTAGCTCATCCTACTTCCGACAGTTTGGTCTGGCCGGGTCTTCTTTTTGCAGCGGTTCTCATTGTCCCCGCAGTGGTAACTGCCTATTCTTGGAAGCACCTCGTTTGGTGGAAGAGGCTACCTCCAAATACAAAGGCAGGGTAGTTGTTGAAACATCGCCATTTCATCAACAACCGACCACTCGGTCATTAGTGTAAACGCTGTTTTCGACAGCGAGACACATTCAAGCTTGCATCGATTAGACGAAGATGTCCCCGGGTTGAATGGAGAAGCTCTCGTACTCCCGGGAATCGTCGTAGATTGTCAACACGTCCCCACTTTCAAAGCGCAGGGAAAACGAGCGGGGTGCATCGAGAGAAGCTCCGGTAATGCGCTTGCCTAACAATCTGTGCGCGTAAATCGCATCACGTCGCACTTTGCGGTCCATTCCATCCACAACGGTGCCGCTGGTATCTCTCAATTCCCATTTTGCTTCGACGGAGATCGAGCCGACCGGGTGAAAATGAAATTGCACTTGGTACTCACCAAGGCAAATCTGGATCAAAACAGCGTTCGTAAAACCGGATAAGGCCAAGTCTGCGGGAACACCATCCATTTTCGTTATTTCCTTCGAGAATGGTCGCATCCTCAAACTACGGTCTGCGCATTGGGATTGCAACTCGAAGGGACTGATCTCCAACTGGCGAAATATCGCCATAGCACTAACTGACTTCCGCACCCACTGTTTCCTGTCGATTGAGGAAGGCCCGCGCTTCTTCTACCCCTTGACACTAACTTCGGAGCATTTCTCGCAGGGGCACACTTCTCTTAAGAACGCCCAGGAATAGAGTCCCAGGTCGTGATTGTCGTTCCAGGAGAACTTGAGCGCGTACTTGCCAATGGCCTCGGCGCTCAGGGGCTTGGCTGCGGCTTTGAACATTGGGAGCGCTCCCGGCGCGGGCTTTTCCGGTTCTCCGGCTTTTCTTCCGGCTTTCGTGCGCTCGTCTTCACAGAGAGCGCAGGGGCAGGCGTCGCGCAGGAACTTGAAGGTATAGGACGACTGGTGTCCGTCTTTCCATTCGATGTCCATACCCTGGCCGGTGGTGAGATGGACTTTCACGGATTTCGGATCGTTCTCTACTCGGGGCGTGGGGTCTTTGACCATGAGTTTTAGTTCGGTGCTCACAAAAAAGCTTTACCACAGAGGACACAGAGGTCACGGAGAACTCTTGCATCCCGATACTCATTCAGTATAGCTGGCGGTTGCCGCGCGGTTCTGTCTGGCGGTGGATGTAGCTGGGCGCGGAAAAAATGTTTTCTACGCTCAGCATTCCCCCAGCGGCTGGAAGCCGCTGTTGGTTGTGCGGCAGTTACGGCACGAGTGGAACTCGTGCCCTTCCCCAAGTTGGCGCGAATCGGAGCTTTTCCGCAAACGACTAGCGGACCTCGGCTTTCGCGGGCGAGAGTGCATTGCCAGCGGCGTCGTTCTTCTTTTGACTCTTGGCGACGGCGAAGGCAATCACGAATGAAGTGGCCAGCAACGCGGCGGCGAGGTACCAGGGCGCGCTCGGCATGCGACGTTCGGGCGCGATGAAGTAGGCGAAGGTCAGCGAAAACATCTGCGGGCCGACGATCATGGCGATCCCGCGCAAGGAACCGATCGCGCCCTGCAGTTCTCCTTGTTCTGATGCGGAGACGCGCTGGGTCATGAGCGATTGCGAGGTCGGTCCGGCGAGCGTCCAGAGCGAGTTGACGCCGATGGCGACGAGGAACATGACGGTGGTGGGGGCCCATCCAAACATGGCGAAGCCGACCGCACCGAAGAAAAGGCCAGCGAGTAGGGCGCGGCGTTCGCCGAGCCATTTTGCGACGACACCCACCAGCGCGCCCGAGACGACGATCTGGGAAATCCCGACGACGGCGAGCGAGAGGCCGACCATGCGCTGATTCCATCCGAAGCGATACATGGAGTAAAGGATGAAAACTGTCAGATAGACTTCGTGCGCGAGATAGCCGAGGAGGTTAACTCCGGCAAGGCCCAGTAATTCGGCGTGCGAGCGGAGGAGCCGGAGCGCGCCGAGAGGGTTGGCCTTGCTCCAATCAAAGCGCGGCTGGCGTCTTTCGGGGGCGAGCGATTCGGGGAGAACAAAGAGTCCGTAGCAGGCATTGATGAGGCTGCCGACACCGGCGACCCAGAATGGCAGGCGCGGGTTGTGCATACCAAGCCATCCGCCGATGGCCGGGCCTACGACGAAGCCTATGCCAAAAGCCGCACCCAGCAGGCCGAATGCCTTGGAACGCTTTTCAGGTGGGGTGACGTCGCTGATGTACGCGGTGGCGGTCGAAACGCTGGAGGCGCTGAGCCCGGCGAGCGCGCGTCCGAGAAAGAGCCAGCGCAATGAGGGAGCCCAGGCCATGATGAAGTAGTCGAGTGCGAGGCCGAAGTTTGAGAGGAGCACGACAGGGCGACGTCCGAAGCGGTCGGAGAGCATGCCCAGCACCGGCGAAAAGAAGAACTGCATCAGGGCGAAAGTCGTGATGAAGAAGCCGAGATACTCGGAGGCACGGGCCGTATTGCCGCCGAGAAAATCGGAGATCAGCTTCGGCAAGGTCGGCGCAGCGATGCCAAAGGCCAGCATGTCGAGCACGATCGTGACGAAGATGAAGCCGGTCGCAGCGTGGCGTTTGGTGGACATCAGGACTTTCCTCCTACTTCTTCTTTCTTGCTTTTGGCGGTGCGCTCGGTTTTGGCGCGAGCTGGTCGAGACTGCCGATCCACAAATCCACGGCACGATCTACGCGCGCGCGGTCGTGGGAGGCGCAGTAGTCCAGCATGAATCCGCGGAATCCGGAGATGACGACGGTGGCATAGGCTCGGGCTTCGGCGGGCGAGGCGCCTTGGCGTGTGAGCGGCTCGGAAAGAAATTCCAGCCAGTCTTCGACGGAAGAGTGCAGGTAGTCCGCAAAACGCTCGCGATAGCGCAAGGCCATCGAATAGGTTTCGAGCGAAAGGCGGAACAGCGCTTCGGATGCAGGCGCGCTCATTTGTTTCCAGATGGCGCGGCAGATATCGGAATGGCGCTTGTAACGGGCCTCGCGCAAAACGGCAAAACCAATGCGCTGGCGTTCGCGGAGGCGAGTGACGGCGGTCGCGACCAGATTTTCTTTCGAGCCAAAATAATAAAGCAGCACGCGCGGGCTGGAGTCGACGGCCTTCGCCAGCGGGCGGAGAGAGAGTTCGGCAACTCCGTGCTGGACAAGGTACGCGACGATCGCGTCCAGCAATTCCGCCGGGCGAGTTTCGTCTGCGGTTCTACTCATGCTGCTAGTGCTCCCCCGGTTGGGCCGGATCCCCTATTTCGCGTTGGCAGTTTCCCCGAAACCGTCTGCCTTACGCCCACCGATGCGGGCTCCAAGGATTGTAAGGGGAATCAGGGAGCAGAGAAACGTTAGGTGATACCAGACGGGTAGGCGGTGCCAAATCCTGTAGTGTTCGGGAAGGAAGAGGGCGATGAGCGTGCACCCCAGCGCGACCGGGAGCCAGCGGGCGGTGGATAGGCGACTCGCCGCTGCGGCTGCGATCAGAGTGGAAACAGTGCTGAGCGCCAGCCGGGCGAGCTTCATCGGCAAAGTAAATACCAAGAGCGGAGTAGCCGCTGCATAAGCAGGCCAAACTGCGCACATCAGACGGTGGCAAATTGTTGCCACCACCAACCAGACAATAATTGCCCCGATCAGGACACCGATTCCTCGCCACATTGTTGACGTCCCCCCACTGACTGGCGGGACTATAGCATACTTGAAACGAGTGTTTCAAGTATGTCGTATGGCTAAGGAGTTGGCTGCTGCGCTGTGAAATCTGCGGTTGTTCTAGCTGGCGGCGGAGTGTTCGGCAGGCGTCTGGGGCTTGTGCGATTTGCGGTGCTCGCGCTGCGCGGTTCTCAGATCCATATGCAGGATGTCGAGCGCGCTGCTGGGCATTTCCGTGCCCCAATCGAGCATTTCGTCTTCGTCCCATCGCCCGTTGAGGCGGATCATGGAGTCCGTGAAATCTTCAGGAAAAGCCTGACGATAATTGCCTTCGCGGTTGAGCACGTCGCCGATCTGTCGGCCGGAGTGCATGTCGTAAAGGGCGCGGCTCGCTGTGCCGCTGGTGTTGTTGAACACCAGGAGAACTTCGCCGAGTTCGCCATAGTCGGGGCGGTAGAACCATGCCTGCGGTGCGTCGGCCTTTGGACGTGCACGGCGCTTGGCTTGAACGACTTCGGCAACCTGTTCCGGCTTCACTTCGTTAGCGGGATTGTAATAGAGGACGCGCTGGCAGGAATCGCAGACGGTGAGCTTTTCGCCGATGCAAACTTCGTTGTAGGTCTGCGGGCGCAACTTCACCTGGCAACCCATACATTTGTGGTCGCGGACTTCGGCGAGGCCGCTGCCACGGAATTTCATGACGCGCTCGTAGTGGCGAAGCAGGTCGGCGCTGACTCCCTGGCGAAGGCCGTCACGCTTGGCATTCCAGTCGGCCAACTTTTTCTGGTCTTCGGCGGTCACGCGGCGGGCGTCTTCTTTTTCTTTTTCGATCTCGGCGGTTTCGGCCTTCAAGTCGGCCTCGGCGGCTTTGACGTCTTTTTCGCGGGCTTCGACGTTGACCATGACTTCGAGGATGCGGTCCTCGTTGATGCGGATCTCCTGCTCTGAAAACTGGATTTCGTGGAGAAGAGCCTTGTACTGGTCGTTGGTCTTTACGTCGAGTGACTGGTCGCGGTACTTGGAGATTTTGCCCTGGAGGTCGTGAATCGCGGATTCGTATTTCTTTTTGTTGGCTTCGTCGGCTTTGGCCGCGGCGCGTGCCTTTTCGAGGTTAGCCTTGGTTCCGGCAAGCTTTTGCTCTATGAGGGCAATTCGCTTGGGGAGTACAGCGACCTCGTCCTGGAGTTTGCGGATCTCCTGATCCGCCACCTGGAGTGCGAGAAGTTTTTCTATGTCAGGAAGCATCGGATGGAAGCATTCTCAAGCAATGATTCTAGCACGCGGGAAACGGGGGCTTGGCGGAGGAGTGTGGATTGGACAGCGGATTGGACGGGCTCCGGAGTGCGCCGAGTCGCGGATAGGAGCGATTTTATGCGGCGTGTGAGGGCGCATGACCGCAGAGGATTGTGATAGGCTGCGGAGTTTGGGCCGGCCGGACATGGTCGGAGGAGGTGTGCTGTGAATCGGATTCATCTCGCTCTTTTGCGCGCGGTTTCGTTGATTGCATTGTGTTTATGTCTTGGTGTCGGATCATTTGCCCAGCAAAGTGAGGTTGGTAAGGCAAGCGACAGAGTGGTTGCCGAGCGCGTTGGAGACACGGCGTTTATTCGCCTGCATGCGCCGAGTTTTGGAGCGCTAACCCCGCGACAGCAGGCGTTGGCGTATTGGCTGAGCGAGGCTTCGATTGCGATTGATCCCATCATTTACGACCAGTTTTCGGCTTATGGCTTGCGGCAGAAGCGGATGATCGAGGAGGTCATGGCGCACCCCGGGGGAATCAGTCCGAAAGTGCGCGTGAAGATTTCCGACTTCGCCAAGCTTTTCTGGGCGAATCGCGGGAATCATAACGACCTCACGTCGCAGAAATTTCTGCCAGGATTTACGTTCGAGGAATTTCGCCGGGCCGCGTCGTCGGCCCAGCAAAATGGCGGGTTTCAGACAGCCTACGCAGATTTACCTCCTTTGAAGACGGCGATCGAGTTGCGGCATGAACTCGACGATTTGCGGCCGTCGCTGTTTGATCTCACGTTCGAGCCGATGGTTACGGCCAAGAGTCCGTCGAAGGGGATGGACGTGGTGCAGGCGAGTTCGAACACGTTTTATCCGGGCCTGAGTCTGGATGACCTGAAGGGCTTGGAAGAAAAGTATCCGCTGAACTCGCGTGTGATTCGCGGCGCCGATGGGAAGCTTACGGAGTTCGTCTATCGAGCAGGCACGCCGGACGGAAAAGTTCCGCCGGGGCTTTACGCCACTTATCTGAAGAAAGCCAATGAATGTTTTGAGAAAGCCCGCGCGTATGCCGATCCGCAGCAGGCGGAGGCGATTGGGCATCTGATCCGCTTCTACCAGACGGGTGAATACGACGAATGGGTTGCGTTTGGAACAGCTTGGGTGCAGAACGACGCGACTGTAGATTTCGACAACGGGTTTATCGAGATCTATCGGGATGCGCGCGGAGCGAAAGGCAGTTCGCAGAGTTTCGTGACCATCACCGACGCGCCGTTGACTGCTGCGTTCAAGAAGTTAGCCGAGAATGCCAGCTATTTTGAGCAGAAGGCGCCCTGGCTCAACAAGTACCGGCGCGATACGTTCAAGGCGCCGGTAGTGAAAGCGGTGGAGACGCTGATTGAGTCGGGGGATTTCAGCGTGACGACGATTGGCGACAATCTACCGAACGAAAACGAGATTCACGAGAAATATGGGTCGAAGAATTTTCTTTTCACCAGCAGCAGCCGCGCGCTGGAATCTGCAACCGGGAAATCGTTGATTGAAGAATTCGGCGCGGATGCGGGCGTAGTGGAACGGAATAAGAAATACGGGCACGAAGCCGGCGAACTGATGACGGCGTTGCATGAAGTGATAGGGCACGGGTCGGGCAAACTCAGCGACCGGGTCAGTGGCGGGGCACAGCCTTTCTTGAAGGAATATTTCTCGACGCTGGAAGAAGCGCGCGCGGATTTGATGGCTTTGTGGAACGTCTGGGATTCGAAGATGAAAGAACTGGGTCTGATTACGGATCAGCAGCAAGTGGCCAAGGCGATGTACGACACGGCGGCGTTGGTTGCTTTGGTGCAGTTGCGCCGCATTCCGCGCGGCGAAACGATTGAGGAAGATCATCAGCGCGACCGGCAGTTGATTGCGCACTACATCGAAGAACAGGTTCCGGGCTCGATTGAGGAATTCCAGCGCGGCGGGAAGCACTACGTGCGCGTGGCAGATTACGAAAAGATGCGCCGGGGCGTAGGGTTGCTGCTTGCTGAGTTGATGCGGATCAAGGCCGAAGGCGACTATGACGCGATTAAAGCGTTGGTGGAAAAGTATGGAGTTCACTTTGCGCCTGCGGTGCGCGATGAAGTGATGGCACGATACAAGAAGCTGGAACTCCCAACGTACTTTGCCGGAGTGAATGCGCACCTGACCGCGAAGTTCGACAAGAACGGCGAGGTTGAGAAGGTGGAGATCAGCTATCCGGAAGACCCGACGGAGCAGTATCTGCACTACGGCGCGATGTTTGACGCTGGTCTGGGGAAGTAGCGCTGTAGCAGATGGCTTTAGACGACGCAAAGATCGGGGCTCCAAGAAACGCTGGACTGTGCGCCGATTGCCAGCACGCACGACTTATGAAGTCGGATCGCGGAGCGGTGTTTCTGCTGTGCCAGTTGTCGTTCGAAGATTCGAGCTTCCGGAAATATCCGCGGCTGCCGGTGCTGGGATGTAGTGGATATACGAAGGTGGAGTTGAAAGCGTAGCCTGCGGGGTTGTTGAACAATTGTTTGCGGGAATCGCAGGGTGCCGGCTAGAACTCAACCGTGACAAATTTGGCCGCATGATCTCCGGTGTTGGTCAATGTATGCGAATAACCTCCCGGTGCCCAGCCGATGTCGCCGGCTTTTAGCGTACGCGTCATCGAGCCTTTCCCGTCAACATCGCTGCGCAAGTTGAGATCCGTAAGAGCTACCACGAGGTGCGGGCCGTCATGATGATGGCTGGGAACCGTTGCTCCGGGCTCGAGATCGTTTTCTGCGACGCGCGCGCCATCTTTCACAAAGAGAATCTTGACGTGGCCCCCGGGGAAACTCTGGTCTCCGCCTTCCATGGGCCAATGGGAGCGCGTTTCCGGCGATTTCTCATCCTGGAGCAGTTCAATCGTGACGTTGCGAAATGGTTTGTCGGAAAGGTCGCGGGCGGCGTGCGCGAAATTTCCCGGTGCAAATCGCGTCTCGCCATCGGCGAGTTTGATCTCGACAGGGGACTTGCCTGTGACAGTATTCTCGACGTCAGAATCGCCGAGCGTGACGAAGACGTAATCGTGGCGGTGGCGGTGAATCAGCGTAGATGCGTGCGGCGCTACCTCGACCTTGAAGACGCGTACGTATTCATTTTCGAGGGCAGGGTGGTGCGATGGTTCCGAAGTGATCTCGACTTCAGTTGCAGTTTGCGCGGCGAGAAGGGAAATCAGAAACAGCGGCAGGAGAAGGAACGAAGCGCGTCGCATGAAACGGGATTGTAGCATTGGCGACAGCGATACTTCAGCACTCAGGCTGCGAACACGATTTCTCCGCCAACAATTGTCGCCATCACTTTTCCCGTCAGTTGCCAACCGCCAAAGGGAGTGTTCTTCGATTTGGAAACGGATTTCGCGGCATCGTAGGTCCACTTCTTTTTCGGATCGAAGATGGTGACATCGGCGAAGGAGCCGCGAACGAGCGTGCCTCGGCCTCGGAGATCGAAGCAGCGAACCGGACCTGCCGTGAAGAGCTCAACGATGCGGCGCAACGGAATGCGCTTGGCTACGTGCAGGCGGGTGATGGAGAGAGCGAGCGCAGTCTCGAGGCCGGTAATGCCAAAGGCAGCGCGCTCAAATTCCATTTCCTTTTCATGCGCGGCGTGCGGTGCGTGATCGGTGGCGATGGCATCGATCGTGCCATCCTCAATGGCGACCATAATCGCTTCCAGGTCCGCAGGCGAGCGAAGTGGCGGATTCATCTTGAAGTTGCTGTCGTAGTCGCGCATGTCCTCGTCGGTAATCGCGAAGTGATGCGGCGTTACTTCGCAGGTGACCCGAGCTTTCGCTCGCTTGCCGCGCCGGACGGCCTTGAGCGCGTCGGCGGTCGAGAGATGGGCAACGTGCATACGGGCGTTCGCGATCTGCATGGTCAGTTGCACGTCACGATCTACGACCGAGGCTTCGGCAGCGGACGTCATGCCCCGCAGGCCGAGACGGAACGATCGCGCGCCGGCGTGCATCGAGCAGCCTTCGGTCATGCGCGTGTCTTCGGCGTGCTGCACAACCGGGAAATTCAATTCACCGCCGAGGATGAGGGCCTCGCGCATGATGGTGTCGTCGAGAATCGGCTTGCCGTCATCGGTGACAGCTACGGCGCCGGCGGTTTGTAATGCTCCGAAATCGGTAAGCACCGCGCCCTTGCTGCCTCGCGTTGCGGCCGCGATGGAGAAGACATTGACGATGGCGCCACGTTCCGGTTGGCCCAGCCATCTCACCAAGTCGGGCGAGTCGACGACGGGAATCGTGTTGGGCATGGTACAGACGGAAGTGAATCCGCCTGCGGCGGCAGAGGCCGTGCCGGTCGCGACGGTTTCCTTGTGCTGCTGTCCGGGCTCGCGCAGGTGTACGTGAAGATCGATGAAGCCCGGCGCGACGATAAGACCGCTCGCGTCGAACGTTCTATCCGCACCTTTGATTTTCTTGGGGGCAGCGACATCGGCCACGCGCCCGTCCTTCAGCAGAATATCCATGGGCGCGTCGATCCGGGCCGCCGGGTCGATCAGGTGGCCGCCTTTAATCAGAAGCGAGCCGCGCGTCTTTGCTTTGTCGTTAGCCATAATCCAGTCTGAGACTGTTCGCCTTGCAGGAATTTCTATTTAAAAAGATCGTCGGTCTTGCGCTCGCCAAACCACGGACGAAACAGCACGCCCTGCTCCCAACCTGCATCGAGCGCAGCCGCGTATTTCCGGGCCTCGTCTGGCGAGAACTGCGACTTGTGGCACTCGATCGAATGGTGATTCGCGATCAGGTCTGCCTTGGTGACCGCCACGCGCGCCGTCAAGTAAGCCATATCGGTCGGATGCCAGGTGTCCCAAATCTTGCGCAATGGTTCCGATTGCGTAGCCGAATATCCGACATAAAAGAGCCGGATGCGAAGCGGTAGCCCCTGAATTACCTGGGTGACCGCGTCGCTGGTAAGGCGGTGATCGGGATGGCCATCGCCACCTTCGGGACCGTCCGCGACCACGACGTCAGGCTTTAATTTGGTTATCAAAGCCTCGATTTTCCCGGCGAGCATCTCCACGTTGTGCCCGATCGGATCCGTGATTGCGCCGAGTTCCCCGTCATTTTCTTCCAGGAAAATAGGCGGTTTGATGCCGAGCTGGCGACAAGAACACTCTGTCTCTTCGCGGCGGACCTTAGCCAGTTTCTCGCCGGCTGGAATGCGAGTGCGTTCGCTGGTGCCCTTCTCTCCCTTGGTTGCAATGGCCAGGTAAACGGACCCTCCTTCTCGCGCGTAGCGGGCGAGCACAGGGCCCGCCAGAGATTCATCGTCCGGATGCCCGAACACCGCGAGCATGACGCGTGGCGTTTGTTGCGCAAGAGCAGCAACACTGAGGAGAAACAAGAGAAAAACCGGGACGGCGCCTCTCATCGCATCTTCCCCATCGCGCGCGCCAGGATTGCCATGCGTGTGGGCACGCCGTTGTGCACTTCTTCGAGGATGCGCGACTGTGCGCCGTCGGCGATGTCACTGGTGAGTTCCAGGCCGCGAATGATCGGGCCGGGATGCATTACGATGGCGTCTTTCTTCGCCATCTTCAGGCGCGCGGACGTCATCTGATAACGCGCGATGTATTCGGTGAGATCAATCTTCATGCCGGAGAGACGTTCCTTCTGCACCCTCAGCAACATGACCACGTCGGTTCCACGAAGAGCGTCTTCGATGTGCCGCGCGACGCGAACACCGGGAGCGAGAGTCGTGGCGATATCCGGCAACAGCTCCGTGGGGCCGCAGAGAATAATCTTCACGCCAAATTTCGATAACAGGTGGCAGGCCGAGCGCGCGACGCGGCTATGAAAGATGTCACCAACGATCGCGATCTGCAGGCCTTTGAACGTCTTCTTGTTGCGTAGGATTGTGTAGGCGTCGAGCAGTGCCTGAGACGGATGTTCGTGTAATCCATCGCCGGCATTGATGATGGGCACGTCGAGATGTTCCGCCATGATCTGCGGCGCGCCCGCATTGGGATGGCGAATGACAATGACGTCGGCGCCGACCGCGCGCACGGTGTACCCGGTATCGAGGAGCGATTCGCCCTTCTCGATGCTGGAACCCGCCGACTGAATGAGAACGGTGTGCGCGCCGAGAGATTTGGCGGCGACTTCAAACGAACTGCGCGTGCGCGTAGAAGCTTCGTAAAAAAGCAGGAGGACGCGACGGCCCTTAAGGAGGGGGCGTGGCCGGTCCGGATTCATGCGCCGGGCAAACTTCAGGATTCTCAGTATTTCCGCTGCTTCCAGGTGCTCAATGCCAAGCAGCGATCCGCGGGCTGCGTTCATAAAGTGAGCTACTGCTTTTCCATCAAGAGAACTTTTTCCGCGTCGTCAATCTCGCGGAGTTTTACTTCGATAATCTGGTTTTCGGTTGTCTGCACGACGCGCCCGATGAATGAGGCTTCGACAGGTAACTCGCGATGGCCGCGGTCAATCAGCACGCACAACTGCAGGCGCTTGGGGCGTCCTTCATCAAACAGGGCGTCCATGGCGGCGCGGGTGGTGCGGCCAGTGTAAAGCACGTCGTCAATCATGACCACGTTCCGGCCGGCAACTGGCGCGCCGATTTTGGTTTGCTGCACTACGGGCTTCGCTCCCAGCGTTGAGAGGTCGTCGCGATAGAGCGTGATGTCGAGCGTGCCTACGGGCACTGGCTTCTTTTCAATGCGCTGAATGATTTTTGCCAGGCGTTCGGCGAGTGGAACGCCGCGTCGGCGGATTCCGACCAGGGTGAGGTCGTCAGCACCGTTATTTTTCTCGACAATTTCATGGGCTAACCGGATCAGCGTGCGCTCCACTTCGGAAGCGGACATGAGCTGAGCCTTCTGGTGGATCTCCAACGGACGCGCAGGAACTCGTGCACTCATAAACGTGGGATCATACGCGTGCGCGAGAACGAGGGCAAGGCCGTGCAGCACAGATGGTCGGTAGGCTGTGTTTGTGCGGGTTTCGGCTACTGTCCGCAGGCGATTCTGAGATAAGATGTTCGGCGTGAGGTGAGTTTATGGCTGCTGACCGTAGTGTGTCTCCGTCCCGCCGTTCGTTTCTGGGCCTGTCCGCTGCGGCATCTGCCGCCATCGCGTTGCGCATGGTTGGCGAGCCGATGCTGGCGCGAGCTGCGCGGCATCCCAAGGCGCAGCAGCAGGGCGTGATGATTGACGCCAACGAAAATCCGCTCGGCCCTTGTGCGGCGGCGCGCGAAGCCGCTGCGGCCATCGTCGCTAATGGCGGACGTTACTGCGACTGGGTCACGGACGATCTGGTTAAGCAGCTAGCTCAGCAAGAAGGCTTGAAGCCGGAGTACATTCGCATTTCTGATGGGTCCACGCCAGTTCTGCATCATGCTGTGGCCGCGTTCACTTCGGCGCAGCGCAGCTACGTCACTGCGGATCCGGGCTACGAAGCGGGCATGATGGCTTCGAACGCTCTGAATGTTCGCGTGGTCAAAGTTCCGCTGGCCAAAGATTACTCGCATGATGTCCGCGCGATGGTGGCAGCCGCGCCGGATGCTGGCGTCTTCTATATTTGCAATCCCAACAATCCGACGGGAACGATCACCAGCCATTCCGATCTCGAGTACCTGGTCGCGAATAAGCCGAAGGGTTCGATTGTCTTGGTAGATGAGGCGTACATTCATTTTTCGGACGCTACTTCGGTCGTTGATCTCGTGAAGGCCGACAAGGATGTGCTGGTGCTGCGCACGTTTTCAAAAATTTACGGCATGGCCGGCCTGCGCTGCGGAGCGATCTTCGGGCGGCCTGACTTGATCGAGAAGATCGACAACATCGGTGGCTGGAATTTCATGCCGATCACAGGGATGGTTGCGGCCAGCGCGAGTTTGAAAGATGCGCAACTGATTCCCGAACGCAAGCGGATTAATGCCGATGTGCGCAATAGAGTGTTTGCCTGGCTCGACAGCAACGGCTACGCCTACATTCCTTCACAGACCAACTGCTTCATGCTCGACGTGAAGCGGCCGGCCAAGCAGGTGATTGACGCAATGGCCGGACAGAATGTGCATATCGGGCGCATCTGGCCAGTGTGGCCGAATTGCACTCGCATCACAGTGGGGACGACGCCAGAGATGGAACAGTTTCAGGCGGCACTGAAGAAGGTGATGACGGGGGCAGTGACAGCGAGCGTGGGCGCAGTGCGGCCTCCGCGCAAGTTAGGCAGCGAATTACCTTACCCATGTTGATACTCAGTCCCAGCTCCCTTTTGGCGTATTGGAACTAAAGTCCACGGCGTAGTGTCCTTACGTATAGGAGTAGAAGCGCCAGGTCTGGAGGTTCCGTGCAAAGAGTTTTGCTGGGCGTGATCTTGTTGGTCTTTGTCTTCCCGGCGAGTAGTCAGGTCAGATACTTTCCCCCCAAGGTTTTCAGTAGTGAGGACGCACAGCTCGATCAATTTGTCTCAGAGTGGTACTCAAGCAAGCTAAAGATCCTCGAAGAACCCTCTTTGCTGGAAATGGCGGGAGATCGCAACGTTGAGACGTACCGATTTCTCTGGTTGCGTACATTCCACAAGCCGGTCGCGGTTCGCTTACAACTTTCGAACGACGGGCGTGCCGTCCTCTTCGCAAAGGTAGCGACAGGGACGGGCGGATTCCCAGATAAGAATCCCCATTTACTCCAGAATTTCTCTCGTCCGGTCAGCAGCGAGCAGGTGCAAGCTTTTCGGAGACTGCTCGGGAAGATGGACTTCTGGACGCTACCCAGGGATCGAGGACCAGGTGGTAATGATGGCGCAGAATGGATTGTCGAAGGCCTGAAGCAAGGCACGTATCGTGTGGTCATGGAATGGTCACCTCAACAAGGTGCGATCCGCGATCTGGGCATGATGCTGGCATTCGGCTTGGCCGACCTCAAAATCCCCAAAGAGGATGTTTACTAGCTGATTGTCGGCTGATCGGCCTTCAGGTTGGACATGCCATGTACCATCGCTTCATGCCGAAAAAGCCTGTTGCTGACAAAACATCCTCAAAACCCTCCCGGGCCGCGTCTGAATCCTCTGCTTCTGTTGTGACGCTCTCGCCGCGGGGAGTGGCTCGCCTCAAGACCGGGCACCCTTGGGTCTATCGTTCTGATATCGCATCCGCCGATGGCGTCGCGCCGGGCGCGATGGTGCGTGTCGCTGACGCCCGCGGAAAATCTCTGGGCACCGCGCTCTACAGTTCGTCTTCGCAGATTGCCATCCGGATGATTGCGGGCTTCGAAACCCCCGTTAGCGATCTGCCTGCCCTTGTCGCCGAGCGCATTCGCGCCGCGATTGCGTACCGCAAGCCAATCGTTGCGGACACCGATGCTTTCCGCGTCGTGTTCAGCGAAGCCGATTTCCTGCCCGGGCTGATCGTGGATCGCTATAACGATGTCGTCTCCGTGCAGATCCTGACGCAGGCCATGGACGCCGAGCCTGTGCGCGGGGCCATCATCGCAACTTTGGTCGAGGAACTGAAGCCCGAGGGAATCTTTGAACGCGTCGATCCTCGAATCCGAGAACTGGAACAGCTTCCGCCGCGCGAGTCCGGACTGCTGTGGGGTAAGAAGAGTTCGACGATTGTCAGGATGAATGGGGTTGAGGACGGGCGAGGTCGCCCGTCCCCACATCCGAGCGAGAGCACGAGCGATGGGCGGAGTGCTGGAGTGAAATTTCACTATGACGCGATGGAAGGGCAGAAGACTGGGTCATTCCTCGATCAGCGTGAGAACTACGCCGCCGCTGCTCGCTATGCGCATGGGAAGGCGCTCGACGTTTTCTGCTATCAGGGAGGCTTCGCGCTGCATCTGGCTGCGAAGTGTTCGAGCGTCACCGGAGTGGACAGTTCCCGGCCCGCGCTTGAGATGGCCGACAGGAACGGCGAGCTCAACTATCCCGGGCGCGAGATTGAGTGGATCGAGGCTAATGCCTTCGATCTGCTTCGCGACTACGCCGGCGGCGGGCGGGAGACGGCTCGGCATGCCAGCCGAAAGTACGACACCGTCGTTCTCGATCCGCCTGCGTTTGCCAAGACCAAGCGCGATCTCGACAAAGCTCGCAGTGGCTACAAGGAACTTAACCTCCGCGCGCTCAAGATGCTGGGGACGGGCGGCATCTTTGTGACGTGCTCGTGCTCGTTCCACCTGGGGGCCGCCGAATTCATGGAAGTTGTGGCTGACGCTGCCCGGGACGCTCATAAGTCGCTCCGGCTGCTGGAGAGCCGAGGGGCTTCCAAGGACCACCCTTTGCTACTGAATGTGCCGGAAACGGGGTACTTGAAGTGCTTTATATTCTACGTAAGTGATTGACTAGCATGGCATAAATAGTACTTGACAATAACACACTCATATTTTATTCTTAAACTACGCTAATGACAGCGTAGGGAGCGGTTGCCGCTCTCAACTAATTCTCGAATCAAAGAATTTCAAGTTGGAGGATTTAGCTATGACTATGATTACCCGTTGGGACCCCGTCCGTGAGTTTGTCACCCTGCAGGACCGCATGAACCGTTTGTTCCGCGATCCGCGTGGGCCAGAAGGACAGGATGAATCGCTGACCACGACCGCGTTTGCTCCGCCGGTCGACATTTACGAAGACGAGCACAACATCACGCTGAAGATCGAAGTACCCGGCATTGACGAGAAGGACATCAACGTCAACGTCGAGAACAACACGCTGACCGTTCGCGGCGAGCGCAAGTTCGAACAGGAAGAGAAAGAAGAGAACTTCCGCCGGGTGGAGCGCCAGTATGGCAGCTTCACTCGCACCTTCACACTGCCCCAGACAGTTGACTCGGAAAAGATCCAGGCCAACTACGACAAGGGCGTGCTGAAGATCGAACTGGCGAAAAAAGCCGAAGCCAAGCCGAAGCAGATCAAAGTAAACATTGGCTCGGCCAACACGTCCGGTAAGACGCTGGAATCGAAGGGGCCGAGCAAGGCGGCATAAGTGGCGAAAGGAAGTTCGTCACTCTTTGGCGGGAGGCAGCAGCGATGCTCGCCTCCCGTTTCATTTTGTAATTTGGTAATCGGGTAATTGTGCAATTTGAGAACCTCACGGCGGCGACTGCTGGGAGAATTACAAATTTACCCGATTACAAAATTGCAAAATATCGCTAGGCTCTGAGAGAGCCGCAAGGAGTGTATTTCCATGCCCATTCGTTGGGACAAATTTACAGTAAAAGCGCAAGAAGCCGTCCAGCGTGCGAACGAGCTTGCGTCCGAACACGGGAATCCGGAATTGCTGCCGGTTCATTTGCTGGCCGCGCTGGTTGAGGACAAGGAAGGCATTGTTCCTCCGGTGCTCGAGAAGATCGGCATCGGGCCGCAAGCTGTACTCGCCGAAATCTACAAAGAAATTGAGAAGTTGCCGAAGGTTTCCGGCAGCGGCGCTGGTCAGGCCACGATGTCGTCGCAAGTCAACCAGCTTCTCGAGAACTCGTTCAAGCAAGCAGATTCATTCAAAGACGAATACGTTTCGACCGAACACCTGCTGCTTGCGATCACCAGCCTGAAGCGCGATCGCAATCATGGAGACCCGGCGCAGGAACTGCTGGCGCGATATGGTGCCACGCACGACGCGATTCTGAAGGCGCTGACTTCGGTCCGTGGATCGCAGCGCATCACCGACCAGAATCCCGAGGAGAAGTATCAGGCGCTCGAACGCTATGCCCGCGACCTGACTGAGCAGGCGCGACGCGGCAAACTCGACCCGGTCATTGGTCGCGACGAAGAAATTCGCCGCGTGGTGCAGGTACTGTCGCGGCGCACGAAGAACAATCCTGTGCTGATCGGCGAGCCCGGCGTTGGCAAGACCGCTATCGTCGAAGGCCTTGCCCAGCGCATCATTTCGGGCGACGTGCCCGAAGGGTTGAAGAACAAGCGCGTCGTTTCGCTCGACCTGGGAGCGATGCTGGCCGGGGCAAAGTATCGCGGAGAGTTCGAAGACCGGTTGAAGGCCGTGTTGAAAGAAATCGGAGATGCCGCTGGCCAGATCATTCTCTTTATCGACGAACTGCATACGCTCGTTGGCGCGGGCGCAGCCGAAGGTGCGATTGACGCTTCGAACATGCTGAAGCCGGCGCTCGCTCGCGGAGAACTGCGCGCCATCGGCGCGACCACCTTGAACGAATACCGCAAATACATCGAAAAAGACGCTGCGCTCGAACGCCGGTTCCAGATCGTCTTCGTCGGCGAGCCGAACGTCGAAGACACGATTGCGATTTTGCGCGGGTTGAAAGAAAAGTACGAAGTGCATCACGGCGTGCGCATCAAGGACTCCGCAATCGTTGCGGCGGCCACGCTCTCCCATCGCTACATCTCCGACCGCTTCCTGCCAGACAAGGCGATTGACCTGATTGACGAATCGGCCGCGTCGCTGCGCATTCAGATTGATTCGCTGCCGACCGAGATCGATCAGCTGGAACGTCGCGCCACGCAACTGGAAATCGAAAAGCAGGCACTGAAGAAAGAAGACGATGCAAATTCGAAAGAACGGCTTGCCGTCGCCGAGAGGGAGCTGGCCGGAATCCGTGAGCAGTCCAATACGCTGAAGGCGAAGTGGAAACAGGAAAAAGATGTGATTGGGAAGGCGCGGGCTCTGAAAGAAAAACTCGAGCAGCTCAAGATCGAAGAGCAGGCCGAAGAGCGCAAGGGGAATTTGGAGCGCGTGGCGCAGATTCGCTATGGGCTGATCCGGCAGACGGAAGAAGAGCTCAAGAAAATTACGGAAAAAATAGATGGCAAAGCCAGCCATCGCATGCTGAAAGAAGAAGTGGATGAGGAAGACATCGCCCGCATCGTCTCGAAGTGGACCGGCATTCCGGTCTCGAAGATGCTGGAAGGCGAAGTCAAAAAGCTGATCACGATGGAAGAGCGGTTGCGCCTGCGCGTCATCGGGCAGGACGAAGCGCTGGAACGCGTGTCCAATGCGATTCGGCGATCGCGAGCAGGGCTGAGCGATCCGAAGCGTCCGATTGGTTCGTTCATTTTCCTCGGGCCAACGGGCGTTGGAAAAACTGAACTAGCTCGCGCTCTCGCCGAATTTTTGTTTGACGACGAGCGCGCCATGATCCGCATTGATATGTCGGAGTACATGGAGAAGCACGCCGTGTCGCGCTTGATCGGCGCGCCTCCGGGATACGTTGGCTACGAAGAAGGCGGACAACTCACCGAGCAGGTGCGCCGCCGCCCATATGCGGTCGTGCTCTTCGATGAGATTGAAAAAGCACATCCAGATGTATTCAACGTGCTGCTGCAGATCATGGATGACGGCCGCCTGACGGACGGCAAAGGTCGCAAGGTGGATTTCAAGAACACCATCATTATCATGACTTCGAACCTGGGGTCGGCGTATTTGCAGTCCGAGAACGTGCGGTCGGAGGAAGCGTTCGCACACGCGTCAAAACAGGTGATAGAAGCGCTGCACGGCCACTTCAAGCCCGAGTTCCTGAACCGCGTGGACGACGTGATCATCTTCCGTCCGCTGG